>ORJL010231275.1_pt1 | contig 12833 bp, 12 predicted proteins | sample 1779941 | NCBI WGS metagenome assembly ORJL01 (sample SAMEA104232317, study PRJEB22302) | groundwater metagenome | biome: forest; feature: aquifer; material: groundwater | place: USA | collected 2011-08-07 | depth 5.8 m
GAGGGTCTTGTTGTCCACGAGGCCGGTGGGCAGTACGGCGTCTAGGACGGGCTGGAAGAAGAGGTCAACGCCCCGTTTTTCGGCCACTGGTTTCTTGGGGATGACGACCCAGAAGGCGGTGAGGGAGGCTGTGCCCTGCTGCAAGCGGGCTTGAATGGCGGACATCATGTCCGCCATGCCGTGGGGCCAGAGGATAACGACGGTGGCAGGCGTTATGGTGTCGCCGGCGGGCAGGAGGCGGGCGTCTGGCGGGAGGGCGGCAGCTAGGGGCTGGGCGAAGGCGTCAGGGGGGTTACGCAGGGCAAGGGTGTGGCTAGGCTTGACGCCAAGCTGGCGGAGGAAGAGGGCAGGGGAGTCGGAGATGCGGTACATGTCAGCCAAGCAGGGCCAAGAATTCTTCTACAGTAAGGCCAGCCTGGCGAATAATCGCCCTAAGCGTACCTGTTGGCACGTCGCCGCGATGGAACGGCACTGACACTGGCCGTTGTAACCCTGGCCGGAACATGATGATATGAGAACCGGTTTGCCTTCTTACCGTTAGCCCCGCGCGTTCCAAAACGCGTACTACTTCCCTCGGCGTGAGAGATGGCAAAGCACTGGCCCTGCCATTCACAGACTGGTAATCTCCAGCGACGTGAAGGGCTGCGGTATGTCCAGACCCTCTTCCCGGGCCACGGCCAGCCAGCCCTCCATGGCATCTTTGATCATGTCTATGGCGTGTTCAAAGGTCTGGCCGTAGGAGACGCAGCCAGGCAGGGCGGGCACGGTGACGGTGTAGCCGCCCTCGGGTTCCTGCTGGAACTCCAGAAGCACGCCGTTGCGGATAAGGTGAAAGGTTCGCAGGGCGGCGGTCATGCGGCTGCTCCGTGACATTTTTTGTACTTCTTGCCGCTGCCGCAGTAGCAGGGGTCGTTGCGGCCTAGCTTGCGCGCGCCGTTGGCGGCGTTTTGCAACTGCTGCTGGCGGGTGTTGCCCAGGGCGTTGGCCATGACGGTGTTGGTGGTAACGCCGGTGATCTTGATGGTGGGCGAGGCCTGCCTGGCAGAGGTGACTGAGGAAGGCGCGCCTTGGGGCTGGCCGGCAGGCGCAGGCTTGTTGGAAGCGGCGGGCTGCTGGCCCTGCTGCACGGGAACCAGGTGGTAGATCATGTGGACGATGTCGTGCTGGATGCGGCTCAGCAGGTCGTCAAATAAGTCATGGGCCTCTTTCTTGTACATGACCAGGGGGTCGCGCTGGCCGTAGGCCTGCAGGCCGATGCTCTCCCGCAGGTTCTGCATGGTGGTAAGGTGCTCCACCCAGAGGGAGTCAATGACCCGAAGCATGACGGCGCGTTCCAGGGAGCGCATCACCTCGGGGCTGAGCTGCTGCTCTCGCTCCTCATACAGCTTTTCGGCCTGGCCATAGATGGCGTCCTGCATCTCCTCGGCGGTCATGTTGGCCAGGTCGTCCTTGGAGAGCTCCGGCGGCAGAGGCATGATGGCCAGGAGGGCGGCTTCCAGGGCGTCTATGTCCCATTTCTCCCGGTCTTTGTCGCCGGCGTTGGCGGCGATGATGCCGGCGATTTCGCTGGACAGCATGTCCAGGACGTTGGCCTTGAGGTCGGCGCCATCAATGATTTTACGGCGCTCGGCATAGATGACGCTGCGGTGGAGGTTGACGACGTCGTCGTAGTCCACCAGATGTTTACGGATATCAAAGTTGTAGGCTTCTACTTTGACCTGGGATTGGCCGATGGCTCTGGTGACGAGGCCCGACTGGATGGGCGCGTCCTCCTCCATGCCGAAGCGGTCCATAAGGCCTTTGATGCGGTCGCCGCCGAAGCGGCGCATCAGCTCGTCTTCCAGGGAGACGTAGAAGCGGGAGGCGCCGGGGTCGCCCTGGCGGCCGGCGCGGCCCCGTAGCTGGTTGTCAATGCGGCGTGACTCGTGGCGCTCGGTGCCGAGGATATAGAGGCCGCCCAGCTCAACGCCTTTGCGGTGCTCCTCCTGCCACTCCTTGGGGTCGCGGCCTTCCGGCGAGCCTCCCAGGACGATGTCGGTGCCACGGCCTGCCATGTTGGTGGCGACGGTGATGGCCCCCAGGCGGCCCGCTTCGGCTACGATGGCGGCCTCGCGCTCGTGCTGCTTGGCGTTGAGGATGTGATGGGGGACGCCCCGGCGCTTCAGCACGTCGCTGAGGCGCTCGGATATTTCAATGGAGGTGGTGCCGACCAGGACGGGGCGGTGTTGCTTGTATAATTCCTCTATCTGGTCGGCGGCGGCCTTGAATTTGCCCTTCTCGTTCTTGTACACCAGATCGTTCTGGTCGTCGCGGACCATGGGCTGGTGGGTAGGGACGGTCACTACTTCCAGCTTGTAGATCTTGTCAAACTCCTGGGCCTCGGTGGCGGCGGTACCGGTCATGCCTGCCAACTTCTTGTACATGCGGAAGTAGTTTTGCAGGGTGATGGTGGCGTAGGTAGTGGTCTCCTGCTGGACTTTAACGTTTTCCTTAGCTTCAATTGCCTGGTGTAGACCCTCGGAGTAGCGGCGGCCTGGCATTTGGCGGCCCGTGAACTCGTCCACGATGACCACTTCGCCGTCGGTGTTGACAATGTAGTCCTTGTCGCGTTTGTAGACGGCGTGGGCGCGCAGTGCATTTTCCACAAAGTGGGTGAGTCCGTAGTTGGAGGCGTCGTACAGGTTGGCGACGTTGAGCCACTTCTCCAGCTTGGAAGTGCCTTCCTCGGTGAGGATGGCGGTGCGCTCCTTTTCCTCCACGATGTAGTCTTCCTCTTCTTCCAGGCGGGCCACGAGCTTGGCCATGGTCTCGTACATTTTGGTGGACTGCTGGGCCGGACCGCTGATGATGAGCGGGGTCCGTGCCTCGTCTATGAGGATGTTGTCCACCTCGTCCACTATGGCGTAGTGGACCTCCCGCTGGACGAGCTGGCTGGCGTTGCCCACCATGTTGTCCCGCAGGTAGTCAAAGCCGAACTCGTTGTTGGTGCCATAGGTAATGTCGGCCTGGTAGGCTTCTTTGCGGTTGGCCTTGCGCATGTTGCGCAGGGTGGGGTTGGCCTCTTCTACAGTGGGGTCGTAGAGGTAGGAAGCTTCGTGCTGGAGGCAGCCGACGGAGAGGCCCAGGAGGTGGTAGATGGCGCCCATCCACTGGGCGTCGCGTTTGGCTAGGTAGTCGTTGACGGTGACGAGATGGGCGCCTTTGCCTTCCAGGGCGTTGAGGTAGAGAGGAAGTGTGGCGACGAGGGTCTTGCCTTCGCCGGTCTTCATTTCGGCGATGGACCCCTGGTGCAGCACCATGCCGCCCATGAGCTGCACGTCGTAGTGGCGCTGGCCGATGGTGCGCTGAGCGGCCTCGCGGACGGCGGCGAAGGCTTCGGGCAGGAGGTCATCCAGGGTGTCGCCCTGGGCGAGGGCGTTCTTGAACTCCTGGGTTTTGGCCCGCAGGTCGTCGTTGGAGAGGCGCTGGAAGTCCGGCTCCAGGGCGTTGATTTCGTTAACGCGATTCTGGAAGCGCTTCAGCACCTTGTCGTTGGAGTTGATGAAGGGTTTGAAAAGGGATGTGACCATAGTAAACGTCCTAGTATTTGATGGAAGGCAGGATGCTTTCCAGAGGTAGAATCTCTATAAGGCTACGCAACTCCCCTGACGGTCTGCCAAAGGCCGCGGCCTTAATCTGCTTGCCCAAAGCCAGCAGCTTCCTAACGGCGGGCAGATAATCTGCGTCCCCTGCTACCAGGATAGCCGTATCCATTTTGTTTTCATAGGCATCAGACACCATGTCCACGCTTAGCTGCACGTCTACAAGCTCTCTCTTGGGCTTCCTAAGCGCCGGGAGCAATACCCTGCGGAAGCCGCATCGGGGCAGTTCATCTTGATAGCCGGTTATTCTAGATAGGGCGATCCCGGGTTCCTCTTCATAAAGAACTGTTTCAACTATTGAGACCTCTGCTCCAATGGTGTCAACAAGCTTAACCAAGTCCCAGCCCCGATGGCCCTGGTTAGGCCAGTCAATGTAAATGATGGCGCGGGGCATTAGTTCTTAAGTCTAGGCATTTCACTTAGGGTCCAAAAACCAAGGCCTAGCAACAGCAAACTGGTGAACCCCTGAGTATTGCCGTTAACCTGCTCATGGTCAAGGGCATCAAGGACTCCTCTTGCGGTGGCAGCGTACCCGCCTCTTGAGAATCGGGTAACTGGCAATTGTCCAAGAGCTACCTGCAAAGGCTCAGTATTAGCTCCTTCTTCGGCCAAGAATACTACCCTTTTCCCCTTTGTTGTCGCGTACTCTAACTCGTGCTGCATCCAAGCCCCGCGTCTACTTTTTGCTGTGGCAATGCCTAGCACTACATCTGAGGTGTCTATTTGGATAGCAGTTGTCTTGTTTACCTTTCTAACATCCTTTGGGTACCGGGGAACCCATTCAGCGACAAAAACTATAGCACCGCCCTGCCACATGACATTGGCGATGCTGATGACGAGGCTATAGTCGTCGGCTGTTACACTGTGGCTTAAGAAAACCTTTAGCATTGGCTCACTTCACAATTTCTGGCAGCGGCAAACCGCGCTCCTTAGCAGGGTGCTGAAAAACTCCCGCGCGCTCGTCTTACCCCATCCCCCAAAGGGGGATTTGAATCTGTCCCGACACATCGGGACAGACCCCCGCCAAAGTCCCGATGGTCGGGACTCTGGACTCCCCTTTTTCAGCAGCCTGTTAGACGCTTGTATGTACAGGACGATGGCCTCCTGGATGTCGGTGAGCACTTCTTTCAGGGTATCGCCGTCCACGAAGCAGCCGGGGAGGATGGTGCATTCGGCGCGATAGCCTATGTCTTCACCCCTGCTTATCTGAACAGGCATGGCATAGGTTTTAGTTGCGGCCATCGCATCTCGCTCCTTTGACACGGTAGTGAGGAACCACCGCCCTCCATTTTCCCCCGCCCACCCCCATCTCCTTAATTTGAATTGTTGGGGGACACCCCCAACACCCTCGGCAAAGGGGCTTTGCCTCTCTGCACTCTCTTTTTTACCAGATGGTTATGGCTCAAACATGGCCCCGACGGAGAGGCCGCTGTGGATGCGTTGAATGGCCTCGCCCAAGAGGGGCGCGACGGAGAGCACGGTGATCCTAGAGTTGAGCTTGCCATTGGCGAGGGGGAGGGTATCGGTAACGACGAGCTCCTTGATGCTGCTGGCGGCGATGCGGTCCGGCGCGCCTGCGGAGAGGACGCCATGGGTGCAGCAGGCGTAGACCTCTTGGACGCCGTTCAATTCAAGAGCCTTGGCCGATGAGATGAGGGAGCCGCCGGTGTCTACCTCATCATCTACCATAACGGCGATCTTGCCCTTCACGTCACCAATGACGTTCAGGGCTTCTGTCTTGTCGTTGTTGCCCAAGCGACGTTTCTCCATGATGGCCAGAGGAGCGTTGAGGCGCTCCGCCAAGTTGCGGGCGCGCTTTGTTGCGCCGATGTCCGTGGCTACCACCACAATGTCGGTCAGTTCCTTCTCTTCCAGGTAGCGGGCCAGGATGGGGAGAGCGGTCAGCTCGTCCACGGGGATGTTGAAGAAGCCCTGGATCTGGCCGGCGTGGAGGTCAATGGTGAGGAGGCGGTCCGCTCCGGCGGTGGTGAGCAGGTCGGCGATGAGGCGTGCGGTGATGGGGACGCGGGGCTGGTCTTTCTTGTCGGTGCGGCCGTAGGCGTAGAAGGGGACGACGGCGGTGATGCGTCCAGCGGAGGCCCGTTTGGCGGCGTCAATCATGATGAGCAACTCCATGATCTTGTCGTTGACGGGGTAGGAGAAGGGCTGCACCAGGAAGACGTCGCGCTGGCGGATGTTCTCGCGGAACTGGACGAAGGTGTTGTCGTTGGCAAACTTGAATACGTTGATGTCACCAGGGGGGATGTCCAGGTAGTCGCAGATGGAGCGGGCCAGCTCTGAATGGGCGGTCCCGCTGAAAACTCGCAGTTCGTCAAAAGATGGCATTATTAGCGACCTCGGTAGTTGGCCTTGCGTTTTTCCCGGGATGCAGCGACGCCTTCCCGGTGGTCCTGGGAGGTGAGGGTGATGGTCTCGGCGGCGGCGGCCATGTGCATGGCCGTCTCCAGGTCAAACTCCAGCCCCTTGTAGAGCATGAGCTTGGAGAGGCGGATGGCGATGGGGGGCCCCTGGGCGATGCGTCCCGCCATGTCCATGGTAAAGGATTCCAGTTTTTCCTGCTCTACAAGCTGGTTCAGGAGGCCGTAGCGGTGGGCTTCGCCGGCCTCAATGAAATCGCCGGTAAAGAGGAGCTCAGCGGCCTTGCCGATGCTGCCCAGAGCGCGGGCGTAGAGCCATGTGCCGCCGTAGCCGGGGAAGAGGCCGATGCGCACGAAGGCCACCATGAAGCGGGCTGCCGGGGAGCCGATGCGGATGTCGCAGGCGCAGGCCAGGTCAAAGCCTGCGCCCACGGCCACACCATTGACCATGGCGATGGTGGGTTTTTCCATGCGCTGCAAGCCCAGGATGAGGCGTTGGGCGTTACGGAAGCCGCGGCGGATATCCTCGGCGCTGCGCTCTCCAGAGTGTGGGCCTTGCTCGCCGCCGCCTCCAGCCATGCCGCCGGTGTCGGCGCCGGAGCAGAACCCACGGCCCGCGCCGGTGAGGACCAGGACACGCATGTCGTCATCGGCGGCCACGTTTTCAATGGCATCGGCCAGGTCAATGCCCATCTGCCGGTTGATGGCGTTGAGGCGTTCGGGCCGGTTCAGCGCCAGTCTTGCGATGTGGGTTTCCGTGTCCTTGTCCAGAATGACGGTCTCGTACGGGGACATGAGGGCCTCGCACAGCTAGAATCCTGCCAGGCGATTATAGCACACGGGATGGTTTTGCTCCTTTGTGGGAGAGAAAGGTTACGTATCTTGCGGCGCAAAAAGCGACGGGGCGCCGGCTGCTGAGGGAGGCTTACCCAATTGTTCCTCTGGGTAGAGATTAGGCGTTGTTTGTTCCTCCTTCCCACCGTTTTCATAAGATATTGTTGAAGGCCGTACTAGGGTGTTGTTTGACAGTCAGTTGAGATGATTAGACAATGGCTGTGATAGGCGCAAGGCTTGCTTTGGCTGGGGGACATGAATGACACGTATAAGTAAACGGAACCGTCGCAGGGGATAGCGTGCGTTCCTGATTTTGGGCCGCTCCACGGGAAGCAAGTTACGGGGTTGTGTGTGGCCTTCAGGTGGGATGTGTGGTGAACTTGGAGGCAGCAGTAGATGTTTTTGCAGCGTGTGGGTGACTACCTTGGAAGAGGGCTTGCGTTGCTTACTGACCCGGGACATCGCAGGATGCACGGGGCCGTCATCGTCACTGCCCTTGTCGTACACCTAGCTACTCACTATGCCACGTACGTGCCGGAGTTGCGGGGAGTTCTGGGCGGTCTTCCGTATTTCCGTCTCCATGCTATTCACGAGGCCGAATTTCTCCTCATCGTCGCCTACTCTGGCATCGTCTTTGGATTGCGTGGCGGACTTCTTGCCCTGGCAACCACGGCGATTGCTTCCATTCCCTTCATCTTGACCCCGTACATTTTTGGCGGAAGCCCGCAGCCCAACGAGATCCGTGATCTGGCGCTGCAAGTAGTCATTGTGCTGACCATGGGGTTCCTGATTGTGGTGCTGTACGACACGGAGAGCCGCCGAAGAAGGGCGGAGACCCAAGCGACGATTCTTCTGCAGGCCAACGCTATCAAGAACGAGTTCCTGGCTATTGCCTCTCACGAACTGCGCACGCCTTTGACCATCCTGTACGGTTTCAGCGACCTTTTGCTTAGCCGCGAGGTGACGGAGGCGCGAAGGCGGGAGTGGCTGGAGCGCATCCACAGTGAAAGCGGACGGCTCACCGATATCCTGGACGACCTGTTGAACGTATCGCGCATCCAATCCGGGCGCATGGCGGTGCGCAAGGAGAAGCTGGACCTGACGCCGGTTATGCAAGAGATGTCCAGGTACGTAGAATTAGCCACGAGCCATCACACGCTGAGGATAGATGTCAACGGCAAGCTGCCGGCGGTAGTGGGGGACCGGGACAAGCTCATGCAGGTACTGGTGAACTTCTTGAGCAACGCCATCAAGTACAGCCCTAAAGGGGGACAGATCACCCTTTCTGCTTCCGAAGATGCGGAACGGCAGCGCCTGGTGATTGGTGTGGCGGACCAGGGGATTGGCATAGCGCCGGAGGACCAGGCCCCGTTGTTCACGACCTTCCACCGGGTGCACAGGCCTGAGACGGTGGGCATCCATGGCACGGGGCTAGGGTTGTACGTGGTCAAGTCGCTGGTGGAGTTGATGGGAGGCGAGGTATGGGTGAAAAGTGAGGCAGGTAAGGGGTCAACATTCTATTTCAGTCTGCCCGTGTGGAGGGCAGAACTGGCACATGATTAGCAGTATGGGTGGCGGGAAAACAGGCTGTACAGTTTGACAGTCAGATGGGATGATTGCTCAAGGCTGCGCTGGGCAGACGGTGAGGCGTCTGTCCAGGATCCCCGGGCGTACCGCGGGGTCAGGAGGCATGTTTGCGCCCCTCTTTTCAGGTGAACATGTGGCGGGGCTCAGCGTAGCCTTCAGGCAGGAAGCCGGGTGATTTGGAGGCAGAAGCAGATGTTCTTACGGCGTGTGAGTGACTATTTGGAAAGCGGGCTTGTGTTTCTCACCGACCCGCGTTACCGCAAGCTGCATGGGGCCATTCTCGTTACAGCTTTTGTCCTCTACCTGTTCACTCACTATGGCATGTATATCCCGGAGGTACGGAAGATCGTTGCCGATCTTCCCTATTTCCGCCTTCATGCGATTCGCGAGGCTGAGTTTCTCCTGATCGTTGCATACTCCGCCATTGTCTTTGGGGTGAGGGGCGGACTCATTGCCCTGTCAATCACCGCCATTGCTACCATCCCTTTTGTCCTCACCCCATACGTTTTTGACAGAAGTCCGCAGCCGGACGAGATTCGGGACCTGGCGCTGCAAATAGGCATCCTGCTGACCGCAGGTGTTGTGATGGTGTTGCTGTACGATGCAGAGAACCGCCGCCGAAAAATTGAGACCCAGGCGGACGTGCTCTTAGAGACGAACGAGGCTAAGACTGGATTCCTATCCCAGGCGTCTTTTGAGTTGCGCACGCCACTGACGACCTTGTACGGGTTCAGCGAGTTGCTGCTGACCCGGGATGTGCCGGAAGAACTGAAGCGCGAGTGGTTGGAGCGGATCCACCGGGAGAGCGGACGCCTGACCGAGGTCTTGGACGATCTGTTGAACATCACTCGGATTCAGTCAGGGCGCATGGTGGTGGGTAAGGGAAAACTGGACTTGACGCCAATCATGCAAGAAATGTCCAGCTACGTCAGCGTCACCACCAGTCACCATACCCTCAGGATTGTTGCGCCGCCTCATCTGCCCACTGTCGTTGGAGACCGGGACAAACTCACCCAGGTGCTGGTGAATTATCTGAGCAACGCTATCAAGTATAGTCCTAAAGGTGGACAGATCACTCTTTCTGTGTCGGAAGATGAGGGGAAACAACGGCTAGTGATCGGCGTGGCAGACCAGGGTATTGGCATTGCGCCAGAGGACCAGGCCCAGTTGTTCACCACGTTCCTCCGTGTGCATAAGCCGGAGACTGTGGGTATTCGCGGCACGGGGCTAGGGTTGTATGTGGTTAAGTCGCTGGTGGACTTGATGGGGGGCGAAGTTTGGGTGAAGAGTGAAGTGGGCAAGGGGTCTACGTTCTATTTGACGCTGCCCATTTGGCGGCCGGTGGTGGCGCTTGATGAGGAGACCCCGGTGGTGTGAGTAGGGGTGACTCACCGAGCCTGTCTCAATAGCTCTGCTGTGTGGGATGTTATAACTCTTGGCGTAGGGCACGATATATCGTGCCCCTACTGGGGTTGGTTACCCCCGTTTCTTCAGCACTTCCGCCACCTTGTCCAGGATATGATGGGCCACCTCGTACTTAGTCATGAGGGGCAGGTCCACCATGCTGCCGTTCTTGTCCAACAGCGTTACCTTGTTGGTATCCACGCCGAAGCCAGCGCCTTCCATGGTGATGTCGTTGGCGACGATGAACTCCAGGCCCTTCTTGACGATCTTCTTCTGGGCGTTCTCCATGAGGTCCTGGCTCTCGGCAGCGAAGCCGACCTTGAGCACGGAGTCGGGCACCTCTGGGAAGAAGTCGGCGTTCTCTACCAAATCAATAGTTAACCCGCCTTTGCCGCCCATGTCGGACTTTTTGATCTTCTGGTCGGATGCGTTGGGCACGCGGAAGTCGCTGACGGCCGCGGCCATGATGAGGCAATCGGCCTCCTCGCAGGCGGCGAGGACGGCGTCGCGCATCTGGGCCACGGTCTCCACGACTTTGGCTTCCACGGTGGCGGGGACGAGGAGGGCGTTGGCGGTAGGGGTTGTGACCAGGATGGCGCGGGCGCCCCGGTCTCGGGCGGCCTCGGCGATGGCGTAGCCCATCTTGCCGGAGGAACGGTTGGTGATGACGCGCACGGGGTCAATAGGCTCCATAGTGCCGCCGGCGCTGACGACGATGGTGCGGTTGACCAGGTCGCCCTTGCGGCCCAGGACGGCGCAGATGTGGCCTACGAGGGTGGCAGGCTCGGTGAGGCGGCCCCAACCCATGAGGCCGGAGGCGAGGCGTCCACGCTCGGGGCCGACAATGGTCATGCCGCGGCTTTTCAGGGTTGCCAGGTTTGCCTGCACCGCAGGGTTTTCGTACATGTGGGCATCCATAGCCGGGGCCACCAGGACGGGCGCTGCGGTGGCGAGGACAGTGGTAGTCAAGGGGTCGTCGGCCATGCCATGGGCCAGCTTGGCGATGGTATGGGCGGTAGCGGGGGCGATGACCACGATGTCGGCGCGCTCCGCCAGGGCCACGTGCTCCACGCTGAGCTCTGAGTTGGGGTCAAAGGTGTCGGTGACCACGGGCTGGTGGGTGATGCTGCGGAAGGTGAGGGAGGTGACAAACTGCGATGCGCCGTGGGTGAGGATGACGTCTATCTCTGCGCCTGCTTGCTTGAGCTTACTACACAAGTCCACCGCCTTGTAACAGGCGATGCTGCCGGTGACGCCTAGGACGATGCGCTTATGTTCCAGTGGGCTGTTCATTTGTCGCCCTCCCCAGGTTGGTTGAGCTGGTAGATCCAGCGGAGGCCCTGCAGGGTCAGATCAATGTTCACTTCGTCAAAGACCTTGGTTTCGGGGGCTACGAGGCCTGCGAAGCCGCCGGTACCGATGACTTTGGCGTCTTCACCCAGTTCGCGTTTGAAGCGGCGCACCATGCCCTCAATCATGTCCACGTGGCTGAAGACAAGGCCGGACTGGATAGACTGCACGGTGTTCCTGCCGATGGCGGTGGCGGGCGCGGTCAGCTCCACCCTTCGGAGCTGAGAGGTGGCGCTGAGGAGGGCGTCTGCGGAGGAGCGCAGGCCGGGGGCGATGGCGCCGCCGACGAATTCGGCGCCGGCGGTGACGCCGTCAAAGACGGTGGCAGTGCCGCAGTCCACCACGATGACGGGGCCGCCATAGAGGTGGTAGGCGGCGGCGGCGTCCACAATGCGGTCCGCGCCGACGGATCGGGGGTCGTCGTAGACGACGCGGATGCCGGTGCGGACGCCCGCGCCGACGACCAGGGGACGAAGGCGGAAGATCTCCTGGCTGACCTCGGAAAACACAGCGGTTAGAGGGGGCACTACGCTGCCTATGACCACGGCGTTGATGTCCTTGGGGGCAATCTTGCCCAAGGCAAGAAGGTTGACCAGGGACATCTCGTACTCGTCGGGCATACGGTGGGTATCGGTGGCCAGCCGCCAGGTGGCGTGGGTCGTGTTGTCGTTGAACACCACCAGCTTGACGTTAGTATTGCCTATGTCTATGGCGAGGAGCATATGTTACCTATGGTCCTGGTTCATCTCGTGAATCATGCGCAGGCCGATAAGGGTGAGGTCTACGCTGACGGCGTTGAACACGCTGGTCTCAGCGGCGATGGCTGGGGCCATGCCCCCTGTGCCGATGACTTTGGCGTTTTCGCCCAGCTCCCGTTTGAAGCGGCGCACCATACCTTCCACCATGTCAATGTGCCCCAGGAAGACGCCAGACTGGATGGCATGGACGGTGTTGCGAGCGATAGCGGTTGGAGGCGGAACCAACTCCACACGGCGGAGTTGCGACGTGGCGGTGAAGAGGGACTCGGCGGCGACGCGCAGGCCGGGGGCGATGGCACCGCCCAGGTATTCGGCGTTGGCGGTGATGGCGTCAAAGACGGTGGGCGTGCCGAAATCCACGATGATGAGGGGGCCGCCGAACAAGCGGAACCCGGCGACGGCGTCCACGACGCGGTCCGCACCCACGTCGCGGGGGCTCTCGTAGAGCACCTTGATACCGGTGCGGACGCCCGCGCCGACGACCAGTGGTTTGACGTGCAGGAAGGTCTCGCACAGTTCAGCGAAGACCTGGGTCAGCGGGGGCACCACACTGCAAATAGCCACGGCCGTGACGTCGGACAGGCTAACGCCGCGCATAGGGAGGAGGTTCAGCAGCATGAGGCCGTACTCGTCGGGCATACGGCGGGTGTCGGTGGCGAGCCGCCAGGTGGCCGTAGGGGTTTCGCCCTGAAAGACGCCAAGGGTGATGTTGGTGTTACCGATGTCAATGGCGAGGAGCATAGCTTTTGCCACAGGCGATTAGGATAGCGGGGCTATTATAGCAGGTGGAATGCGGTGCGAGAGCGGGGCAGGGGCTTTCGGTGGTTTGGCTGGACAGTGTTCTTCCATGCCCAGCACGAAGGTGGCAGCCGGACGTGGGC
>ORJL010284643.1_pt1 | contig 12833 bp, 9 predicted proteins | sample 1779941 | NCBI WGS metagenome assembly ORJL01 (sample SAMEA104232317, study PRJEB22302) | groundwater metagenome | biome: forest; feature: aquifer; material: groundwater | place: USA | collected 2011-08-07 | depth 5.8 m
ATGTGGGTCATGTCATTCCCGCGGTAGTAAGCGGGAATCTCGTGCGCTAAGTTCTCGAGATCCGAAGCCTTCGCGGGGATGACACGTTCATTTAAAATTCCCTTATATATTTCGCGGCCTGTTCCGGCGGCATAGTATTAATGAATATGCCCGAGCCGAGCTCGAATCCGGCCGGGGTCGTCAACCGCGGGACGAGGTTCAGGTGCCAGTGGCTGTAGCGGGTATGGTTTTCCGAGTTGGCGGCCGATTCGATTACGAAATTATAGTCCGGGTTATCAAGGCCGGTATAGAGCTTATGCAAGATCGTCCTGAGGAGATTTGCCATGTCGTCCATTTCCGGCTCGTCGATCTGGCTGAAGTGAGAGGCATGCCTTTTGGGGATGATGAATAGTTCGAAGGGAACGGATGACGCGAACGGGCAGAGCGCTACAAAATGAGCGGTCTCCATAACAACGCGCTCTTTGAGCTGCAGTTCATCTTCCAACATTGCGCAGAAGTGGCAGGTGCCGAAGGTGTCGTGATGGTTGATGGCGTTGAAATATGTTGACCGAAGCCGCTGTGTTATGATCGGTGTTGCGATTATCTGCGAATGCGGATGTTCAAGCGATGTCCCTGCCGCAGCCCCGTTGTTCCTAAAAATAGTGATGAGATCGATATCCGGGTTCTTAGCGATCTCTATGTAGCGCTGTTTATATGCGCCAAGGACCCGTTTAACGTCGGCGACGCCCATCTGCCCGAGCGTCAAATTGTGTTTGGGCGATTCAACCACGACCTCGGCGATGCCAAAGCCGTCGGCCGACATGAACCTGCCTACCTGCCTCCTCACCGGCCTTACCGAAGGGTTGACTGCGGCGAACTTGTTAGGGACGACCCGTGTCAGCCAAGAACCGTTCTCTTTGTGTTCAAAAACGGCCGACGGGGTCTTGTCTTCGTTGCCGGCGCAGAAGGGGCAGGTCGGTTCCCTTTCCGGAAGCTCCCTTTTGGCCTTTGCCTTTTTGAACTGGTCCGGCCGCTTTGCCCGTTCCGGGGCAACGATCACCCAGTCTTTGGTTAGAATATTTTGTCTGAATTCCGGCATATCAATTCCTTTTGGATTAGCAGCCTTCAGGCTGCGCTAGATGGATTCACTTGGCGCAGCCTAAAGGCTGCTACTCCAATTAAACCTACAGCATCTTTCAAATAAATCAAAGTCAAAATTGCTATCCGGCAATTATTTTGTCGTATATCACTTTCACGTCTTTCATTAACTTTTGCGCGTAGCTGCGCATCTCGTCCTTGTCCTTATATCCGATCGATGCTGCGACGGCTTCGATAGGATCGGCCTGCATATCCACAATGTTCGATGAGTGCTTCGCAAAGAGCCTCACATGGGAGAGGAGCTTTTTATAGAATACGTGCGCCTCTTTTAACGTGTTATAGTTGTCTTGCGCAAGGATGCCCGCCTTATTTAAAGCGTCAAGGCAGTCCGATATCTTCTTGCAGCGCAGTTCTTTGTTCGTCTGTCCGTGGAGGAGCGTGAGATAGTGAACGACCGATTCAATGTCGGCTATCCCGCCAATGCCCAGTTTGATGTCCACCACCGAAGGGGTCAAGTCTTGACTTTTCACTTTTGGATCGAAAAGTGAAAAGTCAAGACTTGACCCCTTCGGTGGTGGGCGCATTTCAGAGACAGCCCTCTGCCGCACGCGGGCGAGTTCTTCTTTCAAGTTGTGCGGAAGGGGTTGGGCAAAGACCAGGTCTTCAAGCAGCTCGCTTAAGCGGTTGCAAAGCGATGGGTCTCCCGCGATAACACGGCCGCGCAAAAGAGCTTGCCGCTCCCATATCCCGGCTTCGCGGCGGTGATAGCGCTCGAAGGACTCAATGGATGCCACAAGCGCCCCCTGATTGCCGCTGGGTCGCAAGGTGGCATCAATATTGTATGCGCGGCCATATCTTGTGGGGAGGTTAATCGTCGAAAGGACGTTTTGCGCCACCTTTGTGAAATACTCGTGATTGGTGATGCGCCTTTCGCCGTCGGTCTCGCCGTCCTCGGAATAGACGAAGACAAGGTCAAGGTCGGACGCATAGTCCATTTCGCTCGTTCCAAGTTTTCCCATCCCGATGATCGCGGCCTCGGCCGAAAGGCCGGAGCTCGTCCTTGCCGTTCCGCAATTCGTTGATACGCCATCCCTTGAAAGTTTCAGTGCCTCAGAGATCACAACCTCGGCAAGATAGGTCAGCCGTTCCGAGACCTCTTCCGGGCCGATCTTTCCGCCAAGGTCCATTTCCTGTATCCCCTTTGATATGAATTTCTTGAACCATGGGAGCGAGTCAATGAGTTCCTCTTTGGTCTTGCACGTCTCAAAGTTGGCCTCCATCGCGTCGAGTATCTCCATTTTTTCAAAGCTGCTCTCAAAAAGGCCCGCGAAGTGCATTTGAACGAGTCTTCTCATCCGGTCGAGTTCCGAGATAAAAGATTCCTTCGAGTCGAATCCCTGTGTCTTTGCGAGTTCTTCCATGTCCACGGGGTCGCCGGGCAGGGTGTGCGTCTGGCGGTCGTCCTTGGCTTGGATGAGGTTCTCTGTCCGGCGAAGCAGGGTCCATGCGGTCTTCAGGTCGTCATATTTATTTTTGGATATGATGTTGTTCTCAACGAGGGCGCGCATTGCCTTGAAGGTGTTCTGGGTCTGTAGCTCCTTTATCTTTCCGCCGTGAAGGAGCTGAAGTGTGTGGACAAAGAACTCCACCTCGCGAATGCCGCCGGCCCCGAGCTTGATGTTGTTCCAGCCGGCATCGGCGGCCGACCTCTCCAGTGCCATCTTTATTGTGCGCGTTTTTTTAAGATGGGATATGTCGATCGAACGCCTGAATACGAACGGGTGAATGCGGCGAATGAATTCGCTGCCAAGTTCGGCATCTCCTGCAACGAACCTTGCCCTGACGAGCATCTGCCGCTCCCATTCCTGGCCGGCCGTTTCATAGTATCTTTCAAGGGCATCGATGGTGTTCACCAGGCGGCCGTCCTTGCCGCGCGGGCGAAGCAGCGCATCTACCCTGAAGACAAAACCGTCCTCTGTGACGTCGTCCAAGAGCCTGATCAAACGGCTGGCTATGCGATCCGCCTCTTCGAAATCGCCTTCGTATATGAAGATCAGGTCAACGTCGGAGCTGTAGTTCAGTTCAAGGCTGCCAAGCTTGCCAAGTCCGATGACGGCAAACTGCGGTGGCGACGCAAAACCCTCAAGGACGCTTTGAAGCGCCAATGCTATCATTTTGTCGGCGGAGGGGCTCCAATCGGCAAGGAGCTTTTCGTAGTCCTCTCCTTTAAGATCGCGCGCGATGATCTCCGCAAGGGTCTTTTTTCTTAGAAGCCGCAGCTCTTTTGGCGTGCTAATATCGCTCATATTGCATGTCATCGCGAGTCCGCCGCAGGCGGACGTGGCGATCCAGTGAGATCAATTGATCGTAGGAGATTGCTTCGTCGCTCACGCTCCTCGCAATGACACAAAATTGGTACACTCCTTTATGCCTTCTATCACCCGTTCTATCCTCTTTTCCATCTCTTTTAACTTGTCGGTGTCTATCTCTTCCCGATACTCCTTCCCGGTGCCGCCCGTCATGAAGAACAGGGCGACACGGCCTTTTGTGATGCCGGTCGCCTTTGCGACGGCCAATGCATAGGCGTGCATCTGAAATTCGTATTTCTTCGCGCTCTTGGTCGGGTCGAACGATTCGCCTGTCTTGAAGTCCACTATCTCCCATGATGAGCCGTCTTCTATCAGCATATCGAGCTTTCCATCGACGTGGTCACCCTTGATCTTCATTAAGAAGGGGACCTCGTTTCTTGCCCCCTTGGCCGAGGCAAAACGGCTGTTCAAGAAGTTCTTGAACTGTTCCAGAATATCGCTTTTTTCTTCGGGGGTTACGTCATCTATTTCAAGCTCTATTCGAACGTTGTTAAAGAGTCTCTCCGGATCGGGTTGCCCCTTGCCGTAATATTCTATCATCTTGTGGATGATATCGCCCCTTGTGCTGGCTGAAAGGCCTTCTCTCTTGCCCAGGACAGGTTCGTGCGGGCGCCTCAAGACGTACTGAGAGTGATATCTTTGAGGCGACTCGTCGAACGTCTCAAGCTCCGAGACCGAATATGTTCTTTTTAGTGTGCGCATATTTGGGTCCGTCATTCCCGCGAAAGCGGGAATCCAGTGAACGCACTGGATCCCCGATTAAATCACTCGGGGATGACATGTTCTAATAATAACCTATGCCAAGCTCCGTCCTTTTTCGCCCCCGGATGCAGGGGGATGACGAGCCTCTTCTTGGCCCTGGTCATGGCGACATAAAGGAGCCTCTCTCTCTCCTTATCGCTCTCTTTCTCGTTCTGTTCCGAAAGCCTTGTGTAATTCTCGGTCTCTATCGGGTCTCCTTCAGGATTCTCTTCCGGCCTCAGTTTGAAGGCGAGGCCGCCTTTTTCGCCCCTTATAAAGCACCACTTCCTCGAGTCCTTTTTATTCTGCCTGATGGTGTCGCAGAGGACAACGTTATCGAACTCGAGCCCCTTTGCCTGATGGATGGTCATGAGCGACACATTGTCATTTGAGCCCTGCGGAAATTCGGGAATGCCCGCGTCTTTCTTCTTCAGGTCGTTCAGATATTCCACAAAGTCTTTGAGCGATATCTTTTCCCGTGTGCCGGCATCGTCCGCCATGTGGCACAGCTTTTCAAGGTCGTCCGTCATCTGTTTTCTGACTTCGTAGGGGCGGTCCTCTGTGACCGCCCGTGGGAGCCCACAGAGGGGCTCCCCTACATATGTTCTTATCAACTCGGATATTGAAAGACTCCCGCGCAGCCCTTCGATCACGTTTAAAAAGCCCCCCTTTGGATGCTCTCTTATCTTTTGATAGAGCTCCGCGCCGCCCTTGCCGTAGCGACAGAGTATAAAAAGCTCCTCGTCGGTAAGGCCAATGTAAGGGGAGCGGGCCAGCCCTAAGAGCGCCATTATATCGTTCTTATCGAGCGTCACCTTGAGGGCGTTGAGCATATCTATTATCTCTTCCTTTTCCAAAAAGGCGGAGCCGCCGATGATGGTGTAGGGGAGTCCCTTTTCTTCAAAGGCCTTCATATAGATATCGGAACTCTTGAGCGAGCTAAAGAGGCAGGCTGTGCTGCCTTCTAACGTTGGGAGAACTCCGGCAAGATAAGTTGCCTCGTTTGCGCGCCTTTCGTCCGAGAGGGCGTTTTCGTTATCAATGAGTTCTTTGAGCTCGACATCACATCCTTTGTAGGGGCGGGGCTCTGCCTGCCCGCCAGAGCAGTAGTGGTGGGTCCCCGCCCTAATTGCGGGCGACCCGCCCCCACATAAAGTTGAAGGGATCAGCGGCATAAATTCCGGGAAAATAGAATTTACGTACTCTATGATCCCGACCGTCGAACGAAAATTCTCTTTCAATGTGACCGTATGTTCGGCCAGTTCCAGCGCTTTTTTGAACTCGCCGACGTTGGCGCCCCTGAACCTGTAGATCGATTGTTTCTCGTCTCCCACAACGGTTAGATGGTTCACCTCTATATTGAAGAGGAGCGATATGAGATAGCTCTGAGTGTCGTTCACGTCCTGAAACTCATCGACAAAGATATACCTGAAACGCCGTTGATAGCGGTTTCTGACATCTTTCTGTTCCAAGAGCCTGATGGCGAATATCTCAAGGTCGGCAAAGTCGAGGTTCGGCCCCTTTAGCTCCGCATATCTTTTATTCGCCTTGTCAAAGCACTCCATTGCGGCAGTAAAGAGTTCTTGTTCTCGTCTGTCATTCTGAGTCTCGAGCTTGTCGAGAGACGAAGAATCCAGCGAAGCGCAATTGAACGCACTGGATCCTTCGCTCCGCTCAGGATGACACGCCCGCACGATCTTCTGCGCATGCCACCTGTATCCGATAAGCTCTTCCAGAAGTTCGACAGAGTCCTTAAAATCGAGCTCTTCGATCATTACCCACGCCACGCGGCTGTTCTCCTTTAGCATATTTAATAAAGTCTCTTTCACCGCCTTGCGAAGGAGAAGCCCCGCCGTCTGTTCCTCAAGGACGCCAAAGTCGGGGTCTATGCCAAGAAGGGGGGCGTCGTCCCTGATTATCCTCGCGCAGAACGAGTGGAACGTCCCGATCGCCGCGGTGGAGATGGATATTTCATCGTTCACGGCCTTTGTGAGGCGCTGTTTCAGCTCAAGCGCCGCCTTTTCGGTGAAAGTTATAGCAAGTATCTCGTCCAGCGTGGCCTCTTTGGATTCTACAAGGCGCACGACACGTTCGACAAGGACGCGTGTCTTGCCGCTTCCGGCGCCGGCCGTTATCGCCAGAAATCGCGCCTTGCTGTTTATCGCTTCAAGTTGGCTCTTTGTTAGTTCTATCATGCTGCTTTGTCATTCCGAGCGTAGCGAGGAATCCAGCGAAGCGAAACTTGCGGCGCCATTCGGCGCCTAGATTCCTCGCTTCGCTCGGAATGACTATTTATACCTGCACACATTCTTCCAATTACAATAGCCGGGGCATTTGTCGGGCGCGGATTCAAAGCGCCCGTTCTTTATCTCTTCAACATACCGGATCGCGGTCTCGATGCCTGTTCGTATCAATTCATCCCATTCTTCGTCTGTCACGGTGATGCGCGACTGCTTTTTGCCCATCACATTCTCTTTGAGCGACTTTTTTATTATGCCGGTCGCACGTTTCTGCTTTCTGATGGAATAGAGAAGGGCGGCGGCAGGCTCCTTTTTAAGGACCTTTTCGGCCATGAAGGTGTAGATGGGCATCTGAAGTTCTGTCCCGTCCATGATCCCCGACTTGACAGATGAAGTGTCGCCGGTCTTATAGTCTATAACGGTAAAGGTCTTATCGTCCGAGTCTATCCGGTCGATGAATCCATTTATTTTAATTTTATCGTTCGAGCCTGTCGAGAACAACTCACCGTTAAACTCGAGCTCAAAGTGAGAAGGTCTTTGCGTTGCCCCGCCCAGTATCTCCGCCTCATTTTCAAGGACCGCCGTGATGTAGTTGACAGCCCTCGTCTTTAGGTGCCCAACCATATCCTTATTATATTTAGCCGTTATATCTTGTTTATTTGAAAAGGCCTTTTCAATCGATGCTGTGACGAGCCTTCTTAATTCGACATGATCCACGCCCTCGGATATATAATTATTGTATATTTTACCACTAGTTACAAAGAAGGCCTCAAGTGATTCATGGATCAAAGTTCCGCGGTCCTTTGGCTGGACCTCTGGGGTTATATCATCGGGAGGTTCGATCCCAAGGATACGCCTGCAAAAATAGGCGAAGGGGCAGGTGCCATATTCCTCTAATTTTGTGGCGCTGTGGGTCATTTTTTCGACCCGTTCCTTTAAAACCTTGAGCACTTCATTTGAGGTGAAGTTCGTGCCGCAGGAGCTTGCTCTGTCAGTATGTAGGGGAGGGGTTCCATCCCCTCCCAAACCGGAGGGAGCCCGCAGAGGGGCTCCCCTACATTCATACTTTATTATCAACGGTGATGGCGATGCATCTTTACCGATGGAGTTATGCGCATGGAACGTTATTATCGTTTTACCGCCGGAGGCCACCGCAAAGCGTTTGAGGGCGTTCCTTATCTCGAATTCGCGTTTGGGAAATATCTCTTCGATGCGCGAGTCGGGTTTTGTACTCAATGTATCGGGTTCGGAGAAGAACGATATCCTGGCGCCTGTCGGGGGAAATATCCCTTCGTTCATCTGCGGCATGATGGCGAACTTGTGTTCATAGAGGCCGGCATCTTCCCAGCTGACCAGCCTGAAAGGGAGGCTCACCGGCCACGGAGGCAAGGCGTTCACCTCGTCGCCAAATATGTTCAAGAACTCCTCTTTGGTAAAGGTGGAGCCTATATCCAATTCTTTCGCCTCGAATTGAAGCCGCTTTAGGGCCTTATTTATCGTGTCGATGAATCCGAGCCCCCTTGCCTCATAATACTCGCTTCTTGTCTTTGAATGCTCCGAATATATCCCGGCCAGCGTTTCGCGGCTTTTTGATACGAAATCTTTCAGCGTCCCTTCCTGCGGGAGGTTTGGATCGTTGAATATCCCGCTTGAGACCGGGGATGTGGCAATGGAAAAGGGGACCTCTTTTGTGAACTCACTGCCAAGCCACCACGCGAACTGGCTTTGGGCCGGAAGATAGACCGCGATATCCTCCGGGGCGAGTCCGTCTTTAAGAAGGCCGTTTATCTTTTCACGCACGAACTCCGCCTCGGCGAACGGCGAATTCAGCGAGAATATTTCAGGCGTTTTGGGGCTTGGTGCCTTTATATCTTCAAAGACGATTTTGCCGCCGTTCAGCGACCTCATCCATGGCTTGATCGAGTCAAAGCCTGCAAGGTGAGGGGGCTCGGCGAACTTTATATTCTTCAGGTTCTGATATAGGTCGTCCTCGTCCTTGAATCCGTGGGAGCCCAACGCTTTTTCGTATCCCTCATAGGCGGCCAGAAGGTCGGCCTCACGCGCGCCACCCCTGGTTGAAAGTATCTCTTTCAACTCCTCCGGTGTTATGGAGTTCTTCTTCAGCTCCGAGATGGCGTTCATGACGACTTCAACCACACCTCTGGATATGCGGCGGAAGTAGGAAGTTTTAATCCCTCCCATCACGTTCAGCAGCAAAAGGCGGCGCATGGTGTGGCTAATGACCGGTATGGAATTGTCGTAGTGGAGGGCCAATAGCTCTCTTATCGGAACGGCGCTCTTTTCAAGGGATGCCGATGAGCCTGAAGCAGCCAGCGCCCTCTTATTAAGTTCCTCCGCCCAGCGTGTGTTGGGTACTATTATCATATTGAAATCGTCCGCCTGAGGCGGACGATCTCCTCAGATAGTGCCATGCCTCATCTTTGCTTTTTTCCATACGTCCAAATTCGTAAAACTCCCACATCTTTCAGAGAGGCGTGGCACTTGGCTGGCTTTCTCCCATAGGTTGGTTGATAAAGCGGAATGGTTAGTCAAAGCAAGAAAAAAACTGTTTCGAACCACCGGTGGTTCAGGTAGGTATCAATGAATTTCTTTATATAATTTTTCGGGGGCGATGTCTTGGCCGTTCGGCCAGCAGATCGTTCCTATATCTTTATTAACGTAAAATTTCTTGAAATATTTGATGTCCGCCAATTCTGTAAACACACCTTCCTTTGTTGAAGACGACAGATCAATCACTCCGGTCTTGCCATCCTCGAATGTCACTTTTATTTTAAAGTCGCCAACATACTCGGCAGAGATCACATCTAAAAGCATAATTTTCCCCCTATTCTAGCGGATCAATCTTGAACAACGGTTGTTTGTTCCCGGCAAGTTCCCATTCTTTCAATAACTCGTCTTGATGTAATGTGGCCCATTCGATCACAAGCCCTAAAACTCTTGGAGGAAGCGAACCTTCCAATATTCTGAGTTCTTTCATCTCTATAGTAGCCTTAAACTTCTCATATCTTGCATGAAAATGCGGTGGATTATGGTCATCGTAAAATATTGCAATGATGATCCCCAAAAATCTGCAAATTTCAGGCATAGAATAGCTCCCTTGTATCTCTTATCTTATGTATATTACATTATGCATTCCTAGGTCAACTGAAAACAAACCGCGACGAGTGAAACATTGGGGTCACCCATTGTTCGTTGCATGGAGTAGCAGCCCCTTAGACTAGTCAGGGCATGCCTTAGGCCGCGCTAATTTAGTGCTTCGCCTTCTGGCCCGTCAACTCTTCATATCTTTTAAAGTGTTTTTCAGCCTCAGCATTTTGGCCTTTATCCCTAAGGAGAACTCCTAAGTTATTATGGGCCTCTGGATAACCTTCGCGCAGCTCGATTGCGCGTTTGAATTCCCTTTTGGCGCCGTTTATATCCCCGTTCTTTATTAGGATAGTTCCTAAATTATTATGGGCCTCTGGATAATTTTCGCGCAGCTCGATTGCGCGTTTGAATTCCCTTTTGGCGCCGTTTATATCCCCGTTCTTTTTTAGGATAGTTCCTAAATTATAATGGGCCTCTGGATAATCTTCGCGCAGCTCGATTGCGCGTTTGTATTCTCTTTCAGCGCCGTTTAGATCTCCGTTTTTTAGGAGGACATTTCCTAAGTTATAATGGGCCTCTGGATAATCTTCGCGCAGCTCAATTGCGCGTTTGTATTCCCTTTCAGCGCCGTTTATATCCCCGTTCTTTTTTAGGATAGTTCCTAAATTATAATGGGCCTCTGGAAAATCTTCGCGCAGCTCAATTGCGCGTTTGTATTCCCTTTCGGCGCCGTTTATATCCCCGTTCTTTATTAGGATAGTTCCTAAATTATAATGGGCCTCTGGACAACCTTCGCGCAGCTCGATTGCGCGTTTGAATTCCCTTTCAGCGCCGTTTATATCCCCGTTCTTTATTAGGATAGTTCCTAAATTATAATGGGCCTCTGGACAACCTTCGCGCAGCTCAATTGCGCGTTTGAATTCCCTTTTGGCGCCGTTTATATCCCCGTTCTTTTTTAGGATATTTCCCAAATTATTATGGGCCTCTGGAAAATCTTCGCGCAGCTCGATTGCGCGTTTGTATTCCCTTTCGGCGCCCTCAAAATCACCTTTCTGTTCAAGGATAAACCCTAAATTAGCATGGGCCTCTGGAAAATCTTCGCGCAGCTCAATTGCGCGTTTGTATTCCCTTTCAGCGCCCTCAAGATCACCTTTCTTTTCAAGGACAAATCCTAAGCCATTTTGATAATTACCCATTAATTGCCGTCTAGTCAGCATCGTGTTCTCTGAATCCATACTCCTGCCAATTTCAGATGGGTCTAGCGAAATTCCCTTATATTCGGCGAATATATGACCTGCGTCGAAGGTTTTATAAAATGGAGCAGTTGTCGCGATCACATTACAATGAGGAGCTACATGTTCGAACGCAGAAAAAACTTTGAAAGTAGAGACTTCACACAGCCCATTATTTCTCCCCGTGTCAGCACACAGTTTAAATGCCTCGCTGGCTGTTGATACCTGCATCGATGGAGTTAAGATACGATCAATAAACCCATACCCAAAGCAGAGCCCTTCATCACCGAATGACCGCAGGCCATATTCATAAAATTTAGGGACGAACCTGTCGCAGTAATCCTCGTCTTTAGGCGTTAGACCGATATCGCGTTCCACTTTGCCTTTGAGCTCAAGCATCCTATCTTTGACGGCCGCCGGTATATCCCTTGGGTCGAGCGGGTCAAGAATTCCGGCCTCGTCAAAGAGCGGCCTGAACTCGTTCCATCCGTTCGGGAACTGCTCGATGAATTCAATGGCCTCCGAAAATCTGAAGACGTTGTTTCGCGCCTCATTATAATTCCAGACGCCGTAACTCTTCTGATAACCGGCATCTATTTCAAACGGAGTTATATGATAATTGCCGGACGGGTCGGTAAGCCTGTCCAAAAATTCGCGCTCTGCCGAGCTAGGAGCGGTATCGGTTAGAGCCCCAGCCGGTGCCCACGGGCTATCCCATACATATAGCCCTTCTTTGATCGGTAAACTTTCACCTTTACCCATATATCTATATTATCGGCTGGAGGTGATGTCAAAGTTGCTTCTAGGGAGCCGAAAAGTTCAAATTCGGAGAATTCGTTATAAATCAATGAGTTGGTAGACGAATTTTTTTCATTTTCTTAGCAACTTCCGGGGGGTGGGCTGCCGATAATAGATATAGAAACCTATAACAGGAGGAACTAATTATGGCTATCATAGACAAGGTTGTTAAAAATCTGGAGCAGGGTAAGGGCGAGGGCTTCAATTGTGGCGGCGATTCGATCGATTTTAACATTCCGAAGGTCGGCAAGGTCATTGTTGAAAATTCCGATTTCGAATCTGGATTCGATGCTATAACCGTTGAGTCCGGGGGCAAGACCTATCGGTTCGAATCCAAAAGTTTTCCAAATCAGTTCAAACGGATCAGCGACTATATCGACGGGCAATGTTCAGGCGGAAGAGAAGTAAAGTGGGTGGCGGGGGGGCTTGGGCGGAAGAGGGAAAGGAAGGTTCCTCGAGTTGCCGTCGGGGGATCCCATGCTGCCGATAGAACAGAGCTCCCCGAGCTCAAAAAATATGAGGATATCATAGCAAGTGCGCGAACCGTGGTGGGGCCTGTGTGTTTAAGCACTGTTGAGTGCCAAAAATTGGTTGCCCGTATTGAATTCGGGGTCGAAAAGCCTCTTCTCAGGCTTCTTCGCGATGTAAACCTTAAACTTAACAACAGTTACTATACAGGCCTTTCAAAGGACGATAAGAGGGCCTACGTTGAACTTGCCGGGAAAATTAAGGAGTTCATAGACCGGATCGATAGTTGGAAATATGCAACAGATCCGACAAGGATCGAGCCGTTTCTTTCTTGGGTTGCTAGAGAATATCCGGAAAATTCCAAATAATTTATGGATTGATGTTATATGTCTTCATCGGCATTTGCCAAGGGCCTCGAAATGGGCCGCTTTGCTCTTCGATTGGGAGCTTGTTAACATGCTCATAGTGAAACCCTCTAAATTCCATCCCAGGCAAAATCTTAGCCCCCTTTGTAAACGCCCCTGATATAGCCTTTAATATTTTTAATAGTTCATTAATCACATCCACATCTTTACCATTTTCCTTGTTCCGCTTCTCTTTAACGATCTTGATCGTTTCATCAATAATAGGCATTGTCTTATCGTCTAACGATTCGCCTTTTTCCTCTCCCCTTCGCAGGGCTTCACTTGTGGCCGTCCAGTCTCCCCATTCGGCAAAGACCCGGCCTATAAAGACAGGAAAATCGGGTGTCTTTGGATATTTTGACTCCGCCTCTTGAGCGACCCTTAAAGCAGAAGTGA
>ORJL010536889.1_pt1 | contig 12827 bp, 9 predicted proteins | sample 1779941 | NCBI WGS metagenome assembly ORJL01 (sample SAMEA104232317, study PRJEB22302) | groundwater metagenome | biome: forest; feature: aquifer; material: groundwater | place: USA | collected 2011-08-07 | depth 5.8 m
GGGCCGCCGCCTGGCTGGCGTCGGTGAAGAACCCCGTTGACTCGATCACCACCTGCACCCCATAGTCCTTCCACGGAATCTTCGCCGGGTCCTTCTCGGCGATCACTTTGATGCTCTTCCCGTCAACGATTATGGAGTCCTTGCCTGCTTCCACTTTCCCCGGGAAACGGCCGTAGGTGCTGTCCCATTTCAATAGATGGGCGTTAGTCTTGGGGTCGGTCAGGTCGTTGACCACCGCCACTTCGATTTCCCCGGAGTGGTTTTCGTGGATGGCCCTGGCCGTCAGCCTGCCGATCCGCCCGAAGCCGTTGATACCGATTTTGGTAGCCATTTTTCCTCCTAGCGTACTAATCCAGTAATTAGCTCTACAATAGAAGACCTTGAACGGAATCGCTTGCGCCGATTGTCAAGGTCATTACGAGACACTGCAATTAATTACCACGAGATTACACAGATTTTCACAAGATTTTCTCTTACTTTTCAAAGCCAGGGGATACCCGGCTATCGCAATTATTCTTGTTCTTGACTATTCCTTCTCGTGTTAATCTCGTGAAATCTTGTGGATCCGTTCCCCTTGTTAGATAGTGTACTGTCTGGCAATTACCTTTACAACAAAGGACCTTATGTTGAGCTCATCTCTTTTTGTAGCGTAATATCCCACCCGACGAGCGCCTGCCTACTTTCCGTTGCGATCGCAGGTATTCCAGGTGGGCCAGCGTCTCCAGAACGGACAGTCTCTTATCCAGGGAAGGCAACTGCGCCCAGGGGCCTCCTTTGGTTGACCAGCCTATCCGCGGGGCCAACTCATAGGCCGTCAACGAGTCGCCGCCGAAAAGGCCGAGTATTTCCGCGTTGCGGTGCTCGTGATGGGCATAAAGCTCTTTTACCCGCGAATGCAGGTCGGTAAAGACATCGTCATGCCCGGACAGCACCAGAGAAACATCCAGTTGGTCCAGCTTGTGTAAAGAGTTCAGAAAGTCTCCCAGGGGATTCCCCTGCTGCTGGGCATGGAGGCTGACATTGGGGCTCTGGCGTGCCAGGACCTGGTCTCCCGCCAGCAAAATCTTGTGCGACCGGTCATAGAGGCATATATGTCCCGGCGAATGCCCGGGAGCCCATATCACCTCGAAATTGAACTTCCCCGCCCGGACGGTTTCCCCACCCTCCAGCACCTGGTCGGGCTGGGCAGGAACAACAAACTTCAGTACCGGCAGCGAGGCATTCCTCAGAACGGCGGCATCTTCCTCGGGAACACCGTGCTTCACCAGAAAGGCGCAATTGAGACGGAGCAGCGGTTCCGTATTCAGGTACCGGGAATCGATGAGTTCAGCGTCCCTCCGGCCCATCATCAAAGAGCACCCGCTCAACTCTTTCAGGCGTCCCACCATCCCGTAGTGGTCGGGGTGAACGTGGGTAATGACGATCTGTTTGATATCGGTGAAGTGTATCTTCAATTCTTCTAGAGCGTGCGAGAGGGCGCCATACGCTTCCGGGGTATTCCAGCCGCAGTCCACCAGCAACCAGCCGTCGTCGCGTCTGACCAAGTAGACGTTGATGCGATTGAGGGCATACCCCGGCAGCGGCAGGACAACCTGGTGGATACCGGGAAAGACTTCCATAGCTATTTGGCGGCCGGGCGCAGGTTGTAGAAGGCTGTCATGCCGGAATAGCGGCCCTTCTTCCCCAGTTCTTTTTCTATCCACAGCAGCCGGTTGTACTTGGCGACCCGCTCCGAGCGGCAGGGCGCGCCCGTCTTAATAAGGCCGGCATTGGTGGCCACCGCCAGGTCCGCGATAGTCGTGTCCTCCGTCTCGCCCGACCGGTGGCTTATCACCGCCGTCCAGCCCTGTGCCTTGGCCATGTCGATGGCGGCGACCGTTTCCGTCAGCGTGCCAACCTGGTTCAGCTTGATGAGAACGGAGTTGGATGCTTTCTTTTCGATGCCTGTCTTGATCCGTTTGGTGTTGGTGACATACAGGTCGTCGCCCACCAGTTGCACCCGGTCCCCGATCTTCTTCTGGAGCAGCGCCCAGCCCTCCCAGTCATCTTCGGAAAGCCCGTCTTCGATGCTGATGATGGGATACCTGTCGGCCAGGTCGGCGTAGAAGTCCACCATCTCTTTAGAGGTCAGGGTCTTGTGCTCCGCCGCCAGTTGATACTTGCCCTCCGAGTAGAATTCGCTGGCAGCCGGGTCCAGTGCCAGGAAGCATTGTTTCCCGGGAGTGTAACCAGCCCTCTTGATAGCCTCCATGATGCACTGGATGGCGGCTTCGCCGGAAGGAAGTTGAGGGGCAAACCCGCCTTCGTCGCCGACGTTGGTGTTGAGTCCCTTGCCCTTGAGTATCTGCTTCAAAGAATGGTAGATTTCGGCGCCCATCTGCATGGCCTGCGAGAAGCTGGAGGCGCCGGCGGGCAATATCATGAATTCCTGAAAGTCTACCGATTGCGCCGCGTGTTTGCCCCCGTTCAAGATATTCATCATGGGGACCGGCAAAGTCCGGGCGTTATCTCCACCCAGCAAAGCGTACAAAGGAAGATTGCTGCAATTGGCGGCGGCGTGGGCGACCGCCAGGGAAACGCCTAATATGGCATTGGCGCCGAGTTTGCTCTTGTTCTCGGTGCCGTCCATCTCGATCATCAGGCTGTCTATTTCCTGCTGCCCCAGGGCGTACATCCCGTGGAGTTTCGGCCCGATCACCTCATTGACGTTCTTGACGGCCTTAAGCACGCCCAGGCCGAGGTATCTCTTCTTGTCGCCGTCCCTCAGTTCCACCGCCTCGTATTTTCCCGTGCTGGCGCCCGAGGGCACCGCGGCCCGGCCGACAGTCTTATTTCCCAGTCCGACGGCAACTTCCAGGGTAGGGTTTCCCCTCGAATCGAGAATTTCCCGGGCGGAAACAAAATCTATTTTGTCCATAGTCTCCTGCTGCGCTCTAGATAAAGGGCAAAGGACCTCGCCGCCCACCCTGAAACATCACGACCGAATCTCCTGGGAACAGGGATGTTAGTTTCGGATTCAAGCCTGGCCCGTCAGCGGCCCCGTAATCTGAGACTGAATTGAACGTAATTATAGCACCTTTTCATTCATTGGCAACAGAAACTAAGTTTGCTTTGGCCACGTTTGCTGGCTATAATGGGCTGTCCATGATAATCAGCCGCGACCAACTTGACGCCATCCTCCCCCAGGTAACCCGGCCCGCCCGTTACACCGGCGGCGAGTGGAACATCGTGGTCAAGGACTGGGATGAAACACCCCTTCGCCTGGCGCTGGCCTACCCCGACCTCTACGAAATAGGGACCTCCAACATGGCCATCCCCATCCTCATGGAGATCATCAACGCCCAACCCGACGCCCTGGCCGAACGCACCTACGCCCCCTGGCCGGATATGGGCGCCGCCATGAGAACGGCCGGCATTCCCCTTTTCAGCCTGGAGACCAAACACTCCATCAAGGACTTCGACATCTTCGGGTTCTCTTTGGAACACGAGCTGACCTATACTAATGTCCTGGAGATGCTCGACCTGGCCGGGATACCCGTCCTATCGTCCGAACGCGACGACACCTGCCCGATTATTATCGCCGGCGGCACGTGCTCTTTGAGCCCCGAGCCCATGGCCGATTTCATCGACCTGTTCGTCATGGGAGAAGGCGAAGAGGTAATCCTGGAATTGCTCGATCTCCTTCGCCGGACGAAGGCCAAACCCGCCAAAACACGCCGGACCACCGCCAAGAACAAGGCAATCAGACGGAATGAATTCCTCCGCCTGGCGGCGGGAATCGAAGGCGTCTACGTTCCTTCGTTCTACAAAGTGGAATACTCTGACGGAGTGCTAACCGCCATATCTCCAACTGTCCCGGAGGCCAAACCGGTTATTAACCGCCGTATCGTCAGCAAGCTGCCTCCTCCGGTGACCCGGCCGATCATCCCTTACATTGAAGTTGTGCAGGCCCGGGCCGCCATCGAGATACAGCGAGGCTGCACCAGGGGATGCCGTTTCTGCCAGGCGGGCATCGTCTACCGGCCCACCAGGGAACGTCCCATCGAAGAAGTGGTGCAATCCACCGGTGAACTGCTCAAGAACACGGGCTACCGGGAATTGTCGCTGGTATCGTTGAGCACCAGCGATTACGAGGGCATCGACCGTCTGGCGGGCGAACTGATGGACTGCTACAAGAAAGACCAAATCTCCCTGTCGCTGCCCAGCTTGCGGATAGACAACTTTTCCCTGAAGTTGATGGAAGCCCTGCCGCAGCGCAAGAAGATGTCCCTCACCTTCGCCCCCGAAGCCGGCAGCGAACGACTCCGGTGCGCCATCAACAAACCCATCACCGACGAGCAGATATTCGAAACCGCGCAGGCCGCGCTGGACCGGGGCTGGGGCAGCCTCAAGCTGTATTTCCTGCTGGGACTGCCCACCGAGACCGAAGAAGACCTGGCAGCCATCGCCAACCTGGTGCGGAGCATCATGTCGCTCCGAAGCCAGAAGGACGGACGGCGTCCCCAGATAAAAGCCAGCCTTTCCTCTTTTGTTCCCAAACCCCACACCCCTTTCCAGTGGGCAGCGCAGAACAGCCTGGAAGACCTGCTGCTCAAGCAGGACATGGTCCGCCGGAACCTGCGCAAGACGGGCGCGCAGCTTTCCTGGAGCACCCCCCAGGCCAGCATCCTGGAAGGCTGCTTTTCCCGCGGCGACCGCCGGCTGGGCAAGGTAATCCATGCCGCCTGGCGCAACGGGTGCGTCTTTGACGCTTGGAGCGAGAAGTTCGACTATAACAAATGGGTCGAGGCTTTCCAGCAGTGCGGCCTCGACATTGGGGCCTATGCCAGCCGGGAATGGAAGCGCGACGAAGTGCTTCCCTGGGGCCATATCAACACCGGAGTCACGGTCAACTACCTGTGGCGGGAGTACGAATGCACCCTCAAAGCAAAGGAAACCGCCGATTGCCGCGCCGGAAAGTGCCACGCCTGCGGGCTGGAGAAGACGATGGCACAGTGCATAGAACGCCTCAAGGGATCGTAAACCAGGGTACCGCAGGCCTCCGTGCCTGCGAGCGCGCTGCACGCCACCAACGGCCGCCAACCTGGATTCCTGCCTTCGCAGGAATGACGGGGGCTACGTCGTGCTGACCTACTGTCATTCCTTATTGTGTATTCATTGAGCAAGTTGTAGAATTCACTCGAAGTTTCAATCCGAAAAGCAAGCGGAGGCACGCAATGGACCAGGCCAAGGCCGTCATCAACGTCAAAGAGGGGATAATCCAACTGGAAGGCCCGGTGGAATTTGTAACACGGTACCTCGATTTGTACCGGACGAAGATCACCGGGGTTGCCGGTGCCGGAGAGAGTTCCTTGGCCGCTCCGGCGAACGAAGTCATCGCCCGTTCCAAAGCGCCCGCCCGAAAGCCCAGAAGCCGGCGCCGGGCAACGTGCATTGGTGTCATTCGCAAGGAAATCAAGAAGGGCTTCTTCGCCGAACCCAGGTCGGTCAAGGATATCCAGCAGCAAGTAACTGAAACCGGAGTGGCCTGCACCGACGGCGCGGTCCGGATGAACCTCAAGAGACTATCCGACCGCGGGCTTCTGGAGCCCATCAAGGAAGCCAGGTCAATCAGCTACCGGCGATCATAACCGGCCCATGTCAGTTCCCCCTAACGCCACTGGAAAGAGCGTCCTTGAGCAGATTGCCCGCCGGGTCATGCAGGAGCATGGATTCCTCACCGATTTCTCCAGGGCCGTCTTCAATGAGCTTGAAAAGATTCGGCCCGCCGGTGGGGAGGCAAAGACCCATAGAAGGGACTTGCGCCACCTCCTCTGGGCGTCAATAGATAATGATGATTCCCTGGACCTGGACCAACTGACCGTTGCCGAGGCGCTGACGGACAATGCGGCAAAGATTCTGGTAGCCGTCGCGGACGTAGATTCCCTCGCCAACAAGAACTCGGCCATTGATGGGCACGCCCGGCAAAACACCACCTCAGTCTACACCGCGGGCAAGACATTTCCCATGCTTCCGGAGAAACTCTCCACGGATCTCACATCTCTCAACTATCTGGAAGACCGCGCGGCCATGGTCGTCGAGATGATCGTCAGCGACGCGGGGGAAATACAAAACTCAGCTATCTACAGCGCCCTGGTCCGCAACCATGCCAAAATGGCCTACAACGGGGTGGCGGCCTGGCTGGAAGGCAAAGGGCCTGCCCCGGAGGCCGTGGAGGCTGACCCGCTGCTGGCAGACAACCTCAAGCTTCAGGACCGCGTGGCGCAGAAACTGAGGTCCCAACGGCACAAACGCGGCGCCCTGGACCTGCAGACCCTGGAAGCCCGCCCGGTCTTTGCCGGGAGCGACATTCAGGACCTCCGGGTGGAAGAAACCAACCGGGCCAAGCAGATCATCGAAGACTTCATGATAGCCGCCAACGACGTGACGGCGCGGTTCCTCCACGGGAAACAAGTACCCTCATTCAGGCGCGTGGTCCGGACTCCAAAGAGGTGGGACCGGATTGTCGAGGTCGCGGCCCAGCACAACTACCACCTTCCGCCGGAGCCTGACTCGAAGGCCCTTGCCCGTTTCCTCACCGCGCAGAAAGCGGCAGACCCATTACGTTTTCCCGATCTGTCTCTCATCATCATCAAGTTGCTCGGTTCCGGCGAATACGTCATCGAACTCCCCAATGAGGCGGCGCCCGGCCACTTCGGCCTGGCCGTCAAAGATTACACCCACTCAACAGCGCCCAACCGCCGGTTCCCGGACCTGATTACTCAGCGTATCCTGAAAGCAACCCTGGGCGGGTTGCCGATGCCCTACAGCCAGGCTGAATTGGTCGAACTGGCCAAGCACTGCACCGAGAAAGAAGATGACGCCAACAAGGTGGAGCGCCTGGTTGCCAAGTCAGCCGCTGCCATGCTGCTCTCTTCAAGGGTCGGAGAGCAGTTCGACGCCATTTGTACCGGCGCCGCCGATAAGGGCACGTGGGTGCGTATTTTCAACCCGCCCGTCGAAGGACGGTTGCTCCACGGCTACGAAGGGGTGGATGTAGGCAACCGTCTGAGAGTGAGGCTCATCCACACCGATGTGGACAGAGGGTATATCGATTTCGAAAAGGCCCGTTCGAGTCCCTCAAGACCCCCGAACGGCCCGGGCAGGTAGACCTTCGTTTGGGATGACCGCCCCCGGAATGACCAGCACCCCCAAGGACGAAAGGTTCTTCGCTTAAGGCTCAGAACGACGGCGTGGCGCGGAATGACGGGCGGGTGGGTACCGCAGGCCTCCGCGCCTGCGCGGACGCTATCTAACCACCGTCGCCCTTCTACTAATCAGCGGCGTCTTTTTGCGGGTCGGTCAGGGCAATGTACACCACCGGCGGCTTCTTGGAATTGTCCCGTTTGAGGGTAAACGTTTCCGGGTACTTTTCGATGAGAAACTGCAGCCGCTGGTGGCCGTAAGTCCGGGGATCAAAGGCCGGGTCCAACTGGCGCAAAACGTAGCCGAGCGATGACAGGTGAATCCACTCCTCTTCCTTGGCGGCCAGGTTGAACCCTTCGAGGAGAATCGGTAGAGGATCAGGTACCCCGGCCTTCTCTTCCCGGGCCGGCTTTCTCACTCTTTCCCTGGTTGGGACCAGGTTTTCACAGTAGATGAACTGATTGCAGGCGTTGGTGAAAGCTTCCGGGGTCTTCTTTTCCCCCACCCCGATGACGAACAGCCCCTCTTCTCTGATCCTGGTTGCCAGCCGGGTGTAGTCGCTGTCGCTGGCCACGATGCAGAAGCCGCCCACGTTGCCGCTGTAGAGCACGTCCATGGCATCGATGATCATGGCGCTGTCGGTAGAGTTCTTGCCGACGGTGTACCTGAACTGCTGAATAGGCTGTATGGCGTGCTTGTGAAGTGAATTCTTCCAGCTATTCATGTTGGTCGTGGTCCAGTCGCCGTATATACGTTTGATGGTAATCAGCCCGACCTTACTGACCTCCGCCAGTATCTGAGGAAGAAGAGACGCCTGGGCATTGTCACCGTCTATCAGTACCGCGAATCTCGGCTGGTCGGTTTGTTCGGCCATTTTGAACCCCTTTTCTGGTTAGCGATTGACGTTGGATATTGAATCACGCGGGTAGCGCCCGCATCGTTTCTCAGGTCAATTGACAAAGTGTCTATAGGGATTGTACGTGTACCTGGCATAAATAACAAGAGAGTTGGGCAGAACGGAATCGGCAAAGGTTCTTCGACAGGCACAGAACCACAGGGTGGCGCTCGAACAACCGGCGCTGAGCGCGCATTCTTCACGCTTCCCACTGACCGGTCTTGAAACACGTTCATCCGGAAACCAAGGTCAGCGCCGCTGAGGCCGGCCTGAAGACGGCGCGGCTGCGCGTTTCGCAACCACGATGCTCTTCTGGCGGTCCTTCTTTTGCGGGTCCTTTTCCACGAATATCCGCTTGCCCGTAAACGGGTCCATCTCCGTGTAATACATCAGGCTGGAATAAGTGGACGGCGCCGGACAGAATATCTGCACCTGCTCCGGGTTGATCTTGAGCTTCTCCGAGGTAAACTGCTTCAGCTTCATCATGTCATGATCAGTGCATCCCGGGTGAGCGGCGATCAAATAATAAGTGAGGAATTGCGGCAGGCCGGCGCTCCGGCTCATCCGGTCGAACGATTCCTTGAACTTCAAGAGCGAAGCCGTCCCGGGCTTTCCCATGCAGTCCAATACGCCGTCTTCGGTGTGTTCCGGCGCGATTTTCATCTGGCCAGAAACGTGGTGCCCGACCACTTCCTGGAGGTAATTTTCACCGTGTTTCCTGTCGCTCAGAACCAGGTCGTAGCGAATCCCCGAAGCCACAAATACCTTCTTGACCCCTTTGATACTGCGAAGACTTCTCAGGAGTTCTATCTGCTGCCGGTGGTCGGCCTTCATCGAAGGGCAGACGTCAGGATAAAGGCATCGCTTGTCCCGGCATGTTCCCTGGCGAAGCTTTACCTCGCATTCGAAGCCGTACATGTTGGCCGTAGGGCCGCCGACATCCACGATGTACCCCTTGAAATCAGGCAAAGCAGCGATCTTCCTGGCTTCGGCCAGGATGGACTCCTTACTCCGCCATTGGACCGTTCGACCTTCATGCACGGTAATGGCGCAGAAGTTGCATTCCCCGTAGCAGCCGCGATGGGTTGCAATGGAGAACTTGATGGTCTCTAGCGCCCGGACCTTTCCCTGCGCCTCGTAATAAGGATGCTGGGCCCGTTCATAATCCAGGGCGTAAACGGCATCCAACTCATGCTGTGTAAGACACATACCGGGCGGATTATGGACCAGGTAGCGCGTGCCGTGTTTTTGATACAAGCTCTTCGCGGTCAGGGGATCGTTGTTATTATAGAAGGTGTGGAACATATCGATCAGAGCGTGTTTGTCTGCCGCCACAGTTTGGTAAGGCGGCAGTTCCAGGTAATTTTCTCCGTTCGGTGCTTCCTCCAGCTTGCCGGCAATGTAGCACAACCCTCGAACGTCTCGTGCATCATCTCCCGCTTTCAGCCGGCCGGCGAACTCCACGACGGATTTTTCGGCCATTCCGTAGAGCAGGTAATCAGCCTTGGAATCAAACAGGATGGACGAACGGACCCGGTTAGACCAGAAGTCGTAATGGGCAATGCGCCGCAGGCTAGCCTCGATGCCTCCCAGCACGATCGGCCTGGTATTCTTGAAGTAACGCTTGATGAGGTTGGTATAGACTATCGTCGCCTGGTCGGGACGGCGGTTGTTGATTCCCCCCGGGGTATAGTCATCCTCTTTTCTCGGTCTCTTCAGCGAGGTGTAGTTGGCCATCATCGAGTCAACGCTGCCGCCCGATACCCCCCAGAACAACCCCGGTTCTCCCAATCGGACGATGTCTCTATCGGAGTCAACATCGGGCTGAGCGATAATCCCAACACGGTAACCAGCGTGGTTGAGTACTTTCCCGATCACGGCAACGCCTATAGACGGGCTGTCGATATAGCTATCTCCAGTCACCAGGATGATATCCAACCGGTCCCATCCCAGGCGGTCCATCTCTTCGCGTGTCGTAGGTAGAAACATACCCTGGTATCCTTTTACTACCTGTGAATTATACACTCCGATAGAAGATCATTTCAGGAGAGACAGGCTTTTTCCATTCACCTTGAGAGCTATTGCGGTGCCAACGAGTGGTCGCAACCATCGACAGTTTACATTGACACCCATGGCTATCGTTTGTTAGACTTGCGGTGTCTATCTAGGGAAGAACGATATGTTCGTTCGAGTTAAAGTTTGTGGTAGCCATCAATACCTCCAACTGGTGGAGAATCACCGCGAAGCGTAGCGGAGCCTGAGTTCTTGTCCAGCAATGATCCAAGGTTCCAGGAAACACTGGACTACATCGGGGAAGGATGCAAAGAACTGGGAACTGCTTTCATCATAGAGGGAGACAAAGCAGTCGTGCTGAGGTAGTCAACCTCGAAACGGGCTTGAATATCAGCGAAATCTGGAGGCGATGGTTGTTTAGAAAGATACACGTATTCCGTGTCAAACCCCATGAAGAGTTACTTGGAGCGATAACCTCCTACTGCAGCCGGAACAACATCTTGTCAGGGGTCGTCATAGGTATCATCGGGTCGCTGGAAAAGGCTCGGCTCAACTTCCTGCTTAGCTTACCCGCGAACTACAAGGGCGTTGATTACAGGGGCCCGTTGGAGATCGTCTGTGCCCAGGGTTCGGTGGCGCTGAAAGGCGATACCACCATCGTTCACATCCACGTCCAGCTTTCATCCGAGGACCTGTGCCGTGGGGGGCATCTTGCTGAGGCAACCGTGTTCTCAACCGCTGAAGTGACCATCGGAGAGCTTGATTACCAGCTATGCCGTGAACTTGACGGCTACACCGGACTAAACGAACTCGTAGATTGAAACTACCCCCAGTAGCCGTTTCCCACGCGGGCCAAGGGAGTACGCGAAGGCATCAGACCCGGCCCGCACGCCTTCTTCCCAATCTTTACAAACCTAGTCTTTCGGGCTAAAATATGTGCAATTCGGGCGGGTGTAACTCAGTGGTAGAGTTCCTGCTTCCCAAGCAGGCTGTCGTGGGTTCGAGTCCCATCACCCGCTCCATAGATACGAAGTGGAAGCTCGTGACAACCTGCATAGGCTGGTAAACTAAATATAGGGTAAAGCTGGTCTAAACAACCTGCACCGGGCGGGCTCCCCAAAACAACCATGGTGCAGAATAATACTTGGGAGTGGTTGCTGGAAGGCTTCAGGTTTGACCTGGAGGCAAGGACAAAACCTAAAACGGTCGAGTACTACTCGGACCGAATCGGGATTTTTGCTCGGTGGGCAAACAACGGCGGCAATGTGGCCGACCCTGCTTTGATCACCAAGCGCCACATTCAATCTTTCCTCCACGAACTGGCGGGCACTACCATAACGGTCGGAAACGGCGCCAAAATACAGATCCAACGAACAGAACGCTCCCGATGGCCTTACTATCGCTCATTGAAGCGTTTCTTCGCATGGGCCATACAAGAGCGTCATTTTGAGCAAAACCCGATGGACGGCATCGAACTGAAACCACCGAAAGACCCACCGGTTGAGCCCTACAGAACCGAGCAAATCGCCAGCCTCTTCAAAGTTCTTGACCACGATTGGCAAGTTGCCACCACCGAGCGGCAGAGGATGATGGCTGCCAGAGACAAAGCCATCCTCTGTCTCTTCTTGGAAAGTGGATTGCGTCTGGGTGAGCTTACGGGACTAGCCACCAGTGACGTCGACCTGGCGACACAGAGGGCGCTGGTGAGACTGGGCAAAATGGGGAAAGGCAGGATGGTAGGGTTCGGGCCACAAACCAAGAAAGCTCTCTGGCGATACATTGGATTGCGGCCCGCTGGGGCAAAAGACGATATGCTCTGGCTAACTGAAGAAGGAAAGCAACTCAGCCACCAAGGTGTCCAAGAGGTAATCCGGCGCCTCAAAAAGGATGCCGGCCTGTACCATGTCAAAGGGTCAGTCCACAAGTTACGCCACACCTTCGCCACCACATTTCTGCGACACACGAAGGATATGAAGGGTTGCCGTCTATTGCTCGGGCATTCCACCCTGGCTATGACCGAGCGGTACACCCAGTTCATCGATGCCGAAGATGCCCTTAAAGCATATGATGGAAAGGGACCTTTGGACTGGTTGACAAATTAACTTATCTCGCACTGTCAGCAGGTATTCGGAAAAGCCGAAAACGGCCACGCCCGTGCGGCTGTGCCGCCTAGACGCTATTGGAGCCCTTCCATAATACGGTCTATTCTCTCCACCGCTTTTCGCACCGTGTCCTCACCCAACTCCAAATCTTCGGCGTGCTTTTGGCACCAGTGCTCTAGAATCTCTCCGGCTGTCTTCCCCTCCCGGTTTTTCTTCCAAAAGGTCAAGTCTCGCGTGAGTAGATCTTCGATTGGCCTTCTGTTTTCAACGTGATGCCTCCGGGCAAGCCGAAGAACGCCCTGAATACTATCCCACGCCTCGAACCACTCCTTCCGAGTAGTACACTCGTCCAGACCGGCCAGCAAGACTATATATTTGGTGCCTTCCTCGGCCTCATCTATTGGAATAGGAATCGGCATCAGCACCGGCCCAATACCGATTGACCCCGTCATACCCAAAATATAGCCCTTAACCTTGTCGACTACCTCCTCCGGCATATCGAACTTCCGCACGATGTCCATCGCCCGGCAGTCAAGGGGCACACTTGGGTAATAGTTCACCCTACTCGGTTCTCGGGGGGAAACGACGAAAGTCTCGACAAGCTCAACCATTTGCTTAGGGAAGTGCCAGTA
>ORJL011888139.1_pt1 | contig 12824 bp, 13 predicted proteins | sample 1779941 | NCBI WGS metagenome assembly ORJL01 (sample SAMEA104232317, study PRJEB22302) | groundwater metagenome | biome: forest; feature: aquifer; material: groundwater | place: USA | collected 2011-08-07 | depth 5.8 m
AACGGCCTGTTCGCGTGGCTGCGCAAGGCACCCTGGGGCACCCCGGTGTTCTCCGGCATGTTCATCTCGCTGGTCGGCTTCGGCTTCATCGGCGGCATCTCCGGCGTCGTGCTCGGTACGGAACAGATCAACATGCTGATGCACAACACCTTCTACGTTCCGGGGCACTTCCACGCCACGGTCGTCGTCGGTACCACGCTGGCCTTCATGTCGATCACCTACCTGCTGGTGCCGACGCTGTTCAAGCGTGAAATGCTGTTCCCGAAACTGTGCCAGATCCAGCCCTACCTCTACGGCCTCAGCATGATCGTGCTGTCGCTGGTGATGATGGGCGCCGGGACCCTGGGCGTATCGCGCCGTCACTGGGACATGGCCTTCTCGGGCGCTCCGTTCCAGTACGAGTGGCCGGGTTCCGCCTACCTGATGATGGGTCTCACCGGCATCTTCGGCGTGATCGCGGTCATCGGCGGCGGCCTCTGGATCGGCCTCGTGGTTCTGTCGCTGCTGTTCGGCAAGAAGCTCGACGGTGGCACGACCTCCGACAAGCCGACCCCGATCCCCGACCAGAGCGCCGCTGCCGCCGCCGGACACACCGGCAGCGAGGAGCATGTCACGGTACCGGGCACCGTGGTGCTGGCCATCACCCTGCTGGTCTGCTTCGTGCTCTACTACTTCGTGAACTGGAAGTACCTGTCCGAGGTATGGGGTCTGAGCTGATCGACGACTGAAACAGGCAACCCCGCATTGCGATGCGGGGCCTGCCTGAATCGGGCTTGCCGCGCAGGACCGATTCAAGCAGGTTACGATAGACAACCCCCAGACGACGCCGACACACCTATGGAATCGACGCTGCCCACCAAGAAATCCTCCGGCCTTTCACTGCGCGCCATTGCGGGCGTGTTCAAGCTGCGCATCGGTGTCGTCATCACCTTCACCGCGCTGGCCGGGCTGGCGGTGAGTTCCGGCCCCAGCCTGAGTCTGGTGCAATTGGTCACGCTGACCCTGGCGGTGCTGATTTCATCGGCCAGCGCCGGCGCCTTCAACCAGTATTACGAACACGACACCGATCCGCTGATGTCGCGTACCCGGAACCGGCCCTTCGCCACCGGCGAGGTCGAACACGGCCCGGTGTGGCTGGTTATCATCTTCGGCCTGATGGCGGTCTCGGTGGTCGCCGCCTGGCTGGCACTCAACGCCTGGGCCGCGCTGTTCACCTTCCTCGGCGCCTTCTTCTACGCCATCGTCTATACCGTCTGGCTAAAGCGTCGTACCTGGCTCAACATCGTCTTTGGCGGCCTGGCTGGCAGCTGGGCCGTGCTGGCCGGCGCCACCGCGGCCGATCCGCAGATCGGCGCCGTGCCGCTGGCGCTGGCCTTCGTCCTGTTCCTGTGGACGCCGCCGCACTTCTGGAGCCTGGCCATCGCCTACCGCGACGACTACGCCGCCGCCGGCGTGCCGATGCTGCCGGTGGTAGTTGGCGACCAGCGCGCGGCCAAGGCGATTTTCGGCAGCACCCTGCTGCTGGTGGCTGCCTCGATGCTGCCGCTGGCCTTCGGCCTGGGTGCCATCTACTTCACCGGCGCCGCGATCGGAGGCTACCTGTTCATCCAGAAGGCTTGGCGCCTGGTGCAGAACACCACCCGCGCCACGGCCATGAGCTGCTTCCATGCCTCGCTGGCACAGTTGACCCTGGTCCTCACCGCGGCCATCATAGACGCCCGTTTCTAGACTGGCAGTCCCCCATGATCCGCACCACCTTCCACGCCGCCCTGGCGGCAGCCTTGCTCGCCGTCGCTTCGGGAGTCGGCGCCACGGCGGCCACGCCCGGCCTCACCGCGATACCACAGGGCGACCGCAGCGGACTGGCACTCAGCACGCTCGACAGCAAAACAGCCTATGAGCTTTCGCAGGGAGCGATCGGCAAGCCAGTCGGCGACCACGTCCTGCTCGACCGCCAGGGGCGACCCAAACGCCTCGCCGACTACAAGGGCAAGCCGCTGCTGGTGAACTTCATCTACACCGCCTGCTTTCAGGTCTGTCCGACGACCACCAAGAATTTGCAGAAGGCCGTGGAAAACACCGTGGCCATGCTCGGCGTGGGTCGCTTCAACATTGTCAGCATCGGCTTCAACCAGCCTTTCGATTCGCCGCAGGCGATGAAGGCATTCTCGACCCAGCACGGCATCCACCTGCCCAACTGGGAATTCCTCAGCCCCGCCCCGGCCATCGTCGATGAGCTGACGCGGAACTTCGGCTTCAGCTTCGTTTCCACCACCGCCGGATTCGACCACCTCAACCAGGTGACTTTCGTCGATGCCGAGGGCCGCATCGTGCGCCAGGTCTACGGCGAGCGCTTCACCGCGCAGGACATCGCCGAACCGCTCAAGGCCATGGTCACCGGCGCGCCGCTGCCGGCGCAGACCAGCACGCTGGTGGAACTGGCCGACCGCCTGCGCATCATCTGCTCGGTCTATGACCCGCTCACCGGCCGCTACCGCACCAACTACGCGCTCTACTTCGAGATCGCCGGCTTCATCAGCTTCATGGCCTTCATGGGCTGGATCGCCTGGAACTTCACGCGCAAGTACCGCGCCGACCGGATTCAATCCGGTTGATGCCAGTCAAGTCGGAAAACTTCCGGCTTGAATATCATGGATTCCTAATAGTCGGCATCCGTACCGGCGCCAAGGAAGTCCCCCACGTGAGCTTGCATGCAGCGCAAACCGCCTTCGAACGCATCGAGAATTTCCTCGATGGGTTTTTCGGCGGCGCCGACAATCCGCTGCGCCACCTGGGTGCGCTGGGCTTGTTCTTCCTCTGGATCCTGGTCGCCAGCGGGCTTTACCTCTACACCGTGCTCGATACCAGCATCGAGGGCGTCTACAGTTCGATCGGATGGCTGACCAGGGAGCAGTGGTACCTCGGCGGCGTGCTGCGCAGCCTGCACCGCTATGCCTCGGACGCCTTCGTCATTGTGATGTTCCTGCACCTGCTGCGCGAGTGGGCCTATGGCCGCTACCACGGCTTTCGCCTCTACTCCTGGGTCACCGGCGTGCCGCTGATCTGGCTGGTGTACATTTCAGGCATCGGCGGCTACTGGATCGTCTGGGACCGCGTGGCGCAGTTCTCCGCCATCGCCACCACCGAACTGCTCGACTGGCTGCCGATCTTCAGCGAACCCGCGGCGCGCAATTTCCTCACCCCGGAGTCGATCAACGACCGTTTCTTCACCGTCCTCGTCTTCATCCACATCGGCGTGCCGCTAATGCTGCTGTTGGGTCTCTGGGCCCATGTCAATCGCATCAGCCGGGTGGACTACCTGCCGACGCGACGGGTCATGCTGGCGTTCCTGGCGAGCTTCCTGTTGCTGGCCGCGATCAAGCCGGCCATGAGCGAACTGCCGGCCAATCTGGCGCTGGCGCCGAGCGACGTCAGGCTTGACTGGTTCTTCCTCTTCCTCCATCCCCTGACCGACATCAGCTCGCCGGCCGCGGTGTGGACCCTGATCTTCGGCGCCACGATCCTGCTCTTTGCCCTGCCCTTCCTGCCGCATCCCCAAGCGCAGCCGATCGCCGTGGTCGATGCGCCCAACTGCAACGGCTGCAGCCGCTGCCATGCCGACTGCCCCTACGAGGCAATCACCATGGCGCCACACCCGGACAAGCAGGCGCACCAGATCGCCATCGTCGATGCCGACCTCTGCGCCGCCTGCGGCATCTGCGCCGGCTCCTGCCCCTCCTCCACCCCCTTCCGCAGCCAGCAGCGTCTGGTCACCGGCATCGACATGCCGCAGCAGCCGGTCGATGCCTTGCGCCAGCAACTTGAAGCCCAACTGGCACAGCTCACCGGGCCCACGCGGCTGGTCGTCTTCGGCTGCGACCAGAGCGTCGACGTGCGCGCGCTGGCCGGCACCGACACGGTCGCGCTGAGCCTGATCTGCGCCGGCATGCTGCCGCCCTCCTTCGTCGAATACGCGCTGCGCGGCGGCGCCGACGGCGTTGTCGTCGCCGGCTGTCGCGACGGTGGCTGCGAATTCCGCCTCGGCATGGAATGGACCCGCGAGCGCCTGGCGCGCCGCCGCGAGCCCAAGCTGCGCAGCATCGTCCCGCTCCAACGCATTGAAATAGTCCCGGTGGCACGCGGCGAGGACGACAAACTCGTTGCTGCGGTCAAGGCATTCAGAACGCGTCTCGAAACCGAAACAGCAGACAACAGCAAGATTCCCGCCTTTACCCGGAGAACCCAGCACCATGGCTAAACCCTTTGCCATCATCGGCCAGGTCGTGCTTTACGGCGCCTTTGCCGCCTTCATCGGCTACTTCTCGACCGCGCCGACCTATAAGCAGATTCCCGACGACGTCGCCCTGGTCAAGCTCTCGATGAGCCACCTGGGCGGTCGCGAATGCCGCAAGCGCACGCCCGAGGAACTGGCCAAGCTGCCGCCCAACATGCGCGCGCCACTGGATTGCCCGCGCGGCCGCTCGGACACGAAGATCGTCATGGAACTCGACGGCAAGCCGCTCTATGAAGTCACCATGCATCCCACCGGCCTGTCGCGCGACGGCGTCGGCACGGTGTACAAACGCTTCGAACTGAAGGCAGGAAGCTACAAGCTCGGCGTCAAGATGAACGACAACCTGGTCAATCCCGGTTTCAACTTCGTCAAGGAAGAACAGGTAACGCTGAAGCCGGCACAGGTGCTGGTGATCGATTTCAACCCCGACAAGGGCGGCCTGTTTTTCCAGCAGGCTCAGAACTGAACGCCCCATCCGCGGACCACGACCATGCTGAAACTCATCCAATCCATCGTGCGCTGGTTCTTCATGCGCATCGAGAACCTGTTCAACCTGGCCTTCGGCGAGAAGCTGAACCCCTTCTACCACCTGGGCACCATCAGCTTCTGGCAGTTCTGGCTGCTGATCGGCACCGGCCTCTACCTCTACATCTTCGCCGACACCGCGGTGCATGACGCCTACGAATCGGTCGAGCGCATCACCCACGAGCAATGGTGGGCCGGCGGCATCCTGCGCAGCATCCACCGCTACGCCACCAACGGCATGATCCTGACCATGCTGCTGCACATGCTGCGGCATTTCGCCTACGATCGCTACCGCGGCTTCCGCTGGTTCTCCTGGGCCACCGGCATCGGCCTGATCTGGCTGGTGTATATCTCCGGCCTCAACGGTTTCATGCTGGTGTGGGACAAGCTGGCGCAGTTCGTCGTCATCGCCACCGCCGAATGGTTCGACGCCCTGCCGATGTTCAACGGCACCCTGATCCGCAATTTCATCTACCAGGAGAACGTTACCAGCCGGCTATTCACCCTGCTCGCCTTCATCCACCTCGGCGCGCCGCTGATCGCCGGCGTCATCGCCTGGGTGCATGTGCAGCGGGTGCCGCGCGCCCACGTCAACCCGCCGCGCGAGATCGCCATCGCTTTCACCCTGATGTTCGTCGTGCTGGCGCTGGTCAAGCCGGTGGTCAGCCAGGGCGGCGAAGCCGACATGCTGGTGGTGCCGACCAACATCGCCTTCGACTGGTTCCAGATGCCGGTGCTGGCGCTGGTATACGTGGTCAACCCGCTCTACCTGTGGTTCGGCATCGTCGGCCTGTCGCTGCTGCTGTTCCTTGCCCCGTGGCTGCCGCCCAAGCGCATGGGCGCGGCCAAGGCCGAAGCCACGGTGACTTTCCGCCCCGATCACCGGGCGGTTGTCATCCGCTTCGACGAAACCCTGCTCGATGCCGGCCTACGCCAGGACATCAACCTGCCCTACGAATGTCGCAACGGCGGCTGCGGTCACTGCAAGTGCACGGTGCTCGCCGGCAATGTCGATCCCGGCCTGTATCAGCCAAGCGCGCTTTCCGCCGAAGAACTCGCGGCGGGCAAGGTGCTGCTGTGCTGCGCCACCGCGCTGGGCGACGTCGAAATCGAATATGAAGCCGCGGCGGTCCCCAGCACCATCCGCGAACTTTCCGCGCGCGTCGTCGGCATGGAAAAGCTCACCCACGACGTCATGCGCGTCATGCTCAAGCTGCCCGAGGGCCAGCGGATTCCCTTCAGGGCCGGCCAGTACATCAACATCATCCTCGACGACGGCCAGCGCCGCGCTTTCTCCTTCGCCAATCCGCCGCACCAGGCCGAACTGATCGAATTGCAGATCCGCCTGATCCCCGGCGGGCGCTTCACCACCCATGTCTTCGAGCAACTGCAGCAGGGCGACACGATCCGCTTCGAGGGCCCGCTGGGCGACTTCTCGCTGCGTGAATCCGAACGCCCGATCGTCTTCGTCGCCGGCGCCACCGGCTTCGCCCCGGTCAAGAGCATGGTCGAGGATGCCTTCCAGCGCGGACTCAAGCGCCCCATCTACCTCTATTGGGGCGTGCGCCGGCTGGCCGATCTCTATCTGCCCGATCTGCCTGCAAGCTGGGCACGCGAGCACGAGAACTTCCACTTCGTCCCGGTGCTCTCCGATGCCGCGCCCGAAGACAACTGGACCGGGCGCACCGGCCTCGTGCATGAAGCCATCCTGGCCGACTTCCCCGACCTCGCAGGCAAGGAAATCTACGCCTGCGGCTCGGTCAAGATGGTCGAGGCAATCTTTCCCGCGCTGAAGAACCAGGGCGCCGAGGAAGGCATGTGCTTCTCCGATGCCTTCACCATCTCGGCCCGCTCGATGGCCTTCCAGCCCAAGGCCTGAGCGGGCGGCCGCCTCAGCCGAACAGGATCGCTTTGAGCTTGGCCAGCGGGCCGAGTCCGGCCCACCAGCACAGGCCCTGGGCGCGGAATTCGATGCCGGCCGGCGTCAGCAGCAGGCGGCGTGCGCCCATTTCGGTCGCGCCGGCGTCGGCGACATAGCCCTGCCGCATCAGCCAGGCGGCGATCGCCGGCTGCACCTGCTCGCCGTGGAGCGTCCAGCGATCGCCAAAGCCGTCATCGTCGCCGCGCAGCATCAGCAACGGCGCGTGATCGCCCATCAGTCGCAGCAGCCTGAGCGTCTCGGCTCGATTCGGGATTGTTGACGTCATGACGCGGCAATTATGTCGCAGTCCGGTCGCGGACATTTCTGCGACGCGGCAAGCGAATTAGATTGCTTATTTGGCCAATACAGTGCACAGTGCGCGCCAGCGATCTTCAAGCAGTGCCGTTGTTGTCTGGTTTTCGGGGTCCGCGTTCGTGGTCCCTTTTCCTGCATCACCCCCGCCGTCTTGACGTTCGTCCCAACAGGGGCGCGCCCCTTCTTTTGTTTTTTTTAGGATATTCAAGACATGGCAACAGGCACCGTAAAGTGGTTCAACGATTCAAAAGGTTTCGGCTTCATCACCCCGGAAGGCGGCGGTGAAGACCTCTTCGCGCATTTCTCCGCAATTCAGTCCCAGGGCTTCAAGACCCTCAAGGAAGGCCAGCGCGTCAGCTTCGACGTCACCGCCGGTCCCAAGGGCCAGCAGGCATCGAACATCCGCGACGCAGGCTGATCGGCCGGCCGGTAGGGCTTCGCGCCCATGCCGGCCCGTGCCGTCCCGACCGGAAAAGCCCGGCATCCGCCGGGCTTTTTTCTTTTCCCGCTCATTCCTGGAGGACACCTCGTGGCCAAGGAAGAACTCATCGAAATGCAGGGCGTGGTGACCGAAGTGCTGCCCGACTCGCGCTACCGCGTCACGCTCGACAACGGCCATATGCTGGTGGCCTACACAGCCGGCAAGATGCGCCTGCACCATATCCGCATCCTCGCGGGGGACAAGGTCTCCCTCGAAATGTCGCCCTACGACCTGTCCAAGGGGCGCATCAACTTCCGCCACATCGAAGGCCGCGCGGCAAACTTCCAGCCGCGCCGCAAGCACTGAACGGCTCGACACCGAAACTCGTTGACATCTCGATTTTCGGCATTTCATAATATGACTTAAGACATACGTCATCGTTTACCCCGAGTGAGGCCGGAATGCCGTTCAACGATGCAATGGCTGCGCACATCATCTGGAAGCTGCGTCTGGCGAACTATGTGGCCGGCGCCAGCACCGAGGCCTTCGACAGCGCCACGGTACGCCGGGATGACCAGTGCGAACTGGGCAAGTGGATACACGGCGAGGCCGCGAAATTTCAGTCCGTGCCGGCCTACGAAGACCTGCTACGCAAGCACGCCGACTTTCACATTTGCGCCGCCGAGATTATCGGCAAGATGGAACACGGCGACAAGAATGGCGCGGCTGTCATCCTTGGCGGCCCGTTCGAGGCCGCATCGAGAGGCATCATCGGCGCGCTGGTCGCGCTGAGGAACACCGGCGTGGCGGCCTGATCGGGAGGCCGTGGCGGTCGCCGGCTCAAGCCCTGCGCCGCAGCATCACCTTGAGGCACACCAGCACGAACATGATGCCGCCGATCACGGCGATCAGTCCGCCCGCGCCCATCATCCCCATGCCAATTTTCTGCGGCAGCGTGGTCAGGGCCTGTTCGGCGCCGGCCACCTTGCGCTGCACGCCATAGCCACCTGACCAGGCGAGGCCGAGGATGTGGATCAGCTGGCCGCCGCCATAGACATAGGGCTGCCAGCGCGCCATGCGGCCCTCCGCCGCGCCAAAGCCCAGTTGCGGCAACAGCACGTAGGCCAGGCCCATGAAGGCCAGCGTGACGCCCACCGTGGAGCCGTGGTAGTGCGCCGGAATCACCACATTGACGCCCTGAATCAAGTAACCCAGCACGCCGCCCACCGCGAACAGCGAGAACGAGGCAATGAAGGCCGACTTGGCGCCGCCCGGTTCCGCCTTGCGCGTTGCCCACAGGCTGAGCAGGCCGACCAGGATCAGCGGTGCCATGTAAGGGTGGCCCCAGATCATCAGCTTGGCGAAGAGTTCCATGTGCGGCAATTCGCCGGCCGGTATCGTCAGATAGATCGCCGGCACCACCAGCAGCGGCAGCGCCGCGATCCAGAACATCAGGGACAGTGCGCGTGGCGAAACGGCTGCCATCGTGCCCAGGCTGGCGGCAAGCCAAAGCCAGGCCACCACCATCAGCAAGGCATGCTGGAACTGCAGGGTATGGCCGCCACCCCAGAACAGCACCTCGAAGTAGACCTTCTCCTCGATCCGCGGCACCACGATCCACGACCAGACGAAGGCCGCCAGGGCAAGGAAGGCCGCCACCGCGCCGAGGAAGGCGCCCAGTTGCAGCGGCGCACCGAAGGCCGGACGCGGCCAGGCGGTCAACAGCGCGCGCAGCACGGCCAGTCCGAAGCCGGCAGCGCAAATCCACAGCGACGCATAGAAGGCCTTCTGCTGCAGCACCGGGATGTAGTTGTTGAGCACCGGTTCGGCGCCCGGCAGGAAGGGCGACACCGTCATCAGCGCGGTGCCGGCCGTCGCCAGCGCGAAGCCGCTCCAGCCCATCCAGGCAAAACCTTCGCGTCCCAGGGCGCTCCAGATCACCGCGGCAAAGGCCATGAACCAGACCGCCACCGACAGGTCGACATGCACCACCAGCGCCGCGCGGAAAAAGTCCTTGAGCGGAAACACGTCCTGGATGCCGGGAGTACGCGAGAGCACCAGCAGGATGGCCAGCAGGCCGGACCCGATCAGGGCCAGCAAACCCAGCCACAGCCATGCCCGGGCCAATGCGGCGGGCGCGCCCGCAGAAACCGTGACCGTATGCGAATTCACTATTTGCCCCGCGAAAAAACCCCGAGTATACGGCAATGGCAAGCCTCATTCGGGGTAGACTCGAAGATGTAGCAATCCTCCTTCCCGCCGATGCCCATGAAGCTGCTTTCAGCCCTGTTACTGAGTCTTGCGCTGCTGCTCGCCGCGTGTTCCGAGCCGAAGAAATTCGTTTCAACCGATCTCTCGATGGTGGACTGGGGCAAGGACTTCGCCCTCACCGACCACAACGGCCAGCCGCGCCGCCTGGGCGATTTCAAGGGCAAGGCGGTGGTCCTCTTCTTCGGCTACACCCAGTGCCCCGACGTATGCCCCACCACGCTGTCGACCATGCGTGACGCCATGGTCCTGCTCGGCGACGATGCCAAGCGAGTGCAGGTGCTGTTCGCCACGGTGGACCCGGCGCGCGACACGCAGCAACTGCTGGCTCAGTACCTGCCGGCCTTCCATCCCGGCTTCCTCGGCCTGCGTGCGGACGAGCAGACCTTCGCCGCCGTGGCCAAGGACTTCAAGGTGTTCTACGTCAAGCAGCCGGGCAAGACGGCGGACAGCTACAGCGTCGACCACTCCACCGGCAGTTACGCCTTCGACCCGCGGGGCAAGCTGCGACTGCTGGTGCGCCACGGCGAGACACCCGCCAATGTCGCCGCCGACCTCAAACTGCTGCTGGCCGGCAATTAGTTCCAAAGGACCCTGATGAATCGACTCGCGCTACTTCTGCTGGCCTGCATCGCGCTGCCCGCCACCGCCGCCGAACCGGCCAAGCCGGCCATCAACCTCGACATCGGCACGCCGCCGGTGATCGTCGTCAAGCACTCCATCGCGCAGCGCACTTCGCGCCTGGTGCGCTTCTACGAAGCCGGCGAAATCGGCCTGGGCAAGGACGGGTTCATCTACCTGCGCGAAGGCGCCAAGATGAGCCTGGCCAAGCGCCAGATCGCGGAAAAACTGATCGACGTGGAAAACCAGGAACGCCGGGCGCTGGTCCAGGCCCTGGCCGACAGCAACCACCGGCGCGATGCCGAGCCCGAGATCTGGGAACTCATGCGCGCGCGCTGGAACCAGCAGTGGAAATCCGGCTGGTGGCTGCGCGATGCGGACGGCAAGTGGAGCCGCAAGCCCTAGGGTCTGTTCTCAATCATCCGGCGGATGGCGTTGAGGCCAGACGCGGATGGATGCAAGGCGGAGGACGCTGGCAAGGGTAATCCCTTGCCAAGTCCGACAACGCCGCAGACGCCGCGTCTGGCCTCAACCCGCAGGGCCGGGTCAAATTGGGCGCGCTGCGGCGTTGCGGCGCCTGGCGAGGTATGAACATCGCGGCGTCGCCGCGCCTTGCATCGCATCCCGATTTGACCCGGCGCCACCGTCGCATGATTGAGAACAGACCCTAGGCTGAGCCGACGACCGTCGCCGCATGATCGGCGGCGATTCTGTGTATGCTCTGCGGCCTGTCGGAAAGGAGGCCCCGATGATTTGCGCACTCCGACGCGGCCTTCAGCGCTGCGTCCTGCCAGTGCTTGCCGCGGTGCTTTGCGGCTGTTCCAGCATCGTGCACAAGCCCTTGGCGGCCTCGGCCCCGGGCGAGCACAAGATCGCCGTCTTCTTCGATGGCACCCACAACGAGATTGCCTCGGACACCAACATCAAGCGCCTGCATTCGCTGGTTTCCCTGCGCAGTGCGCGCGACATCTCCTCGATCTACATCGAGGGCGTCGGCACCGGCAGTGACGTGATCGGCGCCGGAACGGGATACGGCATGGCGCCCCGGGTGCGCATCGGCTACGAATTCATCCTCAACCATTACCGCCCCAACGACAAAATCTACATCTTCGGGTTCAGCCGTGGGGCCTATGCCGCGCGGATACTCGCGTCCATCCTCCACAACGCCGGCGTCGTGACCAAGGAGGGCATGCCGAACGCCGAGGTGGCCGAAGTGGTGTACCAGGAATTCAAGTATTCCCTCGCCGAGGCAGACGAACACACGCGCCAGGGCAATGTCACGGCAGCCCTGAAAGGCAAGGGATTCGCCGGGGCCGGAGCCGTCAGCGTCGAAGTCCTCGGTCTGTGGGACACCGTGGAGGCCATGGGCATCCCCGACTGGGACAGCCGGCTCCGGCACAAGGCCGGCATCAGGCAGCATCACGCCGATATCGACACCCCCAACATGCGCTACGGCGACCAGTTGTGCAACGTCAAGCGCGCCTACCAGGCGCTGTCCATCGACGACAACCGCGAATGGATCTTCACGCCGCTGCCCCTGGACCGCCGCCACCTCTTCCGCCATTGCGCGGGCGACGACCGGCACCTGCTCGACCGCAACGGCAAGATCAAGCCCGGAGCCCTGCGCGAGGTGTGGTTCTCGGGGGCACACTCCGACGTGGGCGGCGGCTATGACGACAGCCTGCTGAGCGGCGTCAGCCTGAACTGGATGATCGAAAACCTGAAGGACACCGGCCTGCTGCCGGCCGGCGCCGGCGTGGCCGAGGACCCCTTCGGCACCAGCCACGACCCGGAAGCCGGCTGGTGGCGCCCGCTGTATCACGCCATGAAGCGCGACATCGGAAGCTACATGACCGACAAGGATGGCCGCCGCGGAGAGTTCGGCAACCGCCTGTGCATCCATTCCTCGGTACCGCTGCGCCGCAACGCCCTGCCGCGGATGGATCGCGACAACCACCTGCTCTCGCTGCTCCGGCCCGGGAAGGTCGGGCTGGTGCCCGATACGCCGGAGACATTCGGCGGATGGGTGCCGCCACTGCGCGAAGCGAAGGCAGGCGAAGCGCCCGGCAACCCGCCGCTGGAACTCGAGATCCAGGTCTGGCCGGACTGCGAGATGAAGCGATGAAGGCACCGCTGCTGTTGCTCATCGTCCTCGCCGGCTGCGCGGCCATCGACTATTCGCCGATCAAGGCGGATTCGCCCGCGCCCGTGCCGCCCCCTGCGCCGGGACCCCATCCGGTCTGCGCCGCCGTGCCCCCGGCGGGAACAATGCGCCTCGCCAAAGGCGCGGCCTGCATGTTCCCGATCCGAGCCGACCAGCCCCTGACGCTGACGCCGCTGGCGATCGAGCCGAAAGAAAGCTATCGCATCAGCGTGCCGCGCAACCAGGTCTGGTTCGACAAGGAACGACGCAATGTCCCGCCCCACGGCGAGCCCGGCGACTGGCTGATGAACCTGGT
>ORJL010644675.1_pt1 | contig 12820 bp, 7 predicted proteins | sample 1779941 | NCBI WGS metagenome assembly ORJL01 (sample SAMEA104232317, study PRJEB22302) | groundwater metagenome | biome: forest; feature: aquifer; material: groundwater | place: USA | collected 2011-08-07 | depth 5.8 m
GCCAGTGTCCTGAAAAAGGAAGAGATTGGAAAACTGCTGGAGATCTGCGCTGTCGATGAAGACTTGCTCTGGCTCGCTCGGGGGACGTACTACAACGACAGCGGTGTGTTGGTAGCTACATCGAGGCGCCTACTATTCATGAACGAGGAGATGGCCGACGGTCCGGAGGTAGTCGAGGAGTTTCTGCTCGACAAAATCTATCTCGCTCACCATAAGCCCGGCCTGCACGGATCCTCTATCAAGTTCTTCATATCTGGCAACGACAAAGCCGAGTTCAGCAACGTGGAGAAAGACGTCGCACAAGCTTTCGTTAACGTCCTGTTTCCACGGATTTGGTTCCAGTGGGATAAAGTATGGCAGCTCGAAGCGTGGGATCAACTCGAAATAGTCGAAGCATGGTACGAAATAGGCGTCATCACCACGGAGGAGTTCGCCGACCATAAGAAAAGAATTCTCGACCGGATCGCGCGGAGTGGCGGGCAGTAGGCGGAGGGCAGTCGCCGACCGTCGTAGGCAATCCGCCCGGGCAGGCAACCAGATTCGCTACCCCAAAAGCCCAGGATTAGGACAAACAGAATGCGAAAGGCAAAATGAGGCGATTGTCCCACAAAGTCCTCCTTGTTCATTTTCGCAATCGGGGAACAGAATACCCATCTTCCATCGAGGCAATCCACAGCTCAAGCAACATGCAGTGAAGATTAGCGGCAGATAAGCATTGTGTCACCGGATTTCACGCTAATTCCCAAGCGGTAATAAGCTTAGCGCTGGCGCGTTACAATTTCTCAACGCCGGAAATTCGCCTGCTGATGCGATGCGTACTCGGTCACGCGATCTCCGGCCGGACGATTAAGCGCTTGGCCAAAGACTCGGGCCACCGACTTAAGCGTGGTCGCCCACGAACAACTCCGAAGATGCATAAAGGTGACTTGAGCGCGCTCGTTGAGCTAACGAGCCACGGTCCGGACGGCTTTAACGAAAATGCTCTGCAATTGTTCCACCAAGTGCAGGGGTAATTTGGTCTCACGCCGCGTCAGTATCTCAGGTGGGTGACAAAGGTTGTTCGCCGCGGGAAATGCATGATGCGAAAATGCCTCCTCTGCCGGGAACTTTTCCCTTCTCTCGACTCAGGTGAGAGGCACTGTGGGCGGTGCCAGCCAAGTCAGCAGAGCCTGATAAGAAAACATAGCCAGTCGCTTTTTAACGGATCTTCTAAGGAGGGGTAGCCACTTTTGGCGTACCCCAAAAAGATGCTTACGAACATCTAGTCGGCGGTGTTTTCTGTGGTGGAAAAGTAACGGCACGCTGATAAGTTAATGAGGGCAGGTCATCTGATTTACGCTGGTATTGGATAGTTATCGATCCCTAACTATTTTTGTTACATTCTTGTAACAACCCTTCGATTCTCAACAGCCGTATAAAGACTCTTTCAGCTTTACCGATCAATTATCGTTCCTGACCGAGCTGGCATATTCCTTGCTCACATTCTAGGACGGATGAGTAGGTGAAGTGTTTGACTACGTAAATTGGAATCCTCTTTTAAAAGGAGCAGTAAGAAAATGTTTAGAAAATCGTTGATGCTTGTAGTTGGGGCTGTAGCATTCATCCTTGCGGTCAATGGCTGCGGTCGTAAGGCTAACGAACAGGGGACTATCCGCATTGCAGCTGTCGCTCCAACCACAGGCGCACAGGCGGACGTCGGACAGGACCTGGTCAATGGCATAAAACTCGCGGTGGAGGAGAAGAATCAAAAGGGCGGCGTTCTGGGCAAAAAGATCGAGTTGGTGGTCTTCGACGATGCGGCAGATCCTAAAGAAGCTGTCAGCGTTGCCCATAAGATTTCTTCAGATTCCACCATCGTGGGCGTCGTAGGCCACATGAATAGCGGGACAACCAAGCCTGCCACACCCATTTATAGTGAAGCTGGTTTACCGGTAGTGATGCCGGTGCCGACTAATCCTGAGATTACAAAGCAGGGTTTCTCCAACCTTTTCCGAGTTCCCCCCACTGATCTTGATCAAGGGACTGATGTTGCTCGCTATGCGCTCGACCGACTAGGGAAGAAGCGGTTTGCGATCATCCATGATTCCACGGCCTATGGGCAGCCTTTAGCGGAGGTAGTGCGAACCACCATCCCGAAGTTCGGCGGGCAAGTAGTCTCCTTCGATGGAATCAGCGAGGGTGACAAAGATTTTCGTGCACTGCTCACCAAGATCCGTGGTTCAAATCCGGACGCGCTATTTTTCGGGGGCATCTACAATGAAGGTGGGCTCATCGCGAAGCAAGCAAAGGAGTTGGGGCTAAAGGTCCAATTCCTTGCGGCAGACGGATGCTTTGGTGACAAGTTTGTCGAGATCGCAGGAACCTCAGCGACCGAAGGTGTAATCATGAGCTTCATTGCCCCGGATGAGAAGATAAGTGACGCAACCCGGACATTTGCAGAGAAGTTCCGCCAGAAATATGGCGGGATCAAAGCATTCGCACCTCTCGGATACGATTCCGCAAATATTCTGATGAATGGTATAGAGAAGGCCGGAAAGCCAGAGAAAAAAGCTGTTATAGCGGCCCTCCATTCGCCGGACTTTCGGTACTCGGGAGTGACTGGTGAGTCACACTTCGAGGCAGATGGTAATAACTCTCGACGGACTGTCTATTTCTTCATCGTAAAGGACGGAAAGTTTCGGCCGGTATAGGACCAAATGTGGGTCAATGCTCACGCAACAACTCCTGAACGGGATTGCGATCGGCTGCATGTACGCGCTCATTGCGTTGGGCTACACGCTGATCTTTGGCGTCATGCGCTTGATCTTCTTCGCCCAAGGCGAGATCTGCATGGTGGGCGCGTTTGCGGCCTTGGGGATTCTCCATTTCTTGGGATGGCGCGAACCAGGTGGATATCCGGTCCTGATTGTTGCCCTTGTTGCGGGGGTCATGGGCGCCGTTGCCACGGGTATCGTGGCCGAGCGGCTGGCCATCCGGCCACTCCGCCGAGCAGCCCGGACCAAGCAACTCATCGCATCGGTCGGTGTATCTATGATTCTTCAGAACGTTGTGATGCTGGAGGTCAGCACCGAGAACATTTCGTTTCCCCAATTGCTGCCTGACGCCGCATGGACACTGGGGACAGCTATAATCAGTCCTGTACAGGCTTTCATTATTGTGTGTTCCGTCCTGCTGATGCTGATTCTACAATGGCTGATGCGCGATACGCGGACGGGACTCCACATTAGAGCCGTGGCAGAGAGCGTACAAACCGCCGAGTTAGACGGGATCAATGTGGATAGAACCGTGATGCTGACATTCGTCATCGGATCGGTTCTTGCGGGTTTCGCAGGGGTTATGATGGCTGCCTACGATGGCATTGCGAAGTACAACATGGGTTTTTTGCCCGGCATAAAAGGATTCACTGCGGCTATCCTTGGGGGTTTTGGGCAGCCGGCTGGTGCAATGGTAGGCGGATTGGCATTAGGACTGGCCGAAACACTCGCGGCCGGCTACTTATCAAGCGCCTACAAAGATCTGTTGGCGTTCGCGGTATTGGTTCTGGTTTTAGTAGTTCGTCCAAGCGGCCTTGTGGGCAAGGGATGACCAAACAGATTGATAAACGCGGTCTGCTTGACATGGTGAAAGCGGAAACAACGAAGCGCCGGCTGCCAGTTATGGGCCTGCTGGCACTTTTGGGGCTTGCTTTGCTGCCATTGCTGGGTTTCAGCAATTACGTGCTGCATATCCTGGTGCTGGTCTTCGTGTATGTTGCGCTCGGGTTGGGGTTGAATATCGTTGTTGGCCTAGCTGGTTTGCTTGATCTTGGCTACGTTGCTTTCTATGCTGTTGGCGCCTACAGTTACGCCCTCCTCAGCCTCTATTATGACATCCCGTTTGCCGCAGCCCTTGGAATAGGTGCAGGGCTAGCTGGGGTTATCGGTGTGGTCCTTGGCTGGCCGACTATTCGCACACGTGGCGACTACCTTGCCCTGGTAACCCTTGGATTCGGAGAAATGATCCGTTTGCTCTTAAGGAATTGGGATTCCTTGACAAACGGCCCCCGCGGGATAATGAATGTGCCCCCACCAAGTTTAGTCGGCTTCGTTTTTGCCACGCCAGTTTATTACTACTATCTCGGCCTTCTGCTTGGCACCGCTGCTCTCATTCTCTTCCAACAAGTGAAATACTCTGCTGTTGGCCAGCAACTCGCTGCGATCTGTGACGATGAAGATGCAGCGGCAGCGATAGGTATCAACCCGGTGCGATGGAAACTCTACGCGTTTGCACTTGGCGCCTTCGTTGCCGGATTGAGTGGGGTTTTCTTTGCCTCGTGGCAGCGGTTCGTTTCTCCTGAGAGCTTCACACTGAGTGAGTCGATCCTCATTCTCTCTATTGTGGTTTTGGGAGGTGGAGGCCGATTGTGGCCGACGGCTGGAGCCGCCACGTTTCTGGTTCTTCTGCCGGAGGCTCTTCGTGGATTGGAGACTCATCGGGTACTCGTTCTTGGAATCATCTTAGTCGGCGTTGTTATTTTGCAGGAAAAAGTGCGCTTAGCAGGGCTTGGCCGACGGCAGGCAGTTTCCTCAAGCAGCAGTGGTTCCACGGCGATTATGTTTGATTCGCTTTCGGACACCTATCCGCCCTCAGACCAACCAGGTCGCGGCGAGCTCGTGCTTTCCCTCTCGGGCGTATCGAAAGGTTTTGGAGGGATCCGCGCTTTAGACAATGTCTCATTACAGGTGCGCCACGGTGAGGTAGTAGGGCTGGTTGGTCCGAACGGCGCGGGGAAAACTACTCTTCTCGGTTGTATCTCGGGAGCAATACGTCCGGACTCAGGGGAGATTTATCTATTTAGTGACGGGAATCAGCGCTCAGTCCGAGGTTTATCGGTTCATCAGGTTGCTCGATTAGGACTTGGTCGGACGTTTCAACAGCCACGCCTGTTCACATCGCTGACAGCACGAGAGAATGTGGAGCTTGGTGCACGATGCACTGACGTTCCGCCAATCTGGGAGCCTTGTCTGCCAAGTGGCAGGGGACAGGCGGCGAGCAGTGACAATGCCGCGCGCATACTACAAAATGTTGGCGCTCCAGATCCCGAGACGCCGGTGCAGAAAATGAGTTTCGTTGACAGGAAGCTCACGGAGTTGGCGCGGGCACTCGCCACCCACCCAGCGTTGATTTTGGTTGATGAACCGGCGGCCGGTATGGAGCCGGCAGCCCGTCGGCGGCTGGCCCACGTTCTTCGTTCGGCAAATGAGAAATTAGGAATTGCCCAGATCTTGGTGGAACACGACTTAACATTCCTGAATTCGATCTGCGACCGACTCGTAGTCATGGACCGGGGACAGATAGTTGCAAACGATGCTCCCGGCGACGTGCATGTTACAGAGGCTATCCGACAAATATACCAGGCGCCTGAGGTCACGCATTGTGTTGCTTGAAGTTCGCAATTTGTCTGTTTCCTACGCTGGTTGCCAAGCCCTGAGCAACGTCAGCCTGACAGTGGCTGAGAGGGAAATAGTGGGGCTATGCGGTCCCAACAAAGCAGGGAAAAGTACCCTCTGCAAATCCCTCGCTGGTGCCACATCACAAGACGGAGCGGAAATCCTGAACGGGGAAATCCTGTTCGATGGAAAGGATGTCACCTGTACGCCTGCCTCTCGTCGTCTTCCTCTTGGTATTTCGCTTTGTCCTGAGGGGCGGGGCATCTATCCGGGGATGACGGTCAGCGACAACCTGCGCTTGAGCTGTGATGGTCTTTCCCGAGGCGATCGCAAGGCGCGCATGGAGGAACTCCTCAGCTACTTTCCGGTTCTCGGCGAGCGTCTTGGTCAGCAGGCAGGAACCCTGAGTGGTGGGGAAGCTCAGATGCTGGGGATCGCCCGGAGACTTCTCCAACGGCCTCGTATCCTCATCGTCGATGAGCCATCGTTGGGCCTGGCGCCGAAAGCTATTGATAATACGTTCAAAGCCTTGTCCAAGGTCCGTCAAGATTTTGGCGTCAGTGTCTTGCTGGTTGAAGAGGCTATCGCCCGGCTGTCGGGGCGCGTGGATCGGGCGTATGTATTGCACTTGGGCACAGTAGTAGCGGAAGGTGAAATGGATCAGCTTATTGGCTCCTCAGCCGTGGCCGATGCGTTCATGGGTGAAGTTGGGGCTGATTTGGTTAAAGCGGGATCTTTTGTCCGGAGAGCATAAATTTGAGGAGAGGTAATAAGTAGGCATGAGGTATTTACCACCGGAACTCGACGGTAACTATTGCCACATCGCGCCAGAGTGGGAACGGGCGAACGGGCAAAAGGTGTGGTTTGTCAGCGCGCCCTATGGGGGAACCGTATTGCGTTTCCGTGGTGAGCCGACCAGTTTGCTTTACGCCATTGCGCCTTTAATTGACGAGATTAAGAAAGATCAAATCAGTGGATTGGCATTGGAAGATGTGGCTTTGCTCAATCCCGTTGTCGCATCGGAGCAGTTCTATGCAGAGCTCGAACAGCGCCTGAGGAGGCAAGAGCTTCGGGCTATCTGCATTAGCAACTTGACTGCCAGCAGTCCGGAGGCTCGAAGAATCGCCCGATTAGCGAAGAAGATCAATCCTAATACGATCACGATCTTTGGTGGCCCGCATGAGGACGACATGGGGATCAAAACGGCTGTTGATCCCGATTTTCAAGGAATTGTGGATTTCTCTGTTGCCGGGGACGGAGAATATGCGTTGCTCCAGCTTGTCAAGATCGTGTTTAATGACCTGAGCGGTGATGTTGAGCAGGTCAAAGCCGATGTTCTGAAGCAGGCCGCTATGTTTAAGTTGTGCGACGGTAGAGGAGCCATATACCTCTCTCACAAGGGCATCTCACACCAGATCCCATTAAGCAACAAAATGGTGACACTGGAGAACCTTTCTTTGATGCCGCGCGAGCTTCTGCATGAGTCGGATGCGCGGACCTTTTCTGTCTTTAAGAAAGCTGGCTGGAATGTAAAAACCGCTCAAATTATGACGCATCGCGGCTGTGCCTGGAGGTGCAGCTTCTGCTCAGAGAGTACGGCTCTCAATCTTCGTAGTGTCGAATCGGTCATATCTGAGATTGAAGAAATCAAACATTTCAGGGAACGGCATCCAGACCTAGAGCGAGAAAATTACGAGGCAATTTTCTTCGACGACAGCACTTTTACGACCAACTCAAAGCGACGAAAAGAGTATCTGTATGATCTGTTTTCTTATCTCCGACATTCAGGTCTTGAATGGGGCTGTCAGACGCGCCTGGACCAGATCAATGAAGAGAACCTCGAAGCCATGAAGGACGCTGGTTGCATGTATCTGTACACCGGTCTGGAATCAGCCAGCAATGAGATGCTTCGCGCAATGATCAAGGATGAAGGGCGGAAACATATAGAAAAGGCCTTCGAAGCTATCAACCGCGTTGGAATGCGTATGGGGCTGTCACTGATCTTTGGCGTGGCGGAACTAGGCTCGGACAAAACACCGGAGACCTACGAAACAATCATGGAAACGCTAAATTTCGTGGAGCGTGAAACACTCAACGGCAACGTCGTTGTGGTGAGTCCCAACGTGGCTACGTACTACCCGGATACTCGAATGACCTCAGCTTCAGACGCAGCCCTTGATTTCCGGAATCCAATCGTCCACCGGGGCTACCCCTGGAATCGTTTCGAAGAGGGAGAAAGTTACCATCCCCAGGGGATCAACGATGAAATGGCGGAATTTATCATCAAAGAAAGTGTGCAGCGCTTTGGTGAGTACTTGGTTGATCAGGACCTGTATGCTTTGGAGGATTACCAGGAAGCGTATCGAAAAAGGGCATTGGATAAAGCAAGACGCGTTTATGTGGATTTCAATCATGCCTCAATCACGCCTCCGTCGCGGGATGCCATTGTGGCAGCCAAGACCATTGCACGATTCAAAGAGATTAACGTGGAAGACCGAGAAAGAATTTTGGGCGAGGCCAGGTTGAGTGCAGCCGCAGTTTTTGGTTTGCCCCCGGATAAAAGCGAAAACATCGCCCTGGCTCGAAACGCGACCGAAGCGGCAAGTCTTGCTTTCTGGCTGGCCAATCTTCATCGATTCGGAGATGGAGGGAAGGTTCTTACTACAACTGCAGAAAATCTCTCAATTCCTCGAGCTTTCAGGTTCCATATGGATCACGGGAATCCACAAGGACGTGATTTGTGGTCGTCGTTTCAAGATTTTGGTTCTCAGAAATTCAGAGATTATTTGATTACCAAGCGCCCTACAGGCTTCCGTGTCGAACAGGTCGACGTAACCTCCGGCACATCAGATGTAGAGCAAGCAATTCTAAAGAATTTGACGCAGGACACCCTCCTTGTTATATTCTCCCACGTCATCAGGGATGATGGACGGATCTGCGATGTGGAGCGATTATGCTCGTCAATCCGCCAGATCCGTCCTGATATTTACATTCTTGTGGATGGTGCTCCAGCGCTTGGGGCTTTGCCTGCCGTAAACGTAGAGAGTATTGGATGTGACTTCTATGTTGCCGCGCCGCACAAGACGCTTGGCAGTTTTCCTCTGGGGCTGCTTTACATGAACGATCGCGCGAAAGCCAATGCCCGCGGTCTATCGCTTCTCGGACCTCACGGATCGCCTCGTTGCGTCGTGATGGAAGGCATGTTTGCTACGTCATTGGGTGTTGGTCGCACGGTGCATACACAGATGTCGCTTCCAGAGATCCTAGGCTTTACTACGGCTGTCCGGACGTTGTCGAATCGGGGTCTTATCCGGGGCAACAACTGCTGGCGCTTGGATCAACACCGGCGGCAATTGAAGGACGCGTTCGTCCGGGGGCTATCGCAGTTTCCGTATGTCGAGATTACCTCGCCAATGGATGGGGACCATTCGAACTTTATTCTAACATTTCGTTTCCTAGGCAAGGACAACCGGATGATCGTCGAGCGTCTGTGGCGTGATCATTTAATCTTTGTCTCATATATTGCCCGAAGCGATGTGATTCGGGCATCTTTCGGCCCTGAGAACACCGTAAAACATGTAGAATTGACGCTCAACGCTATTAATGATTTAGCAGGTACGTTTGTCAAAACTATGAAATCAGTACCGTAGAATTCCTGGATGAAAAAAGATTTCCGGCCGACCATGGATGAACCGCCTCAGTCAAGTGAACCAGAGTCCGTTCTGTCGAGTATACGTGATCAGTTCCTAGCTCAACTTTCCTCCCTTAAACGAAGTCCAAAACAGTCTCTCGTCAAAAGCGTCCGGAGGTCTTTAAAAGCGAACCGCACCTGGTTAACCTCCTGGTACGGTGAGTTGTCGAAAATTGCTGAGGGGTCGTCCGACCAGCGAGATAAGCAGATTAGCACCAATCTTAAGAACCTTTCCCGCTTCATTGCATCCATCGGTACTGAGGCCGACAAACAGTCCGATGATGGCATAGAAGCTCTGATATTTGGTTCAAGATCGGGACGACTATGCCCTTCCCTTGTCAACATGAGTCTTATGTATGTGAGCCGTCATTACAATGAGATTTACTATGTGGATACGTTTAGTGACATTCTTCCAGTAAGCACTGTGAACTTTGTCCATAGTTCAGTGTTTGTGCCGGGAAAAGGTAGTGGATGGGAGGGAAGTGTAGGGCGAGCCGTTGCGGACCGGCAACGAGGAGCGAACGTTACAGAAACTTCGTTCCTCGATTCAGAAGGCGTGGTAGCCTGTGAGGACCTTGCGGAAGGAAATATTTCCATTTTGATGCGCTGTGTATATCGTGGGGTTCAGAGTGAAGATGAAGCAGCACGTTGCAACCCAGAAGACGTCATGGCTGTCCTTTTTGGTTTTTTCCCTTTGCCAGAAGTGTTCACGGAAACAGAACTACCGTATTTTGTAAGAGCTGTGGACATTCATGCCAACGCCATACGATTATGGTGTGAAATGAAGCAGGCAAATGCTACCAAGGAAAAACTCCAAGAGCTAATGCAAGCGTACCAAAGCCCTGCTCGGAAAGGGACACCGGACGATCTCCTTGCTGCTTTGATAAAAGGTGACACCCAGCTAAATCCAGTAGGCGGCACTATGGGTGTCTACTATAAAGCTAAAACCGTGAATCAAGTAACACTGAGTTCGGTCAAAGTATCTTCACCATATCTTGAGCGAGAATTATCTAGACAGGCAAAACCAGAAAAACCCGGCGAGGTCTTGGACCAACTGGTTCAGAATAGGGGTTTGAGATGTAATTTGTCTATTGGGCCCCGAGTTGAAATTATTGTATATGTGCTCGATCCAAATTTTAGTTCTCCATTAGAACGAGTGCCTATCGAGGTGATTGAGCCGCTTCAACATCTATGGGCCGCCTTCTGCGAGTGCGACAAGGAAATTAAGCGTCCAGAGGAAATTGAACGTCCATTCGAACCGGGAAAATTATCAAAGGCCGCAGAGCCCGCGAAGCTCGCTGGCCACATTTTTGCCGCCTTGGTTGGCCAAATGGTGGATTACATAGCGTGTAAGTGCTTCGGATGTCAGGACAACGTCACGAATATTCGTCAAATTTTCTACTTTGCACATACGTATGCGGCCAGTAGACATGATCATCCGCATTCGTTCATCTGCGGTGCTGGGGAGAATATCGAGTCGAAACTGAGAGCCTTCGAGGATCGATTTGTAGCATGGGCAAACACACTTGCACAAACAATTGAAGGGAAAGCGCTTGCTGTAATTGGTTGGATCAAACCTCTGGAAAATGATGAGTGGGAAACGTTTAACGCGCCTTTCTTTTGGCGGCACGGGGTTCAAGGAGCGAAGATTAATGACCAAAGACTGGATTTTTTGATTTCGGATTATCTCGACAAGACTCCTACTACAATCGAGATAAAGGAAAGAAATAATATCGGCGAGTTCTTATTCAATAATTGGCCCGAACAACTTACGTATCTTGCTAATGGTTTAGGTCTTACACCTCAAACGGTGCGCACCTTTAAAGAGATCAGTACGGGGGAGACGACTAAAGATTATCTATTGGTATGCTCTTTAAAACCGCTAGTAGGGGACGATCGAAAGCCACGCGAGGAACCGAGTCGAAATCCTGTACTGCAGCTAGCGACGTCGTTCTACTCAGCGATTCTCAAAGAGGAGGCTGTTAGTGCCGGTGAAGCGCGCATAAAGATGTGCTTAGCAAGTACATTGCATAATCTCAGTAGACATCTCGCTGGGGAAATCAAGAAAAGGGAAGTGGTGCGGTTTTTGAACAGAAAGGAACGATATGTTTATATTGCTTCAGGTTTGGAAAGACCATTAGAAATTGAGCGACAAAATAGTATGGAATTAGTTCAAAGGTTTCTAGCGGTGAAACTGGACATACTAGATGATCCACCATTCGATTGGAGTAACAACGTGATCTTGGACGGACTCGGCTGCGAATGTAGATTGATCGAGGGTGCACTCGAAGAGATATTGGAGAATCTCACTGTGAACTCCATACGGAGAGGAGGGAAAAGACAAGACGTTATAATTACGATCAAAACGAACTCGTTGAGGCAGTACGTTTCTTTCGAATATTCCGATAATGGGAAAGGTTTTGAACCCGAAGTCCACGCGCGAATACCTGATTGGTTTGCCGGAAGACTGACGCCCAAGGAGCAGGCTGCACAACGTGGGCTGGGTTTTGCTTCCATAGGAATGGCAGTGGCCAACCTCAAGGGATCAATTGATATGAGAAATGTAAATAAACTGCCCAGCGGAAATTTATCTCCTACTTTTTTTATAAAGTGTCCTATAGATACTGCCGCAGCATGGAGAGTCGTGGAAGAAGAGACCGATAAGAGATAATAGAAGATAGCGTAACCTGAGGGCTCCTTATCTTATGAAGAGAATTCTTTTCATAGACTTTACAAAAAAATCCGGGGAAATATGGCAAGCATATAACACAGTTGAATTTGACTTTCGAAAGGTTGCTGGTGTTGAAGAGGCAGTAGCCATAATAACAGAAGAAGATATCCATTATTTATTTTGGCATCTTAGCTCAGCATTCTATAATAATGATGAGCCTTCCTCTCTGCAACTTAATGAGATTTGTGAGTTTATGGAGATTGCATGTGGGGCAAAACTTCCTGGGCGCAGCCGGAGATTTGGCGTGTCGGGGTCGCCGGAGTATCGGAAGCAAGGGCAGAAAACTAACTGGTTTCGGGCCGTTCAGGACTGGGAAGAACTGGAAAAGATGTTTGAGGATAGGTCATTCGAGAAAGCTGAACAAAGGCTTGCCGTTAGAGAGGAAGCTGAACGACTACGAACAATTATTTACGAGATTCTTTATTTATTCCTGCCATTGCACATCCAACTCCAATTGGAAGACCAAGAAAGTAACTGCAGGACAGAGGCAAGCAATGTATTAGTAGGCGTGCGGGACGTGCTGATGCAATACCGAGCTGACCCGTCGGGAAGTAGTGTGGCGCCGATTGAGTTTTTGAAATACTTAATAGGAAATATGACGGCAGCGACAGAGCTTTGTGAGAAAGCTAACGCCTCTTTTGCGAAACTGGTTAAAATGGTCGACCGGATAAAGGGCTACGACGGGTTGTACTTTGATGGCTTTCGGAGACAAATCTTTGGCGAGGGAATCGATGGCTTGCGGGAAGAAGGGTTCCACAGGACCTATGAAAGGCTGCGAGATGAGCTTCTAGGAATTGTCTATGCCGTCGAAGATCAAAAAGTATGATATGTGTGATTTCAGATCAGTCTGCATTTCAACGACTGGTATCTTTGTTTGCAACATCCGTCGGCGTGGGGAAGGTGTTTTCCTTCCCCCCGTGCCTGGATACCGTGAGAGCGGAGCTGGCCACTATAAAGGGTGTCAATACC
>ORJL010553623.1_pt1 | contig 12817 bp, 15 predicted proteins | sample 1779941 | NCBI WGS metagenome assembly ORJL01 (sample SAMEA104232317, study PRJEB22302) | groundwater metagenome | biome: forest; feature: aquifer; material: groundwater | place: USA | collected 2011-08-07 | depth 5.8 m
GCGCTCCTGTACCTGCTGGCGGCGAACGCGGGCACAGTGCTCACGCGGGAGCAGATCCTCGACGCGCTGTGGGGCACCGACTTCGTCATCGAGAGCAACGTGGTGGACCGTCACGTGCGCGCGCTTCGGGCCAAGCTGCAGGACGACTGGCACACGCCGCGCTACATCGAGACCGTCCCGGGCGCGGGCTATCGCTTCATGTCGGTCGAGGAGCCGCCGAAGGGCTGATCTTCGCGACCACGCGGCGCCGGTTCTCGGCTCCGCGGAGGTGCTGCAGCTTGGCGCGCAGCCGCGCCGCGGCCCCCAGGACCGTACGCGTGGGGTTCTGGCCACGAAGGTTTCGAGGGCTGATCATGCCCCGACGATGATCGAGAGCGAGCCCCCGCGCGTGACGGGAACGTCATGACGCGCGACGGCGCGGAGCGCAGGCTCCGGTCCATGACGACAACAACGACGACAGAACACGCGACCATCGCGCCGGTCACGGCGACGCCACCCCGCGGCGCGATCGATATCAGCACGCCACCTGCCGCCAGCAGCGGCAGCTCGATCTGGACGGTGACGCGCGTGATCGCGCTCGCACTGACGGTGCTCGAGACGCTCCTGTTGACGCGGTTCGCCCTGCTGCTCTTGGGCGCGAACGCCAGCCAGGCGCTCGTCGCATTCGTGTACGGCATCACCGATCCGCTCGTCCGCCCGTTCCAGGGCATCTTCGGTCAGCCAGAGGGACCGCCCATGGTCGACGTGGCCGCGATCCTCGCCGTCCTGTTCTTCCTGCTCGTGGGAGCGCTCGTGGTCGCCGGCGTTCGCGCCGTCACCGGCCGCCGCGCGGGACCTCGCCCGACCGGCTAAAGCCGGCGGTCGCGTCACAGCGGAAAGGCAACGGACATGCGCGAGCAAGCGAAAGGCACGATGGACCAGGTGATCGGGAAGATCAAAGAGACGGCGGGCAAGCTGACCGGCGATCGTCACACCGAGATCGGCGGGCAAGCGCAGCAGATCAAGGGCAAGGCCGAGGAGAAGATCGGCGACCTGAAGCGCTCAAGCGAGTGACCAAGTCTGCGCGCCCGGACCGTGCCGCGCCGCTCGGAGATGCTCGCGCCGTTGTGCCAGGGCACAGATGGCTGGACCTGTTCTGGATCGTCGGAGCTCCGGCCGGTGTGCTCGCACTGCTGTTCGCCTTCGGCGCGCGCCTGTATTAGAGATGGGACCGTCATGAGCGACGCAGGGCTGGTCGCCGCGGCGCTGCTCGGCATGCTCCTGACCGCCGGCGCGATCCTGCGCGACACGCGCCACCGCCTGAGCCTCCTGCGCGGCACTCCCTCGAAGTGACTCGCCCGGCCGCGGGCGGGCGACGCGCGGTCCGTGAGCTGGTGACAGGGCTTTCCCTGGAGCCTGACCCGGATGACGGGACCGTCATGAGAAGCCGGCCGGACCCGGCTAGCTTGCGCCGCGAGCACATCCCAGCCCCTCCTCAGCGGCGAGAACGACGCCGGCGAGCGTTCCCTCCAACGTGATGACCCGGCGCTCGTCCTCGCGATCCCCCACCCAGTCGCCAGCAGGCAGCCGCGTCGCCGCGGGACCGCGCGTTACGGAACCGTCATGCGTCCGCCCGTTCGTCCCCCGATGCTGCACAGGCCACCGCGCACGCACGAGCCAAGAGGAGGCCCAGGAATGCAGGAGCTGACGCTGGCGAGGCAGGACGTCGACCGGACGTCCGCTGGGCGTGCGCCCCTGCCCACCGTGCTGCTCATCGAGGACGACCCGGGCCTCAGCTTGCTCGTCAGCGAGGTGTTGGACGAGGCGGGTTACCGCCCGGTGATCCTCGCCGACCATGACCAGATCGCAGCCGCGGTGGACCGCTGGCAGCCCAAGTGCGTCATCCTCGACGGTGCGCTCCTGGCCACGGGACAGGGCCGCTCATGGAGCGATGCCACAGCCATCCGCCGCGCTCATCCCGACCTTCCCGTCGTCATGTTCACCGGCGACGCGGCGGCCCTCGCGGAGGCGCGAGCGGGCACCACCGGCCGCAGCCGCGCGGCGGGCTTCGCGGGCGTCGTGGGGAAGCCCTTCGTCGTCGAGGAGTTCCTCGCGACCGTGCGCGGCGCCGTCGATACGACGGCTGTCGCGCCGTCCCCCGGGACCGCGGCCGACGACCGCATCCTGGCCATCACCCTGTTCCCCGATACCCGGTGGCCGTCGGCCGACGATCCTGAGCGCGCGGCGTTCTTCAGCACGGTCGTCCACGAGCTGCGGACACCGCTCACGGCGCTCAGCTGCCAGATCCAGCTCGCGCGGCGGGACGACCTGCGGGATCCGGAGCGCCGGGTCATGGCCCTCGACCGCGCGCTGACACAGGTGGCACGCATGGACCGGCTGATCTCCGAGCTGCTGGACCAGTCGCGCGTCCGGGCGGGCGCGCTCCCGCTTGAGGTCGTCGCGTTCGACCTGTGCGCGGTCGTTGCGGACGTCATCGCGCAGCACGAGCACGGCGAGAGCGCCCAGATCGGGTTCGAGACTTCGACGCCCGAGGTGCGCGTCCGCGGCGATCCATTCCGGATCGCTCAGATCGTCGGCAACCTCGTCAGCAATGCGCTGAAGTACGGCCTCGCCGGATCGCGGATCGACGTCTCGCTCGCCCTCGTCGGCGGCGAGGCGCAGCTGCGCATCGAGGACCATGGCGTCGGCGTGCCCGATGACGAGCAGGACCGCATCTTCGAGCCGTACTACCGCTCGACCCGGACCCGTTCCGTGTCCGGCACCGGGCTCGGTCTCCACATCAGCCGGCTCCTGGCCCAGCGTCATGCCGGGCGGCTGTGGCTCGAGCGGAGTAGCGAGGCCGGCAGCATCTTTGCCCTGGCCCTGCCCATCGCCGATCAGTGAGCTCGGCGAGCTTCTTCTCGCGACCCTAGACACCGAAGGAGGCGTTCGATGGCCATCACCAAGAACCTGGGCATGCTGGTGCTCGCGGTCTACCTGATCGTCGTGGGCATCCTCGGACTGGGCATCATCTCGATCGGGGGCCTGGGCCCCGTGGTCGCCCTGCTCGCGGTCGCGGCCGGCGTCCTGATCCTGCTAGGAAAGTAGCCCAATGACGGGCCGGTCATGCCGGGCGGCAGGCACGCACCCACCATGGTCGCTGGCGCGAAAGAGGCGATAGCGATGATGATCTTCGGCTTCTGGCTTCTCGCGGGGCTGGCCCTCGGGATGATCCTCATGGCCTTCCTGGCGATCGGCACGTATCAGCGCGGCTACGAGGCAGGCTCGGTAGGTCGTCGGACCTGGCGGACCGAGCTCGAAGCACGGCGTACGGCCTTCGCCAACGCGTACGACCGCGGGGCGCTCGCCGCGCCGCCGCGCGTCCAGGTCTCGTCGACGACGGAGACCCCATCCCGCGTGGCCGTCGCGAGCTAGCAGGGGCCGTGTCCGTGGAGATCGTCATGTGGGTCGTGGTCGGGCTCATCGTGGGCTGGCTCGCCGGCACGACGATGAAGGGCAGCGGCTACGGGCTCGTCGGCGACATCGCCATCGCGGTCGTCGGCGCGATCGCCGGCGCATGGCTCATCGCCTTCGCCGTGCCTGAGGCGGACAGGGGCGGGCTCGTCGGCACGATCGCCGCGGCCGCCGTCGCCGCCGCTCTGTTCGTTGCCCTTGCGCGACTGCTCACTCGGCGCCGAACTCCCGTTTAGCCCGCCGGCGCCCTCCGCGCCAGGTACAGCACGTCGGTGTACGGCCGGCGATGCATCTCGATCACCTCTGCGCGGAACCCCGCGCGCCGGAACATCTCCAGGGCGCTCTCGCGCGACGGGAAGTGGAATCTGCGGCGCCTCCCGCGCGTGAACCCCAGGCTCACCGAGATCGTCTCCTGCACGTACGTGAGCGCGTAGCGGGGGTCGATCCGCGCCTCCTGCGTCCAGACGATCAGCGGCGCGCCCTCATTGAGCGCTGCGGCCGCACCCCTCAGGACCCGCTCCTGGTCTTCGGGCGCCATGAGGTACAGGACGTCGACGATGGTGATGGCGTCGCACCGCGGCGGCGGCACCGAGACGATGTCGGCTATCTCGAAGCGCAGGTTCTCGCGCCCGCCGACCGTGCCGCGGGCGATCTCGATCTTGCGCTCGTCGTGGTCGAGCCCGAGCACACGCCGCGTGGGGCTCGACTCGACGAGCACGTTGGCGAACAGGCCGTGGCCGCATCCGAGATCGACGATGAATCCGTGGCGTGGCACGTACTCCTCGACGCGCGCCATGTCCGCGAGGAATGCGCGCCCGTGGACGAACAACCGCGCGAACAGGGACGCCGCGCGGTAGCGGTGCACGGCCCGCTCGAGCGCGGCCGTGGTCGTGGAGCCCGGCATGTCTAGACGGGTCTCACGGGAAGCCGCCAGCGGACCGTCTCGTCGCCGAGCGCGAGACGCAAGACCGGATCGGTGAGGAGCGCGAGATCGCGCGCGCGCAGCGCGGCGATCCGATCCCCTGGGTCGCCATGGGCCGGGCCCGGGTGCGCCACGACCTCCACGACGCCCTGCAGCGTGGCGAGCAGTCCGACCCACGCGGGATCGGCGGACGGACGGTGGGAGGGCAGGTCCGCGAGCCGGTCGTTGCCGGCCACGCCACGGAGGAAGGGCGAGCTTGCTGCGGTCGCGAGACCGAGGGCGATGGCCTTCCCCCCGCGCAGCCCGCCCAGCGGCCACGCGCGGCGCAACCAGCGGACGCCGTGTTCACGCGCCATCGCGCCCACGACGCGGGCGACGAGCGGGAACAGGTGCGTGTGCTGGTGCGAGTCCCACGCGAGCGCGGGCGTGCCGAGGCCACGCGCTCGCCGTGCCTGCGCGCGGACCTCGGTCGCGATCTCCGCGGCGCGGACGCGTCCGGTCGCGACTCGCGAGAACAGCCGCGCCAGCCCGAGGAACGCGCCGTCGTGGTCGACGAGCGTCGGCACGTCGGACGGATCCGAGACCGGCGCGCCCTCGACGAGGTCCAGATGCAGCCCGACCTCGAGTCCGCGCTCGGCGCGGGCGAGCTCGGCCGCCTCTGCCGCGCGCGGGAACGTCACCAGGAGCGACGTCGACCGCACGATCCCGTCGCGGTATGCGGCGAGGATCGCGCGGTCGACGCCCAGGCTGTATCCGAGGTCGTCCGCCGTGACCACCAGGCCGGAGCGGGGCGGACGCCCTCCCAGGCCCGCGCCCTAGTCGCGGGGCGGCCCGCTGCGACGCGGTCCGCCGAAGCCACCGGGACCACCCGGGCCGCGCCGGAAGCCGCCGGGCGGCCCTCGGCGCTCGCCGCCGTCCCCACCCTCGCGAGAGCGGTAGCGGTCACGCTCCGCGCGCTGACGCTCCTCGTAGGCCTGCGTGCCCTCTTCACCGACGCTGCGCATCGAGAGGTTCACGCGTCCCTGGCGGTCGACCTCGGCGACCTTGACCTTCACCGCGTCCCCGACCTTGACCACGTCCTCGACCCGGTTCACGCGCTCCCCGGGGAGCTCGGACACGCGCACGAGACCCTCCTTGCCGGGGAGGTATTCGACGAACGCGCCGATCGACATGATCCGCGTGACCTTGCCGTCGAAGACCTCGCCGACCTCCGGCTCCTTCGTGAGCCCGAGGATCATCTGCTTCGCTTTCTCGCGGCCCTCGGCCTTCGCGCCGGTGATGCGGATGGTGCCGTCGTCCTCGACCTCGATGTTCGAGTCGCTCTCGGACTGGATCGCGCGGATCATCTTGCCGCCTGGGCCGATGACCTCGCGGATCTTGTCCGGGTGGATCTTGATGGTCTCGATGCGCGGCGCCCAGTGGCTGAGCTCCGCGCGCGGCCGGTCGATGACGCGTCGCATCGCGTCGAGGATGACCATGCGCGCCTCGCGCGCCTGCATGATCGCGCCGCGGACGATCTCCTTGGTGAGCCCATGGATCTTGATGTCGAGCTGGATGCCGGTGATGCCCTTCTCGGATCCGGTCACCTTGAAGTCCATGTCGCCGTAGTTGTCCTCCATGCCCTGGATGTCGGTGAGCAGGCGGAAGTCGCCGCCCTCACCGGTCACCAGGCCCACCGAGATCCCGCCGATCATGGCCTTGATGGGGACGCCGGCGTCCATGAGCGAGAGCGTCGAGCCGCACGTCGAGGCCATCGACGTCGAGCCGTTCGAGGAGAAGGTCTCGCTCACCACGCGGATCGTGTAGGGGAACTCCTCCTTGGTCGGGATGACCGGCAGGAGGGCGCGCTCCGCCAGCGCGCCGTGGCCGATCTCGCGGCGGCCCGCGCCGCGCAGCGGCCGGACCTCGCCCACGGAGAACGGCGGGAAGTTGTAGTGGTGCATGTAGCGCTTGGAATCGACCGGGGAGAGCGTGTCGATGATCTGCTCGTCCGCCGTCGGACCCAGCGTCGTCACCGACAAGATCTGGGTCTGCCCGCGCTTGAAGAGCGCGGAGCCGTGCGTGCGCGGAAGGAGGCCGACCTCGATGTCGAGCTGCCGGATGTCCTTGAGGCCGCGCCCGTCCGGACGGATGCCCTCCTCGAGGATCGCGCGCCGGATCTCCTTCTTGAGAACGGCGTCGAACGTGAGCGCCACGTCGGCGTCGCTGATGTCGCCCTCGGTGGTCACGAGGGCCGCCACGGCGTCGCGCCGGACCTCGTCGAGCCCCGCCTCGCGCTGCGCCTTGTCGGGATGGCGGACCTTCGCCCGAACGCGGTCCGCGAGGTACTGGGTGATACGCGAGCTCTTCTCGCCCTCGACCTTCTCGGGCGTCCACTGGATCTTCGGCTTGCCGACGAGGCGCACGAGCTCTTCCTGCACGTCGATCGCGGCGGCGATGCCCGTCTGCGCGAGCTCGATAGCCTCGATCATGCGATCCTCGGGCACCTCGTTCGCGCCGGCCTCGAGCATCATGACCCGATCGCGCGTCCCCGCGACCACGAGGTCCATCTCGCTGTGCTCCATCTGCGACATGGTCGGGTTCAGCGTGAGCGTGCCATTCACCGTACCCACGCGAACGCACCCGATCGGCCCACCGAACGGCGCCGGCGAGATGGCCAGCGCGGCGGACGCCGCGTTCACCGCGAGGACGTCGGGATCGTGCTCCTGATCGGCCGAGAGCGCGTAGAGGATGATCTGGGTGTCATTGCGGAAGCCCTTCGGGAAGAGCGGGCGGATCGGGCGGTCGGCGAGCCGCGCCGTGAGGACGGCCTCCTCGGAGGGACGGCCCTCGCGCCGCGGGAAGGATCCGGGGATCTTTCCCGCCGCGTAGAGGCGCTCCTCGAAGTCGACCGTGAGCGGGAAGAAGTCGATGCCGGGGCGGACGGTCGCGGAGACCGAGGCCGCGGCGAAGACGACCGTATCGCCGTACTGGATGGTGACCGCGCCCCCCGCCTGCTCGGCGTACTTGCCGGTCTCGAGGACAAAGGGCTTCCCGTTGATGGTGGTCTGCGTTTTCGTGATGGGCATGAGCTACCTGGGCGGGTGTCGCCCCTACTCGTTCACCGACGCAGTTCGAGCCGCGCGATGACGTCCTGGTATCGCTCCGGGCTCTTCCTGTGAAGGTAAGCGAGCAGGCGCCGACGCTGGCCGACCATCTGAAGCAGCCCGCGGCGTCCGGCGGAGTCGTGCTTCGCCTGCCGAAGGTGCTCTGTGAGGTGCTTGATGCGTTCGGTGAGGACGGCGATCTGGACCTCCGGCGAGCCTGTGTCCTTGTCGTGCTGCCGGAAAGCCGTGATCACGTCGCTCTTGGGTCGGAGCGGCACCCGTCGTTCCTTTCTCTCTATTCCTAGATGTTGTTTGTCAGGCAGAAGTGTACTTGATCTTCGCGGCGGTCGCCTTTCAGGCGCCGCCTCTGGCCGCGGGCGCCAGCGCCCGTCTCGTCGCCTCGACGTCCCGGGCGATCTGGGCGACGAGCGCCTCGGCGCTCTCGAACCGCAGCTCGTCGCGGAGACGCTCCACGAAGGTCATCTCGACGTCCTCGCCGTACAGGTCGGCCGTCAGATCGAGGACGAACGACTCGAGGACCCGCTCACCCGCCCCGAACGTCGGCCGCACGCCCAGGCTGGTGGCCGCGGGCCGGCGGGCGTCGCCGATGGTGGCCCACGTCGCGTAGATCCCATCTCGCGGCAACAGCCGCTCGAGGGGCGTCGCCACGTTGATCGTCGGGTATCCGAGCGCACGCCCGCGCTTGTCGCCGTGGACGACCTTTCCGCGGACGGCGTAGGCCCGGCCGAGAAGCTCCGCGGCGCCCTTGACGTCACCGGCGACGAGCAGGTTGCGGATCCGTGTCGAGCTGATGACGGCGCCGCCCATCGCGACCGGGGGCACCACCTCGACGTCGATGCGGCGCTCCCCCGCCAGGCTCGCCAGGAGCGTCACGTCCCCTTCCCGGTCGCGCCCGAAACGGAAGTCGGGACCCACGACGATCCGGCGGACGTCGCCCGCCGCGCGGACCCGCTCGACGAACTCCTTCCCGGTCAGAGCGAAGAAGGACGGGTCGGAGTGGAAGAAGACCACCACGTCGGCGCCCGCGGCTTCGAGCATCTCGGCGCGCTCCGCCGCGTCGGACAGCGCGGACGGCGGCGCGCCGGGAGCGAGTACCTGGATCGGCAGCGGATCGAAGCTGGCGGCCACGGCCCGCCCACCCTCGGCCACGGCGAAGGCCCGCAGCCGACGGATGAGCTCCTGGTGGCCGCGGTGCACGCCGTCGAAGACGCCGATGGCCAGGTGCAGCGGACCCGCTGGCCACTGGTCGAACCCCTGGAGGATGGACACAGGAGGAGCCTACGTGCCGCGCGCCGCTAGCCGGTGGAAGACCCCCCGCGGGCGGATGCGCTCTCGGAGCCATGTGACGACCTGCGGGCGCAGGAAGGGGATCGGCGCGGCGACGGCGACGATGAAGCCGAGGTGGTTGCCGTGCAGGTACCGCCCGAAGAACACGAAAGCCATCAACGTGCTCGCGTAGCCGACGAGCATCGTCGCGATGTGGGGGTCGCGCCGGAGCCGTCGCAGTGACCACAGCGCCAGCGGCAGGCCGGCGGCGAGCTGGAACGCCGCGAACGGGAAGTCCTGCTGCGGATATGAGATGACGCCGAGCGCACGCAGGATCGCCGAGAAGCCCACGCCGGAGATGGGATAGGACCACGCCGCGCCTCCCGCGTTGTACGCGACGACGTCATCCCAGAACGCCGCGAAGTTGTTCACCAGGAACGGCGTGAAGGTGGCCGCGAGCACGAGCCCGCCTGCCCACAGGGCGCGCGCCAGCCGCGCCAGCCGCGCCCGCATCGGCAGGGAGCCGTCGGACCAGTAGAGGTAGGCCGTGACGAACAGCAGGAGCGGCGCCGCATGGAGCTTGGATGCGGCGGCCACCGCGATCGCGAGCACGCCGAGCGTCCGGCGATCGCGCACGAGCAGCGCGACCCCGATGAAGATGAGGAGCAGGACGAAGAAGTCGTTCCTGCCCTCCGCCACGAACGGGAAGAGCTGCGGCTGCAGGACGACGACGGCCGTGAGCGAGATCCGATACGCGAGCGTCCGGATGCGGTCCGCCGTCGCGGGGATCACCAGAGGAACGATCGCGACGGTGGCCAGGAAGGCCGGCAGGTACAGGTAGCGCTGGTCGAACACGAGGCCCAGGCGATCGAACGCCACGACGAACGGCACGGTGATGAGGAACAGCGCGGGAAAGTACGTCAGGTGGTACAGCGCGGGGTTGTTGATCATCGGCCAGTAGAAGAGCGGCGTGTCCAGGTAGTCCGCGACGTACGGGTTCTGGCCCGCAACGAGCTTGCGCGCCGCCTCCTCGACCATGATCGCCCCGTCGTGCACGTAGGTGTACGGCTTCCCGGTCTCGCGCAAGACGATCGCGGCGATCGTCGGGATCACCACGAAGAAGACGACGATCGCGACGAAGTGGACGATCCGTCCGCGCGAGGTGAACCGCAGGCCGAGCCAGTGGTCACGCAGCGGGTAGGCCGCGGCGAGCAGCCCACACGCGAGCAGCCAGGCCGCACCCCACAGGCCGGGGAACAGCTGCCACAGCGGCGCGTCGCGCGACGCCTGCACGATGGTGTGGTTGCCGAACAGCAGCACCCAGTCGAGGAGAGCGACCGCGCCGACGATCTTCGCGTCGAGCGACAGAGCGCGGAGCGCTCTCACTCCGCCTCCCATGCTCCGAGCACGTCGCCCGCGGGGGCGCTGCGGAAGCGATCGTCGAGATCGAGGAGCCGATCGTCGGCCGGACGGAGGAGCGCACTCGCCTCGCCCGCGGTCGCTGTGCGGAGCCTGCCGATGTCCGCCGCCTCATCCGCGGTGAGCGCGCCGACGGCCAGCCGCCGGAGCGCGCCGAGGTGCGCGGCGGAGCCGAGGCTGCGCCCGATGTCGCGCGCGAGCGAGCGGACGTACGTGCCCGAGCCGCAGACGATGAGGAGCCGCAGCGCGGGGGGCGCCCACGACGCGATCGCCAGCCGCTCGACGCGCACGGTCCGCGGCTCGAGACGCACTTCGGTGCCCGACCGCGCGATGGCGTACGCGCGCCGCCCTTCGACCTTTACGGCCGAGCGGTCCGGCGGCACCTGTGAGATCTCGCCCCGGAACGCCTCGAGCGCACCGTCCAGCTCCCCCGCCCCGAGCGACGGGACGGGAGCCTCGCGCCGCGGCGGCCCCTCGCGGTCGTCGGTCGTCGTCTCGCTGCCGAAGCGCACGAGCGCGGCATACACCTTGGGCGCCGCGTGCAGCCGCTCCACGTACTTCGTCGCCGGGCCGACCAGGATCGGCAGGACGCCGGTCGCCAGGGGATCGAGCGTCCCCCCGTGCCCGATGCGCCGCGTCCCGAGGACCGTCCGCATCACCGCCACCACGTCGTGTGACGTCCACCCCTCGGCCTTGTCGATCGCGAGGACGCCCGACAGCGCCTCAGCCGTCGTGGCGTCCCTCCCGCTCACGCGCCTCCCGCAGCAGGCTCGAGATCCGCGCGGCCCGCTCGGCGGAGCGGTCTTCGATGAAGACCAGCTCGGGGACGTAGCGCAGCTCCGTCCGCTCGCCGATGACCTTGCGGAGGTGCCGCGTCGCCCGCTCAAGTGCGGCCATGGCGACGCGCCCCTCCGCCTCGCCGCCCAGGATGCTCACGTGCACGCGCGCCGTGCGCAGATCGGGCGTGGTCTCGACGGCGGTGACGGTCGCGAATGAGATCCGCGGGTCGTTCAGCTCCTCGCTGATGACCTGCCCGAGCTCGCGCTGCAGCAGCGCATTGACGCGGTCGGCGCGCTTGTACGGCATCCGATCATGCCTGCCGACTCATGTTCGCGGCTTCGCCTGGATGACGTACGCCTCGATGATGTCGCCCACAGCGACGTCGTTGTTGCCATCGAGCACGATGCCGCACTCCAGTCCGGCGTTCACCTCGCGCGCGTCGTCCTTGAAGCGCTTGAGCGAGCCCAGACGCCCGTCGAAGACCGGCGCGCCGCCGCGGATGACGCGAGCCTGCGCCGCCCGGCGGATCACGCCGTCCACGACCATGCAACCGGCGATCGTCGTCTTGCCCGCCGTGAACGTCTGGCGCACCTCGGCGTGGCCGAGGACCTGCTCGACCATCTCCGGCTCGAGCATCCCGGTGAGCGCCTTCTGCACGTCGTCGAGCAGCTCGTAGATGACCTTGTAGGAGCGGACGTCAACGCCGGTCGAGTCCGCCACGCGCTTGGCGGGCGCGTCGAGCTTGTTGTTGAAGCCCACGATCACCGCGTTGGAGGCGGCCGCCAGGGTCACGTCCGACTCGGTGATGTCGCCGACGCCGCTGTGGATCACGTTCAGTCCGACCTCGTCCTGCGGGAGCTTGGCGAGCGAGCCTCGGATCGCCTCGAGGGAGCCCTGCACGTCGGCCTTGACGACCAGCTTGAGCTCCTTCGTCTTGCCTTCCTTGGCCTGGGCGAACATCTCGTCCAGGGTGGCGGGCCGCTCGCCGGCGGCGCCTTCGGCGCGCCGGCGCTGCTCCTGCTCCGCCGCAGCCTTGGCCGTCTTCTCGTCCGGCGCGACACGCAGCACGTCGCCGGCCTCGGGGACCTTGGGAAGGCCGAGGATCTCGACCGGCCTCGAGGGCTCGGCTCGGTTGATGGTCTTGCCTCGGTCATCCACCATCGCCCGCACGCGCCCGTACGTCGTACCGACGACGACGAGATCGCCACGCTCGAGCGTGCCGGTGCGCACGAGGACCGTCGCGACCGGGCCGCGGCCGCTCTCGAGGTGCGCTTCGACGACGTTCCCGATGGCGGGGCGCTCCGGGTCGGCCTTGAGGTCACGCACATCCGCGACGAGCACGATCACGTCGAGGAGATCCTCGAGCCCCTGCTTGGTCCGCGCGGAGACGGGCACGAGTGGCACGTCGCCGCCGTACTCCTCGATGGTGACGCCGTGCTCCGCGAGCTGCGCCTTCACGCGCTCGGGATCGGCGTCGTTCTTGTCGACCTTGTTCAGCGCGACCACGATCGGCACGTCGGCCGCCTTCGCGTGCGAGATCGCCTCGATGGTCTGCGGCTGCACGCCGTCGTCCGCCGCGACGACGAGGACCGCGATGTCGGTGATGGAGGCGCCCCGCGCGCGCATGGCGGTGAATGCCTGATGGCCCGGCGTGTCGATCCAGGTGAGCTTGCGGCCCTTGTGCTCGATCTGGTACGCGCCGATGTGCTGCGTGATGCCGCCCGACTCGCGCGCCGTGATGTTCGTCTGGCGGACGGCGTCGAGCAGGCTCGTCTTGCCGTGGTCGACGTGGCCCATGACCGTGACGACCGGCGCGCGCATGATGACGTCCTCCGCGCGCGATTCCCCCTCGTCGGCCTGCAGGAGCTCC
>ORJL011134838.1_pt1 | contig 12814 bp, 13 predicted proteins | sample 1779941 | NCBI WGS metagenome assembly ORJL01 (sample SAMEA104232317, study PRJEB22302) | groundwater metagenome | biome: forest; feature: aquifer; material: groundwater | place: USA | collected 2011-08-07 | depth 5.8 m
ACCATTGCCGACGATGGTGTGCTCGGAGGTTTTCTCGATTACACCAACGGCACCGGCTCGTTGAAGGCTGGTGGGCTTGGTGGTTGGGCAACAATCACCGTCTCTGTAGACCCTAGTTTTACAGATAGCAGTTTCGGTGGGCTCGTGGGCGCAACAAACGTGTTGAATATCTACACACCAAAAGCGTCGAACTACACGAAAACTTTCGTTTCAGTGGACATCAGGAGTTTTAACGACGCGGCGCAACAGATGAAGGGAATTTGGAGCGGAACATGGTCTGGAAACAGCGGGGGGGCCAAGGGGGCAACTTCGCCCGTCAGCGGGACGTGGATACTAAATTTGCAGAGTGTCGACTGGGAACATCAGACCGCATCCGGCACTCTGACTTGGAACGGCACAGATGCATATTGGGGTGATGAAAATGTGCCGCATGCCGTTGTTGTGAATCGAACCCTTATGTTTAATAACTATAATACAGAGCTCAGTGGGAGAAGACCGTGCATAGATGGCGTTGAGCTACACATACACGGTAGCAAAGCGCCGTATCCCGCTGAATTGGGTGTTGTTGTTGACCGGTACGGTCCTGATTTCCATCTTGGTTTTTCTCCCGACTTCGGGTCCATCTCTGGGGGAAGTTGGAGCGCGATGGTGTCCGATCCGACTGGCCGCACGGGTGGTAATTACTCGACGGGCTCCTTACATGGTAGTAGATCGAAGTGACCGGGAAACGTTGGCGGTAAGGATTCCCAATATAAATTCATCAAGTCGGTTCAGCACGGCCGCTGGCTAACCAGCGACTCAAGCCGAGCGAATGAGCGCACTGCAATTGGCAAGGCTGGCGTTGTATCCCTCTGAGCCGCGTGAGCCATAGGCCAATATGGATGAGTACCCATAAGTCTTAACCAAGACTTTACCAACACTTTACGTATCGTTTACGTGGAACATATCTTCAAACTTCGTTGTCCCAAGTATGTTACGCACATACAAGATAACTATCGGTGCAAATGACCATGAGTCATCATCTCACATGAAAGAGGTATGTATGTCTAGTCAATTAACTAGCCGAGAGCCGAGCACCCAAAATGTTTCGGCAATGCTATCCAGCAACACTCAAAGCCATCAGAAGACATCGCATATAGATGTGCAAGATTTCTTTGAATTGTCCCCAGACCTGTTCAGCATCGCCTCGGAAGATGGGCATTTCCTGAAGGTCAATTCTATGTGGTCGAAAACCCTCGGCTACGAGCCGTCAGAACTGGTTACCAGGCCGTGGATCGAATTTGTACATCCAGACGATAGAGACGGCACTATCAAAGCTGCAGAAGACATGCGGGCCCAGGACCTGATATTTTTTAGAAATCGGTACCGCCATGCAGACGGCTCATACAGGTGGTTGTCCTGGAGATGCAAAAGGTGGAGCGTCACAGGCATTTCTCATGCCGTTGCCAGAGAAGTGACACTTATAGTTAAAGCGCAACAATCCATTTTGAAGGCAAAAAGACATATGGAAACATGGATTGAGGTCCGAGAGAAGGAGCGCGAAGCCGTTTACGGGCAACTGGAACAAGAGGTGGCTCGAAGAAAGAAAGCCGAAGATATTCTGTCTGATATAACCACCAAATTCAACAGGACAAACAAAGAATTGGACCAGCGCTTCAGAGAGTTGGGCGCTCTCAATACGCTTTTCCAAAACTATCTGATTTCGGCTCAAGCCGGCATTCAAGCGCGAGAACAGGAAGCGGGACTTACAGAGCTTAACTATAGGCTTGAAGACCTCGTACAAAACCTAGATATCACCATGTCTCTCGAGTAAACTTGATGGATTCGGAATTCTGTAACTCTGGCTGAAATGCGGTGACGCTAACATGAATTCGGGTGGGCTTATCTTGAGCAGCGCCGGTACCGTCTCGGTGTTTCTGGTGCTGGCCGCTGCCACCAGATGGATTCAGAACGATTCCAGCACAGGCATGGGGTTGGGCGTCTCTGCGGTTGTGGTATTTATCGTCGGATTTTTCGTCTCTCGCAGGATGCGCGACTGACCGCGTAACCGCAGCAAATCCGTCAGCCCTGGGCCAGGTTATTTCCCCTTCAAGCCACGCACAAAGTCCACCGCCGCCTTCACTTCTTGCCCATCTTTAGCCTTCTCGATGGCGTTTATCAGCGCGCTGCCGATTACCACGCCGTCTGCCACGGCGTTCACGGCCGCCACATGCTCTCGTGTCGATACGCCAAAGCCGATCAGCACTGGCAGGCTGGTGTGCCTGCGTATCCTGTCCACCAGTGGAGCGATGTTGGTCGAAAATGCGGTCCTTGCTCCCGTTACGCCTGTCAGACTGACGCAGTATACGAAGCCTTTGGCGGACTTACAGGCAGCGGCGATACGTTCGTCTGTACTAGTGGGAGCCAGCAGAGGGATGATGTGTATGCTTTTGGGGCTGCACACCTTGGCGAGAGGAGCTACCTCCTCCGTGGGCATGTCGGCCACTATCAGCCCGTCCAGCCCTGCGGCGGAGGCGTCCTTTGCAAACTTTTCCAGCCCGTACTGGAGCAGAGGGTTGAAGTAGCCCATGAAGACGATAGGTGTGTCCAGGCCACCTTTTCGGAGGCGGCGCAGCATGTCCAGACACGTGTCCAGAGTCACGTCGTTGTGGAGCGCATGAAAGCTGGAGCGCTGGATGGTGGGGCCGTCGGCCAGCGGGTCGCTGAAGGGCACGCCTATCTCGATGATGTCGGCCCCCGCCTCGGCGATGCCCCTGGCAATGGCCATGCTCTTTTCTACATCCGGGAAGCCTGCAGTTATGTAAAGGACAAGGGCCTTTCGCCCCGCCTTCTTCAGACTCGCCAGCTTTGCGTCGATTCGATTGGCCATATTCGCTCCAACAGTTGTATAAATATACCTCATCCTGAAGAATCTGGCATCATGTTTGCAGCGCTGGAGAGACTACTTCATGGGGATGTTCAGAAGGAGATACCCCTTCTGACGGGGGAACTGGGGGTGCCCCCCAGCCTCATTTAGATTCCCCTTCCTTACTCAAGGAAGGGGACAAAGGGGATGGTTGACGTGCCCACTAACCCTCGCATGAAAGCGGGAGCATCGATGCCTGTGCATATGTCTAAGAAGAGGCAGGAATATCCATTCTACAGATACCCTGCGAACGCCAGCGCCAGCAGGTTCTGCACGCTGTGCGCTCCTATGGAGGGCCACAACGACTTGCTCTTCACGTACAGCCAGGCCAGCAGCATGCCGCTCACGAATATGGGCACCGCAACGGCAAAGGAGCCGTGGCTTATGGCAAACAGCGCCGACGATATGGCTATTGCGCCTCCCAGCTTGAACCTGGGCACAAGGGCTGGAAGCACAAACCCTCGAAAGAACAACTCCTCGGCCATTGGCCCCCACACGCCAATAATCATGACGTTGAAGAATCTGAACGCACCTGTGCCTACCAGCGTTGTGGGAACGCCCGGAGGCTCCAGGTCCTTGAGGCCCATGTACGACACCAAGGTTGCGTAGGCAGCGTTAGCTAGCAGGATGGCCACAATGACGGCCGCCACCAGCCAGTAGTCGCTGGCCTTATATTCCTGGTGTACCCCCAGAGCGTGCCATCTGATGTCATACTTGCGGACCGCGAACAGGAGCACAGCCAGGAATAGCAGGCTCTCTATCAAAAATATGCCGATGGTATTGGCAAAGTTGCGGTCGATGGCTATCAGAGAACGGTCGTCAAACAGCAGAACACGCACCAGGACAACGCCAAGCGCCACAAAGACTATGCCCAGCAGCACGTCGCGCAGCGACCAGGGGACTGACGGCAGCTTGATATTCACATCTGTGAAAATACCACGTCGGACGGCTCCAAGGGAAGAGGCTGCGCTTGTCAAAATCTGTATTTCATGTTCTGCCTTTACCTCGACTGGTATAATTCATGTGGCCAGCCCACGACTGGATCGGGGGCCAGCTTCAGAGGTTTGGTGAGTGCGATGCCAGGCTTCAAGATAATCGAACACGTCGGCGAAGTAGGCGTAGAGGCGTCGGGGCGAAACCTGAAGGAGGCCTTCGCCACCGCCGCCCAGGGCATGTTCAGCATCATGGTGGAATTGAACAGCGTCGAGGCAAAGGAAAAGGTCGAAGTAGAAGTGAAAGCGCCGAATCAGGAAGACCTGCTGGTGGCCTGGCTCAACGAGCTTATATACAGGTTCGAGGCCCAAAGCTGGGTCTTCTGTCGCTTCGACGTGGTAGAACTGACCGATACGCACCTGAAGGCCGCCTGCTGGGGCGAGAAGGCCGACGAAGCCAGGCATCATTTCAAGACCGGCGTGAAGTCGGCCACATACCACGCCCTGATGGTGGACAAAGGCAAGCTGGTTACAGTGAAGGTTATTCTGGACATATGATGCATAAACAGCGTCGTCTTCTCTATTAAGGAGGATGCAATGGCGAAAAGAAGGTCTAGCACGGGAGAACTAAAAATCGTGTTTGATACCAGCGCCTTGTACACTGGCTCAGAGAAGGACTTAGTTAGAAAAGAAGTCGCTAGTCTAATTGGAGAGCACAAAAGCCACTCTGACATGGCGGTTACTTGGCATATCCCTGACGTAGTTAAGCACGAGAGGCTCTTTCAGATGCAAAGAAAGGCATTGGAGATTTTGCCAAGCATCCAGAGAGTAGAGAAACTTCTGGGACACGACCTCAATATTACTGAAGACATCCTGAAAAAAAGGGTAGGGGAGACTGTTGAAGAGCAAATTCGAGATTTTGGCTGGAGGATTCTTGAGTTAGACGTCACAAAAATAGACTGGAATAGGCTGATACTTGAATCTTGCTATAGAAAACCTCCTTTTGAGGACAGCGATAAAACTGAAAAGGGTTTTCGTGACTCACTCATAATAGAAAGCTTCTTGCAGCTTGTTGAAGATTCGCCCAAGACCGCGAGCCTTTGTCGACTTGTTCTAGTTACGTCAGATGGGCTCCTAAAAGCCGCATCTCAATCCAGGATTGTTGGCCTTTCAAATACTAAAATAGTTGATTCCGTGGAGGCACTGAAGGATTTCATAAACACTCTGGTGAGCGAAGTCACCGAGGAATTTGTTCAGGGTCACCGTAAGTCAGCCGGGGTATACTTTTTCAATCGAGACACAAAGTCTGGACTTTACTATACCGAGACAGTGCGAGATACCATTTCTAATAAGTTCAAGAAGGAGCTACAGATTCTCCCCAAAGGCGCTACAGAAAGGGAAAACTCGAGTTGGTTCATTTACGAACCGCAGTTCGTGAAAAAGGTCCGCCAACGTGTGTTTTGGACTACTCGAGTAGAAGTTGAAGCAGAAGCTTATGACTGGTCAATTTCATCAATCTCATTTGGTCAAGAGCCAACTTCTTTTTCTTCCCCTACCATCTCCTTCACAGGTTCTGATCCGGTGATTTCTAGTGACTCACCTTATATTACTGTGGGTTCGAGCGGGCCAATTTATTCTTCTTCAGGTGGAACTGTCTTCGCTCCGTCTTCTAAGAGGGTCAAAGTTGGCTCTGGGAAGACAGTGTTTGAAATCCTTTGGAGTGCATTGCTAAAAACAACAGGGGCATTTACCAGGGGCAAGATTGAATCAATCAAATATGTAGACACCATTTGGAGCTAAAAAGCCAAATTTTAGAATCCAATGTGCCGAAATATGACATGTAAGGCTTTGAACTATGCCAGCAGACCAGAAGACGCTAGAACGAATCGAGTGGCTCCGGAAGGAGCTTAACCGCCATAACCACCTCTACTACGTCCTGGACCAGCCGGAGATAAGCGACGCCGAGTACGACCAGCTTATGCAGGAGTTGAAGTCGCTGGAGGCGCAGTACCCGGAGCTGGTCACGCCCGACTCGCCCAGCCAGCGCGGCGGGGCGGCGCCAGCCCAGGGCTTCGGCGAGGTGCACCATCCAGTCCCGCTCCTCAGCCTGGCCAATGCTTTCAACGACGACGACCTCGTCGCCTGGCACAAGCGCGTCACCAACCTGCTGGAGGGCGCTCGCTTCGACATGGCCTGTGAGCTAAAAATCGACGGCCTGGCCGTGGCGCTGACCTACGAAAACGGCATGTTCGTCCGCGGCGCTACACGCGGCGACGGCGTCACCGGCGAGGACGTGACCCTGAACCTGCGAACCATCAGGAGTATACCTCTGTCCGTGCCTAAAGACGCCCCCAGCAAGTTCGAGGTGCGTGGCGAGGTCTATCTGCCCCACTGGGCCTTCAACAAGATCAACGAGGAGCGCATCGCCGAAGAGCTGCCTCCCTACGCCAACCCTCGCAATACGGCCGCCGGCTCCCTGCGCCAGCTCGACTCGCGCATCACCGCCAGGCGTCCGCTGGACATCTTCGTCTACGGGCTGGGCTACGCCGACCGCGTGCCGCCTTTAGCTTCAGCGGTGGCGCAGGGACGTCCCATGCCGGACAACCACTGGGACACCATGCAGTACCTCAAGAGCCTGGGCTTCAAGATTAACCCCAACAACGCCCTGGCGCACACGCTGCAGGAGGCAATGGACTATTTCAAGGCATGGGCAGAAAAGCGCGAGTCCCTGGGCCACGGCGCCGACGGCGTGGTCGTGAAAGTCAACGACTTCGAGTTCCAGCGTCAGCTTGGCTTCGTGGGCCGCGAGCCTCGCTGGGCCATCGCCTACAAGTTTCCCGCCACTCAGGCCGTCACGCGGCTGCTGGACATCGGCATAAACGTGGGCCGCACCGGCAGCCTCAACCCCTACGCCATCCTGGAGCCGGTCAACGTGGGCGGCGCTACCGTCAAGAACGCCACCCTTCACAACGAGGACGACATTCGCCGCAAGGACATTCGCATCGGCGATTGGGTCGTGGTGGAAAGGGCCGGCGAGGTAATTCCCCAGGTGGTGGCCCCCATCGTGAGCAGGCGCACGGGACAGGAGCGCGAGTTCAAGATGCCCACGACCTGCCCCACCTGCGGCGGCCCCGTCGTCCGCGAGGAAGACGAGGCCATGTACCGCTGCACCAATGTGGCCTGTCCTGCCCAGTTCGCACGGCTGGCCATGCACTTTGCAGGCGTCATGGACATCGAGGGCCTGGGCGAGAAGATGGTTTTGACCCTGATTCAGGCCAGCCTGGTAAAAGACCTGGCCGACTTCTATTACGTCAAGAAGGACGACGTGCTGAAGCTGGAGCGCACCGGCGAGAAGAGCGCCAGCAACCTGATGGATGCCATCGAAAAGAGCAAGACCCGTCCCCTCGCGCGGCTTCTGGCCGCCCTTGGCATCACTCACATAGGCTTCGAGATGGCGGACATACTGGCGAAGGAGTTCCACAGCGTGGACGCCCTGGCCCAGGCCACCCGCGAGCGCCTTCTCGAAATATCGTCGGTGGGGCCGATAATAGCCGACAACGTTGTGGCCTACTTTGCCAATCAGTCCAACCTGGCCGTGCTGAAAAAGCTGCGCGACGCCGGCGTAAAGATGGAAGAAGAGGCCAGGGCCGACGAAGGCCCCAAGCCGCTGGCCGGACTGCAGTTCGTGGTCACCGGCACGCTGTCCAACTTCAGCCGCTCACAGGCCGAGGCCGCCATTAAAGAGCGAGGCGGAAAGGTGGGCAGCAGCGTCACCCGCAAGACCGACTACCTGGTGGCGGGCGCCGACGCCGGCTCCAAGCTGGACGCCGCCCGCAAGCTCGGCACCAAGATACTGGACGAGGCCCAGTTCAAGGTATTGCTGAAGAAGGAGATGTGATGAGTAAAGTTTATGTGCGTGACATCGCAAGTATACTTACGTTGTTTTTGGCGACATCTGGACTAATATCATTATCACAGACACTCTCTAAACATCCCGCCAACCACCTAAGAGCAAGACGTCTCGACTGAACCATTGTGGGAGCTTCTAAATGAGAATCTTCGGGCATGATTTTAAGCTAATTGATGAGGAACAGTTACAGGAACTCTTCTCTCTCGAAAGAGAAGGCGTCGTCTACACAGATCATTGGATAGAGGAACTAGAGGATTTCAGGCACGTCAGGATTTCTTTCACCGAGGACGAAATCAAAGAGTATGTGCGCAGCGTTTGGGCGTATGAGTTGTTTCTCAGGGCCGGGGCTCCGCCACTTGCTGCAGATGTGCCCGGAATACCTCAAGACATAGCTCATCGTGCAGATTCCTATAGTATTAGCACAAGTGATGGGAAGAAGTTTGGTCCGCCTTATCATTGTCCCGCAGCTTTCTATGGGGATCATCTCGAAAATCTCCTTTGTTTCAACCCTGGGCCAAGGCGAATCATTTTGGCAGAACTTGGCTCCCAGGCTTTACTCACAACCGTTAAGCGCGCAATTGACTCTTTGACCCCTGCGATTCGTCGCTTCAACAATCGCGAAAAAGGACTACAGTCGTGGACTGTGTGCTGTGAGGATGACGTTCGCGACCTGCTATACGCTATGCTGAGAGCTTCTATTGAGGACCTTAAAACTGAAGAGCCTATTCCTTCACGTGGAGCCGCTTCAAAAATCGTTGACCTAGCTAGTTCGTCAACTAAGCTGCTAATTGGGTAGTGTATCAGTTTGAATTGAGTGGGGCTTGCGTTCAAATGAAAAACTGGCATCTATGTCTAATACGTAAGAGTGGTAAGATGGTATTGACAGGTGATGATGCGTGTGTTAGAAATGGGCAAACAGACGGATGACACCCTAAAAGCAAGTAGAAAGGGGGCCATCGAGAATGGTTAAACTTGTAGCTAAGAAAAACGGAGAAGCACCTAAATCAGATGTAGAACGGATGGGGCGAATAAGGGAAGCCATAGGGACAGAACTTGGTCGGAGTAGCGAGAATCTGGAAATCACCGTATCCATGTTGCAGGAACGATTAAAGAAATATGAACGAAGGTATGAGATAAGTAGTATTTCTATGGTTGAGAAAGTGCGTTCTGGTGCTATGCCAGAGACACGAGATATTACACTTTGGGTTTGGTCATGGCAGATACTAGAACGCCTAAATCGGGTGACCCCCACGACTGGAACTCTCTAGAGAATTATCTTTTTCTTCATGATAAGCATCTAGATGAGCATCCATTGACTCTACCTGCGAGTCATCTGAACAACATGGTTCTGTCAACACCAGAGTCCCTCTATGATGTCATAATCGTAGAGGGACTTATTTATTGCTCAAACGGTCTTCAGCTAGAAGTCATAAAATGGGGCGATGTAGACCGAAGTCCAAGTCAGAGAGTTCGCATGAAGATATACGCCTACAATGCCTGGCACCCTGGGGGACACAATGTACTTCGTTATGATAACCAGCACATAGGGGAGGATGATGCTTACCATCGGCATCAATTCGATCCAAAGACCGGCAAACAGATTGATTATCGTACTTTAACCAGGATTGAATTTCCTGTTATGCACCAGATACTTGATGAGTTAATGGATATTGTGCCGCCGGATGCGTAGCCGAACATATCATCAGTTTGAATTGGCAAGCAGGCCAAGCAGTTCTTCGATTGTCCAAATGTGGTCAGTTAGGCCAGACGCCATTGCAGGAGTTCGATTGTAGGGATTGCTTAGGGTCTTGTGCGGGCGGATGAAATTGTAGTAAAAGAAGTACAGAGACAGGGCGTGCATGTGGTTCTCTAGCTTCTTGGAGAACGCATTGGTCAACCGAGTGAAGCGCCTCATACTCATTCGCATTGTAAGGTTCTGGCGTTCTACGTAGCTGGTAGAGATATGAGCCTTGTCGGGAGTTCCCTGGATAACTTTGGTCTCTGTGCCAATACAATCCGCACCACTGTAGCGTCGCTGTGCTTCCTTTGGCTCAGGGCCGTAGAGTTTTATCAACATGGCATAGTCTATGTTCGAGCCAAATACGCCTTCCACAGCCTCTAGATACGCCTTGTGGCCGTCAGTTGTAAGTTGGACTCGATTGGCTAGCCTAGCGGCTAAGTCCTTCATAAAGTAGTAGGCTTCCCTGCCATCCCGATTGCCTACTCTCCAACAAGGAACTAGCTTTGTCTCAGCGTCAATCGCCGTCCATGTCCACACGTCGCCATAGCCGAAGTCGTTCTTGTGTTCCTCTGGTACATTCTTAGCCTTGGAGTACACGAAAGACCAGATTTCATCGCACTGTAGGCGCTTGCAAGGCAGATTCCGTATGTGGGTATCTTGATAGTCCAAGCAAGCCGAACCAAGCTCAGTCAAGAGCTTTATGACTGTGTTGACAGCCACGCCTGTCATGCGAGAGGTACTACGAATAGAATTGCCTTCGCAAAGGGCTTTAACAACCTGGACTCGGCGCTCAATATTTAACTTATTCATAATGACTAAATTATATATCGATGCTCAAGCATTGTCAAGGGATACTGCTTAGGTTATGCTCAGGAATGTATAGTGTATGACTTGCAATGATGAGATGCAGGCCATATACTAAGCTAACATGGTCGGATAGTATGAGATTATGGAGGTAAAGATGGTTTCTGAACCTGGGCCTATTGCAGGAGAGAGCCTAAAGCCAGCAGAGCTATATAAAAAGTTGCAGAAGGCTTTTACTCCACACCAACCTATATCTTTGCCTGAGTTATTGGCAGGCCGCCTGGATTTAATACATCGGGTGACTGATGCGATAAATACAGATGACCTACACGTGGTGATATATGGCGACCGTGGAACAGGGAAAACCTCAATTGCTCGTGTGGTAGCTTACCTAGTTCAAGAGCCAAGCTCAACAAACGGTCGTCGCTGTGTTCTTATTTCCTGTACTGCCGACGATACTTTTACCACAATCTGGCGAAAGGTTGGGCAGGAAATCCTTCTGAGCCAACGGCAGTTTGGCTTTCTACAACAGGAGACTCGTCAGATTGTAGGTCGGCTTGAATTAGATAGTGCCGTTATTAGTCCAAGTGATGCGAGACTTTTCTTGGAGTCTATCCAGAATGAAATGGTCATCGTGATTGATGAATTCGACCGTATTCATAATCAAGAGACTCGTGCGTTGATGGCAGACACTATTAAATATTTTTCAGATCATAGCGTTCGAACCACTTTGGTCTTTGTTGGAGTTGGTAAGACATTGAGTGACCTCCTTCACGAACATCTCTCTGTAACACGGAATATTGCCCAAGTGCTAGTAAACCCGATGGAGATGAAGGTGCTTGCACAAATCATACAAAACGGATGTAAGTTCTCTGGCCTTACGTTTGAGATGGAGCTAGATACTGAGATAGCCAAACTATCTCAGGGCTATCCACATTACACACATCTAATGGGCCTATGGGCTGGTAGAAAAGCGATTGAAGATGGACGACTGCAAATAATGAACGAGGACCTTAATCAGGCTATTCCAGACGCACTACGCAATGCCGCTGGTGGTTTGCAAGAACAATATGAACGTGCCGTTGATTCTGGTAATAGAACTGCCATTTTCAAGGAGGTATTGTTGGCATGTGCACTTGCTAGAAAAGATTCATTGGGTAGATTCAGTGTAGTAGCATTACAGGAGCCACTCAATCTTATCACCGGCAAGAATTACACGACAGGGGCCTATCAAGCTCACTTGGGAAGATTTTGCGAATCAATCCGAGGCCCAATACTTGAAAGGTCAGGTAATCCTAAGAGCTATCGTTGGAACTTTCTTAATCCACAATTGATTCCCTTTGTCGTGTTGCAGGGCGTTAGTCAAAAGATGATTCAACCATCCCGCATACCCCCGCTCCAGCGAGCTTGAGCAGCTTTCCTAGCAATCTCTTTCCGTTGCTCAGGCGTCAGCTTCTCAGCCCTTGCCTTGCCGCCCTTCTTGCCACCTAAACGGCCAAGGACGACGTAATCAGGCTTCTTAGGTTCAGCCTTTGGTTCAGCGCTATCCTCTTGGGTGGCTTCTTCGACAACACGATGGGCTATGACGCTGAAATCGTGAGCTTTCTTCTTTCGTTTCGGCATACTTTAAGTGTGCCACGCCGCTCAAGCATTATCAAGCCCCACTCAATTCAAACTGATACACTACCGCTAATTGAAGTCAAATGGATAGGTAAACCAGGGAAGTGGAAGACCATCCTTGACCAGGTCGCGGTTGATTGTCAGGCCTACGGGAGACACCCAGACTGCAAGACTCTCGTGTTCGTGATCTTGGACGCCGTAAGAGATATTCCAGACCCAAGTAGAATTCAGAAAGAACTGACTAATAAACAAACAATCGATGGCAAAGAAGTTAACGTACACATGTTTATTAGAGAACCCTGAGGTTTGGTAGAAACTGCTCGGTCTAGTTCGGTGGGCGGCTGATTTCGGGAGGTGGCCCATGTCGTCGCACTGGCGCGGGATCCTTGCGTGTTGTCACACAGACCGGGCGTGGGCTATCTCTCTGTGGCCTATGCTCCGCACCTGGTCTTTTTTCAGAGTAACTACGGCCAGAGTCTCTCCATTCAGGGTCATAAACTCCACTTCGAAGCCCTCTTTTTTACCGTGAACTAAAACAACTGTGCCTACGTCGCCTTCTTTTAGCCCATAGTCAGGCACATCGCAGGTCAGTACAACGCTTTCTAACTCTCTCATCGTCATTCCTACCTCAGCAACTTGCGAAACTCGTCTTGGCTAAGTTCAATATCCCGAAGTATTTTGGACATGATACCTGGCCCAAGGACTTCTCCAGCGTGTATCGAAATCACGGTGGCTCTACCGTCTGGATGCTTCAGAAACATGTGGCTACCTCTCCGGCGGGCTATTTCGAAACCAGCTCTAGTCAGTGCCTGCACTACATCTTGTCCCGTCACCCTTGGGAGACGGCTCATACAGCCACTCTCTGAATTCCTACTAGTTCCAGCGGCTCGGCCGTCTCTTCG
>ORJL011715192.1_pt1 | contig 12812 bp, 9 predicted proteins | sample 1779941 | NCBI WGS metagenome assembly ORJL01 (sample SAMEA104232317, study PRJEB22302) | groundwater metagenome | biome: forest; feature: aquifer; material: groundwater | place: USA | collected 2011-08-07 | depth 5.8 m
GATCCATCCGGGCTACGGGTTCCTGTCAGAGAACGCCCACTTTGCGCGCGCTTGCGAGGAAGCCGGCATCACTTTCGTGGGACCCCGTCCGGACCTCTTGGAGTTGATGGGCGATAAGGTGGCGACTCGGGCTGTCGCGTTGCGGCTGGGGGTGCCGACATTGCCGGGTACCGATCGGCCAATCGAAGACCGTGCGGAGGCCCTCAAGCAGGCTCGCAAGATAGGTTTCCCCCTGATTATCAAGGCGGCGTTTGGGGGCGGTGGCCGAGGGATGCGGGTGGTGGAGAGAGGGGCAGACCTGGCGGATCTGCTGGACGAGGCCCGCAGTGAGGCGGAGCGGGCTTTTGGCAACGCGGCGGTCTTCCTCGAGAAGTACATCCGCCGGGCCAAGCACCTGGAGGTGCAGGTGCTGGGGGACCACCATGGGTCAGTTCTCCACCTGCATGAGCGCGATTGCTCGGTCCAGCGGCGCCACCAGAAGGTGGTCGAGGTCGCTCCCTCCGTCGAACTGGATGATGGGGTGCGGCGAGCGCTTTGCAGTGCTGCTGCCCGTTTGGCGCATCAAGTCGGCTACGACAACGCCGGGACCGTCGAGTTCCTCTATGACCTCGATCGGAAGGACTGGTTCTTCATCGAGATGAACCCGCGGATTCAGGTGGAGCACACCGTCACCGAGATGATTACCGGCGTGGACCTGGTTCGCAGCCAGATTCTCGTGGCCCAAGGCCATCGTCTGGAGAGCGGGGAGATCGGCCTGCCATCCCAGGACCAAATCCCTCGGAATGGTTTTGCGGTGCAGTGCCGTGTCACCACTGAGGATCCCGAGAATAAGTTCACCCCGGACTACGGGCGGATTCTGACCTATCGCTCCTCCGCGGGGATGGGGATTCGTTTGGACGGCGGGATGGGTGACGCCGGGGCAGTCATCACCCCGTTCTACGACTCGCTCCTGGTAAAGGTCACCGCATGGGGCCAGACTTTCCCGCTGGCCCTCCAACGCATGGACCGCGCCCTGCGGGAGTTCCGCATCCGGGGTGTAAAGACCAATATTCCGTTCCTGGAAAACGTCATCCACAACGACACTTTCCGTTCGGGCCTCGCCACGACGACGCTGATCGACAACACGCCCTCGCTGTTCACCTTCCGTCATCGCCGCGACCGCGCCACCAAACTGCTGGCCTTCCTCGGGGATGTGATCGTCAACCGCAACCCGCAGGCCAAAGGCTATGCCCCTAAAACCATCCTGCTGCCCGCGCCGGTGCCTGCGTATGATCAGAAGCAGATCCCGCCCGCAGGCACGCGGCAGCTCCTGTTCGAGCTGGGGCCGAAGCGTTTTGCGGAATGGACCCGCGCTCAGGAGCGGCTGTTGATCACAGACACCACCTTCCGTGACGCCCACCAGTCCCTGCTGGCGACACGCGTTCGGACCTTCGACATGCTGGCGGTGGCCAGCGCGATGGCGCACCAGGTTCCGCAATTATTCAGTCTCGAGATGTGGGGTGGCGCCACGTTCGACACCGCGATGCGTTTCCTTCACGAGGACCCTTGGCAGCGGCTGCGGCAACTGCGACAGCGCATTCCCAACATCTGCTTCCAGATGTTGTTCCGCGGCTCCAACGCCGTCGGCTATTCGAACTATCCCGACAACGTGGTGACCGGCTTTGTGAAGCATGCCGCCGGCGCGGGCATCGACATCTTTCGGGTGTTCGACTCGCTGAACTACCTGCCTAATCTGAAAGTGGCCATGGAGGCGGTGCAGGAGACCCATGCGATCTGCGAGGCGGCCATTTGCTACACCGGCGACATTCACGACCCTGCCCGCACCCGGTATTCGCTGGAGTATTATGTGAAGCTGGCGCGTGAACTCGAACGGATGGGCGCGCACTTTCTGGCGATCAAAGACATGGCGGGTCTCTGTCGTCCTTATGCCGCAAGGGCCCTGGTGAAGGCGCTCAAGGAGGAAACGGGGCTCCCGGTGCACTTCCACACCCACGATACCAGCGGGATCAACGCCGCCTCCGTGCTCCAGGCGTCGGATGCGGGAGCGGATGTCGTGGATCTGGCGATCGCCTCGCTTTCCGGCTCGACCAGCCAGCCGAACCTCAACTCGATCGTCGCCGCCTTGCAGCGTACGCCGCGCGATACCGGCTTGGACCTGAATGCCCTGAACGGTTTGTCGGACTATTGGGAGCATGTCCTCCAGTACTACGCCCCTTTCAACACCGCGCCTCGTGCGGGCAGCGCTGACGTCTATGAGCACGAGATGCCTGGGGGCCAATACACGAACCTCAAGGAACAGGCTGCCAGTATGGGCCTTTCCCATCGGTGGCGCGAAATCGCGCGCACCTACGCCGAGGTGAACCAACTCCTTGGAGACATCGTCAAGGTGACGCCCAGCAGCAAGGTGGTGGGCGACCTTGCGATGTTCCTTATCACGCGCGGCATCAAACCGGCGGACGTAATCAACCTCGAGCCAGGGACCACTCCATTTCCGGAGTCGGTCATCGACATGCTTGGCGGCGGATTGGGCGAGCCCATGGGGGGCTGGCCTAAGAAGCTGCAGAAAGTCGTCCTGGGTGACCGCAAACCACTCAAAGGCCGGCCTGGCGCGTCGCTTCCGCCCCTGAACATGGGCAAGGTTCGCGCCGATTTAGCGGTCCGCCTCAAACACGACGTCACGGATGACGATCTGTTCAGCCACCTGATGTACCCGGAGGTGCATGCTGAGTTCGCGCGCCTGCAGCGCGATTACAGCGATCTCTCCGTCTTGCCCACCCCCGCCTTCTTTTACGGTTTGCAGCAGGGCGAGGAGGTCTCAGTCAGTATCGAGGAGGGCAAGACCCTCTTCATCAAGCTCATCAACGTGGGCCCGCCCGACAAGGACGGCCGGCGCACGGTACTCTATGAACTCAACGGTGTTCCCCGCGAAACGAGCGTCCCGGATCGTTCCGTCCAGGCTACGGTCAAGGCGCGAGTCAAGGCCGATCCTGCCAATGCCCTCCAGGTGGGAGCGCCCATTCCGGGCATGATTACGACGCTCGGCGTCAGCGTCGGCACGCGTGTGGCAAAGGGAGAAAAACTACTCACCCTGGAGGCCATGAAGATGCAGACGACCCTTTATGCCCCTGTGAACGGCGTTGTGGAAGAACTCCACATCCAGGTGGGAGATTCCGTTCAGAGCAAGGACTTGCTGCTGCTGCTGCGCGAGTGATGTGGGGGATTGAACCACAAAGACGCTGAATTTGATGCGCCAAAGGCGCTGTACTCGTCAGCCTGGGGCAACGTCCCAGGAACTCGCTCACACAGAATACTCCCCGCCCAGAAGAGGCAGCAGCCCTGGTGCGTCAGCGTCCAGGCGACGTGCCTCAGTATGATTCGGACGTCGGGTCTGCACCGGGTTCGGCCCCTTCAGGGCAGGTTGGTTTGGGTTGAGACGTTTTTCCCAGGGCGATGCCCTGGGCTTTCGAGTTGTTGCGCCTTCGGCGCGGGCGTCTGGGCGCGCCAAAGGCGCTACACTCGTCAGCCTGGGGCAACGCCCCAGGAACCCGACCACACAGAATATTTCCCCGCCCTGAAGGGGCAACACCCGCACCCACAGACGTGCGCGTCTTTCTGGAGGCGTCTGCGATGCCCCGGGGAAGATCCACTCCTACCGGGCCTCCGGGTTAACCAGGCGGGTGCGGAAGAACTGCTGCGGGAGGCCGGGCAGCGTCTGGACATCGAGTGGATGCGACCAGGCATTTGCGTTGGTCAGAACCGGTGTCCAAAGACCGAGGTCCTGGGATTGATCGAGAATGTAAGCGAGTCCGGAATTGTCCGGGACAAGAACCCTTACCCACCGTTGCGAAGCGCCGCTGTAGTCCGACACGCTTGCGAGTCTCAAAGCTGGGGGCTCTACTGGCGTGAGGGTGAAGTCCACATTGCCTCCAAGGTCGTTCCACGCGAACACGCCGATCTGGAAGGTTTCCCCCGCCACGCATTCAAAGAGGATGGGTTTCCGCCGGGTGCTGTTCACCTCGTTCAAGTTGCTTGGAGTTGCGCCTCGGTATAGGTCGAATTGGTTTTCCCAGAATCCCGTGACAACAAAAAACGTCCACCGCCCGGCGGTGGGGGCGCGCCACTCCCACCACACGCTGCGCTCGAGGCGGTCATTGGTGGTCAAGGGAAGCGGATCGGTCGCTTCGTAGGTCGCGGCGAAGGTTCGTCCCTTCACCTCGACAGGCGAGGAGGGGAGAAGGATGCGGTTTGTGAACGCGTCGTTCGCCGGCGGCTTGATCAGGAGCAGGTTGAGCGGCGTTTCGCCCGAACTGTCCTGGTCCCCATCCAGTTGGATCCAGTAATCACCCCCCGAGTTTACGTCGGCGATCAGACCATTGGTGCCATAGCACAGGAAGAAGGTTGGCCCAGGCGGTTGGCCCGCGTGCAAGCGATCGTGCTCGTAGAGACCGAAGACTGGGACGAAGAACGGTGGCGGGTGGAGATCCACGAGCGGGCTTCCGCAGGGCGGGCCGTGTGTGGTGACTATCACGCCGCCTGTCGTCCCTCCCGGGACATAAGAGGGATCGTCGTAGCGCAGAGGTGGTGTGCTGCCAGCCTGGAGAACGCCCGCGGAGGGCGCTATCCAGTGAAACCAGACGGAGTTGGACCCCGACTGAGTAGGCATGTTGAACTCGCCAGGGTTTTTCGTGGCGCCTGTGTTGGACACGGTGAGAGACAATTCCAGCCCATCCAGGGTCATCGCTCCCGCCGGAGTATCGTTCGTGGGCGCTGGGACAAACACCAGCTCCAGTTCCGCGGGTTCGGACGCAACGAACCGGGGGAATCGGTCCACCTGGATTTCATACCGGCCCGCGGGAGTCGTGTCCCACCGCACCGAATCGCGGGCGCCAGGTTCGCGGTAGCATTCGTTGCCGAACTCCGTCGCCGAACTTTTTACCAAGCTGAGCGCGTTTAAGCCGCCCCGAGTGTAAACACCCACGACGGGAGGCTCGTTCGTGCCGCGTCTGCGAATAATCGCCGAGCCGTAGTCCGGAGCTTGCCAGGTCCACCAGAGCGTCCGGCGCAACACCCCCGGCGCGATGTCAGGTTCGTCACGCTCGCTTGTGGCTGCCGACAAATCGGCAGCGAACACCGCGTTCGAGCCGGTGATCTCAACGCGAGCGGCGAACGAATCGTTTGCGGGCGCAGGCGTGGTGGATTTGCGAAAGGACACCGAGACCAGGTGAGGGAGAACGACGGGGTTTGGCACGACAATGATCCAGGGAAGCCTGGCATCCGTGAGGTCCAATTGGATCATGTATCGAGTTCCCCTGGTCGCCTGAAAGGACCCTGCCGGGTCGGGCATCGGACGGTAGTAGGTAGTGGCTTCGCTGATCAACTGGCCGAAAGTGTCCACACGGTAAACCGTCACGGCGACAAAGTTCGCACTGAGTTGAGAATCCCACTCATAGACTCCATCATCGGGGGCGACCCAAGTCCACCAGGCGGTACGGCCGAATGCCGGAGGGGCGTACGGCTCGAACTCCTCCCGGGTCGCGGCGCCCAGATCGGCGACGGGCTGGAACGTAACGCCGGAAACCTCGGCAGCCGCGGCAAAGTTGTCATTCAATGGCGCCATCGTGGCGGCCCGATCGTCCTCAGCGACGGCAGCGGCGGTGAACCACAGCACCACCAACCAGAGCCGCGTCAACATGAAACGGAGAGAGGTCCGGGGTGGCGTGGTCACTCTGCGATCAGTCTGTTTCACGGCCACAGCATTTGGTCTGAATTCCGGTTCCGCAACCGCACTTCAGATTCATTGGACGGTTTCATTCGCGGGGTCAGGTTCTGTGCGTCGGAAGCTGCCGCGTGGCTGTCAGTTCGGCGGCCGACGATTGACGGCGGCTCACGGCGAGGGTCGCGGCGCCGACGATGCCGGCGTCGTTACCCAAGCCGGCTCGCACGATTCTCATGGCCTCGCGGGAGAACTGCGTCGCTGTCAGGAGGCGCGCGCTCATCGCCCGGGCGAAGAGGTCGAAATGGTCTTCCATGATGCCGCCGCCCAGCAGAATACGTTCCGGCAACACGGTGTGGCAGAAGGTCCATGCCGCGTTTGCGGCGGCGGCGGTTGCACGGTCCACGATCGCGCGAGCGTCAGGATCGCCATGCCGCGCCGCGGCGAAGACCGCACGCGAATCATGAAAACCGGAGGCCCGCCCCGCCGCGCCGATGGCCGTCCCGGAAGCGAGCGATTCCAGACAGCCGTGGATGCCACAGTAGCATTCGGGACCGGCGTCCGAGACCGGGACGTGCCCCAGCTCGGGATGCTCGCCGTTCACACCGCGCACGATCTGTCCGCCTCGCACGATCGCGCCGCCTATGCCCGTGCCAAAGGTCAGCATGACCACCGGATCGACTCCTTGCCCGGCACCGTGAGCGCATTCGCCGAAAGCGGCGGCGTCCGCGTCGTTCTCGAGGTACACCGGCACGCCGAAGCGATTGCACAACGGCGTCACAATGTCACAACGATCCCAGCCGGTCAGTGTGTGCGGGTTATTGATCAGTCCCCGAGCAGGATCGACCGGGCCCGCGCACCCAATGCCGATGCCCGCCATCTCCGTGCGTGACCAGCCGGTGGCTGCCAACAACGCATCGACGGAGTCTCCCAGACGTCTTGCAGCCCGCTCGAAACCAAGCGCCGCCTCCGTGGCCAGCACTGCGCGCTGGAGGACATGGCCGGAAGCGTCCACTGCCGCGACAGCCATTTTAGTGCCACCGATGTCGATACCAATCGCCTGTGCATGCATTTGTCGCGGACAATTTTACCATGTCCTTGTAAGGAGTGCACGGAAGGAACGATGATCAGCGATGAGCCGTGCCATACATCATTCCTGGTTGAACTCGGACTCCCACTGGTTCTTAGTCTCCCTGGAACTTCAGAGGCCGTTCCTGGCCGCAATGGCATTACTCTGCGTTGTGGCCACTTCGCTTGCCGCGGGCAGTGCTTCGCGGCCGGTTGAGTCATCGGGCCCTTCCAGCCGTCGAACGCCGCTCGCTATTTCCGAGATCATGTACGCGCCCTCGCCGCGCAACGATGGGCGCAGCCTTGAGTTTGTGGCGCTCTACAACTCCCAGCCGTGGTTTCAGCACCGCTGCACGCGGCGTAACAGGTAACCGGCTGGTTTCAGTCGGGCGGGAGGTCCGCCTCACCATCGGTAGATCTCGCGGCGGTGGCCCAGCGTCACCAGTTCCAGTTCGTTTCGCTGGAGGTCGAATTGGTAGATGATACGGTAATCCCCAACCCGGAGGCGGTATTCGGGCCGTCCTTGGAGGCGACGATGGTAGTAGCTCTCCAGCCTCCGTCCCAGTTCGCTGATCTTGGCCTCGATCCGCTGCTGGAAATGCGCTGGGAGTCCGCGGAAAATGGCGTCGAATTCGTGGGAGTAGATCTCGGTAGCTTGGTCCACGGGCTTTCACCCTTTCTGGACCCGCACACGACCCGCACGGAGGTCGGCCTGGCCACGCTCGATACTGGCCACGAACTCCGGATTCAGTTCAGCCGCCTCTTCCAGGTAATCGGCGAGCCAGTCTTGAAGTTCCACCACCTGCTCCCGTGGGAGTCCGCGAACCTCTGCTTCAATCAATTCGAGCTTGCTCATGGCACGACGGTAACAAAGCGAAAGCGCCAATTCAAGAGGCCTGATTTTGCGCCCTGCGATTCAGACGGTAGAATAGAGGATATGGGGGATATGGGGGCGTGGAGTTACTGGCGACAGATCGACTGCCCGCGGCGGTTTGGATTCGAGTTCCGGCGGGTTCTGCCGTTGGCGGCGGGATGGACTCTTAGAGTGACATCTCCAGCCAGGCGGTCATAATGCCTCCATGGTACACAAGCTTTGCGCTGAAGAACCTCGTGGCCACCATCAGGTTTCGGACTCGATCGGTTCCTTGTTGAGTCTCTGGCTGCTCCTTTGCGGCGGCCTGATGCCCGGCGGCCTGTGCGCGGGCGAACCTCAAGCGTTCTGGGACATGCCGCTCGAGCAGCGGGTGACGACCCGGTCATTTCCTTCCGTCTTCCAGGCGTGGAATCCGGCGGACAATCTCAAGTCCGAGGACAAGTTGACAACCCTTGCCCGGCACGATCTGGTCTTCAGCGCTCCCGGGTTCTTTGGACTGAAATGGAACCAGCTCCAGGAGGGACTGGCTACTGGTTTTACCCCTGAGAGCATCCGGGCCGCGAAAGCCATCCGCGGCACTTTTCTGGCAAAGAATTCGCATCTGGTCCTGATTGCTGAGATCCGGTACCGGGATGCGCACCGCAGTTACCTGCCAACAGGCCATCCGTGGTGGAAACGCGATCTGAACGGGAAGCTCGAGATGGGCTGGGATGAGGGTGGATTCATCAAGCTCGATATCGCGAATCCGGAATTCCAGAAGCACATCGCCACTCAAGCGGGTGCCGTCGTGGCCTCGGGGGTGGTGGATGGGGTGATGCTGGATTGGTGGGACGATGACGACGCGCGGTTGCAGTTGATCAAGCGGGTGCGTGAGGCGGTGGGCAAGCGGGCGTTAATCCTGGCGAACGCCAATGATCGCACCATGCCCAGGAGCGCTGCCTACATTAACGGCTACTTCATGGAGTGCTGGCGGAGCAAGACCCCGGAGGACTGGAAGCGGATCAGTGACACGCTCGCCTGGGCCGAGGCCAATCTGCGCGAGCCGAGGATCAACTGCCTGGAAACCTGGTTCCACCACTCCCGTGCGGATTTGAACCTGATGCGGGCTACCACCACGTTGGCCCTCACTGTAGGTGACGGATATTGCCTCTTCTCCGACCCAAACGATCTTCCCACTGGCGACCACCTGCATAGCTGGTATGCTTTTTGGGAAAAACGTCTAGGGCGCCCGTTGGCGAAAGGCGTGAAACGCGCGGACGGCTCGATCTTGCGGGAGTTCGAGGGGGGTGCCGCAGTCTATAACCCGATGGGCAATGCCCCGGCCAAGATCGTGTTCTCCGAGCCGCGGACGAGCCTCGTCACGGGGAAGCGCGCGCTCAGTCACGGGGTTCCCGCCGGCGACGGGGACCTCTTCGGGAAGTAACCCGCGTTACTCACGCAATGAACTTCAGCCGGCGTGCGGCGAAAGCTACCATCCGGCAGAGCAACCAGCCGTGGCGCCACCGATGGATGTTCGTTTGGCCGTATTCTCTCGCGCGATAGCGGATGGGCAGATCCACCAGGCGCAGGTTCAGCCTGGCGGCGCCGAAAAGAAGGTCGAAGTCGCCGAACGGATCGAAATCACCGAAGTAAGAGCGCCCTCGAGCGATGCGCTCGTAGTCTGAGCGAAAAAGAACCTTGGTGCCGCAGAGCGTATCCTTGATTGGCTGTCCCAGGAGCCAGCTAAACGCAAGCCCGAAGAGCTTGTTCGCCACCATGTTCAGGAACTGCATCGAGTGCTCCTCCATGGGATACACCAATCGCACACCGTTGACAAACTCGGCTGTGCCCGAGCGCGCCGCCTCGTAAAACTTGGGCAATTCCTCTGGCGGCATGGTCAGGTCGGCATCCAGAATGAAGAGCAAATCCCCGGTGGCTTGGGTGAACGCCTCGCGCACCGCACCCCCTTTGCCCACGCTGGTTTGCCGCAACATCCTGATGGTGCGTTCGGGGTGCTGCGCCGCCACCCTTTGGATCTCGGCCCAAGTGTTGTCCTGGGAATGTCCCTCGATGAAGATGATCTCAGTGCCCAAGCCCATTTCCGGCGTCCGGGTTACGGCGGCTTCGATGTTTCCCGCCTCATTCCGCGCGGGGATCACCACCGTGCATCGGTAGTGGCGGTTGGGAGGTTCCGAAGGCCGGGGCCGGGCCACTTGGAAGACCGTGAGGCAGAGTGGGCGGAGCAGGGGAGCAAGCCAGCGGTTGAACAACCGTTCCAACAAGGCAGTGCGCACAGGCCAGAGAATGTGGGTTTCAGTCCGAAAGTGCTCCCAGCCTGCGAGATGAAGGAGTCCGCGCATGTCCTGCGCCGAAAGCCAATTCTGAGGGAGCGTGGGCGCCTTGGCTCCGAGCCTCGCGGCCACTCCGAGAATGGGCCGCCAGAGGTTGTTGAAGAAGTTGATCACCAGGCGCGTGCGGGGGTGGCTGTGCCGCAGGGCGCGTTCGAGGACGGCTTGGACGTCCGGAAGATCATTCACCAAGTCCGAGAGCAGGATGTAGTCGAAAGGTTCGGCCGAGGCGAATTGCGCCGCGTCCGCCAGGTGAAACTCCAGATGGGGGTGCCGCAGACGAGCCAATTCGAGCACTCTCGGACTAAAATCGACCCCCACGCCATATGCGGGTTCCACTGCGGCCAGGAGGTCGCCCAGACCGCAGCCTAGCTCGAGGACCCTCGCGCCGGGAGGAACCAGGAAGGCGTAATGCCGCTTGAGGAGCTGGTGATACCAACGTCCACATTCGCGTGGGCGTTCGGAGGCGCGCTGATCGTGAAAGAGCTGGCGGTCGATCATAGTGCCGTTACCTCTTCGGGGCTGGGGCCTGCGGGTCTGAATCGCGCGGGGGCGTTCGGAGTCGCGCCAGCGTTTTGGACTGCGGTCGCCGCTGCGCCGCTTTGGATCGGGCGTGGCGAGGCGCTGGTCCCGCCCGGGGGCGTTGGAGCGTCTCTCTCTCGTTCGAAACGAAAGCGCCGCGGCAGCGAGCGCACTCCAAAACCTTGCGGACGACAACACCGACCATCCTGCGGGGACGCGCAATTGGGACGCACGATATCCGCCGAGTTCTGCCCGGGGAGGGCGGGACGGCTGAGAGGGGGCGTTGTCCCAGGGCGTTGCCGTGGGCTGATGAGTTGTTGCGCCTTTGGCGCGGAGTCGGGCGCGACAACGGCGCCACACCCGCCAGCCTGGGGCAACGCCCCAGGAACACGTCCGCACACACGTGCGCCCGCCCTGAAGGGGCAACACCCGCACCCGCCGACACCCACAAGGGACGTGCCTACGGGCTCCTTCCGCCCGGGGAGGGGGGTGATCCTATTTCTCCGGCAGGAGTTCAGCGCCGGTAATCTTGAACGAATAGGCATAGAGGCAGGGAAGCTGGTCGCCGTCCAGGCTCGGCATCTCGAGCACCAGATCATCCCCGCGAACAGTGTGCTTGATCACTCCGTCCAAGCCCAGGAGAGTGACGGTGGTGTTCGGGGCGGTTTTTACGTTCCTGACCGTGAGCGTCCGGCCCGGCCAGCCCGGGGTGATGGCGTACAAGGCGCCGGGCTTGCGAGTGAAGAAGATCTGTTTGACGGCTTTGCCGGCCTTTGGGCTCTGGCCCACCTGAGCCATCAAGTTGTATTCCTCCTTGTATTCGCCGTACCCCTGTTTTGAACGCTGTCCTTCGGACCACTGACAATCCCGCCCGGCGTGGCGCGTGCCGTAGATGGCCTCGCCGTTGACCTTGAGCCAATTGCCCATCTCGATGAGCCTGTCCTGCATCACCACCGGGATGCGCCCATCTCCTGTGGGGCCGATGTCGAGCAGGAGATTCCCGCCGCGGCTGACGAGGTCGGCCAGAACGAGGATCAATTCTCGAGCGCTCTTGTAGTCGTCGATCGACTCGGCTCGGTTGTACCCGTAGGAGTAGCCCATGCCTCGGCTCTCCTCCCAGGGATGCGTGGCGTCCTTCATGCCCGCGCCATATTCAGTGGTGTAATAGTCGCCATGGTGGTGGCGGGTCTCCTTGCCCCAGCGGTCGTCCACGACGACCTCCGCGCGGGAGGGAGATTCATTGTAAAGCCAGGAGAGCAACTCCGGGCTCTTCCATTCCGCGGACGTGAGATCCCACTCGCCGTCGCTGAAGATGATCGAGGGCTTGTAGCGGGTGACCACGTCTTTGAACTGCGGGTGCATATGCTCGGCTATGTAGCGGGCCTTGTCCGCCTTCCAGAGAGGGTTGAACCACTCGTAGAGGGAGTAGTAGAAGCCAAAATACATTCCCGGCTTCTTACGGACCGCTGTGGCCAACTCACCCAGCAAGTCCCGCTTAGGGCCGGTCTCCATGCTGTTCCAAGGGCGGCCCCAGGTGCGACTGGCCTCGGCGCTGGGCCAGATGGCAAAGCCGTCGTGGTGCTTGGAGGTGGGGACGATGTACTTGGCGCCGGAGCGATAGAACACGTCGGCCCATTGGTCCGGATTGAACAACTCCGCGCGGAACAGGGGGGCGAAGTCTTTGTATTCAAAATTCTCGCCGTAATTCTTTTTGTGGAACTGCCACCAGACGTTGTCTGGTTTCTTGTCCGCCATGTTGTTCCAATACCACTCGGAGTAGGTTTTTGGAGCGCCCCAGGAGGGGACCGAATAGACGCCCCAGTGGATGAAGATGCCGAATTTGGCGTCCAGGTACCAACCGGGAACGGGCCGTTTGTCCAGGGATTCCCAGGTGGCCTCGTAACGGGCATCGGCGGCAAGGCCCGTGGTGAGTTGGGCCGGGAACACGAATAATGCGGCCAACGCGAGCGCGGGGCCGATCCAGGCAAATGTCTTCTTCATAGCGTTTCCGGGATTGTGCCACCACGCCGAGCCCTCGGCAATAAGACAATCCGAAGACGATCGGATGGGCCTGATGGCGCGGTAGGGACACCGCGCCTTACCGGCGGAAGGTAGGGCCCGCTGTCCCCAGCGAGCCGAGCGGGCGATGGAGGGCCCAGAGCGGCGCGATAGGGACATCGCGCCCTACCATCCGAAGGTAGGGCTCGCTGTCCCCAGCGAGCCGCACACGCGAGCGAACGGGCCAGAGCGGCGCGGTAGGGACACCGCGCCCTACCCGCGGAAAGGTAGGGCTCGCTGTCCCCAGCGA
>ORJL011597260.1_pt1 | contig 12811 bp, 8 predicted proteins | sample 1779941 | NCBI WGS metagenome assembly ORJL01 (sample SAMEA104232317, study PRJEB22302) | groundwater metagenome | biome: forest; feature: aquifer; material: groundwater | place: USA | collected 2011-08-07 | depth 5.8 m
ACCAATGGGGGTGCAAGTTGGACGCGCCAGTCAAGCGGAACGACGAATTGGCTCCGGGGCGTCTCATTCACTGATGCCAACACAGGAACGGCTGTAGGATATTTTGGCACAATTCTTCGCACTACCAATGGGGGTGCAAGTTGGACGCGCCAGTCAAGCGGAACGACGAATAGGCTCTACTATGGCGTCTCATTCACCGATGCCAACACAGGAACGGCGGTGGGAGATGGGGGCACAATTCTTCGCACTACCAATGGCGGCGCAAGTTGGACGAGCCAGTCAAGCGGAACGACGAATGATCTCAATAGCGTCTCCTTCACCGATGCCAACACAGGAACGGCCGTGGGAAGGACTGGCACAATTCTTCGCACCACCAACGGGGTAAATTGGACGAGCCAGACAAGCGGAACGACGAATTCGCTCTATAGCGTCTCCTTCACCGATGCCGGCACAGGAACGGCGGTGGGATGGTATGGCACAATTCTTCGCACTAACACTGGTGGGGTGCTCACGACGGCGTTTGGTTGGATTCGGGGAACAGTCACGGGCCTTGGAACATCTATTCCGGTTTCCGGTGCTGCAATAGATTTTGTTCAGAATGTTTTGCAGCAAGGAGCGACGACTTCCGGCACAGGCTTCTATCTTGCCGGCGCAAAAGTTGACACTCCCGGCAACACAGCAAACCTAACCTTGCGTGCGCGGAAGTTCGGCTACGCCGATACAACGCTTGCAGTCACACTCGCACGTGGTGATACTCTCAATCGTAACTTCCAGATGCGTACTCCCCCCGACGGCACCCTGAGTGTCTATTCCCATTCTCCAACGACGAACCTCCGATCGTATGTACAAGTGAAGTTTGGAACGGTCGTGGTGTTCAGTGATTCAACCAATGCAACGACCGGGCTCCTCACAGCATCGCTGCCGCCATGGACATATAGTGTCCTCGTTGATGCACCCCCTCCGTATGCGACAAAAACATTCCCGAGCGTAATCATTAACGCGGGCGCAACAACTCCTGTTGACGCTCTGACACGGTCCGTGCTCGAATACACACCGACCGCAATGCGCGATACATTGCCTGTGGGAGGCTCACGGTCGAAGGCTTTGACGCTCACCAATACAACAAGCGATCCGCTTCCGTTCAGTATTACAGATGATAATGCAAGAATCATGAGGATGCGTGTTGTGGTGCCGGAACCGGCAGTCCAGTACACACCGCCGCAAAAGAAAGGTCAGCCCGATACCGAACATGGCAGCGACAGCCCGAAGGGACACGGTGGACCTGATGTCTTCGGCTATTCATGGATTGATTCCGATGACCCGGGCGGACCAACTCCCGGTTATGTCGATATTTCGACCGTGGGAACACAAATCACCACGCTCACAGGCGGAACACTCGATGATGGCTTTGCAATCGTTGCGCTCCCCTGGGCGTTCACGCTCTACGGCAATAGCTACTCGTCCATCAATATCTGCACAAATGGATTCGTCAACTTCGGCACCGGTTCCACCGCGTGGACGAATGATAACATCCCGACGACTGCTGCACCGAACAATGCCATCTATCCCTTCTGGGATGATCTGGACTTCGGTACACGCGGCAAGCTGCTCTACTATAACGACGTGGCTAACGGACGCTTCATCGTTGCGTTTCATCAGGTACCGCGGTATGGTTCAGCGACCGATACGCTCACGTTTGAAATCATCCTGAAGCCGAGCGGAGAGGCCATTGTGCAATATCAACGCATGGGAAGCGCAACACTGAATTCGGCAACCACCGGCATTGAGAACGCGGCAGGTACGGTTGGGTTGAACGTTGCCTTCAACAACACGTACGTGCACGACAACCTGGCATTACGCTTCTATTTGCCGGGTGCAGCATGGCTGAGTGAGAGCCCGATGGAGGGAATCATACCGCCAAGCTCAAACGCCACTATTCAATGCACATTCAATGCGGCGAGTCTTACCGCCGGAACGATCTACAACGGCGTCATCAAGGTGGATGTAACGAATCCCGATGTCGCTTCGTCGTTCAATATTCCGGCGAGCCTGAAGGTGAGCACGGCTGATTCACAGGTGATTGCGCTCAACAAGACGGCCCTCACATTCCCGGCAACGGAAATCACCCACACCTCACGTGATGCCACTCTTATTGTCCGCAACGTCGGCGCTCTGACATTAAGCGTTACATCGATCACGACAACAAACCCGCGATTTACAACTGATCGCAGCAATGCAACAATCCTGGCGAACGATTCTGTGCGCGTCCGCGTAACGTACGCACCGCTCGTTGTGGGAACGGATACAGGGCGCATTGTTCTCCTCAGCAATTCGTCTGCCGGGTTAACCCGCAAGGAAGTAACGTTAACAGGAACTGCATTTGTAGTATACAAAAGACTATACCTTCAACCTGATTACACCTTGAGCGAAGTTCCTTATGACCCCGGAGGGACCTGGAGTGTTTATCACACCTTACCCATAGGCACTACAATGCAGTGGAAATATCCTTTGCAAGGTGACATTATTGGAGCGTCTTACCAAATGAGTGTAATGTGTGGTTCTTATGGATTGAATGGAACAGATTTCAATGGATACATAATCTTGCGCACCGTTCAAGGTGAGACGATTCTGGCCTCTACCTATTTTTGGGGCGGTCCTGCTGCACCATGGCCGTTTGCACCTCAAAGAGTAACTAATGCAATGCAAGGTATTGATCCATCCTCACAATTTGGTGACACACTAATATTTCGGGTCACTGCAGTTTCTGGAAATGTTGGTATAATCGCTTACGGCTATCCACTGGGCCAAAGTTACATCTCAATTCCAAATACAAATACACTTGCGCTCAGCAGCAGGGCAAACGTGAAAGTGATGCTGGAAGGGGCGTACAATAGCGGCGCTGGTTTGATGAACAGCCTGCTTCGTACAACCGGAGTGCTCAGCACACAGTTCCCAAGTGTTCCGATCCCTGACGCGGCAGTAGACAGCATCAACATCGAGCTACGCGACGTTGCCACACTGCCGACGGTGCGCAAATTCCGGCCGGCCTGGCTTCTGACCGACGGCTCGATCCGTGACTTTTCAGACACGACAAAGAACTACGTTGAGTACGACGAGGTGGCCGGCAATTACTTTCTTGTCATCCGCCATCGTAATCATCTTGCCGTCATGACCTCCGGCGCACGAGCGCTGAATGGTGCAACACCGGCTGCATACGATTTCACGACAGCTCAGTCGAAGGCGTACGGCACTAACCCGATGAAGCTTGTTGGGACGAAGTACTGCATGTACTCCGGCGATGGTGATGGCAGTGGTGGAATTAACGCGTCAGATAGAAACGTAATCTGGCGTCCACAGAATGGATTGTTGGGATATTTAGGAGGAGATTTCAACTTGAGTGGTGGTGTGAACGCTACTGATAGAAATCTCTATTGGAGACCGAACAACGGGACAGTAACGCAAGTGCCAACAAGGCCGATTATTTCAAAGGCGAAAGATAAACAACAGTGATCAGTATGAATTCGCATATCAAAAAACAGGAGACGAATCATGAAACTCACTCGAAGCATTCTCGCAGTCCTTATCGTAGTCATGAGCTTTTGCATGCAGAGTTGGGGACAAACATTTGACCTCCGCTTTGTCGTCATGCAAAACAATGGAACGAACTACGATGTGAAGATTCAAATCAACGCGAACGGCTCGCAGTTCAACATCGGGACATCGTCGTTGGTATTCACTTACAATACAACAGATTTGTCCAATCCAACGCTCTTAGCCATACACGGGTTTAGCGGGGGCAACTACTTGCCAATGGTCATCAACACGACACAGCCGCCTCGTGTAGCCGTGAGCATAGAGTTGGGAGTTGCGCCCGGTCTCGCAGTGCCATTGACTCCGACAGATGTGGCAACGATCCGATTCACCACACTCAACCCCGCCGGTATGTCGAACCTGCAATGGGTGACAGGAGGCGGGGCACCGACAGTCGTGTTCAAGGACGATGAGGCGACGATCGTATCGGCAGAATCGCTGATTAATTTAAATACGCAGCCTCTGCCAATTCAACTTGCCACGTTCACAGCCACAGTGATCAGCCAACAGCAGGTGCGATTGGATTGGATGACACTAACGGAGACGAACAACTACGGTTTTGAAGTACAGAAGTCGAGTGACTCGACATCCAACTATCAAACCATTCCGAACAGTTTCATTCCTGGACATGGGACAACGATTGAGCCGCAAAACTATAGTTACATCGACAGCACGGCAGCTTCAGGCAACTGGTACTACCGATTAAAACAGGTTGACCTCGATGGTACTTTGCACTATTCAGATGGTATTCGTGTTGTAATTCTGACGGATGTGAAAGAGAAGTCAATCCCAAAGGAGTTTTCGCTCTCACAGAATTTTCCCAATCCTTATAATCCGTCAACAACCATCCGTTACGCGCTACCACGCAGTTCATTCGTAACTTTGACTGTGTACAACACAATTGGCCAACAGGTAGCTCAGCTTGTGAATGAGCTGCAAGAACCTGGCTATCATGACGTCGTGTTTCGTGGTGATGGACTTGCTAGCGGTGTGTATTTCTATCGATTGCAGGCGGGGGATTATGTGGCAACGAAGAAGTTAGCTTTGTTGAAATGAGGAAACGTTTCCGATAGTATCAGAGCTTCCTCGGCTGTCACGGCAACAGGGTGCTCTTCTCAGCGCCGTGACAGCACAAAGGCGGGACTTACTATCAGTGTGAACCGGGAAAGCGGAAGCACTTGTTGTGATCAGCAGCGTTCAACAAAATCCTGAAGACCGCCTCAAGTTTCACATGAAGACCATCGCAGTTGTTGTCGCATACATCGTTCTTGCGCTGAGCAGTTTGTGGTGCAGTGTGTATGTCGGAACTCTCACCGGTGTGCTGCTGCGATTGCATAAGCAGAAATTTGAACTCAGGAACAGAGACGATCTGATGATGGTTTGGGCTCTCGATGCTGATGTCTGGGGTTTTCCTTTTGTTTTGATCATCCTCGTTGTTACATGTTGGTTTCTCGGCTGCAATGATTATCCCTGGTTCGAACCTGTGGCCCTGATTTCTATTTTGTTTGTCCCTGCATGCTTTGTGATCGCACTCCGCGGGAAAATCACTTTGACAGAAATAGAGTTTCTCGACAGCCATGGCAAAAGTGCTGACTCCTTGCACCGTGACAGTGCAAAACGGAATTGAGCAGTAGTGGCTTATGTCGTCACGGCGTTTTGACCATTGGAGCCTGCCGTGAGGACCGAGGATAGGTTGACACAAGATTATTGGAGATTGACTTTTTGCAAAAACGAGGGTCTGAATCGTATATACCATTAGCGGGCATTGAGTCATCACAAAAACAAGAACTTCTTCTTCAATGCACACTATTCATCAACACAGCGGTTGCGTCCAACACAAGGAGGTTACTATGCAAGTCAAAACAATGCAAAAAAGGGTGATCTACTTTCTTGCGGTTTTTTTCTGCCTGTGCTTATCAGAGAATGGTGGATCTGCCCAGACAAGTCTTAGGTTATACTTATGTAACCCAGTTAATCTGCCTTCCTTTCCAGACCTTCGCGAATCTCCCGAAACGAGTGGAAATCAATATGAGTGGCTTTTGTATCAAGGACATGGCGCCATGATTTGGGATGGCTACATTTTGCCATACAATATATCTGGCAATAGTTTTAGAGTACACATCTATTGTGCTGAGGCGACACCATTTTCACAACAGCTTTTCTATGCTCTGATCAGCATCGGCGGCAGAACCGTGCTTCTAAAATATTTCTATGTTAGTGGAGATTACTATCAATACTATCCTTCACCATTCAGCTTCGTGAGTGACAGTGTTATATCAGCAGTTGCGGGAGAGGAAGTAAAACTTTACGTTGGCAGTAGTCCGACTTCTGGGGTGTCAGGAGTACGGTGGGGAACAGGTGTGGACTCATACATTGAGATTCCAGGTAGAGCCGCTGTTTCAGTGGATGATAAAACAAAAAATCCTGTCGCTACCGAATTTACCCTTTCACAGAACTATCCCAACCCATTTAATCCGACAACAAGCATCAAATACCAAATCCCAACTGTCGCTCATGTAACGCTGAAAGTGTTTGATGTGTTGGGACGTGAAGTCGCGTCGCTGGTGAACGAAAAGAAAGATCCCGGATATTATCGTGTACAATTTGATGCTGCCGCGTTGCCAAGCGGCATGTATTTTTATCGGCTGCAGGCAGGGAGCTTCGGCGAAACGAAAAAGATGTTAGTGTTACGATAAGGACATTTGTCCCCTGCCATAGGGGTGAGAACTCTTGACAAGTGCGAAGCGTGCGAGTACCTTATGAAGCACGCCGAGTGCGCGGCATGAGAAACAATCACCACAGCAGGAGGACATAATTCACAGCGAAGCAAGAGCAGAACGCTTGGAGCGGTTGCGGGAGAAGCATGCGGAAGGGTTGTTGTTATGGGAATTAAAACATGGGATTGAGTAGTTTGAGTTAACTAGTTTTGCGAACTTTGGGCTGCCATGTATCTTTGCGCAGTATAACATAAGCTATGAACCTAATGGAGGAGAATATGAAAGCAAACGCTACTACAGCAAAATCTGCCGGCATCAATAGAATTCTTGTGGTTGGAGATTGGGTGGTTGATGAGCACTGGGTCACCGGAGTCCATCGTTCGCCGACGAGCAGTCGTACCGGTCGTTCGCACTACAGAACATTGCATGGGTTGAAAAGCACAACCCAGTCATTGTGTGCGGCGGGACAAACAGCGTCAATTCTATATAAGTCCAGTCTCAATTCCCGGAAGTTCTGCGAGATTCTGGGTATTGGAATTTGGCACAGAGATGATACGGATGAACTTACTCTAATGCTCGACCCAGAGAACGTGAGAGGTCAGACACCACATAGGATCACGCGCTCTCTGAGGACCCTAAGTGTGAATGCCAAGTTGTGCAACTTGAGTGATACCCTTGGAACAACCCGAGTTATCCGCACCTATCAGCATACGGGGTCCCAGATCGAATTGCTTCAAAGAACAGACTGGGAACTGCAATATGCAGCGGCGCGAATTCCAACGGACAGATTAGAGCAGTTCCTCATAGGGACCGAGCTTGATGCTATTGTGATAAAGGACATTTGTAAGGGTGTCTTGTCAGAGGAATTGGTGGGATGGCTTGTTGGCAGATTCCCTCAAGTCCCATGGTTTGTATCTACGAAAGCATGGAGTCCGGATTGGCTCAAGGAAATTGAGAATCTCGACGTACGTCTTCTCATGATACCCCAGGTCTCAGCCCAAACCGCACTGCGGGAGAACAAACTCACATGCTGGTTTGCTCGCTCCCGATACGTTTCAAAGGATGCTATCAAACAACTGGATGAATTGGCCTCAAGATTCTCGAACCCAACTCTTCTTGTTGTACTTCCTGACGAAATGAGCCTGATAGCTCGCTACGCACCGAACCACAATCCTACGGGCATAGTCCAAGCTCTGGTCCAGCCGATCACTCTTCCTGTTGGAGTCGCTATGGCAAGTGTATTTTTCCCTGCACTCACTTCCTCGTTGTTGCATGAGAGTCACAATGTAGAAGAAGCTCTCAAGAAATCTCTGTCTTTTACCAGCCAGTGGATGTTGTTTGAAGCAGGTCGGGTTGAGAGGCCTGACAGTTGGGATCCGAAAGATGCCCCTATCTTTAGAATAGAATCGGAGTACGCGCTGACCGGCCAATGGCACACTTTCCCCTGGCAACATGCAAAGGAGGTATGGGACAGAGCATTCTCTGAATATGCTATCACCACGAAGAACGACAAAAAACGAATTGAACTGTGGCGCGCAATGACAGAGGTCGACGGATATGTTTGTTGTGTTGAAGCGAAACGGAATGTCCTCAGGAGGTTGGTGAGTGAAATTGAATCGTTCAAGTCCAAGGCCGGAAAAGTGGCTCGCAGTTGCCTTTTGACAGCCAACCCAGGATCAGGAAAGAGCTTTTTGGTGCGATGCTTGGCCAAATCGGTAGGGATGCGACATCTCTCCTTTAACATCACACAAATGCTCTCAAAGAATGACATTCTCCACTGCTTTGACACGATAGTGACAACTCAGGCACAAAATCCGAGTCAGCCGATCTTGGTTTTCATAGATGAAATCAATACGAGCCTCGATGGACAACATGTCTATGATATGTTCCTAGCGCCGCTCGAGGAGAGTGTGTATTCGCGAGCAGGGAACACCTTCCATATTGCCCCCTGTTTCTGGTTTTTCGCAGGAACGGAAGACATAGGAACATCAGACGATCCTCATGGAGACAGAACCACCAAAGCGAGCGATTTTAAATCCAGGCTTACCGTTCCGCCCCAGGACTTTAGATTTACGCCCAAGAACGCCCAAGAGACTGCTCAGCTTCAGACTGAGAGGGTATATCTGGGTGTGAGAGTGCTTCGTTCTACGTTCCCAGATGTGCGCAGGGTTTCGGAAAAGGTCTTGCGAGTGTTTCATGGCCTTGACACGACGCTTGAGGCGCGGGACATTGCGCATTTTGTGAGGTCCTTTGAAGACATTCAGTATGGCGAAGTACGAAGCAAGAATGTGTCGATACCATGGCTAAGCGACCGCTGGTCGTTCGATATTATCGCGTGGAGTTCTTCGAATGAAGGGGACATAGTGGAGATAATCGGCTAATCTCGTTGTCACGCAGGATTCCATGATCGATGATGAATGGGTTGAAGGAACATCATGGCAGGTGGTAAAATAATAGAAAAGAAAGAGCTTGTGTAAAGTGCTTTGATTTCGCCACGCTTTCTGATGAAAGGAAACAAAAATGACAAAAGAAATTAAATGTGCTAAATGTGGATGCACGATACCTGGACCAAAGTCAGTTAGCTTTGGACCTTATCAGTTATACGAGGGAACGATATGTTCAGAGTGTAAAAACACATATTGCTTTGACAAGTGTACGCCGCAAGATAAACACTGTCCTTCTTGTGGTGCGCAACTGAAACCATTGTATGCGCACTACCTTTGAAAGAGAAACATCATGCATATCTCAGAATTTGCCAGCCAGCTCTCTTGTCCACACTGTGGAAAAACGCATGGAACCAAGGAATGGCCTGTCAATGGTGATATTGTTCCTTTTTATTACCAGGAAGAGTCGGGAAAACATAATCTCATGGTCACATGCCCTCACTGTGGAAAGAAATGGTATGTCGTTTGGGATAACAACCCAGGCACCATAAAGCCGCTAGAGTTCTAAATCGATGCATCAAATCCACAAAACATCTTCGTCCTTCGCTGTTACGGCAACAAGTGCTTGGTGAGCGCTATGACAGCACGCAGAGAAGTTCAAACTTTCAGGTGGTCGTAACGGCGCGATAAGTAAGCGCAGTTGCTGTAACGACCGAGGAAAGGTTGATGCAATATTATTGGGGTTGATATATTGCAAAAACGAGAGTCTCAGTCGTATATACTTTATAGAGAGGTGCTGAATGTCTTCGTTGGGAATGAGCACAGGTTGTAAGAGTTTCCCCAACGTCGTGTTGTAGAGTTTGTTCCTGTTCTTTTTCACACTTTGCTATCGCTTGATGCGGTGGGATACCCCCTGCGTCGGGCAAGGCTCGCTACTTATACCTTACCTAACTCAAACCCATCTCACCGCGTCTCCAAAGGAGCACTTTGTGCCTGCGGTTAACAAGTTTCGCCGCGCGAATCAAATAGTTGCGGTTCAAAATCACCCTTGGTTAAATCGATCATCCAATTAGAAGGAGGTTCTCATGTTTACGAGAAACAGTCTCAGGTTCAAGCGTCCGTCTCTAGTGTCTCTGTTAGCCGCTCTGCTAGTAGTTGGCTGCTCTGCTCCTCGTTACGCGCTGATGCCGGATTTCCAGCGCCACAAAGATTCGATCCAGACGATAGCTATTTGTCCTCTGTATCTTTCCAATGAGAAGGATGAGGAGGCACAGTTGTTTGCTCCTGTTTTCAACCAGGCGTTCCTTGATTCACTCAAAACGATATCATTCGTGAGACCGATCGAGTTCATTTCTCCCGACTCAACCGTTTCACTTTTGAAAGCAGCTAATATACCGATGATAGCCGATTCTGAAATAGCAAGAACCGAAGTAGTAGCCTACACCTCTAGCGGGGGCAAAATTACGGTCTATGGATTACCAAAACGTGTTACCGAAGCAATCTCGCAGCAGTCCGATGCACTGCTTTTCTGCAATCTGATCACCTACAACGAAGTGACCTCTGGGACAGCTTTCGCTCAAGGAATGGTTACTGCTTGCCTCACGTTGGGAACTGTTGTCGTGATGGAAAAACCCATCGCAAAAATCAACATTTCTCTTGTCGAGACCACCACTGGAAGTAAGATGTGGGTTTACGAGCGTACGACAGAGGTATCGGCTGCAAAAAGTCTGGAAGGCCAGCGGATATCAATGACAGAAGATATCATCGACGGATTCAAGAAGTGCTTTCCTTTCATAAAGAAAGAAGACGCGAAATAGCCCCTCTCCTAGACAAAAGAGAAAATGCTGATGCAGCAACCTCAATCTAATCACTTTGACTGCAGGAGATAGAAAAATGAAAAGCATGCTTATGTTGCTTGCATCGGTTTCCTTAATGACTTGGGGACTTACCGATGATATGTATGGACAAGAACAGAAGTCAACGATTGTCCATCTCGGCATCTTTGGGGGTAGGGTGTCCCCTGCCACCGACGAGTTTCAATTCCACTCCAAGCCCGGATTTGGAATGGGAGGGGTACTGATGATTGCCAAGCCAGATGCTTACGTCGTGCCTGTTTTCTGGGGACTAATATCCTCATTTCCGCAGAAGCCCCACGAGGAGTTTGGCACATTTGGAGGAGAGGACACAAAGAGTGATGTGGTGCTATCTTCCGGGCTTGGCATCCGCGCAGGCAACCTTCCCTCCGATCTAAAGGTCTTTGGCGAAGTCTATCTCACGTTCAACCTCGTTAGCTTCGAAGCTTCGTACTACAACAACACGAAGCAGGTTGGATATATTGGTAGTAAAATCGGGTTTGCCGCGGGAGTTGGAGTCGGTTTCAAATGGATTGCAGTAGGCTTCCGTCGAATCGAAGCAGGAGGTGGAAACATCCAGTATACCACGTTGTTTGCAGAGATTTTGATTCCCGCGTGGAAACTCTGAAATGGCTCTCGCTTAGATGTGAAGCAACTAATAACAAACAACGTGGAGGGTAATTTGGTCACTCGAAGCCTTTTCGGACTGCTCAGTCTAGCTTTATCTATCAGTGCTGTTCACATATCAAAGGGACAAGAGGCAAGCCATCCTCCCGAACCCGAGAACGACGACAAATACGTAGAGGAATTGATAATGCATCGGGCATACCAGGAAAACAGAACCGTGGCCCCCTATTCCACCTCGACTCTTCTGAACTCAATCTCCATCTATCAGAGATTTCTTTCTGCAGGTCAATGCCAGTTCTATCCTTCTTGTTCAAGATACGCGTACAGGTCAATTGAAAATCTTGGCTTGGTAGGATTGCCAATGGCTGCCGAGCGACTAATGAGATGTCATCCATGGGCTCACCAAAGCAGTTACGGGAAAATTGGTTTTTATCTGTACGACCCACCGAGAGACTTCTTAGACTTCAGCCCAGCCGAAAGACACAGAACATCCACGACCTATTTGAGAAGTGAATTGATTTCTGAGATGACATCCAGTGAAAGGACCGCTCGTCGCAATGTGACTATGGAAGCAACCAAATCGTCGACAGGCGATTCCGCCCACAAAGTTTTTCTTTTCGGGGAAGATGTGGGGTCTGAGTTGAAGTTTGGTTGCGCTCTGTATAGAGAGGGAGAATTCTTTCGGGCTGTCACCGAATTCAAACGTTATCTCTTCCTTTTCCCAACCGCGAGCAAGAGAACTGAGGTCCTATTATTAATCGCATGTTCGCTTTACAAATCAGGACGCTACGCCGAAACTCATTCTTATCTCAACGAGGCCTACGTTAGCACTCATGATATGAGCCTACGTGACGTCGTCAGATACGTGGATGCATTGTCCTATTATTCCGAGGGAGAGTATGAGAAAGCAGTCAGCATTTGGAAAAGACTACTGGTTGGCAAACCTAATTTCCAGATAGAAAGAAATTCACTTGCCCACTTGACCTTGGCCTGTTTGGAGCTAGGAGACAAAGATGAGCTCCGCACCATCCTTGCGGATGCTGAAACCAAAGATGACTCTCTGGCAATGCTAGTGAAGGATATCAGAAACAGGGTGGATAACGAGCCAAATGGTCGATCACCTTTGATGGCTACGATCTTTTCTGCAGTATTACCGGGGAGCGGACAGGTTTACAGCGGGCGATTTGCTGACGGTATGGTTGCTTTTGTTATCAACGGGCTCTTCACGTTTCTAGTTGTGGATTCGTTCAAAGAGGATTACACCACTGGAAAAGTCATTGGGGGACTCTTTGGGTTACAGTTTTACCTTGGCAATGTCTTAGGTGCCAACAGAGCAGCGCATATCTATAATCAAAGCATGCTGAGAGGCATCGTGGCTAATGTCCGCGACAGTCTGTTACGACAACGTCGATTTGAGCTTGAGCTGCAAGAATCTAATTACTACATGACGCTGGATTGAACTGATGGAAGGCATGCTCTTAGAATATCATCCTATTAGAAAGCGAGAACCAATATGCTATCACGCAAAGTTTTCTATTTCCTGACACTGATCGCGATCTCTTATCCGTGTGTCATACATGCTCAAGTTCCGGATCGGCTGAAGAATCCGTACTGGGATTTGGTGAGACTCAACAACTCC
>ORJL011912940.1_pt1 | contig 12808 bp, 10 predicted proteins | sample 1779941 | NCBI WGS metagenome assembly ORJL01 (sample SAMEA104232317, study PRJEB22302) | groundwater metagenome | biome: forest; feature: aquifer; material: groundwater | place: USA | collected 2011-08-07 | depth 5.8 m
ATACTACGTCGAGCAAGACGCGGCCCGGCTTGGCAGTTTGCTGATTCGAGATGGCGGGGGCGTGACAAGGAATCGTTGGCTGGTGCGTCTCAAAAGAGGTCCGTTGGTATGTCGGACGCTGCTGCAGACTCGCAAGAAATACCTAGATGCAATCCGTCGAATTCAGGATAGCGAGGGCCGCAGGCTCACAGCAAGTGAGATCCAGGGATTGCGCCAAAGACTCCCCGGATTGTTCTGGGTAACGGAGGTAACTCTTCCTAATCTATATACAGGCAATAAGGCAAAACTTGGAGATATTATTAGCAACATATCTCTACCTGCTAGATTGCATGACTCTAGCCAGATAGTAGCCGTGTGGCTACCAGGGGTAGTCCGGTATGGCGTCCTGGGCAGAAGAGAGTCATGGTCATTTCATAGCCACGTGCCAATATTGCGGAATTCAAGTAACGGGAGTGCGCTTGAATGGTAGCATGTCCGCATAGGTAGCAACGTGCCTACTGTAAGAGAAATTGTACGACGACTACTTCCGTATGACGACGCATGGAATGAAAGTGGCGGGTGGCCCGTCTTGCCGACCTGGCCACCAGATGTATTTGCGGTCGCGGCAACCCTTGTTGAGATGTCCGGATGTTATGTGCATCCACGGTACATCGCATACTGGCGTCGTTCGTGCGTACACAATGATGACTACTTAGAAAATGTTCGTCGCATTGGAGAGGCGTGGCGGACGCGCCGCCTGATAAGGAATCAAGAGCGATATCTAAGCGCCCGCTGGCGCGAACTAGGCGGGGACGGCGAAGCAGAGGTGGCCGTACCTGAGCGGGAGCGACGCCTCAGAAGGTTCCCGATTTGGTTGGACAGCGCCATGAATTTGTTGGCCATTGCGGACGAGGCCTCAGCTGGCCTCGGGTTTCTTGGATCAGACGAACTCAGGCCCCTGGCGGATTTCGTGGGAGAGGAATTCCGCCTGATGTTGGACCAGCAACCCACGGCGCTCTACCTCCCGTACAGTCTCTGCTCTGCAGTTCCGGCGACGGAATTGTGCGTACAACCCAAGAGCAGGACTCCCCAAGTTGGTTGCACCATCCGCTCACTATCTCATCACCTTGCGCTACTCCCCCGAGTTGGCATGCTCTCAACCTCCTGGATCCCTCAACATGTTCTGCAGCCGACGGGCGAGAGGCCTTTTAATTTGCTCGTTGTGCCGTTCCCTTACCGTGTTTCGGGCGCGTCATTCACTGAATCGCCACTTAGGAATGGGCAGAGAGTGCGTTTCTTTGAACTCAAGCAGGAGTGGCTATTGGGCGAAAAGCGCAAGCTGTCACCACAACGATTGTCACGTTTTCTCATGGAGCTTGTTGAACAGGCAAAACGTGAGGTTCGCGCGGTTCATGGGATCGTGCTCCCAGAAACTGCGTTGAGCGCAGATCTGGCAGGGAAGGTTGCAAAACGGCTCGCTGCAGCCCGTTTAGAGCTTTTCATCTGCGGTGTTCTTCAGCCTGGAAGAGGAAATCGCTTGCCGAAAAATCTCGCTTATACCTTCCCATTCAAGCGTGGGAAGATTCCCTTCTTCTTGGCGCAATCCAAACAGCATAGGTGGCGGCTGGATCGTAACCAGATTCAGCGTTATTCTCTTGGGGACGCGCTAGATCCCAAGAGCACATGGTGGGAAAAGGTTGATATAGGGGAGCGGGAGCTTGCATTCGTCGGATTTCGGCAGCGAGCAAGCCTCGCTGCACTCGTATGTGAGGACTTGGCGAGGATCGATCCAGCACAGACCGCCCTTCGGTCGATTGGCCCCAATTTAGTAATTGCGCTCTTGATGGATGGACCACAGCATGAATGGCGATGGCCAGGACGGTACGCAACAGTTCTTGCGGATGACCCGGGCTCGGCCGTCCTAACAGTTACGTCACTAGGGATGGTCAAGCGTGATAGATTAATCTCAAAAAGGGGAGGCCCATATCCGATTGCGCTTTGGAAAGAGCCAGGGGGCGACGCACGCGAGCTGAGTCTCGATCCAGGGTCCCACGCACTGGTTCTGACGCTTACCCTTGCAAGGGAAGAGCAGTTGACATTAGACGGCCGTTCCGACGGCGCAAGTGCGGTTCGAGTCTCGCTGAGTGGGGTTTCGTCGATTTCTCATCCAACGCCCCCTCCATGGCTTGACGGAGCGGCCTAGTTCGACCATAGGTTTTCAGCAATGAAGAAGTTTGCCCGAGAGCCCGCTCGGAAACAAGGACTAGAACGACTACGTGCCAAGATTGAGGCAAGACCACCGCGTGGGTTGGGTAGCAACATTCCCGGCGTGCACGTCAGCGGGTTCCCTGTTGACCGCGGCCTTCTAGAGGCAGAGATTTCAAAAATCCTCAAAGATCCGCTGCGTCAGAGCAATATAGCTGGCGTTCGTCAGTCGCTACTCGGTAAGAAGAGCGATAAGGCCTTGAAGGCCGCGTTTGCGGATCTCGGCATCCGATTGCGGTAGGTGCGCGTTGAACTAAACCGCTGCGCGGTGGGTTTCTGAAGCAAGCCCCCTCTCTGGAAACTGACGTCCTTCCCTTCGTTGATTGATTCTCGTTCCCCCTGACCACGAGTGTCCTGCACACTCGACCTTTCACGTGGTCGTGCCTTGTCGGTGCGACCCCAACGAAGGGAGGTGTGATTCGGCGCCGAACCTTGACCCCGATCGGCGTCCAACAGTGACCCCACGTGGTCGCCGAAAAGTCCCATGGGCTTAACTACTTGGACAATCGTGGGTGGGTCAAGTTTCGACGCCGACCAGCGGTGAGACCCCACACCGATTCACACACCATCCTTCGCGCGAGTCGACATGGCGTGGAATTACCCTGCTCAAATTGATTATAGTTCATCGGCTGCACTGTCATCACCAGCAGCCTCAAATCCCCGCCGGAGGCTCCGGCTTCTTGGTGAACCATCGCTTCCACAAGGGCAGCGCCTGCCACGCCGCCAGGTGCCGCTGATACTCAAAGTTGAGTCGGGTCGCTCGCGCCGGGTCGCTGCTCGGATGTGGGCGGGAGACCCCCGCCGCGCCAGGAGGCAAGCCCTCGTAAGCTAGAAACGGGCGCCTTGCATCGCGCCATTCCAGCAGCCGAAGCAGTTCTGTAGCTTCGGGATCGAGATCGCACCCCGCATCTTGCAGTTCGCGCAGCACGAGCCGACTGCTACGGAAGTACTCCTTTGCGGCGGGACCATCCTTGCCGTTCTCGCACGCGCTGGCAAGCAAAGCCTGTGATACGGCTAGATCCCGCTGCCAGTCCGAGTTTCTTGGATCCTTAGCTGCTAGGCGCTCACGAATACCTACAGCGGCGCGATACGTCTCAATTGCTCCTTCAGCATCATCTTGGAGTAGTAGAATCTCCCCAATTCTAATGTAGTTAATCGAGAGGTCGCGCTGCCAGACTGTGTTAGTCGGATCGTATGCTACTAAACGTTGGCGGATTGTTAGGGAATCGTGATGCGCTGCCAGTGCGCTATCAATATCGCCCCCTTTCAACAGTGCATCGCCGCATTTGCGGAAATCGATTGAGAGGTCATACAGATAGGTCGCGTTTTTCGGGTCCTGCAGACTGATGTCCTCTCCACTGGCCAAAGCGCTGCGATGGGCGGCGAAGGCCGCCCTCACATCGCCCTGCATAAGATGGGCTTGGCCAATCCTCGCATGGCTCACAGATAGATCGCGTTGCCACCTAACGTCACTTGGCCTAACCGCGACCATGCGTTGGGCGATGTCCAAGGCGTTGCGATAAGCGACCAGGGCCCCAGCAGCTTCGTGCCGCGCAAACAACATTACTTCACCGATCTTGCTGTGAGAGACGCAGAAATCATGCTGCCAGTTGGTGTTGGTGGGCTCGATCGTGGTCAGTTGCTCCGCGATAACCAAGGAGTTGCGATAGGCCGTTAGGGCATTGGCAGTATCACCCTTTGCCTTCAGAGCATCGCCAATGATGCTGTGACTGCAACAGAGGGCGTGCAGCCAGTCGGCGTTGAGGGGATCAAGTGCGGCCAAGCGCGCAGAAATCGCAAGAGAGTTGTGAGCGGCGGCCCAAGCGTCGTCTATTTCACCCTGAAGGAGCAGCGCTTCGCTGATCGTTCTGTAAGTCAAGGACGTATCGGCCTGCCTGTGACGGTTAGTTGGATCGAGCGCAACCAGGCGCTCGCAAATTGTCAACGCGTCACGAACGGCAGCGAGAGCGTTAGGGATATCGCCCTGCTCTATCAGCGCACCGCCGATATCTTCGAGGCTCGCAAAGAGGTTTTGGTAGTGATTGGTGACGGTGGGCTCAAGCACAATCAAGCGCTCGAAGAAGGTCTTGGTGACGCGATAAGCGGCTAGCGCCCCGCTCATGTCACCTTGATCCCGCAACGCGTTTCCGATGCGCGTCCGAGTTACGAAGAGATCGCACTGCCAGCCAGTGTCGCTCGGATCGACCGCGACCAAGCGCTCGAAAGCGGCTTCGGCGGCACGATAGGCGGCCAAAGCCCCGCCGGTATCGCTCTGCGCCGAAAGCGCCTTGCCGATCTCGAGGTGACATCTCGCGAGAGAGTGCTGAGAAGCCGTGTTGTTCGGATCTTTCGCAGCTAGCCGCTCGGCCATGCTCAAGGACTCGCGAAGAATAGCGAGCGCCCCCACGAGATCGCCTTGCTCATGGAGCAACGCGCCGATCTGGGTCCGACAATTGCAAAGGTTGGATTGGCCAAAGCCCGTGTTGGTTGGATCAACCGCTGTTACGTATGTGAGCGCTTGCTCAGTGGCACGGGCGATGTGCAGCCTTGTTGGGAGTCCAGCATCATTCGCGATGGCCTCAGACAAGTCGAGGTTGAACCGCTCCGCCAAAGCAAAGATCTCCAGCGAGTCGAGCGGCGGTTGATCGAGGAGAGACGTGATCCATTCGAGTCGGGGGGATAGCTCCTCCGGCGCGCTTGACACCATGTGACGAGCGAGGGCCGCAGTTGCGCCGGTCAGCTCCTCGGGACTGAGAGCGGGATTGCCGTACAGTGCCGCGGCGCGTCGTTGGTCGCCGGCGCCGACCAGGTGTACCATGAGTTCGGTTTGCCGCAGGGGATCGTCCGCCGCGAGGCCTTCGAGGTGGTCGGCGATGAGGATGTGGATGCCCTGTGCGAGCTCGGGATCGCCAAGGTTGTACTGCGCGACGGCTCGTCGCATTTGGGCGTGGAAAAAGTCCCACTGCCCAGCGGCGCCACGCTGGATGAGATGGGCGCGAAGGCCACGGCGCAGGGCGGCAAACTGCACCGCGCTCCACTGTCCAACCTCACGATGGGGGTAGAGGAGTTTCGTCACTTTTGGAACGAGATCGCGCAGATCGCTTTCGCGCCAGCCGTAGCGGCTGAGCGCGATGAGACTTGCAAAGGCTCGCGCCCAGGGTTCGCCGAAAACCTTCTCAGTACGCTGTAACAGGGCAGTGTAAAGGGTTGCGACGTCGGCGGGCAACGCACGCGCCGTGTTGAACAGCAACTGGTGCAGGCGTCGCGCAATCGGCAAGGCGGCATAGCGTTGTTCGGCGAGCTCGAAGTCGTCTTCGTCAAGCAGGTTGAGCTCTTCGATTGCCAGAGTCAGCCACAGCGGATTGCCGGCGGCGGGGGTTTGGTCAGGCAGCCGTTGCGACAGGACCGTGTCAACGATTTCGGTGTGCAGGGTACGGTGGTAGCGTCGGCACACCGTGGCGGCGACTTCGCGTGCGTTCGCCAGCGTGAGCGGTGGCATGGCTTCCAGCACCGTCCCGGCGCGTTCGTCGAGGGTCGCCGACTCGCTGCCAGCGATAGCGGTGGCGATGAGCCGCGCATTGGGCGGCCACAGCCTCGGCAGCCAAGTGATGAAGCGGGCTCGCGTGACCGGATCGAACTGGTTGAGCGCATCGATGAGAACGACGACGCGGCGATCCACCGAGGCGCGTCCGAGGTACGCGAGGAAGGTCTTCTCGAGGTTCTCGCCCAATGCGTCTTCTGCCAAGGGCGTTGTTATCTGCAACACCACGGCCAGCTCACCAACCCAGCGCCGCAGCATGCTGTCGACCTGCCCGGCGCGCGCGCTGATTCCGGCGGCGTGAGAGAGGAGAACAAGACTGGCATCGGCTTGCAGATGTCGATGCACGTGTGCAAACAGGGCGCTCTTGCCAGAGCCTGAGTCACCGGTAATGCAGATGCCCCAGTCGCGCGCGGCTTGCGGCGAATGGGCGAGATCGAGTATCCGCTTGACGGTCTCGTCACGCCCGATGAATCCGCGGCTGCGTTCTTCGACGAACTCCGCCAGCGTTTGGCGCTCCTGATCCTCCCAAGTGTGCGGCGTCCGGGCCACCTGCTCCCCGACCTCTGCCTGCAGCTCGGTCGACAGATCCGCCAGCACCTGGCGTCCGAGCTCTTCCAGCCCAGTGACCCGTTGTGTGGTTGCATCCCACACGGCGCGATAGGTGCGCACCCGCGGCCCGAGTTCCGGATCGGCCTCGATCTCCCGCTTCAACGCGCGCAGCGCCGCCACACGCGCGGGTGCCTCGGGGTCGCCGGTAAAGTCTTCGCTGTAGACCGCCGCCCTCGCTCCCATCTCGGCGTACGGCAGCGGCTCGCGGAAGTAAAAGAAGCAGCTGCGGCGCTGCTCCGGCTCTTCGTTGAAGATGCCGAATTGGATTTCCAGCGCGGTAACGCTTTGGCCGCCTACGTCGGCGTTGAAGCCCGCTTCACGCGCCGCCGCTTGCATGCGTTCCCTTGATGGCACCCAACCGTAGCGGTCGCCGAGCAAGACGATCAGAAAGGGGCGACTACGGCGGATCTCGTCTAGGCATAGCTTGAGGACCGCCAGCTCGCGTCCCTCTTCGCTGTCTTGTTCGCCGCCCGCGATGCCTAGACGCAGGTCGATCGGCTCCAGGTACGATTGCCGCTGCCGCAGGTTTTCTTGCAGTTCCGGGAAGACGAAGTCGCGCAAGTAATCGCGTTCGGCGTGCAGGTCTTTGAAGGTGCTGCTGATGAACAGTGGACGCGTGCGCCAAACCGCCACGGGCGGTGCTCCCTTTTGGGTCCCTCCGGCTACGACCCAGATATCTGCACTCTTTCCACCGTATGTTGCCGCCTCACCATCGGATGTCAACCGACGAACGTCCGTTGACTCCGTTTTGGGGCTCGGAACCTTTGATCACCCATGACAGTGGTAAAAGTGCGAATCACCCATGGCAGTCGCCTCCAAGGAGTGCCCGATTTCCAGGCAACCCACTGGGCGCTCCCTAGCATCGCTCCACGATACTTCGATTTACCCCCCGTCAAACCGACTCTCCGATTGACTCCCTTGGAACCTCTGCGTAGAGCCTGGCTCATGCGAAAGGGGTCCCATGATAAGTAGGGCTAAGCAACCGGGCGACGCTCACAAGGCAATTGGATACCTGCGGGTATCCACCGAGGAGCAGACCCTCGGGCCGGACGCTCAGCGGGCCGCGCTCGAACGTTGGTGCGTTGCCAATAACGTCGAGCTCGTCGACGTGTTCACCGATCAAGGTGTAAGCGGCGGTGCAGCGCTCGATAAACGTCCCGCCCTGCTGGCCGCCGTTGCGGCCCTGAAGGAACACGGCGCCGGAGTCCTACTCGTCGCCAAGCGCGACCGGCTCGCCAGAGACACAATGCTTGCCGCCATGGTCGAGCGGCTGGTCGAGCGCGAGGGCGCTACGGTGCGAACCGCCGACGCCACCAGCGATGGCGACGAACCCGAGGCAGTACTCATGCGCCGCATCGTCGATGCGTTCGCCGAGTACGAGCGGCTTCTGATCAAGGCGCGGACGAAGGCGGCGCTGGCGGTGAAGCGGTCGCGGGGTGAGCGGACCGGCGACGTGCCCTATGGGTGGCGGCTCGCTGCGGACGGCGTGCACCTGGAGGCGTTGCCGGCGGAGCAGCGCATGGTCACCTCGGTGCGTGAGGCACGCGCGGTGGGGATGTCGCTGCGCGGCATCAGGGAACACCTCACTGGCGCAGGCTACACGCCACGGTCTGGCGGGCGGTGGCATATCCAGACGATTGCAAACATTCTGAAGGGGAGGTTGGCGGCGTAACCCGCATTTGTGGGTGACGACGGCGAGGTCAAGCTATTGCATTTGGGCCTAGACCCGAGCGATACGAGGTCAATGTTGGCGGTTTACCACGTTATCGCTCTAGGAGTCGCCCTGTTTTGCGTGGAAGCGTTTGATTCATCACCCGTTGTGTTGGTCGCGAAAGTTCTCGCCGTTTCGTGCGCAGCACTGCTCATCGTTCCTTGTGCGGGAGTGACGTTTTCGAGTTGGCGCTACTATCTGCACGAGCCCGGAATGCGCGATGCGACGACCTCACTCATTCGCAATACTTGGAACCCGTTCAGACTCTCGAATGGCATGATGTGGTCGCTTGGTACGGTTCTCGTCGTAACTGACGTCGTGTTCCAACGTCATTGGATGGCCGTTGGAGTCGTCTATCTATGCGTTGCTTGTGCAACGAGTTTCGTGAACGCTCAACCTCCCATCGCATTGTTCTTGGGAGTAACTCAGGTCAGTCAAAGCCTCTTTGCCCGAATGACCAATGCCTGTCGCCCTTGGAAGTGCGTTAGCCTCCTCGACATGACCTACGAACGCAATCGCTTCGCCAAGCGGAGATTGAACACACCCGACCCAGCTTTTGATCTGCAATATGCCAGCCGTGCCTGGGGCGACGATTGGGTTAGGGAGATCAGGTCTCTGACGCGTTATGTCCGATTGATCATCGTCGATGGCCACAACTTCACAGAGCCTTTGAAATCCGAACTCCAGATTCTTCGAGAGGAAACAGCGCTGTTCAAGACGTTGTTCGTTGTGGATGGTGCCGAGAGCCCGGTGCGAGAACCTATAGAGACAGACGGCACCGCTAGCGACTTCGGTGCCAGGTGCACCACCGAGGAAACCGCCGAAGAGTTTGTGCGGTACATTACCCGAGACCCTGAACGAATGCCCTCCCGGGAACGTGGGATACCGGTGTTGCTTGATGACTTTCGTCGGCAAAGCTCTGCGCGGCGCCTGACAACGTGATTGCGCCGGGAAAACGGCCTGCGCTAGTGGCCGCGGTTTCAGCGCTTAAGCAGCACGGTGCCGAGGTGCTGCTGGTTGCCAAGCGCGATCGGCTTGCCAGGGACAGATGCTTGCCGCGATGGTCGAGCGTGAGGGTGCCACGTACGAACAGCCGACGCCACCAGTGATGGCGACGAGCCCGAGGCCGTGCTGATGCGGCGCATTGTCGATGCGTTCGCCGAGTACGAGCGGCTCCTGATCAAGGCGCGGACGAAGGCGGCGCTGGCGGTAAAGCGCTCGCGCGGCGAGAGGACCGGCGACATTCCCTACGGCTGGCAGCTTGCGGCCGATGGCATCCACTTGGAGCCGTTACCGACTGAGCAGCGGATGGGGTCGTCAGTGCGGGAGGCGCGCGCGGCGGGCATGTCGTTGCGCGCGATCAGGGATCAGCTCGGCTCAGCGGGGTTCACGCCGCGGTCGGGTGGGCGGTGGCATATCCAGACGATATCGAACATCTTGAAGGGTAGGCTCGCGGCATGACGCGGTGGCGTTCACCGCCACGTGACGAAGTGCCCTGAGCTTGAGTGCGCAACGGATTGTCGAGCACGCTCCGCAATTCGCAAACGATCTGCGGCAGGTAGAAGTGCCAAGGCGAAGCGAGGGTCGGCTGCTAGGAGTCTGTCGGACTTTCCGAAGAAATCCGATCAGAAGCGGTTTGAGTTAATGGCCCCCCTGCCACTCGATAGGATCGTCGTTTGTAGGGCGGCTATGTGCGTCGCCATCGCTTGAAACTCGCTAAGTCCGACAGACTCCTAGCGGGGATTGTCCATGAGTTCGCCAAGTCGCGGCAGGCCGGACTCGATATCAGAACACAGAACCATGTTGCACGTGGTCAACAGAATCGGCAGCGCCTTTGTCGTCATACCCACGACGAAAGGAATTAGCTTCGCGTCACGGGGCTTACGACCCGAGTTCATCGCATTGAAGAAGGCAAGCCATTCGCACTCTGGCCAACGCCGCCTGAGTCGATTGCGATCGCTTCCAACGAGCACCAGACACCGGGCGCTCTCCAAAGCATCGCCGAGCTGTCGCGCCCAGCGGTTTGTAGCGTCCTTCTTGTAGAAGAAGGCCTTTCGCTTTTTGACGTTGGTGACGTAATTGTACACTTCACTCGCCAAGTCCTCATCTCCTTGTCCGCAGCTGATGAACAGATCGAATTTGAAGGGGGCCTTCCTTGGCTCGGACAGCCGTTTTGGCTCTTGCGGCTTGGGTTCTGAAGCTTGCTGCGAGACCGCGCCCTGAGAGTCGGCGTATCGGCGGACGATAGCTCGCGTGACCGGGCAAAGGTCAAACTTCAAGCGCTGCTCGTTGAAGTAGTTGATCTCCGCTTCCGTCCGGACCTCCCTGAGGCTGCGCGTGAAAGGTCCATTGATAACTGATTCGAGATTTTCCCCTTCGTACTTGCGACCAACGTAGAAGAAATAATCCGGAATGAACTTGGTGCTTGTCTTTCGTCTAGCGTCTCTGCATACGCGATCGACATCGAAGAGACCCACTGGCCGGCCGAGAACCCTCTGATCCATAATCTCGCCGTCCAACAGAAGCACGTCTTCGTCGACATAGATTCTTGCCACCTTGTCGACTTCGATGCCAAAGTCCTCGGCATTAAGGTTCAGAAAACAACCAGAGAGGGTCGTCGGCTTTTGGCGGGGTGTTTCCACAACGATCGAGTCTGGCCCGTCGAGCCATTGGATGGGAAGCTTCATCTGCTCGAAGCTCTCGACCTCCATGTTGGGGAAGGTCTCCGCCCACAACGTGGTGGCCAGCTTGTACTCGGCCCTATCGGAAGCTCCATCGTCATCCCAATCGAAGACGTACCGACGTCCGCCCTGCCGGGAAGCAGCGCTGGGAAGCTTGAGAATGATGAGTTCCTCGCGGAATTCTCGCTCCATGGTCGTGATCGGGTACAGTAGCTCGGAGCGCGAATCGGCCCCGCCGTTCGCGATGTTCCAGCCGACCGGGAAGACGTCGCGATAGAAGAAGCTAAAGTACTCTCGGTCTCCCATCCGCAAAATCGGCAACACTCCGCCGCTCGCGTAACGAAAAGGGAAATGCGGATCATCGAACGACATTGAGATACTAGTACGGTCGAGAAGCACGGCATCGAGGAGCTTCTGGTACGTTTTGCTCTTGCGAGCGAAGTCGGGAATGTTCTCCTTGACCCAATCCTTTGCTTGCCGAGTCCAGATCGCGGGAGTGTCATCGTCAAAGCTTAAGGACAAGGTTGCGTTTGGGCCTTTTCGAGTCAGGATGAAGTTCGACACGAGAACCTGGATGAAGTGGTTTTCTGCAACGCCCAGCGGCCGCACATAATCTGACGCGTTCTTCATTTGGAACTCCCTACGGAATAACTTCGCGCGCACCTCCGCAGTATCATGGCCTCTCTGGGGCGATCCGTGTAAATCCGGCTAGGGCGACACTCAAGGTGAGTGTCGCCCCCGCCGTGACGAGAAACGGCAAAATCCCTTGAACTCAATCCCCTAATTTCCTCACGCCCGGTGCGAGCAACCTGTGCTTCGTACCGTCTCGGCGCCGCCTCTCTTGCTCGAAGCCTCCCAATGCGGTGGCAATTACGCCGAACGTGGCAGTCGGTCAAATTGCGAAGCAACATTGCGAAGGGACGACCTTCAGGGATGACTCCATCGCAGCTATTGCCCAGGGTCTCCCGGTCGCGACAGTTGGAACCTATGGAAGATCTCGCCTACAACGACGCCGCTCCCGAAGCGGCGAAGCGCAAGCGCGCCCAACCCATTATCCCCCGTCGACACACAAGGCAGCGCGACTTCGCGGAGGGCGTGGCAGATCGATTTTCGTGTCCGATGGCTTGGTCCTGTCAACCGACGACCATCGGTTGACGCTTGAGACCCCCATGACGGTGCGTCACGGCCCCGATCAAGGAGCGCTTGCATTCCAAGCTGTATATCGCTCCACGATAGATATGAACCGCCAGGCTGGACTCGTGGGCTTGCCGACACACTGATCCTTCCTCTAACCAAGTGGCTCCACCGGCGACAAAATGGTCTGACTCTGGGCCATAGGCACACCACCCAGGTTATGCGGAGCTCTGGATTGTGCAGAATATAATCGGCACCTCCGATGCATTCGGCTCGTCGAGCGCGAGGGCGCAACGGTGCAAACCGCCGATGCCACCAGCGATGGTGACGAGCCCGAGGCGGTGCTGATGCAGCGCATCGTCGACGCGTCCGCGTCGCGGAGTGTGAATCGGCAGGGGGTCTGACCCCCAATCGGCGTCCAGGATTGACCCCACCCAAGATTGCCTCAGCCTACTTGAACATTGAACGTTCGCGCCGTTCGCCGGGGATAGAATTGAAAGCCGATCGGGGTCAAAGTTGGGCGGTGAATCACACCTTCAACCGCGACGTGGCCTTCGCCGTCATCGAGAAGCACTATCAGGCGCCTGTCGCCAACGACGCCGCGCACCGTTACTCGCCGAGCACGATAAGATCGATCGAGAATACCCGCGTTCGCGGTAACCCGGACATGGAGCAAGACGAGCACGTCCTACATCGAGCGCTTCAACCTGAACACGCGGATGCAGGTCCGCCGCTGCACGCGCCTGACTGCGCATTTCGCTCATCGTGATCACTCATTCCGGGATCGTGATCACGTGTTTCGGTTATCGTGATCACGGAGTCGGAGCGGAGCGACGCTGGACGGTGGCTTTGGTTACGGATGGCCTCCTTTCGATGAGTCCTGGGTTC
>ORJL011206062.1_pt1 | contig 12805 bp, 7 predicted proteins | sample 1779941 | NCBI WGS metagenome assembly ORJL01 (sample SAMEA104232317, study PRJEB22302) | groundwater metagenome | biome: forest; feature: aquifer; material: groundwater | place: USA | collected 2011-08-07 | depth 5.8 m
TTATCCTATACTCCTTCAACCAAAAAGACAGTTTCTTGTCAATTTTAAAGCCCCGATGCCGCTGGGATAAGTGCAAAGCATAATCAAAGCTTGTAATCTCAGTCATGAACCTAATTTCATAGCTAATGACCTCATTGGTAAAAATTCAAGGTCAAGCAACTTCAATCTTTTAAAGGGGGATAGGACCATGAAGAAGGGCGTTAATATTATTACAAGCTTGTTTTGTTTATTCTTTCTGTGCCTTGCTTTCAGTGGAATGGGTGCTGAGGCGTCACCAGCGGGAGACTGGGAAGTCAAATGGAAGGACCTGGTGGAAAAGGCACAAAAAGAGGGAACTGTAAGCATATACTGCGCTAATGTTCCAGTGTCGGCCCGCGTTGCCGTCCAGCAGGCCTTCAAGAAAAAATTCGGTATAAACGTTGAGTATACTCCCACAGCGGGTGGAGAAATAGTCCAGAAATACACGACTGAGCACAAGGCGGGCTTAAACCTCGTGGATGTGATGCATACCGGCAATACCCAATTCACCAATAGTATCGGCCCAATGAATGTTACCATACCATTGGAACCTTTTCTTATGCTGCCCGAAGTAGTTGATCAGGCCAAATGGCGGGGCGGAAAATTGCCCTTTGTGGATAAGGACAAGCATGCCTTCATGGTTGTGCTTTTGGCCAATAATTTCTATATAATTAATGCCGATTTAGTTAAGGATGACGAGATTAAATCTACTTTGGATATACTCAACCCCAAATGGAAGGGAAAAATTGTTCTGCAAGACCCCGGTGTCCCCGGAAACGGCAACGATTGGTATACCTTCACACTTTTGCACATCCTGGGCATGGAACGGGGAGAGAAATTTATGCGCGATTTTGCCAAGCAAAACCCGACAGTTGTCCGGGACAACCGGTTACTCGTGGAGGGAGTTGCCCGGGGCAAATATCCGGTGGGGGTTGGGTGCAGTGTTTCCCAAGTGGTCGATTTTATCAAAACCGGCGCCCGCTTAGCCTTTGCGAAAGTTAATCAGCCCCGGCTGCTCACTCCCGGCGCCGGAGTTATTTTCACCTTTAAAGAAGTGCCCCATCCGAATGCAGCAAAGCTCTTTATAAACTGGTTTTTGAGCCGGGAAGGGAGCAGTGTTTATGCCCCTGCTCATGGTTATCCATCCCTGAGGGTCGATGTTCCCACGGAAAATTTTATTCCCGCCTTAATCCCGGGTCCCAATGACATATTACCTACGGAAGAATATACATTAAAAAAGGGTGAACTAATGAAACCGGGGGGAGCAATCTTCAGTAGTGTGAGAAATTAATCGGAGATGAGCGAGATTCAATTTATCGATACAACAGTACGCGACGGCAGTCAGAGCCTCTGGGCTATGAACATGAAAACCGCTACCATGCTGTCAATCGCCGAGCAGATGGATCAAGCGGGCTTTGAGTCCATGGAGTTTTTTGTCGATCCCATGTTTAAGAAGTACGTCCGCGACCTCAAAGAGAATCCCTGGGAATGGATTCGTGAAGGCACCAAACGCTTCAAGAAAACCCGTCTGCGGCATCATGGCGGCATGCATGATGCGTTTCTAAAGACCCCACAATGCATCCCGAAGCTGCTCATCGAAATGCTCGTCCCTTACGGCCTTACCCTAACCAGGACTTCGGACTGTTGGAATGACTTCACTGCCGTGGCAGAGGAAATCAGGACCATGCAGAAGATCGGCATGGATGTAGTATTAAATATTGTTTACTCGGTCTCACCCCGCCATACGGATGAATACTACGCCCGCAAAACCAGGGAGGCTGTGGCTGTCAATCCCTGGCGAATTTGCTTCAAAGACGTGGGCGGCCTTTTGACGCCCGAGCGGGCCCGAACCCTGATACCGATAATTCTGCAAAATGCCGGGCAGATTGCCGTTGAGTTTCACGCGCACTGCAGCAGCGGCCAGGCGCCCCTGTGTTACTTGGAAGGCGTCCAGTTGGGGATAAGAACCCTGCATACGGCAGTACCACCGCTGGCTAACGGCACCTCGCAACCTTCCATCTTCAATATCGCGAAGAATCTCCGTCTCCTGGGTTACACGCCCCTGGTGGATTTGCAACCGCTGGAAGCGGTGGAGAAACACTTAAACGTTGTGGCCAAGAGAGACGGCATGCCCACAGGAAGACCTGTTGAATACGACTATTCCCAATATCTTCATCAGATCGCCGGTGGTATGATGTCTAACATGCGCCATCAGCTTAAGCTCGTAGGGATGGAAGATAAGATGGATGCGGCCCTGGAAGAGGCGATTCGTGTTCGCAAGGATTTCGGCTATCCCATCATGGTCACCCCTCTGGCGCAATTTGTCGGCATCCAAGCGGCCATCAATATTATCGTTGGGGAGAGATATAAGGAAGTTCCCGACCAAATAATCCAATACGCCTTGGGTCACTGGGGTAAAGAGGCCGTGGAAGTGATGGACCCCGACATAAAGGACCGGATACTTGGCCGATCGCGGGCAAAAGACTGGATAAAATGGGAACTACCGGAACCATCCCTCCAGGAAGTTCGTAATATCTTCGGCGCCAACATTTCGGACGAGGAACTGATCCTGCGTTTTTACGCCGGCGATGAATTCGTCAATGCCCTGCCGGATGGCGGCAAGCCGCATGCATACCTTGATGCCAGGCAGCCATTCATGAAAATAATAGAGCAACTGGCGAAGCAAAAGGCAACAACTCACGTTTACATTAAACGGCCCGGCTTCCTGATCCGGATGGAGGGGCGAACAACAGTAAAAAAAGGAGGAGCAAATGGCTGAAAAGGAGGATAGGAATTTTTTCTTAAACCACCGCGTTCCGATAGATGAAGATCCAGAAGATTCAACTATGGATAAGAAACTGATAATCAATGTGGCGCCCACGGGCGCTTTTATCAAACGCTATCAAAATCCCCGGCAACCCTACAGTCCCGCAGAAATCGCCGCCGAGGTCATTGCCGCTTATCAGGAAGGGGCTTCCGTATGGCATGTACATATCAGGGATGAAGAAGGGGTGCCGGACAATAACCCGGAAACGGTGCTCCGGGCACTGGATATGGTGCTGGAAAAATGTCCTGATATATCATTCTCCCATACCAGTCATGTGGACAACACCAGAAAGGGTGCTGCCGGGTTACAGCCACTGGTTGATCCTTTAATTGATGCAAGCAAGAAGCGCGGCCACCGGTATATCCATTCAGTGGTGATTGCGCCTTATCCACGCGGTTATGAAATGGATGAGGCAATTTTGAAGGACATGATAACATACTTAGAGCAAAATGATATTGCCCCGGAATTTCAAATCCACAATTATTCCTGCATCAGCCATGTCCGTGATTGGCTGCTGAAAGACGGTACGCTAAAAGGGAACTGTATCATGAACCTGGTAAGTGGCTTTCATGGAAATGACTTTTCCGGCCCTACGGGACCGGAGCCATGGGGCAAACTCTATTTGATGTCACTGCTGAAAGTTCTGCCGGAGGGCTGCGTTATCGGCGCCACGGTAGGAGGGCACAGCTGGTTGCCCATGATCGTCGAGGCCATTATGTTAGGGGCGGACTGTGTCAGAGTGGGCATGGAGGACAGCATTTGGCTGTATCCTCATAAGAGTGAAAAGATTTCGAGCTGTGCTCAGGTGGTAAAGAAAATTGCCAACATCGCCCGTGAATTGGGTCGGGAGATTGCCACGCCGGCAGAGGCCAGGCGTATTATGGGGATCAAAGAGTTCTAACGAAGATGATGACAGAATGGGTGGCTTGGGGCAGGTACCCTGGACATGCGGTGCCAGCTTACTGAAGCCGTCTAAAACAAGTGATTTCAGATCCCAAAGTGTAACTGAAATAGCTCAAATATTGTCTTGACGAGCGGGCCTACCATATCCCATTCTGCTTCTCCAAGAAAAATATTCTCAGATTATAGTCAACAATGGTAAATGTCTCGGGAAACCGTTTGCGATTTACCCATCATTCTGTATAATGACCGTGCAAAATGCGGGATGATCTTACGGAAGCTACATCGGAGTTTGATCATGACGCAGGTAAAAGATAATCCCTCCTCGAGGTTCGCTATGACTACTCATGCACTGCCCGCGTCTCCCTATCCCTGGCGGTTTTTCCGTGCCGGGGGATTTGATCAGGTGTTGCTGGATTCAGCAGAAGATCTGTTGGCATTGGCTTCGCTGGATCAGAAGCTCTGGGTCGCCCTGAGCTGTCCCGTAGGTGGAGTAGATTTTGACCGGCGCACCCTGGAGCTGCTCGATGCCGATCAAGACGGCCATATTCGCGCTCCGGAAATTTTGGCCGCCCTGGCCTGGCTGCGATCACGTTTGCATGATGCAACTGCGTTGTTGAAGGGTAGTGAGGCATTGGCGCTGGCAGCTGTCGAGGAGGGGACGGAAGAGGGCCGGCGGGGTTTGTCCGCTGCCCGGACGATTTTAGCCAACTTGGGTAAAGAAGGTGAACAGTATATAACCGTTGAAGATGCCTCAGATATGGGGAAGATCTTTGCCAATGCCCGCTTCAATGGCGACGGTGTCATCACAGTTGCCGTGACGAGCGACGAAGTCCTACAGGCGTGGATTGAAACTCTCCTGGACTGTCTGGGGGGCGAAGTAGACCGCAGCGGCTCTTTGGGCATAACGCAGAAAGAAGTTGAGCAGTTTGCCGCCGAGGCTTCCGCCTGGCTAGTCTGGCAGAGTCAAACGGCGAGGAACCTGCACATTGCTTTGCCCCCGGAGAGGCGGGAAGAGGTCCTGGAGCTCTGGGATTGCGTGAAAGAAAAAATTGACGACTTTTTCCTGCGTTGTAGTCTTGCCGCTTACGACAGCCGCGCCATGACCTCGCTCTGCAGCTCCGCTGCGCATTTTGAGGCGCTGGCGAACAAGAATCTGGCCCGGGCCGGAGAGGAGATTGCCGCCCTTCCCCTCGCGCTTTTGAATGCCGAACAGGTGCTCAATTTGGAACAGGGGCTTAACCCGGCCTGGGCTGAGCGCATGATCCAGTTCCGACAGGAAATCGTGCAGCCTCTTTTAGGCCCGGCGGCATGCCTTTCTTATGAAGACTGGCGCTATATTAAAATGTCCATGGCCCCCTATGATGCCTGGTTGCAGGACCAGATCGAAACTCCTGTGGCAAAACTCGGCGCGACGCGCCTGCAGGCTTGGGTAGATTCGGATGTTGAGACGTCCTTGAAGGCGCTCATCGAACAAGACCTGGCACTGAAGCCCGAAGTCGATAGTATTATTGAAGTGGAAAAACTAACCCGTTTCTGCCGGGATCTATATCCCTTAATAAACAATTTCGTTTCCTTCCGTGAATTTTACACGCGGCGCGGCAAAGCAATCTTCCAGGCGGGAAAACTATATTTGGATGGGCGGTGTTGTGAACTTTGCGTTCGCGTTACGGATATGGCAAAACATGCCCTGCTGGCCTCTCTTAGTCGCCTTTTCCTGATCTATTGTGAGTGTGTGAGGAAAGGCGGTTCGGAAAAGATAATGATTGCGGCGGCGATGACGGATGGCGATTCAGATCAACTGATGGTCGGCCGCAATGGCTTGTTTTATGACTCCACCGGACAGGATTGGGACGCCACGATTGTGAGGATCATTGATCACCCGATCAGCGTTCGCCAGGCCTTCTGGGCGCCCTATACGCGCATTGGCCGGATGGTCAGCGAGCAAATTCAGAAGCTGGCCGCGGCCCGCACCAAGGCGACGGAAGAGGCTGCCTTGACCGGCGTTACCCAGACCGTTAAAAAAGAGGATGCAAAGCCGGCGCTGCCGCCGGCCTTCGACGTGGGTAAGTTTGCGGGTATTTTTGCGGCGATCGGCCTGGCTGTCGGCGCCATCGGCACGGCCGTTGCTTCCATCCTCACGGGATTCTTGCGCCTTAACTGGTGGCAAATACCCATTGCGCTCATCGGCATCATCTTAATCATTTCCGGTCCCTCCATGCTTATGGCCTGGTTCAAACTGCGTCAACGGAACTTAGGTCCCCTGCTTGATGCCAATGGGTGGGCTATCAATGCCCGCGCGCGGCTGAATATTCCTTTCGGCGCCGCCCTTACCCATATGTCAACGTTGCCCCAGGGAGCAAAACTTCTGATAAGCGACCCCTTTGCCGAGAAAGGAAAACCCTGGAAGGCCTATCTGGCCCTCATCATCTTGCTTGCCGTACTGGCGTTCGTCTTGGTGTTAAACTGGTTTCACTAGGGTAATGATCCCGCCGGCCGGCAGGAAATGGAGAGCTGAAGACAATATTTTCACGGGCGGAAAAAATAGCTTGACAGCTCAAAGTACTTGAGTATATCACCGGCTGTAGCCACATTGTAATGTTAAGATGCATGGAGGTTCTATTCTGCAGGGACTCAGGGAAAGACGAGCCTGGAGATGCGGAAGAAGTAAAGTGCTTGCTAATTTAATCTCTCAAATCTATGTATTGTCAGGTAGTTTGTAACTTCAATAACCCATCCTTGCCATACTTGCGGTATTGCCGGGCAGGGGGTTAACGCTTTTTCTGACCGTCGGATAAAGCAAAACTATTTAAAGGATGAAGAGCAATGGAACTTTTTGAACCAATCAAGATACGTGGTATGGAGCTCAAGAACAGGTTTATCATGCCGGCGATGCATCTGAATCTCGGCTTTCTGGGCAAGCGGGCTATTACTTTTTACGAGGAGCGGGCCAAGGGGGGGGTGGGTTGCATCAACACCGCGGCCATTACGCCCGACCCTTTTCTCTTCGATGCAGTCTGGGAGGGACGCGGAACCGCCGCTTCCTTCGTGGCCAAGCTGAAGGAAACCCTGGTGCCGGCGGTCCACAAGCATGGGGCAAAAATCGGAATTCAGCTCTGGTACAACAATATGTATCCGGCCGGAATGTGGGGCGGTTACAACCTCGGCGCTGATGACATCGTTGGCGACTGGATTGCCCCCTCGGCCCGGGGCAAGTTCCGGGCCCTCACCATCGAGGAGATCAAGACCATTATCAGGAACCTCGTCCTGGCTTCGCTGAAGATAAAAGAAGCGGGCTTTGATTTCGTGGACTTCAATATCGCCCATGGCTATCTCCCCTGCCAGTTTTTCTCCCCCCTTTATAACCTGCGGGACGACGAGTACGGAGGCGATCTTAGGCGGCGCATGCAGTTCGGCATTGATCTCCTGACGCAGGCCAGGCAGGCCCTGGGCGAGGATTACCCCATCGAGGTGCGCCTGGGCGCTGAAGAGTATAAGCAAAAGGGGATCGTCCTGGCGGACAGCGTCGAGTATGCTGCGGAATTGGTCAAGGCGGGCGCCGATATCATCAGTGTTTCCGTGGCGGACCCCTTTCCCCAGATCTGTCCCTTTGCCGATGAGCCGGCAGGCACCTATGTCCCCCTCGCGGAGGCCGTGAAGGATCGCGTGGACACCCTGGTGGTGGGGGTGGGCAATATCAAGACCCGTGAAGATGCGGAAGCCGTGCTGGCGACGGGCAAGATCGACCTGGTGGGGATCGGGAGGCAGCTGATTGCCGATGCCCACTGGGTGAAAAAGATCGAGGAAGGCCGGGACGATAAGATTGTCACCTGCCTGAGCTGCAATGACTGTTGCGATTCCGTGACGGTGGAAAGATCGGTGGTCCGTTGCGCCGTCAATGATCGTGCCGCCGAGGGATATTGATCGCCCACACCGGCCGGACAAGCACCAAATAGGGGACTATCCATTAGGAAGTTAGAAATTATTTTCCCCGTATTTTCGGCAGAAAGTAATTTCGTTAACGCATTTATCCTGCTTGCAGGACTTATCCCGTTGATCGGGGTTAGGAGGAATTAATAATGCAAGATTTACCGAGTGATACTCAAGTTATCAAGACAGACTGCGCCCTGTGCGTCAACTGTTGCGGCATCAATGCCTATGTGAGCCAGGGCCGGTTGATTAAAGTTGAAGGGATGAAGGAGCATCCGGTGAACCGGGGCGGCCTTTGCCCCAAGGGCGAAAAGCTGATCGAATACGCCTATGCCGAGGACCGGCTCAAGTACCCCATGAAGAAGGAGAACGGGGGCTGGAAGCGGATCTCCTGGGATGAAGCGCTGGATACCATTGCCGACAAGCTCCAGGCGATCAAGGAGGAATATGGTCCCCAGGCCCTGGCGCTCTATTGCGGGTCCGTGGGTGTGGAGCATCTGGAGGCGGCCTTTTTTGCCCAACGTTTCCGGGGCGCTTACGGGACGCCGAACATGCTCTCGGTGGAGACCGGCTGTTTCCGGCCGCGCATCCTGACCCGGCAGATAACCTTCAGCCGGTATATCACGGAGGACGTGGAACGGGCCAACTGCATCGTGCTCTGGGGGCACAACCCGGTGGATTCCCGGTGGATCGTCGCCGATTGGGTCCGGGAGGCGGTAAACAACCGCGGTGCGAAACTGATTACTATCGATCCCCGCCGCATCGAACTGGCCGACCTGGGGCTCCACCTGCAGCTCCGGCCGGGGACCGACTGCGCCCTGGCCCTGGGCATGATGAACGTGATCATTTCCGAAGGGCTCCAGGACCAGGAATTCATCGATGAATGGACCATCGGTTTCGATAAGCTGAAGGAGCACGTCAAGGCCTATCCACCGGAAAAAGTGGCCGAGATTACCTGGGTGCCCGCCGAGGATATTCGGAAGGCGGCCCGCATCTTTGCCGCCCAGAAGGGGGCGACGATTGTTCAGGGAACGGCCACCCTCGACCGGCAGGTGAACGATGTGCAGAATTCGCGCGCCCTGGCCCTGCTCCAGGCCATTACCGGCAACGTGGAGAATCCCGGCGGCTGGGTATCGAATCGCATCATCCCCCTTTCGGACCTCCGGGTCCCGATCAAGGGCGGTCCCCTGCCTTTGGGAGAGGATGAATATCCCCTGCATAACGTGCTCTGGGGCAGAAGGGCCGCTTACGCCCATGCCATGCTTTTCCCGCAGGCTGTGCTGGAAGAAAAACCCTACCCGATCAAGGCGTTGATCGTCACGGCCGGCAATCCGGCGCTAACCCTGCCGGATTCCAAGACCTACCGGAAGGCCCTGGAGAAGCTGGACCTGCTGGTAACCATCGACATCTTCATGAGTGAAACGGCCGCGCTTTCCCATATCGTGCTCCCGGCCTGCAGCTTCCTGGAGCAGACGGGCATCGGCGGCTATCCGATCGGACTCATGCACGGCATCTCTTACATCATGAAGCGCAAGCAGGTCATCGCGCCCACCGGCGAGAGCAAACCCGACTGGCTGATCTGGTCCGAACTGGGGCGGCGGATGGGGTACGGAGAGTACTTCCCCTGGCAGACGGACGAAGAGATGGTTGATCACCTCCTGATTCCCAGTAAGCTCAGCCTGGCCAAGCTTGAGGAGCATCCCGCCGGGCTCCTTTATGCCCCCAAGGCCGATTACCTTTACAAAACGATGGGATTCAAGACGCCCTCCGGCAAGGTGGAGATTTACTCGGAAACCTTGAAAGAACTGGGTTTCGATCCCCTGCCGAACCATGTGGAACCGACACGCAGCCCGGTGAGCACTCCGGAGATTGCCGAGGAATATCCCCTGATCATGATAACCGGGGTAAGGATTCGGGAATACATCCACACCCAGCTCAGGAATATTCCCGCCGTCCGTGCCCTGGCTCCCGAGCCGGTGGCGGAACTGCATCCGGCCGACGCTGCGAAATACGGAATTGTGGACGGCCAGCACATGATCGTGGAAACCAAAGAGGGGAGCTTGAGGCTTTTGGCGAAAGTGAGCCCGGATATTGTCGAGCGGGTCATCAGCGTTCCCCATGGCTGGGCCGAGGCCAATGTCAATGAATTGGTGCATACGGGCATGCTGGATCCAATCCTGGGATGTCCGGAAGATAAGGGACTGATGTGCCGGGTAAGAGCGGCTTAAAAGGCGCAGCAAGGCGTAGGCCAGTTTAAGTTTTTCCCCAGGGCTCCGAAAGATTTCGGAGCCCTTTTTTTCTAATCAACGGACGCCATCAATCCTTTCGTGATTTGCGTCGGCCCCGGGCGATGTCCAGGTTTAACACACTGTCTTTTGCATTCCGGCATCCGGTTCCCGGATTCCGTTTCATAAAAAGATATTGACTTTTTCGGGTGTGTAAGTATGCTTCAGCCTGTTCAAATTGCCGGCCCATCTTTTAACAATAGCGTAGATCTGTAAAATCGAACATAAACTGAGAAGGAGGGTATTTATGCCAGAGTTGGGTTACAACGACCTGCGCGACTTTATCGAACTTTGCCGGAAGCACGGCGATGTGCAGGATATCGAAGGCGCCGACTGGGATTTGGAGATCGGCGCCTTAACGGAAGCGGCGGCGGAACTCTTACCCGATCCGCCGATGTTTCTTTTTGATAACATTAAGGGTTATCCTGCCGGCTACCGGGCGCTGTCGCTGCCCATCGCTTCGTTCCGCAATGCTTCCCTCGCCCTGGGCCTTCCCCTGGACAAGTCTCTGCTGGAAAATGTGCGGCTTGGTTTCCGTAAAATCAAGGAGACCAAACCTGTCCCGCCGGTGGAAGTGAAGGATGGGCCGGTCATGGAAAACGTCCTGACGGGTGATGAGGTGGATATTCTGCGTTTTCCGGCTCCGCATTATACCCGTTCCGACGGCGGCCGCTATATCGGTACTGGTGATTCCTTGATCAATCGTGATCCGGAAAGCGGCTATGTCAACATGGGAACGTACCGCATGCAGGTGCACGAACGCAACTTATTGGGTTTGTGGATGAGTCCCGGCCAACAGGGGCGGCAGATCTGCCAGCGTTACTGGGATCAGGGCAAAAGTTGCCCTGTTGTCGCCACTTTCGGCAACGATCCCATGACGTTTATGGCTTCGCATACCAAGCGGCCCTTTGGCAGTTCGGAATTCGATTTCGTCGGTGGCTTGAAGGGACGTCCCATGGAAGTGATCAGGGGCCCGATCACCGGCCTGCCGATTCCCGCCTATGCCGAGATCGCCATCGAAGGCGAAGCGCCGCCCCCCACCGAGGAGGTCCGGGCGGAAGGCCCCTTCGGAGAATGGCCCGGTTATTCTTCGGGCGGCACCTTGGGTACCGGGGAACTGCAACCGGTGATCCGCATCAAGGCGGTCTATTTTCGCAATGATCCGATTCTCCTGAGCGAAGCGCCGCTCTGGCCGGGCGCGCCGAAACGGGCATTGCCGCTCCACGCGGGACTGATATGGGAGCAGCTGGAAAGCGCTGGCATTCAGGACATCGCCGGCGTGTTTATTCATACGGACTATCTGGTTGTGGTTTCGATCCGGCAGCGTTATGCGGGCCATGCCAAGCAAACGGCGATGGCCGCCATCGGCTGTGCGGCGGCGGCGCGCAACGGGCGTTACGTCGTCATCGTGGACGAGGACATCGATCCCACGAACATGAAAGAAGTACTTTGGGCCATGGAGACACGGGTCGATCCGGCCACGGATATTGAACTTATCGACGGCGCCTGGAGCACGCCCCTGGATCCGCGTATGCCCCCGGAAAAGCGCCAGTCGGGGGATTATACAAACAGCCGGGCGATATTCTATGCCGTGCGTCCCTTTCTCTGGCGGGACAAGTTTCCTAAGTCGAGCCGTTCGGAAAGGGCTTTGCGTGAAGAGGTGGTGCGCAAGTACAAGTCGATTTTGCCTTTTCCTAACATCTAGCCCCGATAAACGGGATAAGTCCCGCCCAGCGGGATAAATAAGTTTACGAATTTACTTTCTTGCAGAAAGCAAATTCTAACTTACTAAGGAGTGAATGAACATGCCGGAAGTTTGTTATAACGATCTGCGTGAATATATCGAGGCCTGTAAAAAGGTAGATGCCTGGCGGGATATCTATGACGCCGACTGGAAAGAAGAAATCGGTGCCCTGAGCGAGGCGACGGCGGAGCTGATCCCCAACCCGCCCCTGCTGATTTTTGACCGGATCAAGGATTATCCGGCCGGATTTCGTGCCGTCAGCCTGCTTTTGGCTACACCTAAAAGAGTGGCGCTGTCGTTGGGGCTCCCCTTGGAGAAGAGCAAACTGGAACTTGTCCGCCTGGCCGTCAGCCGCATTAAGGCAGTCAAAAGCATGGCGCCCGTGGAATTGACCGGCGGGCCGGTCATGGAAAACGTGATGACCGGCGACGAGGTGGACATCTTGCGTTTCCCCGTGCCCCTCTATCATCAGGCCGACGGCGGCCGCTATATCGGCACCGGCGATTCGGTAATCAATCGCGATCCCGAGACGGGTTACGTGAATATGGGAACTTATCGTATTCAGGTTCATGACCGCAATCTGCTCGGCCTCTGGATGAGCCCCGGGCAGCAGGGCCGCCAGATCTGCCAGCGTTATTGGGACCAGGGAAAAAGCTGCCCTGTTGTTGCCACTTTTGGGGCGGACCCACTGCAATTCATGGCCTCTCACACCAAGCTGCCCTGGGGAAAATCGGAATTGGAATTCCTGGGCGGCCTGCGCGGCCGGCCTTTTGAAGTGATCAGGGGGCCCATCACCGGTCTGCCGATACCCGCTCATGCCGAGATTGCCATCGAAGGGGAGGTGCCCCCTCCCGGCGTGGAGGCCCGCGCCGAGGGCCCCTTCGGGGAATGGCCGGGGTATTATTCCGGCGGTACGGCCGGAACGGGAGAATTGCAGCCGGTCATTCGCATCAAGGCCATCTACCACCGCCATGACCCCATCATTCTCAGTGATCCGCCTCTGTGGCCCGGGGCCCCCAAACACGGTCTGTCCATGGGGTCCGGGATTTTATGGAACCAGTTGGAGAACATCGGCATCCAGGATATTGCCGGAGTTTACAA
>ORJL011639875.1_pt1 | contig 12803 bp, 14 predicted proteins | sample 1779941 | NCBI WGS metagenome assembly ORJL01 (sample SAMEA104232317, study PRJEB22302) | groundwater metagenome | biome: forest; feature: aquifer; material: groundwater | place: USA | collected 2011-08-07 | depth 5.8 m
AGGCAACCTGCGAGTGGTGCATCTGACGACACATAAGTCGCTGCGAAACGCTCCGAACTTCGTGACCAGAGAGAACGTACTGGCCAAGATAGAGCTGACGGACACTTGCTTCAAGAAGTGGGGGTTCGCCAAGCCGAGGATCGGCGTGGCGGCGCTCAATCCCCACGCCAGCGATGGTGGCCTGCTGGGCAACGAGGAGGTTGAGCACATAGCGCCGGCGGTGGAGGATGCCAGACGCAAAGGCATCGAGGCCAGGGGTCCCGTCTCTGCAGACACTGTTTTCAACCAGGCCATCAAGGGCATGTACGACGCTGTCATCGCGATGTACCATGACCAGGGCCATATTCCAGTAAAGGTGTATGGCTTCGAGCGGAGCATCGCTGTGAATCTGGGCCTGCCTTTCATTCGGACGTCGGTGGACCACGGCACGGCCTTCGACATAGCTGGCAAGGGGATAGCCGACGATCTGAGCATGAGGGAGGCCATTCGAGTGGCAGTGGGGCTGGCCAGCCGAAGCAGTCTGGCAGGGTGATACCTTGCACCCGCACAATTGAGAGTGAGGTATTTTGACTGACGCCGGTTACTTTCTGGGACGAGGTGAAGAATGAAGATTGCGTTTGTTGGCGGCGGCACAATGGCCGAAGCCATTCTGGGTGGCATCCTGGAGAATAAGATCGCCAATGCCCGAGATATTACCGCCGGCGAAATTATCGCTGACAGGAGAGCCTACTTAGCTAAGAAGTACGGCATTAGCGCTTTGGCGAGCAATGCGGCGGCAGTCGAGAAGGCTGAAATGGTAATTCTGGCCGTTAAGCCTCAGAACCTTCATGAGGTATTTGACCAGTTGAAGGGGAAGCTGAAGCCCAAGCAGGCTGTGGTCTCCATTGTGGCAGGTGCTGGGATGAAGGCCCTGGAACGAGGCTTTGGACACAAAGGCATCATACGGGTAATGCCGAACACGCCTGCCCAGATAGGAGCAGGAATGAGTGTGTGGACGGCGGCTCCCAGCGTGGACAAGGCTAAAGTGGAGGTCACTCGAAGCATCCTGCGCACTCTTGGCGAAGAGGTCTACGTCGTCGACGAAAAGTACATAGACATGGCCACATCTCTCAGCGCCAGCGGGCCGGCCTACGTCTTCCTTTTCATAGAGTCGCTGATAGACGCGGGCGTGTACCTGGGCATGCCGCGGGACATGGCGAGAACGCTGGTGCTTCAGACCGTTTTGGGCAGCACGCAGTTAGTGAGGAAGTCTGGGAAGCATCCTGCGGAACTGAGGGACATGGTGACTTCGCCAGGGGGCACGACGGCAGAGGCGCTGTTTGAGTTGGAGGATGGAGGATTCAGGGCCACAATCCTGAGCGCTGTGGCTTCGGCTTATGAGAAGGCCCAGCTTCTGGGTGGCCTGGGCACAGAAGACGAGGAAGAGTAGCTTGATGCCATTGGCTTTCGTGGAGCGTCGATTTTCGCTACAATGAGCATGAAGGTCGTTCTTCAATTCAAGGTGTTTGCTGGAGTGAGCATTGGACTATCACCAGTTTATTAATTTTATTGCGATGGTTCTGTACATTGCGATACTAGCGCGCGTATTAGTGTCTTGGATTGCACCAGGGAGAATGGACAATCCGCTTGTGGCGCTGATATACCACGTCACCGAGCCGATTCTGGCGCCGATTCGCCGCATATTGCCTCGCACGGCGATGTTGGACCTTTCGCCAATGGTGGCGATGATTTTGATAAGCATCATTCTCGCCATCGTTTCTGCTGTTTAACTTGGAGCCTTCGCTCCTTTACTGAGAGCCTGGACTTCACTTCCTCTGCAGATAGCCCATCGATTCTGAACGCTTTTAGTTTGGACTTTTCGCCGTGTACCAGGATAACGGCTTTTTTCGGGATGCGCAGCGTTTCAGCTAGCAGTTCTGTTATGGCCTGATTTGCCTTGCCTTCTACTGGAGGAGCGGTTACGCGTAGCTTCAAGACATCGCCTTCGAATCCAATGACCTGGTTCAGCTTGGCTCTGGGCTGGGCCTTGACAGTCAGCTTGGCTTGATTCATGTGGTGTACCCTGAGCCGTCCGTTAGGCGTGGGCTAGGGCGCCGCCGTCGATGAAAATGGTCTGGGCAGTGACGAAGTCGCAGGAGTCGGAGGCCAGGTAAAGCAGCAGGCCGCAGAGATCGTTTGGCTGGCCCCTTCTCCGCAGAGGCAGGTATCGGGCTATTGGGTCCTGGGCAGTCTCTTCTTTGGAGACCTCTTTAGCGGTGACCCAGCCGGCTCCTATGCCGTTCACCCTCACCTTGGTTCTTGCCCACTCTATGCCGAGAGACTGGGTGATTTGATGGACGGCTCCCTGGCTGGCGCAGTAGGCCACGGAATTCCCCAGGCCGCGTACAGCCAAAACGGATGTGACGTTGATTATTCTGCCACGGTTTCGTTCGACCATGCGCTTGCCCACAGTCTGGCAGCAGAGGAAGACGCTGTTAACGTTGCTGTCCATGACCCGCTTCCATTCCGCTTCGCTCACTTCCAGGAAGGGTTTGCCGAACTCCGATTGGGCGTTGTTCACCAGAATATCAATGGGGCCTAGCTTGGACTCCACTTCGTGGGCCATGCGAGCGACTTCGCTGGCTTTTGTCAGGTCTACTACGACGGCAACGGACTTCGTCCTATGTTTCTGAACCACTTTGACAGCTTCGTCTGCCTCTTGCTTGTGAAGAGATGCGATGGCAACGCTGGCGCCTGCTTCTGCGAGAGCGGAGGCAAGAGCGGACGTCCAGCCACGGCCATCGCCGGGGACTAAGGCCACCTTGTTGGTCAGTCTGAACGCGTTCAGTACGGGCATAAGAAGCTCCTTCTGTTTGGTATTCATGAGTTTTGGTTTGGCTACTGGGGTAGCTGGCCAAGCAGCATGCCAATGCCGTAGCCTGCCATTGCTGCACCCAGCCCTATGGATGCCATCTGAATGCCGCTTTTCAACCAGTTACCCACCGTCATTCGGGCTTTGATAGCGCCGGTTGCAAAGAGGGCTATCAGGCAAACGACTATTGAGCCTATGATACCAGCCTTTATTGAACCGAACATGAATGGTACAAGGGGCATGAGGGAGCCGATGACGACCGCCACGCCGACAACGATGGCGCTGGTGCGCGCTCTGTTTGCTTCTTCAGGGAAGAGGCGGAGTTCCTCTGACATCATGGTGTCTACCCAGACCTGTTTGTCGGAGGTGATGCGGCGTACTATCATGTCTAGCTCCTCGCCTTTGAACCCCTTCTGTTCGTAAATCTTTCGAACGTCTCTCTCTGCTCCTTCAGGGTCTTCTTTCACCTGTCGAATCTCCTGCTGAAGGCGGGAGTGGTAGTAGTCGCTGACCGCCAGGTTCGAGGTGTAGGCTACAGCTACCATTGAGAGAGACTCCGCCGCCCCTCCAGCCAGTCCTGAAATAAGAACAATGCGTGTATCGTCGGTGGCCGCAGCAACAGCAAGCACGATTCCCAGTACGTTGACAACACCATCCTGTCCTCCCAGGATTATTTCCCTGAGCCAAAATGAAATGTCCCTGGTGTTTTCGCTTTTTGCATCCATTCCATTCTCCTTACTTGTTGGTCGCTAGTAATTTGACTTGGCTATCGGCTTATCCTGACCCGCGAGAATAGATATGTTTGCACCACGAAGGTGTAAGTTTATGCCTTCAACCGTATTTCCGGGGCAAACCCAGTGGGGGCCACTCCGGAGAAGAGGCCGCCGCCGTCCACTGCGAAGAACTCACCGTTCATGTAGTCGGACGCGGATGATGCCATGAAGACGGCAACCGGGGCCACGTCTTCAACCCTGCCCAGGAAACCAACGGGGATGAACTTGGCTGAAGGTTGGGTTTCTCTGGGAATGGCCGAGCTTCCCTCCGTGGGGATGAATCCCGGCAGCATGCAGTTGCAGGTGATGCCGTACCTGCCCAGGCTGATCGCTAGGGTGCGGGTGAGTTGCACCATGCCTCCCTTAGCTGACGTATAAATGTAGTTGTCCCGCCCGCCTCTCATGCCGTATCCTGAGCCGATGTTGATTATCTTGCCCTGGCCCCGCTCGACCATGTGTTTGGCCACGGCGCGGGAGCAGTAGAATGCGCTGGAAAGGTTCAACTCAACGCCTGCTTGCCATTCTTCGTCGGAGATTTCCCAAATGGGTTTGGGGCCGTGGGTGCCAGAAAGACCCGCGTTGTTGATGAGGACATCTATTTTGCCGAACTCGTCCAGGGTCTGTTGGACCATTTTGGCGATTTGCGATGACTTGGTGACGTCTGTGGGCAATGCCAGCACCCTGCGCCCTAGCTTGCGTACTTCTTCGGCGGTCTTTTCAAGAGGTTCTGCGCGTCGCGCTGCCAGGGCAACGTCCGCGCCGGCTCTTGCGAGGGCCAGCACCATGGCGCGACCCAGGCCTGTGCCCCCCCCAGTGACAATAATGGACTTGCCTTCAAGGCTAAGCTGATCTAGCATTTGCACCCTCCTGCACTCGCGAGAAGAATATTGACATAACTATATTGCTGGCCTTTTGAGTACTCCTAGGTTCGTAGTGTTACCTCGCCGGCGGCAACTGCGACGGTGGAGCCGTCTGTTCTTTGAATGACCAGATTGCCTTTGTCGTCCACGTCTTTAGCTATACCCTCCAGCGTGTCATTGCCCATGCCGACCCGGACGTGCTGGCCGATGGTGTCGAGCCTCTTCGACCACTGTTCCCGCACGGAGTTGCCTGACTTTACCTGGGCGTACAGGGTATTCAATTCCTTCAAGACAGCCCTCAATACATCAGTACGGGAAGTTGTCTTTCCTATCTGCTCAGCAAGGCTTGTGGCAGGGTAGATTAGCTTGCTTTCGGGCGGCGGACTCCAATTTACGTTTATGCCTATTCCTACTACGGCATATTTTACATTTGACGCTTCCAGCGTGCTCTCTATCAGAACGCCGGCGATCTTTTTACCTGAAATGCGGATGTCGTTTGGCCACTTGATAGTGGCTTCGGTGTTCGCCAGTCGGGATAAGGCCAGCGTCACCGTCAGCGAGGATGCCATGTTCATCTGGTTAAGCTGCTCCAGGCTAGGGCGGAAGACCACAGAGAAGAGGAGGTTGTGTCCTTTGGGTGATAGCCATTGTCTCTGGAAGCGGCCTCGTCCTTTGGTCTGTTCTTCTGCTACGATGACAGAACCTTCCGCGGTGCCTGACTCTGCCTCAGCTCTTGCCCTATCCATGGTAGAAGGCAACGAATCGAAATAGAGAATCCGTGAGCCTACGATTCCCTTGGATAGGTCGGTTCGCAGCGCATCTATGTCTAGGTCGGTCTTTGGCAAGGGTGGTCTCCTTGCAGGGTCATTCGTCTTTGGCAACGGCTCGATGATAGTGTCGACTAAGAGTGATGTCAACTTGCCTATACAAACAGCAGTGGCTGGTGATTGCCAAAACAACAGGGGAAACGTTCTTAGGCGCTTCCCCTGTCACATATAAGGTGGCTGGTAAGCCGAGTTCTGTATCCTGTCTGGCAGCGGTTTACAGCTAAACCTTCATCCCACTGTAGACATGACGGTGATCATCTATCTGGTCCCTCCCGACGAATCGGGATTCCTGGGCAATTCCAGGAACGTGTTGCCACCGGGATCTTGCGGCCAACCCGAGGGAATGGCTGGGCTCCTTGTCCCTCCTATTTGGCCTTGCTCCGGATGGGGTTTGCCTGGCCTCTGACGTTGCCGTCAGAGCGGTGAGCTCTTGCCTCGCCTTTTCACCCTTACCCCGATATTATCGGGGCGGTATGTTTCTGTGGCACTTTCCGTCGGGTCACCCCGCCCTGCCGTTAGCAGGCATCCTGCCCAGAGGAGCTCGGACTTTCCTCCCCGGCGTCATTGTAATGAGCCGGAGCGATCACCTCGCCACCTCAATACTTACATCTTACCATTCTAGGCAGGCTGAGGCAAAGGCGCAGGGGCTTTGGCAACGACTTCTATCTGCGCCTCTTTGTCTTTGACGACAATTTTGACAACCAGGGACTTTAGCAGGCTTCTTCTTGCACCTGGCTCCAGGCTGTCCCAGCTTTCCCTTGCGAAGGGGTTGGTTGCCGCCGATTGGTTAGTCGAACCGTTAGGCGTTGGCGTTTTTCTGGCTTTGTCTACCTGTGCCAGGTACTGGCCAAGGACAGGCAGCGCCAGTTTGCCTTGTGCGGCTCTTCTAAAGGCCTTGGTAAAACGTTTTTCGGACGTGGCGATTTCCTCTCGGATATGAGTATTGCTGAGGGTGTTGGCTAGCAGGGAATAGTCTTTTAGTACCATGGAAAAGAGCTGCGATCTGATCACTTCTTCCAGAAGAGGTGCTCGCCATGTGTGGTATTGGCACATGCTCTGATTGGTCTTGGACTGGCACTGATAGTATCTGTACTGTCCCTTTTGGTCTGTGCCGTCCTTTCGCTTCCAGGCCTGACGTCGGGTCATTCCAATCATCTTGTTGCCGCAATGCCCACAGTAAACAAGCCCGGAAAGGACGAAAGGCTCGATCTCAGTCCACTCTCTCTTGGGCCTACGGCTGCTCATCATCTCTTGGGCCTGTCGGAAGTCGCTCTGAGGAACGATCGGCTGATGATTCTTGGGAAGACGAAAACCAAAACGGGCGTATGTGCCAACATAAGCGGAGTTTCTGAGAAGGTCCCTAAGCGTTACGATGTTCCAGAGAGCCTTTCTCCGATTGGCAACCCCTTTTTCGTTCAGGTGCGCCACTATCTTGCGAAGCCCCAGCTTTTCTTTCGTGTACAGGTCGAAAATCTGTTGAACTACTGCCGCTTCTTCTGGGACTATCTCCAGTTTGCCCGCCTCTCCAATCTTGTACCCGTATAGTGGTCTCCCCAGGCCCCAGCCGCGGATGGCCTTGTTGGCCATTGCGTTCTTTATTAACTCGCTACGTTCTCGAGACACGCCTTTGATCCCAAGGAGTTGAAGGGCGTTTTCGAGGGTGTTGGGATTTCTGGGGTCAAGGCACTGAGTTTTGGCCTTCACTTCGTTCAGACGGAGTGCTGCTCTAGCGACTTCTTCGAGGTCGCTGCCAAAGTGGCTCGCATCTGGAACCAGCACCAGGTACTCTCGCGATGTGCAACGCACGAACTGGGTCATTTGGGCGAACTGGCTGCCGTTGTCCAGAGTTCTTAAGGAGCCGGCGTCGGAGTACATGCCTTCCAACTGATGTCCGTGGGCCTGGCAATAAAGGGTAATAGCCTCTGCCAGGCTTCTGGGAGAGACCTGGTCTATGTTCTTGATCCAGAAGTAGCCTAAAGCTCTCATAGGTATGTTAGGTTAAATGCAGGATGCGTCCGCAGCTGCCGCATTGCACCAGTTTCTGCCCAGACCGCACCTGTTGAGAGACTTTCGTGGGCAACTCAATTCGGCACCCCTGGCACAGGCCGCCAACAATTTTAGCTACTGCGAACCCCTTCCTCGCCTTTCTCAAAGACTCGTATAGCGACAGGGAGGATTTATCGATGTCAACTATCAAGTCCTGTCTTTCAGTTTCCATCAAAGTCAGCTCTTCTTGAAGGCTTTTTTGCGCCTCAGTAAGCTGGATTTTCTCTCCAGCCCGCTGCGTCTCCGTATTCCCAAGCTCCTCCTGCGCCTGCTCCGAAATAACCTGGGCCTCTTCAACCCCAACAAGCGTTTCCAGCAGACGGTCTTCCATCTGTTTTTGTTGAGCCCTGAGGATCTTGAGTTCGTCTTGCATGCTGGAGAGTTCCCGGGGATTCATGACGGATCCGCTGTACAGCTTCTTTTCAAGGGCGTCGGCTTTTTGTTTGAGGGAGGATAGCTGCAGTTCTGTCTCTAGCTGGTTGGAGCGCAACTCTCTTAGGCGGTCTTGGGCCTTCGCCTGCCTTCCCCTGGCAGCCCTGAGGGCTTGGTCGTCTCCCAGCTTTGCCTTGACGGTTGCGAGCGTTTCCTGTTTTGAGTCAATGACTTTGTCTAGTTCTTGGAGGTCTAGGAGCTGTTTGCTGGAAGTCACGATTATCAGCCTACCTGCGGAAAAAAATAGAGGTGCTACGTGGGACATTGTAGGAGGGGCATCTGGGTATGTCAACGAAAGAAGCGTTTACTTGTGTGAAGGTGGCGAAAGTGAGGTCTGACCTGTGGGGCATATGGCTAGTAGGCAACATTTTGCGCAGAGCGGCTTCCGTCGGCAAACTTCTTTGCCTAGTTGAACTAGCAATGCGTGGTACTCGTTGAAGAGCGCTTCATCTGCGGGCAGGTTGTCCTGAAACAGGCTTCTGTATGCCTCGTAGGCCTTGGTTGGAGGAGATGTGCTCAGCCTGTCCACAATACGGCGCGTGTACGCATCTATTACGAAAGAGGGTTTGCGGGCTACGTAAAGGAGGATATCGTCGGCGGTCTCCCGGCCAATGCCATATACCAAGAGCAACTCTTTTCTGAGAGCGCCTGCGTTTTCATAGCGCATGGCCTCTATGTCGCCGTCAAATCGCTCCCACAGAAAGCCTATGAAGGCCTTTATCTTCCTGGCCTTAGAATTGAAGAAGCCGCTGGAATAAATGAGTCTTGCCAGGTCACGCTCTGGAACATCCAGAAGCCCTTTGGGAGATAACGCTCCTGCATCCTTCAACGCCTGAAGGGCTTTCTCCACGTTTTTCCAGTTAGTGGACTGGGTAAGAATGGCCCCGATGGCCACTTCGAATGGGCTGTCTGCGGGCCACCAGTTCTGCGGCCCGTAATGGCTGCGCAGACGCTCGAAAGCGCTCAACAGCAAAACTTCTGCCTTCTGGTCTTTTTGAAGCTGAGGGTGGATATTTCTCATATGTGTCCGGTTCGTTTGTGAAGAGCTACAGTCGAATTGGGATTTGGGACTGGATGGAGATTTGTCTTTTACTCACGGAGCATCGGTATGCGTAGGCTTCGACTCCTTCTGATATGGCTTTTCTGAGGGCATTTCCGAACTTGGGATCGGCCTTGTCGTTGGGAGCGAATGAGGTAGCGTCATCTCGCTGCACTACAAAAACGACCGCGCCCCGATGGCCCTCACGAATTGCTTGCGCCAGGCCTTCCACATGCTTTCGCCCACGCTCGGTGGGAGCATCTGGAAAGAGGCCGACGCCTTCTTCCACCAGGGTGATGGACTTGGTCTCCACGTAGCATTGGACTTTCGGGCCGGACAGCAGCAGGTCGAAGCGACTGTCCCTGTAAACGGCTTCTCGCTTCACATGCTTGTAGCCTTGGAGCTGAGGCATTCGACCTTCTGTAATGGCCTCGTGCACCAGCGGCAGAGGCAGGCGGGCGTCGACAGACACCAGAACGCCGTCTATCTGGACCAGGGTAAGGTCATAGGCCGTTTTTCGGGTCTCGCTCGAAACTTGGGCAAGGAACATGCGTGTTCCAGGTATCATCAACTCACGCATTCTGCCTGAGTTAGCGACGTGGGCGGTCACTCGCCTGCCATTCAGGTCAAACACGGCAGAGAAGCGGTTGGGCCTGGTAACAAAGACAGCCTCTTGCAGGTTGTTGGGCAGCTTCAAGATGTCGCTCCTTTGGAATTTCATGCTATCATTGGCGTGGTTCAAGGACAACGTGTTGGAGGGAGCGAAGATTGGCAAGCTTCAGAGAGAAACTGTCGAAGGCCTTTGAGGTAAACAAAAGCCTTGTCTGCGTGGGTTTGGATCCAGACCCGGCATTGATGCCTATACCAGACATTCTGGCCTTCAACAAGGCGATTGTGGACGCCACTAAGGACGTGGTCTGCGCCTACAAACCCAATCTGGCCTTCTACGAGGCGATGGGCGTGGACGGAATGAAAGCGCTTCGGGCGACTGTCAAATATGTCCACGAGAAGGCTCCCGGAATACTGGTGATAGGCGATGCCAAGAGGGGCGACGTAGACAACACCAGCGTCCATTATGCGAAGGCCCTATTCACCTTATGGGACTTTGATGCGATAACGGTCAATCCTTATCTGGGTGGACAGGCGCTCGTCCCATTCTTCGAATATGAGGATAGGGGAGTGTTTGTGCTGTGTCGCACGTCGAACCCCGGCGCGGGTGAGTTTCAGGACCTGTATATGCCATCCGGTGTAAGGATAGAGCGTCTGTTTCAAACCGTGGCTCGTCGTGCGTTAGTCTGGAACATAAAAGGAAACGTGGGCCTAGTGGTCGGGGCCACTTATGCAGAGGAACTCAGGATAATTCGCACTTCATGTCCCGAGATGCCTATTCTGATACCAGGCGTGGGTTCGCAAGGCGGCGACCTGGAGAAGGCCGTGAAGTTTGGTATAGACACTTCCGGCCGCAATGCCATCATCAACTCGTCGCGCGGAATAATATATGCGACAAAAGACAAGGACGGCTTCCAGGAGGCCGCAAGAAACGCTGCTGCGAAAATTCGAGATGCCATTAACGGCGTTCTGGCCAAGGAGGGCAAGGGGTGGTAATAGAACTTCAGCTTGGGGACGTGGTGGCGCTTAAGAAGGTGCATCCGTGCGGCAGCTTCCAGTGGGAAGTGGTCAGGCTTGGCGCCGATATAAGGATAAAGTGCCTGGGCTGCGGACGGCTGGTGATGCTGCCCAGGTCTGAACTTGAACGTCGCATTAAATCGGTCGCCTCATCTGCTGCGAGCCAGCCGGAGGGTTGAAGACAGACTGGACTTGGGAACCATCGCAATCAAATTGACAGCCCAGAGTGCCGTCAGCTACACTTGATTGAAAACGTGGAGAGTGGTATTGCAGGGTTGATGAAGTGAACAGACGGGTCGCAAATGAGGCATTGTAAAGCACCTACGCGCCTGAGGGCGCAGAGGTGCTTTTTAATTTCAGCTCGTTTTTCAGGGCATTTTATTGGGAGGAAGCTTTGAGCGCTCAAAGGCTGATCGCAAAGGAACAAAAAGCTACACAGACTGAATCAGAAGTCGAGGGCAAGGTCTTCGACGAGGTGCTGAAGCAGTTTCATGCTGCCGCTGATAGGCTTGACCTGAACCCTCGAGTGAGGGAAACGGTTAGCAAATGCAAAAGAGAGCTTATCGTTCATTTCCCCGTCAGGCTGGATAACGGCATAGTGAAGGTATTCACCGGTTATCGAGTACAGCATAACTTGACTCGAGGCCCAGCCAAAGGGGGCATTCGCTATCACCCTGATGTGAATCTTGATGATATGAGGGCAATGGCTATGCTAATGACCTGGAAGTGCGCCCTCGTCAACATACCCTTTGGCGGTGCTAAGGGAGGTGTCGCTGTTAATCCCAAGGCGCTCTCTCTAAGGGAGCTGGAGGGGTTGACTCGCCGATATGCCACTGAGGTGTCTCTTCTGATTGGCCCGGATAGGGACATACCTGCTCCAGACATTGGCACCGATAGCCGTGTGATGGCGTGGATAATGGACACCGTGAGCATGCATGCTGGATTCTCTGTGCCTGGCGCGGTAACTGGCAAGCCGTTGAGCATCGGTGGAACGCTGGGGCGGGACGGCGCTACGGGATACGGTGTCACTTTGATAGCTAAAGAGGCCCTGGCCCATGTCGGTATGCCGGTGAAGGGCGCAACGGTGGTTGTCCAAGGATTCGGCAACGTCGGCTACCAGACGGCTAAGCTTCTGAAGGAGGCCGGCTGCAAAGTGATAGGAGTAGGCGACAAAGATGGAGGGGTTTATTGTGAGGAAGGTCTAAACATAAAGACCTTGAAGGAGCACTGCGACATCAACAGCACAGTGGCTGGCTATCCCAGGGGCGACGCCATATCCAATAAGGAATTGTTGGAGTTGAAGTGCGATGTCCTGATACCGGCGGCCATTCAGGACCAGATAACAAGGCGAAATGCTTCCAAAGTCAACGCAAAGATAGTAGTGGAGGGAGCCAATGCCCCAACTACTTCCGATGCAGACGAGATACTGAATGACAAGGGCATTTTTGTAGTTCCAGATATTTTGGCAAACGCGGGTGGAGTGGTAGTTTCCTATTTTGAATGGGTGCAGGACATTCAACAGCTCTACTGGGATAAGGTTGAGGTGGATAAGCGTCTTGAGAAGCTGATGGAGCGAAGTTTTGCCGAGGTGCTGCACATGGCAAATAAGAACAAGTGCACTCTTCGTACCGCAGCGCTGATGCTTGCTGTGAAGCGAGTGGCCGTGGCCATGGAGGACAGGGGCCTCTATCCGTAACAGAGAGGCCATCTGAAGTCGCTTGTCCCACTTCCCATCTAAATGGTAGACCTTGTTTCGACTAAATGGCCGGTGTGACGCCTAGGTCCTTGGCTATGCCTCGGAGCGTGTTTACCACCTCAGGTGAGAAAGGAATTCCGTTGGCGGCCCGTTCCTGGTACGTCTCGTGCTCAATGAGGCCGGCGTAGTAGACCCGCTCCTCGCCGTGGGCTGGAGGAGTGGTCCTCAAAAGCTCAAGCATTCTATCCATATCGGCCTTGAACTCTGCCACGTCTCGGAAGCCATCTATACGCATAGCGGTGAAAAAGTGGCCTGTTGACGTGTTCCTGGCCAGCCTGGCGCTAAAGTTGGCTCCCGACAGAATGGCGGACAGGATATCCACCATCACTGCCAGTCCATAGCCTTTGTGGCCGCCCTGCTCACGACTTCCTCCGAGTGGTAGCAGACGTCTGTGTTTGTCGGCTATATGAGGGTCTGTGGTCACGATTCCCTGAGCATCAGCGGCCCAGCCATGAGGTATGGGCAAGCCCAGGCGTTTGGCTATGAGTATCTTGCCTAGGGCCACGGTGCTGGTGGCCATGTCCAAAACGAAGGCGGGTTCTTTGCCTGCTGGAGCGGCCAGGCTTATGGGGTTTGTGCCCAGGCGCGACTCG
>ORJL011861343.1_pt1 | contig 12803 bp, 11 predicted proteins | sample 1779941 | NCBI WGS metagenome assembly ORJL01 (sample SAMEA104232317, study PRJEB22302) | groundwater metagenome | biome: forest; feature: aquifer; material: groundwater | place: USA | collected 2011-08-07 | depth 5.8 m
CGCAGCGCCGCCTGAACCGCCCAAGGCTCAAGCAAAAGTGACGTACGCTTCCCTTCATATCCCGCGCCCGCGCGCTTCGGATTGGCCGCCGCGAGGCCTAGCAGCGGCAGAGCGGTGTCCGCGTTATCGGGATCCGGTGAGATGCGCCTGGTGACAGCTGCCGGCAGGGGTGCTCGCGGCGCGTGCTTTTCGAGCCAAGCATCACGCTTCTCGATCCACTTCAGAACCGTGCGTATGGCCATGCCCTTGCCGGCCATGGCATCCTGGTAGGTCCGCTGCTGAAGCGCTTCTTCCGCCGTTATCTCGCGTGCAATACCGTGATACGTTACGATAATTGTCTTTTCGACGACAATGTCGAATGCCGACGACCGCGGGGCGCGGGACTTCGGGCGTCCCCCAAGATTGCCACTTTGCCCCTTCCCGTACCAAGCGGGGTTCGACGTCACTACCTTGCGGGATTTCTTGCTCATGAAGCCTGCCCCTCAAGACGCGGCTCAAGCCCCGTCCTCAGTGCCCAGCGTTCGATAGCCACGTCGACATAAGCCGGATCGATATCGAGCCCCCCGGAAGCGCCGCCCAGTCCGCTCGGCTGCCATAAGCATCGTCCCGGAACCTAAGAAGAGATCGAGCACGAGGTCGCCGCGCCGCGTCACATCCAAAATCGCATCGGCAACGAGCCCTGTCGGCTTGACCGTCGGATGCAAGGCCAGATCCTCCCGTCGGCTGCCCTGCATGGAGTTGACGGAGGCATAGTCCCAGACATTGGTGCGGTTGCGGCCATGCCGGCCAAGCTCGACCATATTGAGATGCGACGCAGTTCCGACGCGGTATACAAGGACCAATTCGTGCTTGGATCGGTAGAGGGATCCCATTCCCGCATTCGACTTGTTCCAGACGCACAAGTTCAATCGTTCGCCATAAATCGTGTGTCCTACTGCCGACACGTCGTCCATGTGTCGCCAGTCCATGCATACAAAATGGACGGCGCCATCGCGGGAGACACTCGCCGCGGCACCCAGGGTATCCGTGAGAAACGAACGGAACTCGGCCTCGCTCATCTCGCCCGAGGCCATCGCAAATTCGCGATGACGTCCGGCGGAGACCGCATGCCCACCGATCCGCACATTGTAAGGCGGATCGAGGAAAGCCACGTCTATATGCGCCCCGTGGCCGACGACGCGTCGAAGGAAATCGGCATCGCGGCCGTCGCCACACCCCACGCGATGATCCCCGAGGATCCAGAGGTCGCCTAACTTGGATCGTGGTGTTGTCGGAACCGCTGGGATGACCTCGTCGTCCGGATCGGCGGCCGAAGTCAGGACCACATCTATCTCGCCGGTCGAGAAGCCTGTCAGAGTTGGGTCGATATCGACATCGATCGAAGCGAGTTCCCCGAGTTCTAACTTGAGGATTTCCAAATCCCAGCCGGCATTGAGCGCAATCTTGTTGTCGGCGATCCGCAGAGTCCGCTTCTGGATCTCCGAGAGACCGGACAGGGTAATAACCGGTAGCTCGGCAAGGCCCATTGCCCGCGCCGCCTGGAGCCTGCCATGGCCCGCAATGATATGGCCTTCGGGATCAGCGACGATCGGATTGGTAAAGCCGAACGCTTCGATGGATGAAGGTGGCGATTTTGCGGCACCGTCGCTTCGGCGAGCGCCAAACGCACCACGGCCAACCCCGAGATCATGAAACGTGAAACGTTAGACCGCTGACGCCGGCACAGGCGCAGGCCTTGGAGCACGAGGTACGCAAGCCATCAGACCTCCACGACCGGCCGTATGAGCTTGTCCGTATCAGCGGACCGCGACGTTCGGTACTGTCGAGTGGTGTCTTTAGCGGCGCTGCCGCGAGGTTCTCGCATGTGAAAGGGCAAAGGAGCGGGGGGCTGTGCGCTTGAAAAAATTATATAGTTATTGCAATGACATAGGATTCGGAACGGAGGCCGTGAACGGCCTGAAGACGGTGGCAATGAACTGGAGGATTGGTTGAATGTCTGAACAAGCCGCGGTCATCGGTATGGGGCAAATGGGTTCGGGCATGGCCGGCCGGCTCAAGGAGTCCGGCTACGACATCGTCGGCTACGATGTGAATGCCGATCAGAGGTCGCGTCTCTCGGAGGCCGGCTTCACCATGGCCGGCAGCATTCGCGAGGCGCTTGCAAACCGCAACCTCGTTCTCACCAGCCTGCCGGACCCGAAGGCTGTGCGTGAGGCATGGCTCGGCACCGATGGCATCGTCGCCCACGCTGGCAAGGGAAGCCTTTGCATTGAACTGAGCACAATCGATCCCGGCACGATGCGGGATGTGGCCGCGGCGGCGGCCGCTCGCGGGATCGCGGTCGTTGACTGTCCGGTCAGCGGCAGTCCCAACGAGGCGCGTTCAGGAAAACTGATCCTGATCGCCGGTGGCGATCGCAAGGACGTGGAGCGCGCCGAACCGGTGCTGAAGATCCTAGGAAACGACTGGAAGTACACCGGCGGCGTCGGCACCGCCAAGGTCGTTAAAATCGTCAACAACATGATGTCGATGGGTAACGTTCTGGTTGCGTCGGAGGCCTTCGCGCTCGGCGTTGCCGCCGGCGTGGATCCGGACAAGCTGTATGACGTATTGTCGGTCAGCGGCGGCCGCTCGCACCACTTCACCAAACGCTTTCCGAACGCGATCAAGGGTGATTTCTCGCCGGGCTTCAAGATGGAGCTGGGTGAGAAGGATATGGCTCTCGCCATCGACCTCGGCCGCAGCACGAAAATGCCGACGCCAACCGCATCCACCGTTCGGGAGCTTTTTTCGATTGCGCTGGCCGAAGGATACCGCGGCCAGGACATCGTTGCGCTTCTGGCGATGTATCAGCGCTGGGCGAAAGGCTGACCGATCCGCGGCCGGATCGAGCAAGCAGCTGGCTGCGCAATGCCGATCGGCTCTGTTCTTCCGGCAAATCGCCGACACGTCAGCGCGTGTTGTCGTGTCTTTCGGCCTTGGCCGAGGCTGACCTCAGCTGAGTCTCTTTTTGCAGCTGCTACTCGCTCCGACACGAACAAATGAACGGCCGTATTGAGCACGTGGAACCCACGGATTGGTCGGTGCCTCGGTATGGCTCCCCTGAGTTCCCAGGGGAGCGCGGTAAATCCGCAGCGTTGACCCGTACTTATCCGGATGTTGCGGACCCGCTACATCTCGCAGAAATCATCTCATATTTCGGCGAATGTGGCTCCTTTCGCCCAACTATTCGGCAAATGCCTGCGGATGCCCCACCCGCTGCACACGTTGTGCATTGCTGATGCAGTCCGCCGAGTGTCCAATGGGTATGTTTGCTGACGCTGATTCGCGGCCGGATGCAGCGGCGCTCCGGCGGGTTGAAACCTAAGCAGCGGGTTCCAGCGGTGCCTTGGCCTGATGAGGAGAGGGATCATGTACAACGATTCTCTGTTCAATGCTTTCGCCCGGTCGTACGAAGCCCGAAGCGAAACCGATATGTCGATGGCGGAATATCTGGAATCGTGTCGAGGCGACCCGATGCGATATGCCAATGCGGCCGAACGGCTGCTAGCTGCGATCGGTGAGCCTCAGATGATTGACACGGCCAAGGACCCCCGCCTTGGCCGTATTTTTTTGAACAGGACAATGCGCGCCTATCCGGCCTTCGTTGGATTCCATGGCATGGAAGAAACCATCGAGCGCATCGTCGGGTTCTTCCGGCACGCGGCTCAAGGTTTGGAAGAGCGCAAGCAGATTCTCTATCTGCTCGGGCCGGTGGGCGGTGGAAAATCGTCGCTTGCAGAACGGTTGAAGTCGTTGATGGAAGTCCATCCGATCTATGTGCTGAAGGCCGGCGACGAACTCAGTCCCGTGTTCGAGAGTCCCCTCAGTCTGTTCGATCCGGAATCGCTCGGCCCGATGATTGAGGAAAAGTATGGGATTCCGCAGCGCCGCCTAAATGGGTTGATGAGTCCGTGGTGCTACAAGCGGCTCGAAGCTTTCGGTGGTGATATTTCACGATTCCGCGTCGCCAGGATCCAGCCCTCGCGCTTGCGGCAGATCGCGATCGCCAAAACAGAGCCGGGTGACGAAAACAATCAGGATATCTCGTCACTTGCCGGCAAGGTCGACATTCGAAAGCTGGAAACGTTTGCCCAGAATGATCCCGATGCCTACAGCTATTCCGGCGGCTTGAACCGTGCCAACCAGGGCATTCTCGAATTCGTCGAGATGTTCAAGGCGCCGATCAAGATGCTGCACCCGCTGTTAACGGCGACCCAGGAAGGCAACTATGTCGGCACCGAAAATATCGGTGCGATCCCCTTTACGGGTGTCGTTCTGGCGCATTCGAACGAATCGGAATGGCAGAGCTTCAAGGCCAACAAGAATAACGAAGCCTTCATCGATCGCATCTGTGTCATCAAGGTGCCGTACTGCCTGCGGGTCACCGAGGAGCAGAAGATCTACGAGAAGCTCATTCAGGGATCCGAACTCGCGTCCGCGCCGTGTGCGCCAGCAACCCTGGAGACGCTGGCGCGCTTCTCGGTGATGTCGCGCCTGCGCAAGCACGAAAACTCGACGCTGTTTGCGAAAATGCGGGTCTATGACGGTGAAAGCCTCAAGGAATCCGATCCGAAGGCTCGCAGCGTTCAGGAATACAAGGATGCCGCCGGCGTCGACGAAGGCATGGACGGTGTTTCGACGCGCTTCGCATTCAAGATTCTGGCCGCAACGTATAATCACGACACCAGTGAGCTTGGCGCCGATCCTGTCCATCTGATGTATGCGCTTGAGCAGGCGATCCGCCGCGAGCAGCTTTCCGACGAAGTTGAGAAGCGTTACCTCGAATTCATCAAAGCCGAGCTCGTGCCACGCTATGCGGAATTCATCGGGCACGAGATCCAGAAAGCCTATCTCGAATCCTATTCGGATTATGGTCAGAACCTGTTCGACCGCTACGTCGATTACGCCGACGCCTGGATCGAAGATCAGGACTTCAAGGATCCCGACACCGGCCAGTTGCTCAATCGCGAGCTTCTGAACCAGGAATTGACCAAGGTCGAGAAGCCCGCTGGCATCGCCAATCCAAAGGACTTCCGCAACGAGGTCGTCAAGTTCTCGCTGCGGTCGCGGGCTCAGAACGGCGGCAAGAACCCGTCCTGGACCAGTTATGAAAAGATCCGCGAGGTCATTGAGAAGCGGATATTTTCGCAGGTCGAAGACCTTCTGCCGGTGATCTCGTTTGGCACGAAAAAAGACGGCGATACCGAAAAGAAGCACGGCGAGTTTGTCGAGCGGATGGTCGCGCGTGGCTATACCGAACGTCAGGTTCGCCGGCTCGTCGAATGGTACATGCGCGTGAAGCAGGCCGGCTGAGGCGGATGCAAGAGTGGCTATGCACATCATCGACAGGCGCCTGAATCCGGGCAGTAAGAGCCTGGAGAACCGCCAGCGTTTCTTGCGCCGTGCCAAGGCGCTGGTGCAGGGCGCCGTCAAGAAATCTTCGCAGGACCGCGACATCAAGGAGGTCCTGGAAGGCGGCGAGGTCAGCATCCCGCTCGATGGGATGAACGAGCCGCGCTTCCGTCGCGAAGGCGGCATACGCGACATGGTGCTTCCCGGAAACAAGAAGTTCGTCGAAGGCGACATGCTTCCGCGTTCGGGCGAAAGCCGGAGAAAAGCGTCCGGCGCGGGTGAAGGCGACGGCGAAGATGCGTTCCGGTTCGTTCTGAGCCGTGATGAATTCGTCGATCTGTTCCTCGATGATCTCGAATTGCCAGATCTCGCCAAGCGGAAACTCGCTGAAGCGGAAAGCGAGGGACTTCGCCGGGCCGGCTACACGACTTCCGGCTCGCCCGCCAATATTTCGGTGAGCCGTACCGTGCGGCTCGCGCTGGCGCGGCGGGTCGCGTTGCGTCGACCGCGACGGGAGACGATCGCGCAGCTCGAGGCCGAACTCGCAGACTGCGACGAGGCGCGCCGCCTCGAGTTGCTGGCCGAGCTCGAGGCCTTAAAAGCCAAAGCTCGCCGGATTCCGTTCATCGATCCGATCGACATTCGATACCGCCGCTTCGAAACCGTACCGAAGCCGGTAGCCCAGGCCGTCATGTTTTGTCTGATGGACGTGTCTGGCTCAATGTCCGAGCATATGAAGGATCTCGCCAAGCGCTTCTACATGCTGCTCTACGTGTTTCTGACGCGGCGCTATCGCCACGTCGAGATCGTCTTCATTCGCCATACCGATCGGGCGGAGGAGGTTGACGAAAATACTTTCTTTCACGGGCCGGCATCGGGAGGTACCTTGGTATCAAGCGCGCTGCAGGCGATGCACGAAATCGTCAGGACGCGGTTTCGCCCGGCGGACTGGAACATTTACGCCGCCCAGGCCTCCGACGGAGATAACTCCACGTCGGACAGCGATGCCGTGAGCCGGTTGCTTACGGAGAAGATACTGCCGGTCAGCCAGTTCTTTGCCTATCTGGAAGTCGGCGAGGCCGGCGGTAGCACGTTCGACATGCCCGATTCCTCGCTTTGGACGCTGTATCAGCGCCTGCGCGCCGATGGAGCGCCGCTGTCTATGCGCAAGGTGAGCGAGCGCAGCGAGATCTTTCCGGTGTTTCACGATCTTTTTCACCGGCGTGGAAAGCAGGAAAAGGCCGCATCATGACCGCGACAGCCGAGCGTCTGTTTGAGGGAGCGGATTGGGACTTTCCGAAGCTCCAGCGCATTCACGATGCATGCGAGGAGATTGCGCGATCCGAACTGGGACTTGACACCTACCCGAACCAGATCGAGGTCATCACCGCCGAGCAGATGCTCGACGCATATTCCTCGGTCGGCATGCCGCTGTTCTACAAGCATTGGTCGTTCGGCAAGCATTTCGCCCATCAGGAGGCCTTCTACCGCAAAGGGCTGATGGGGCTCGCCTACGAGATCGTGATCAACAGCTCACCGTGTATTTCCTATTTGATGGAGGAAAATACCGCAACCATGCAAGCGCTGGTGATCGCCCACGCGGCGTTCGGCCACAACCACTTCTTCAAGAACAACTATCTCTTCAAGCAATGGACCGACGCCGAGGGCATTCTCGATTACCTCGATTTCGCGAAGAATTACGTGGCGCAATGCGAGGAGCGCCACGGCCGGTTGGCGGTCGAGCAGACGCTCGATGCTGCGCATGCCCTGATGTCGCATGGAATCGATCGCTATCCCGGCAAGAAGAAACTCGATCTCCGCGCGGAAGAAAAGCGCGCCGGGGAGCGCCGTTTGCACGAGGAGAGTGCATTCAACGACCTGTGGCGAACCGTTCCGGCCGGGCCGATCAAGAGCGCAGAACTGCTGAGCACGGAACGGCGCCGCAAGTTGCTTGGGCTGCCACAGGAAAATCTGTTGTATTTCCTGGAGAAGACGGCGCCGCGCCTGCAGCCCTGGCAGCGCGAGTTGCTCCGGATCGTGCGGCACATCGCGCAGTATTTTTATCCGCAGAGCCAGACCAAAGTCATGAACGAGGGCACCGCGACCTACGTGCATTACCGCATCATTACCCGGCTGCACGAGCTGGGTCGGATCTCTGACGGCAATTTCCTTGAATTCCTGCAGTCGCACACCAATGTGGTGTTTCAGCCTGATTTCGACGATCAGCGCTTTTCAGGCTTCAATCCCTATGCGCTCGGCTTTGCGATGATGCAGGATATCGAGCGCATCGTCTCCAACCCCGACGACGAGGATCGTGAGTGGTTTCCGGATATTGCCGGGATCGGTGAGGTGATGGCGGTACTGCGCGACGTCTGGGCTAACTACCGCGATGAAAGTTTCATCAGTCAGTTCCTCAGCCCGCGGCTGATGCGACGGCTGCGAATGTTCCATCTGCACGACGATCCGCAGGAAAGCGCCGGCGTCAGGGTAGATGCCATCCATGATGAACGCGGCTATCGTCGTGTTCGTCGTGAATTGGCGCGGCAGTACGATGTCGGGTTCATCGATCCCAACATCGAGGTGGTCGATGTCGATCTTGCGGGAGATCGACGCCTGATGTTGCGTCACGCTGTGGTGAAGGGCGCCCAATTGAACGAGGCGGACGCGAAGCGCGTGCTTCAGCACCTCGCCGATCTCTGGAGCTATGACGTATCGCTTGTCGAAGTCGACGCTACAGACACGGTCCTCAGGGAGTACGTCGTGAGTCCGCGTGCGCTCGCCGCAGCGGCGTAACTGGTCGGCGAGGCCGAGGGTTGCGCAGGGTTGGCGTGTCGGCGCATAAGCGACGGGAAGGGTGGGAGTCCCGTTCGAGCGCCTGGGCAGAGGGTGATCGCCGGCCGCTAGCCGGAAATTGCGCGGCGCATTCTGTTGCAACGCAAAATGACCGTGGAATTCCGGATTCCGGAAAGCGCTCCGACGGCCGCGGGCGGAATCACCGTGAAGGTTGCGCTTGAACAAAGACGGGGTGGGCACGCCATGGATTTAATTCATGATGGAGGTGCTTATGCCGATCGGCTTCGACGATTTGGTGCACGACGTCATGACCGACTGGCCGGCGACCATCCGCGTCTTCCTCGACTTCAAGATGGGATGTGTCGGCTGTCCGATCGCGTGCTTCCACACCGTAGACGACGCATGCCGCGAGCATCACGCCGATCGCGACGCCTTCCTGAAGGCGTTGCGCGAAGTTGTCGCACCACGTTAGAGGCGGCCGTCCCGAAGAATCGAGCCTTTCGCTTCGGGCAATTGATCTAGGTCAATTGGCTTTCTCCAGTTTGAGTAGTCTTGAGCCGCATGCAACGAAGCAGGCGGAGGCACCATTTAGGGTTAGGGATTGAACCATGACAGCTCCGACGTCGGATGATCTGAAAACCGCTTCACAGACGGCTGTGCTCAGTGGTCTCAACCCGCGGACGGTGCAGACCCTCCTTGCGCAGGCGACTGTCGTCGATCTCGAGCCCGGCGACGCCCTGTTTCGGCAAGGCGAGCCCGCAGCGGCATTTTTTATCGTCATCGAGGGCTGGATCAAGCTGTATCGGATCACGCCCGCCGGCGACGAAGCTGTTCTTCACGTTCTGACCAAAGGCGAGAGTTTTGCCGAGGCGGTCGCCTTCGCGGGGGGCCGCTATCCGGCCACGGCTTCTGCCGCTACCGATTCCCGGGTTATCCTGATACCTGCTCACCATGTGATATCTTGCATTCGCGAGATGCCGGATATTGCCATCGCGATGATTGCGTCGACGTCGCAGCATCTTCATCGATTGGTTCAGCGGGTGGAGCAGCTCTCGGCGCAAAGCGGTTTGCAGCGGGTGGCGGAGTTTCTTGCCGGCTTGTGCCCGAACATCAACGGCTCCTGCAGGATTTCGCTGCCTTACGACAAATCCCTGATCGCTGGGCGGCTCGGGCTCAAGCCGGAATCGCTGTCCCGCGTGTTCGCGAAACTTCGATTGGTCGGGGTCGACGTTCGTGCGTCCGACGTCGTCGTCAGCGAAGTTGCGCAGCTTCGCAATCTGATCGCCAGCGATCGAATCAAGGCCCGCGGCGGGCTGAACGGACGGCATCGGCTTGGCGAGGGCCGCTCTCAGCACCGATTGTCTTGAATCCGCGAGGCCGATCGTCTCAGCGCAGCAATGATTTGATTCTTGGCAGGACGCTGGCGCGCCACTCGGTAGCGCCAAAGCGCTGCTCCACGATTTCGTGGTCGGCGACGACAAGCCACAGGGGCACGCCATCGCTGCGCCTGAGGCTGTTCCGATAGGGGCGGATTTCATCCGGCCAGTTTTCGTCTTTCAAGACGTCGTGGAGATGCGGCGACTTGACCTCCCGATAGGTAATGCGCGGGAAGTCCGCGGACGCCAGAAAGGCTGCGCCTTCGCCGGTCTGCCAGGCACGGCAGGGCGCGCAGTCCTCGGCGCCGACATAGAGCAGCATGACATCCGCGGCGTGGGCGGGCTTGCCGGCATGGCCCGCCCAGACCGTCACCGCGATCGCCGCGATTGCGATAGCCGCGCCCACGCCGACGAGCGTTCGTCGAACGATCGTAGAACGGCGTGCCGGTTGAGCGACGAGCCGAATTCCAGACATGTCGAATTATTTCTGTTGCTGGTCCGCTCCTCCTTGACCGCGGTCAAGGATGCGGCGCGTGCGAGCCAGATAGATTTGAATCCTTCACTGGAAGGTCCAAGGGGTCCCGCCATGCCGTCTACTGAACAGCCTCCGAGCTCCGAGCGCGTGCCGACGATGCAGCGGATTCTTGATAATCACTTCCTGCTGCTGTTTCTCGGCGTAACGCTTCCGACGGTACTCTATCTGATCTGGGGCGTGATGGAGATCGCCTCGATCCCCTTGGCGAAATGAAGACTGCAAGCTGCACCCACCCCGCGCTGATGCGCGAATCTTTTTGAGAAGGGGAGATCGACATGGCCGTCACACCGCCCGAACAACGAATTTGGTGGAACGAGCCTATCGAGAGGGTCGAGCTGGTCTGGATCATAATTGCCTTTCTGTGGGGCCTGTTCATGTTCGGCTTCATGATCGCCTGGCACTTCATCGGTCAGCAAAATCTCAGCAAGGAAGCCTACCGCATCGCGCCGTCGGCCTATGAGGCGAAGGTCGACGAGTTCGCCAAGAAATTCCAGGTGCGCGAGGAGCAGGGCATCCCGGTGGTCAAGCCCAAGGCGGGAACCGATGTCTATCTGCTCGGCAGGCTGTGGCAATGGTGGCCGATTCTCGAGCTGGAGAAGGGCGTCAGCTACCGGATCCATCTTTCATCGATCGACTGGCTGCACGGCTTCTCGCTGCAACCCGTCAACATCAACATTCAGGTTCATCCGGGTTACGAGCACGTGATTTCGCTGACCCCGACCCAGAGCGGCGAGTTCGGCATCATCTGCAACGAATTTTGCGGGATCGGACATCACACCATGACTGGAAAGATTTACGTCACGGAACAGAAGCGAGCCGAGGCCGAACCGCGCCTCGCCGGGGGGAGGTAGGCTTATGACCGCAGAAACCGTCATCGGTGCCGTCCCGGCGCAGGCAGAGTTCCGCACCTGTCAGTATACCGGCCTCAAGGTCGATACCGCGGCGCAGACGCTGATCAAGGCAAATGCCGTGGCCGCGGTGGTGTTTCTCGCCATCGGCGGGCTGATGGGCCTCCTGGTGGCGCTGACGCGCTGGCCGGCGGTGCATCTGCTTCCGGCCGACTGGTTCTACCTGATCCTGACCGGGCACGGGGCCAATGTGCTGCTGTTCTGGATCATCTTCTTCGAAATAGCCGTGCTCTATTTCGCTTCCGCGATCCTGCTCAATTCGCGGCTGGCGGCGCCAAAGCTCGCCTGGGTCGGCTTCGTGATGATGGTCGTCGGCGCGATCGCGACCAATGTCGCGGTGCTGCAGGGCGATTCCAGCGTGATGTTCACCTCCTATCCGCCGATGAAGGCCCAGCCGCACTTCTATCTCGGCCTGATCCTGTTCGCGGTCGGCGCGCTGATCGGCTGCGCGATCTTCTTCGCGACGCTGGCGATCGCCAAGGAAGAAAAGACCTATGAGGGGTCGATACCGCTGGTGACCTTCGGCGCGCTGACCGCCGCCATCATCGCGGTGTTCACGATCGCCTCGGGCGCCATCATCCTGATCCCGACCTGGCTGTGGTCGCTTGGCCTGATCAACGACATCGATCCCCTGATGTACAGGGTGGTGTGGTGGGCGATGGGTCATTCCTCGCAGCAGATCAACGTCTCGGCGCATGTCTCGCTCTGGTACCTGACCGCAGCACTTCTGGTCGGCGCCAAGCCGCTGAACGAGAAGGTGAGCCGTACCGCCTTCTTCATGTACATCCTGTTCCTGCAGCTCGCCTCGGCGCACCATCTGCTGGCCGATCCTGCGCTGGATACGAGCTGGAAGATCGTCAACACCAGCTACATGATGTATCTCGCCGTGCTCGGCTCGATGGTTCACGGCCTGACCGTGCCGGGAGCCATCGAAGCGGCGCAGCGCCGCAACGGCTTTAGTCGCGGCGTGTTCGAATGGCTGCGCAAGGCGCCGTGGGGGCATCCGGCTTTCGCCGGCATGTTCCTGTCGCTGGTGTTCTTCGGCTTCATCGGCGGTATTTCCGGTGTCGTGCTCGGCACCGAGCAGCTCAACGTGCTGATGCACAACACCATCTACGTGCCGGGCCACTTCCACGGCACCGTGGTGGCGGGGACGACGCTCGCCTTCATGGGGGCGACCTATCTCGTGCTGCCTCTGGTGTTCGAGCGCGAGATCCTCTTTCCCAAGCTCGCCAAACTCCAGCCCTATCTGTTCGGGATCGGCGCCGCCGGCATCTCGTTGTTCATGATGGGGGCGGGCACGCTCGGCGTCCCGCGCCGGCATTGGGACATCACCTTCAGCGACGCCAATCTGTCGTTCGCCCACTCCGCCGGTGCGTTCCTGATGATGGGCCTCAACGGCATCTTCGCGATCATTGCGGCGATCGGCGGCATCCTCTTCGTACTGGTGGTCGTCGGCACGGTATTCTTTGGCGAAAAGATAAAGGCCGGGCACAAATTGACCTTCCCGCTGCACTCAGGCGGCGGTGCCGCGGCGTCGCACTATGGCAACGAGAAGACTCCGAAACTTCCGGGCACGGTCATCCTGGTCACGATCTTCTTCGTCTGCTTCGTCCTCTACTACTTCATCAACTGGAAATATCTGTCGGAACTCTGGCTGTTCCGCTGATTGATTGCCGTCGATCCCTACGGAGGAAACCCCATGCGCGCCGCAGTCGGACTGACGATTTCGCTCCTGAAACTCAGGATCGGGGTCGCGATTGCGGCGAGCGCGCTGGCCGGCATCGCGGTGGCGAA
>ORJL010191601.1_pt1 | contig 12801 bp, 13 predicted proteins | sample 1779941 | NCBI WGS metagenome assembly ORJL01 (sample SAMEA104232317, study PRJEB22302) | groundwater metagenome | biome: forest; feature: aquifer; material: groundwater | place: USA | collected 2011-08-07 | depth 5.8 m
CCTGGTTCCTGGCGCGCGCGAGCGCGACGCGCGAGGAGGCCTTGCATCGGCTCCGCGCCTCGGAGGAGCGCCTGCACATCCTCTCCCAGCAGCTCCTCACCGCGCAGGAGGAGGAGCGCCGCCGAGTCGCGCGCGACCTCCACGACGACTTGGGACAGGTTGCCACCGCGCTTTGCATCGACCTGGGACGGATCGCGCAGCTGCCGGACGGCCCGCGCCGAACCGAGGCGCTCGAGCGCGCGCGCACCAGCGCCCAGGGCGTGCTCGACCGCATGCACGCGATCTCGGCGCGTCTCCGACCCGCGCTGCTCGACGACCTCGGCCTCGAGGACGCGATCCGGTCCTGCCTCGGGGAATACGCGGCGAGCACCGGCATCGAGGTCGTCGCCAACCTGGCGTGCGCGCGTCGCGACCTCCCCGCGACGGCGAGCGAGAACCTGTTCCGCATCCTTCAGGAGGCCCTGACCAACACGGCCCGGCATGCCCACACGCAGCGCGTGCACGTGGCCCTCGCGGTCGACGCCGGGCACGCGACGTTGTCCGTGCGCGACGAGGGGGCCGGATTCGACCCCGTCGCCGTGCCTCCAGGGTCGTTCGGACTGGCCGGCATCCGCGAGCGCACCGCCCTGCTCGGCGGCGCCTGCGAAATCCTCTCCGCTCCCGGCCGTGGCGCCGAGGTGCGTGTCTCGGTCCCCCTCCCCACACCGGCGCAACGCGCGACCCCCGCGGAGGCACGACCGTGATGGAACGAAGACCCGTCCGGGTCCTGCTCGCCGACGACCACGAGCTCGTCCGACAGGGTCTGGCGCAGATCCTCGGAGACACCCCCGACGTCCGCGTGGTCGGGCAGACGGGCAAGGCGGCCCAGGTCGCCGCGCTAGCGGCCGAGCTGCGCCCCGACCTCGTGGTCCTCGATTACAGCATGCCCGACCTGGACTGCCCCTCCGTCATCGGACGCCTGCGCAAGGAGCTCCCCGACGTCAAGATCCTCGTCCTCACCATCCACGAGAGCATCCACTATGCCGTCAAGGTGCTCGAATGCGGCGCACACGGCTACATCGTGAAGTCGGCCGCCGTACAGGAGCTGGTCGACGCCATTCGTTCCGTCGACGAGGGCGAGGTCTTCATCAGTCCGAAGATTTCGCAGAAGATCCTCGGGCAGCTCCGCACTCCGCGCACAGACCGCCTCGGCATCGACGCCCTCTCCCCGCGCGAATTCGAGCTGTTGCGCCTGCTGGGGAGCGGCCTCGGGCTCAAGGAGTGCGCCCGGCGCCTGGACGTCACCACCAGCACCGCGTCGACCTACCGCGCGCGCTTGATGGAAAAGCTGGATCTGCGCACCACCGCGCAGATCATCCGCTTCGCGATCGAGCAGGGCGTGGTCTGACCGGACCGCGCGGCACCCCCGGACGCCGGCCACCGCCGCCGCCGCGGCCCGGACGGAGGTGGACACCGAGGGGGTCGGCGACATCGCGCTCGTCGGCCGCTTCTGGACGTTGAAGCCGGAGCCGGACCGGGAATTCAATGTCCAGCTGGGCCGGCACGGCGACGCGGCGTTCGCGGACTGGATCTTCATCGTCACGTATTCGCGCAAGTTCTGACGCCGGCAGCGTCTTGTAGGATTCCTCCGACACGCCCCGGTAATGGCTGTTCCCCGCCGCCTGATGTTCGCTATATGAGCATGAATTGCCGCCGCCGGTCGCGGGCGCGTCCTACGGCTGCGGGCGTTCCGCTCGGCGTCGCGGGCGGGACCGAAATCGCGGTCGGCTCGACCTGCCCGCCCCGTCTCCCGACTGCCTTCGGAGATTCATCGATGCTGCGCCACCGGTCGACCATGTTCGCGATCGTCCTCGCCGTCGCGTCGGCCGGGACGTCCGCCCGGGCCCAGGGAGACACGGCGGGCCTGATGGAGCACCGGGCCCCCAACCCGAACCCGACCGCCGCCTACCGGTGGGTCGACATCATCCTCGAGGTGACCGGTCGCGAGGTGGAAAAATCCATCGCGCGCCCGACCATCATCTCGCGGCAGATGGTCATCCCGCTGACCGCGATGTACGACGCCTGGGCGGCGTACGACGAGAAGGCGGTCGGTACCCGCCAGGACGGGAAGCTTCGCCGGCCGGCGGACGAGCGCACCCAGGCGAACCGGGAAAAGGCGATCGGCTACGCCGTGTTCCGCACGCTCCTGAGCATCTTCCCCCAGGACCGGGCGTGGCTGGAGGAGCAGATGAAGGGGATGGGGTTCGACCCCGCGGACGGCTCGACCGACCCGGCGACCGCGCAGGGAATCGGCAACATCGCGGCTGACGCGGTCCTGGACCATCGCCGGCACGACGGCGCCAACTCACTCGGCGACGAAGTCGGCTCCGACGGCCGGCCCTATTCCGACTACACCTTCTATGAGCCGCGCAATCCGATCGACCGGATCCTCGATCCCGACCGCTGGCAGCAGATCCCGTTCGACGACGGCAAGGGGGGCAAGTACCACCCCAACTTCCTCACGCCGCACTGGTACCGGGTCAAGCCGGCCGTGCTGGAACGCAGCGACCAATTCCGGCCGCCGCCCTTCCCGAAAGTCGGCTCGGAGCAGTTGCAGAAGGAAGTGGAGGAGTGCATCGCCTTCAACGGCAACCTGTCGCTGGAGCAGAAATCGATGGTCGAGTTCATGCGCGACGGCCCCCGCTCCACCGGTCAGTCCGGCCACTGGCTGCAGTTCGCCCAGGATGTTTCCCGGCGGGACCACCACGGCCTCGACCAGGACGTGAAGCTCTTCTTCGCCATCGGCGGCACCGCATTCGACGCCTTCATCGCCTGTTGGGAGGCGAAGCGGTACTACGACAGCTCGCGCCCCTGGACGCTGATCCGGCACCTCTATCAGGGGCGGACGATCGTGGGGTATTCCGGCGCGTGCAAGGGCGCCGCGACCATCCCCGGAGAGCAGTGGCACCCGTACTCGCCGACGACGTTCGTGACCCCGCCTTTCCCCGGGTATCCGTCCGGCCACAGCACGGTGAGCGGCGCCTGTTCGAAGCTGCTCGAGCGCTTCACCGGCACCGACCGGTACGGCGCGTTCTACCGGCATCGGGCGGGCCAGTGGACGGAGGCCGGGTGCGGCGTGCCGCAGATGCAGGCGCGGGAAGGCCAGGCGCCGCCGAATCTCCCGGACACGCCGGAAGTCGTGCTGCAGATGCCGACCTGGACGGCGACCGCCGACCTGGCCGGGATCTCGCGCGTGATGGGGGGCTATCACATCCAAGCGGACAACGTCGCGGGGCTGAAGATGGGACGCGCGATCGCGGAGTATTCCTGGCCGAAGTACCAGGCCTTGTTCGACGGCACGGCCGCGCCCCCGGCGGACGGCCGCTAGCCTGGACGGAGATGCAGCGCGCCGAACGAAAGTGGGCCGATCTCCGCATCCGCTGTGCTCGAGCTGGGTGCGCCACGGGGCTGGGTGAATCGCCGCCTTCACTCGCCGCCCTCCGTTCCCGGCTCCGGCCGTCCGCACGCGCCCAGGTAGAGCACGAGGTCGCCGGACGGCAGCGAGAGAGCGCGCGCGACATCCTGCTCCAGGAACCCGCCGAGCGGAATCGTGCACCAGCCCAGGCTCTCCGAGAGCAGGCACAGGTTCTGCATGAGATGCCCGGCCTCCAACAGGAGAAAACGGAACCCGCGACCGCCGTATTTCCGCTCGACCCGACGCCCGTCCCCGACGACGATCCACAGCAGGGACGCACCGGCGAACTGCGCCATCGACGGCACGCGCGTGGCCCACTCGTCGCGTCCCTCCCCCTCGGACACCCGCGACAGGTGATGGCCCGCCCGATCATAGTGGTACGCCCCCGGCTCCAGCCATCCCGCCGAGAGCGGCACCAGATACAGCTCCAGCGCCTGCAAGCCGCCGGCCGAAGGCACCGGTCCGCGCGCGCGGTTCGCGTGCACGCCGTGGGCGAAGCGCAGGATCCGGCTCAGCGCCCGCCGGTCGGGCAGACCGGTCCCGAGCGCGCGGTGACACCGGCGCGCGACCAGCACGCGGTCGAGCGAGCCAATCAGGCGCGGGCGGACCCGATCGAGCGCAATCGATGGGAAGCCGGCGTAGGAGCGCGCCTCGTGCGGCACCACCCCTCCCTGCTCGAACCGCAGGATGCGGTCGCGGAACTCGGCGAAGGAAGTGCGGTCCAGCTCGGTCCAGTGGAAGAAGGCGATGTCGGACACGGAAACGCTCCTCGAGTGGACCCTGAAGATGGGTGCGCGCTCCGGCCGGCCCGCGCCCCGCCCCAAATCCCGACCCCGCATCATCGCCCGACTGAAACGTGGGAGGCGCCACTCCAACCTCGTCGTTTTCGCGACGATGTTGCCGATGTGTCATACGGAGGATCCGGGTCAGGGGAACGGGTGCGGTTCCGTCTCGGCCCACTCTTTCCATCCGCGGGGCGCCCAGAGCCGACCGCCGAGGAGCGGGAGCGAGTGGTGACCGTGCATCGGCTGAAGCCCCGGAACCATCACCTTCAACACGTGCCAGTCCAGGCCCGCGCCCGCGATCGACGGGGGAGTGACCAGCCGGAACAGCCCCGGCCGATCCGGTCCCAGCCGGGTCCGGATCGCCGCGAACCCCTCGCACAAGTCCGCGCCGTTCTCGTGCGCCGGCGCCGCCGCGCGCCGGAACACCGTACGCTCGAGCCGGTCCGGGTGCAAGCTGTAGTACAGCGCGTGGTCGATGAAATCGCGAGGTGCGCGGACCTCCTCCGGAGCGCGGGTGGCCTTCAGCCAGCGCACGTAGTGCCAGCCCTGGATCGCCTCGAGCAGGGACTTTCGCCAGCTCGAGGTCCGGTCTTCCCGACATGCCGCTCCGGCGCTGAAGAGAAATCCGGAGCGCTCATGGCCTTCGACCGTGGCGATGGTGACGTGGGAAGACCAGGGAGAGGCCACGCGGTAGAACCGATAGCGAAGGTTGGCCCGCCGCACGCGCGGCCGCAGCTCCGGCTCGAGGGCGCCGAGCACCGTGTCTTCCGGCCACTCCTCGAGCGGATACGCCCCCCACCACGCCCCCATGATGGCATCGCGCTCGACGACTTCTTGAAGCCCGCGCAGCAGCACGGAGTCGCCCCCGCGGCCGCACGAGAGCCCGGTCGAGATCGAAGGGCTGATGATGTGGCTCCGGCCGAAGAGAAAGGCGAATTCCTCGGGCACCCACGTCCGCTCGCCGGTGCCCGCCTCGCGGCACGCCACCCACCGGCACAACGTGTCACGCTGGAACGGGCGAAAGTGAAAGCCCGGAAGCGCGTACTGCTCGCGGTGAAAGAGCACCCAGGCTTCAGGCGGCACCGCGCGGTCCGGGAGCGGCCAATCCCGGAAACCCGCTTCGACCACCCGGTCGCTCCGCAGCGGGTAGGTTTGGAAGCGCTCGATCGCCTCGCCCAGGCAGGCGGCGCGGGCCTCGTCGGCGCTCCACCCGGCGCCGCCGACCGCCGTGGGTTCCTCCCGTGGCCCCGCGGGCGCCAGCTCCCCCGCCCACAAGGCGACATCCGGATCCTGGGGCTGCCCGTCCGGCGCGCCGATGCTGACGAAGAGCCCGGTATAAGGAGAGGTCAAGCCCTCGTCGACCGACCCACCCCCGGCGAGACCGGCTTCGGATGCGCTCCGTCCCGCTCCCCGCATCACGCCCCCTCGCCGCACTCCGGGCAATCCGGCGCGGTGAACACACGATGGGAACCGACCTCGAGCGATTCGGTCTCGAGGACGTGCAGACGGTAGAGCGGCGCTGCGGCGACCGGGGCTTCCGCAAGCTGGAGTTTCCAGCGGACCAACCCCTCGAGCACGGCCAGACCCGGGTCGGGAAACGGCGCCGGGACCATGGGCTTGCCTGCGCGCGAATGGGCTTCGAGCGCGTCGTAGATTTCCGGCGCGGGAGAGAGCCGGCGAAAGTGGTGCACCAGACAGGCGAGGCAGGGGCCGGCGTCCGGCAGCAGAAGGGGGCTGACAAAGCCACGGGTCATCGGGCCGGTGGTGACCCAGAGCGCGGGATGGCCCTGGTCGCGGCAGCGGCGGGAAAAGCCGATCGCCTCGCGGTAGTCGAGGCGATCCTGACAGAGCAGGGCGAGCGTGCGGGCGGGAGTCGTCGGACGCGGCAGTCCGGCCTCGATCCGGCCGCGGAGCGCGCCGGCGCCTTCCACGTGAACGGCGAATCGGCCGCCCGGGTGGGCCTCGAGGGCGCTCCCGTCGACCAGGACGCGCTCGGCGTAGAGGCCGTCGACGAGAATGCCGGCGGCCGATCGCCGGTCTTCGGGGAGGCCGGCGAGCAGGTCGGGCAGGCGGCGGGCGCCGTCGCAGTCCGCGAGCAGGCCCGGCAGCCAGGACTCGAGCCCGGCTTCGCGCAGCGTGTAGCGGAAATCCTCTCCGGCCACGAGCCGGACCACCCCGGGTTCGGTCAGGACGGTGAAGGGAAGGGCCAGCCGGGGTCGGCGCACGTCGCGGTCAGCGCCCATCGCTGGCGAGCCGCCGCCGCACGGTCTCGATCACGCCGTCGTTCTGGCTCAGCAGCACGTTGTGGACCAGGAAGCGAGGGTAGGGCTCGACCTTCACTTCGAGCGCGAAGACCAGGAGCGACTTCCCCTCGCCGGAAGGCGTGAGCCGCCACCAACCGCGGTTGACCATGAAGTCGCTGGTTGACTCGTCCCACGAGGCGACGCACTTCTGGGGGGTCTCCTCGTGCTCGAGGAGGATGTCGACGGGGTAGGTGCCGAGGGCGGTTTCGACCCGGCCGGTCATATGCCAGCGGCCGTCGGCTTCGTGCGTGGCCTGATTGCCCATCATCTTCCAGAGCCCGGAGTGGAAGATCTCAGGGAAGTGCGCGTAGTCCGTGATGACGCCCCAGACGCGATCGGGAGGGGCAGCGAGAATCGCCGAGCTGCGGACCACCGTACGGCCGTCCGGGTCCCGGTAGAGCTGAGTCAGGACGCCGTCGGCGACGGTGGAAGGGTCGCGCTCCTGGGTGTCCGTCCAACTGCCGCGAATCCAGAGCCAAATGAAGGTGAGGACCAAGGCGGCCATGATCGACCAGAGGACGATGGTGCGGATGCGGAGCGGAGCGTCGGCCGTGGGCGCGGGGGCAGCCTGGGCTTCGGCCATCGTTGGGCTCCTGACTACTGGAGGAGGAGGTATAGGGGCACGAGCAAGGCGCCACCGATCGCTGCGCCGAGCAAGCCGTAGGCGGTGATCCGGACGACTTCGCCTTGCGCGCGGCGGTGATGCGGACCGGCCAGAGCCGCGACCCGGATGCTGGCGATGACGGACGCGGCGAGTTGGAGCACCGGCAGCCCGAGGAGGAGGATGACCATGGTGGCAAACGGACCCCCGAGCCACACGCTGATCAGCGCGACGAGGACGATCGTGAGCCCGAGGGCCCCCCAGTAGATTCGCTGCACCCGCCTCACCGCGTCCACCGGCGACTCCGGGCGCGATTTCGCATCGAGCGTCGGGGACGGAGACATCCCGGGCAAGCTGAGACGGGCCAACTTGACCCCGCTATCTCCTGCGAGGCCGGCACCGACGAGCCCGCCGATGACGTGGAGACAGCAACAGCAGCAACAGCAGGAGGTGCAGCATCCGCCGGCGAGCACCACCGGTCGCCGGCGCCGCTCCGGGGCGTGGATCTCGAGGACGATGCCGGTCCGCTTTCCGTCGTCCGATTCCGTCATGATTCCCTCCGTGAAGCCTGGGGGATCATAGTCACCACGGGCGGCCGGTACAAGGAATCGACCGCCGACATGCGATGCGGCACCGCCGGCGCGGGCGGCGCGGCACGCGGCACCGTCGGGTACGCGGTGCCGTGCTCTGGTCCCGATCGGAGGGGGCCAGGATCAAGGCACCGTCGCACCGTCTCGGTCGCTTGCCATCCGCTCGACTTCCTCCTATCATTCACCCCCGCGGGAGCCGCAGCGCGGCCGTCGGATGCACTCCGCGCGGCTCCGGGCGCTTGCCCCGATGTCGAATTCCCGTCGACCCATTCCAGGAGCACCCGATGCTGATCCGCCTCTTCACCGCCGTCACCCTGCTGATCGCCGCCGGTCCGGCGTTCGCCGACGAGTACTACGTTTCCGCCGCGCGCGGCAAGGGCAAGACCGGATCGAAGGAAGAGCCCGCCCGCGACCTCGGCATCATCAGCGACAAGCTCAAGCCCGGCGACAGCGTCCACATCGCCGCCGGCAGCTATTACGGCATTTCCGAGTCGGGCGTCGATGAGGTCAAGGTCCCGGTTCGGATCATCGGCGGGTACAGCGAAGACTTCTCGAAGCGCGACCCGTGGGGCGAATTCAAGACCATCTTCGCGGGGAAGAACAAGTCGGACAATTTCAGCCCCAAGGCGCGACTGACCGTCGGCGACCGCAAATTGAAAGTCGACGGCAAGTCCGAGATCCTGGTCGACGGCATCATCTTCGACAACGGCGAGCGCAATGGATACACCGACGAGACTTCGCTGAAGATCACGCGCACGTTCAGCCCGAAGACCAAGACCAACATCGCCCCCGACAGCGCGGGTCTTTTCCTCGACCCGCCCGCAGGCTGCGAGGTGACGATCGTGAACTGCGTGGTGGCCAACTGCGCCCCGCATCACAAGCAGGGCGCGATGAAGATCTACGGCGGGCGCGCGTGCAAGATCGCCGTCCGCAACAACCTCGTCATCAACAACACCGGCAGCGGTATCTACCTCAACTCGTGGCACCAGCCCCGCGACGGCAAGGACCAGCCGGAATTCCTGGTCGAGAACAACACGGTGCTCTTCACTTGGAAGTACGACGCAATGAGCACCGACTGCGGCAGCGCGCTCAAGACGGAGAGCAGCGTCGTCGCCACCGTCCGCAACAACGTCTTCGGGTTCAGCGACGCCTATGGCTTCGACAACGTCGGCCGCGCGAAGATCGTCCTCCTCCAGGACAACCTCTTCTGCGCGAGCCTCATCGCTCCCTACCTCGAATTCAACACCAAGATGAAGCTGGAACTGGTCGAGGAGGAGTCGAAGTTCATCGACTCGGCCAAGGGCAACGTGAAGGAGGAGATCCTCGCGCCCGTGCCGGAAGAGTGGGCCAGGCATTACGCCGCGCGCGTCATCATCGATCGCGCCGTGGCCGAGGCCGCCGTCGAGCCGCTGGACAACTGGCAAAATCAAGTGCGCAAGATGCTCGGCCTGCCGCTGCAAGGGACCGACATTGCGGACAAGTCCGACGTCTGGCTCCCTCGCCTCGCGACGGACGCCGCGCTCAAATGCGGCGAGAAGAAGCAGAAGGACAAGTACGGCTGCGAGAAACCGGCCGCGAAGTGACGCGGCTGTCTCTCACCGACCCGGCCCGGTTCATCCGGCTCCCTTTCGTGCGTGCAAACATGGTCGAGATCACCCAATCCAAAGAGGACTACATCAAGGCGATCTGGGAGCTGACCCAGGACGAAGAGGGCGCGCAGAGGGTGCGCATCGCGGAACTCCTCGGGGTGTCCGCCCCCTCCGTGACGGCGGCCCTGCATCGCCTGGAGCGGGAAGGCTTCGCCCGGTCGGACGCCAACGGCCGCGTGTCGCTGACCGAGGTGGGACGGCACATCGCGGAAAAGGTGGTCCTGCGCCACAACCTCGTGGAAAAACTGCTCGTCGAAGTCATCCGCATCGATTGGTTCGACGCCCACGAAGAGGCGGAGCGGATCGAGCACGTGATCTCGGAGAAGGTCGAACAGAAGCTGCTCGAATTGTTTGGCGAGGACGCGCACTGTCCGCACGGGGCTCCCCTACGCGAGGAGTCGGTGGCCGAACGACGCAAGCGCGGATTGCGGCTCCTCAGCGAATGCGCGCCGGGGGAGCAGGTGCGGATCGAGATCATCTTCGAGCGCGACCGGGAATTCCTGCGCTATCTGGACGAGAAGCGGGTCCTGCCCGGGGCCCAAGTGCAGGTGGCGGAGAAGGGGTACGACGGGGTGATCACGCTGAGCGTCGACGGGCGGGCCGTGCCGCTGAGCGGGCCGGCCTCGGGGCGGATCTGGGTGCGGAAGATCACGGTTTGAAAGGGGGAGGTGGTGTGCACGCGGGCACCGCTCCGATCCATGCGCCGATTGCGCCGGTGAAGGAGCGCTCACACGTGACATTCTCGAAGCCAGCCTGCTCCAAGTGCGCCGTCTCCACGATCGAGCCCCGTGCGCCGCCGCCGGTCACGTGGAGCAGCCAGGCCGGCGAGACAGGAAGGTGCGGACGGCAGAAGTCGGCCACCACGATCCGACCACCGGGACGGAGCACGCGGCGCATCTCGCGCAGCACGGTGATCCGGATCAGCGCGGGCAGGTGGTGCATGACGAACGTGCAGAACACGACGTCGAAGCTGGCGTCGGGGTGGGGCAACCGGTCGGCCGAACCCACGGCGAGCTCGAGGCGAAGGCCGGCCGCGGTCGCCTTGTGACGCGCGTACGCGACCATCTCCTCTGCGGGCTCGACGCCGCACAGTCTGCCCGCGCTCCCGACCTGCGCGGCGGCCGTGCGTAGGAGCGTCCCGGTCCCGCACCCAACGTCGAGCACCGCATCCCCCCCTTTCGGGGCTCCGAGGCCGACCAGCCAGCGCCGCATCCGCCCCTCGAACCCGAGGCTCAGGACGCGTACGAGCAGGTCGTAGGCCCGCGGCCAGCGGATCAGGACGCTCCCCTCGGGGTGGCCGTGCGGCGCCTTGCTGTCGCCCTGGCAGCATGACTGGCCCATGTGTGCGCGCCACACCCGCGCCGCCGCCCCGACGCCGAGGCTGACCCCGGCCAGCAAGGCCAGGTGCGCAGCCACGAGCAAGCCCGGCGCGACCCACCACCATGCGGGCCCCTCGAGCACGAGAAGCAGCGTCGCCACGCCCACGAACACGATCCCTGCGAGCAGGAGCGGGCCGTGGGCCGCGCGGGGCCGAGCCCTCACGCCCTGATCCGTGACCTCACCGCGACAGCATGTCTGGACAGACATCGACCCTCTTTCCTTCAGCGCAGGTAGCGCCGCATGACTTCCACAAGCTCGTCCCCCCAGGTCCGCCGCCCACACGCTCCGCGACGCTGCGAATCACGAGCATCACGACGACGCCCGCGGCGCGGGGCGCTTCTTCGTAGACGCGCCCACGGTAGCCGATCGGGATGTCGCCGGGCAAGCGAAATGTCCCGTCACCCCGTCATGGCGCGGACGGAGGTCCGCCGAGTCGGGGAAACTCGGGCGGGTCGTCCGCGCTTACGCCTGCCAGCGCCAGCGCGTCCGTCCACAGGCGGTGGAACACCTTTTCGCCCACGGGCTGGAATCCGTGAGCGAGGATCGAGGCATTCCGCGCGGTCAGTGGGCTCCGCTGCTCTCCGAGTCCTTGTGAGAAGAACCGGGCGCCGACATCGTCGCCCAAGGCTTGCAACAGGGCGAAGGCGTCCTGGAGGCCGATTTTCACGAGTCCACCGCCGGCGCGCGCACTCCACGTGGCTCGGAGCGGTTCGGGGATGCGGTCGAGCGGCACCGCGCCGGTATCGGGAAGCGCGTGACGCTCCGCAAGCCGCGCCTGCCCGGTCGCCTCGATCGCCCGATACAAGCGCGCGACCGCGTCATCGTGGCGACCTTCGGCCGCGCGCCGCCGGGCGTTGCCCAGCAGGTCGAGCACGAGCGCCGGGCTGGGCGCCCGCGGTTCACCCAGCGCCTGGAGGTGCGAGCGATGGCGGTCGACGTCGGCGAGGATCCGGCCGGCGCGTTCCGCTCCGAACAGGGCCGTCAGGTCGTTGGCGTTGCCGGCGAGGTTGCGCAAGCGGGAGAGGGCGCCCGCGTGGTCGAAGCGGTCCCAGGCCGCGTAGGCTTCGATGAGGGACTTCAGGGTCGCCAGGCTGCGCTTCATCGCCGCGTTCTCCTGCGCACGCAGCGCCTGATCCAGACCGCCGACGGCCGCGGTGAACGAACCCCGGTCGAAGAGCAGGACCGCGTCATCGACGGCCTGAAACCCGAGCGCGTCCCAAGGATTCCCCGTGTGCAAGACCTTCTCGGTGCCGGTGACGACCACCCCCACACCCGCCTTGGTGCGATCCGTCCCGCCCACGTACGAGAAGCGGCAGGGCCAGCGTTGTCCCTGGAGGACGAGGGCGGCGGTCATGCACTTCGTGCCCGCGGTGAGGTCGACGACGACCTCGAAATCGTCGCCGCGAGCCAGCCAGGCTTCCACCTCGGGAGTAAGCAGGCGCAACCGGGCGACGCAGGCGGTGAGGTCCTGGCTGTCGGGGACCTCCGCGATCTCGTAGCGCCCGGGGTCGAGCGCGCAACCCGCGGCCACCGCCGCCGGGACGATGGCCGTTCCGACCGTGGCGGTCGTTTCCGGGGACGTCACGAACCGAACCCGCGCGGGCCGCCAATGCCGAAGTGAGGCGACGATCGGCTCCGGGCTGCCGCCCACCGTGAGGATGAGGAGCGTGTGGGGCATCGATTCTGATCCTATCCGCCGTAGAAATCGTGGTCGCTGACACCGTGCTCCGGGGTCAGCCTGAAGTGTCGTCGAACGGCCTTGACCAGCCCCACGCCGACTTCCTTCCCCTCGCCGTGGCATGTGATGGGATAACCGGTAGGGACCCGCCCTTCGAACCAGCGTTCGCTGCCCTTGCCGCGCCCCCGGACTTCCAGGATCCCGTACCTCTTCAGGATTCGGCGAAGATCCCGGAACGTGAGGCGCCTGTCCATCGGCGGCGGCTACTCCGCGATCGCGTACAGATCGGCTGCCGTCTTCTCGAGGGTCTTCTCGATCACCCGGCGGATCGGACGGCGCTCGATGCGGGTGGCCCGGATGA
>ORJL011147311.1_pt1 | contig 12799 bp, 11 predicted proteins | sample 1779941 | NCBI WGS metagenome assembly ORJL01 (sample SAMEA104232317, study PRJEB22302) | groundwater metagenome | biome: forest; feature: aquifer; material: groundwater | place: USA | collected 2011-08-07 | depth 5.8 m
CATAACCATGATGACAAGAAAGTTGCTGATACTGTTGGGTGAGCATGCGATGACGATGTAGATCTCGCCAAGCGCCTATATTCGTGGTTATCTCAAAACGAACATATGCGTTTTCTAAAGCTCGTCCTACTTTTTGCCAACGGGCCGTGCGCCCCTCAAAATAAGTATTTATAACTCTGCGCTTATCGTCTTGCGACATTTCATTTACTGCTTCGAGAATTTCATCCCATGAAAGATGAGTTGCGGCGCTGTCATACAGCATTCCGCAAATAATCTTATTTTCTCCATTATGATCGTAATCGATAAGCTTTACGTCAGGTCCGGTATCATTACAAACAAGAAGTTCGCCCAGAACCTGTGGCGCAATAGCTGCCATTCTCAATGAACGTTTTGCGATATATTCCTGATAATTAGCATTAACTTCGCTGTCTATTCTGCGGAAGAAAGAAGGAGTAACCTGTTCAAGTTCATCCTTAATTCTTTGCGCAATCCACCTTACTTCTCCCAAAGGATGCTTAGCGGAACGGTTAACAGCATATTCAAACGACTGACCGTTCCCAAAAAATGCTACTTGGCTCAACGTAGAACACGGCAAAAGACCGCGCAAAACATCAAATGCCTTGGTTTTAATAACATTAGGCTTTTCTTCCGGGAAATTGCTTTGAAGCCATTGCTGCACGCGCGGCAGTAAGGCGCTATATGTTTCAAAAAGACCATCCATGGCCAATTTATATTCTTCAACCAAACCCAAATCTTCAATATCAGGACTAACATAATACAGATACTGGTCGTTTACCTTCTTGGAAAAATCTACATACCGTGTTGATTTTTCAATCGGAGCCAAACCGATGCGCTGATCCTCAAGATGTTTAATGGCCGGCTGAGAAATTCCCCAAAAAACCAAATGGCTTCCGGCCATCTGAGCAATTGAGTCGTCCCCATATTCGGCCAACCACTTAACATAAAAAGCGCGCGCCCGCGGATTGCTGAATACTTCAGCTAAGCTGTGTCCATCTAAAAATTTAAAAAGTTTACGCAATGAAGCAGCGTAGGTTTGTTTTTCCGCCCAAGTATCGGTATCATCATTTTCTTCACGCTTAGGTTGAACAAACGGCGTAACATATTCTTTAAGAAAGATCTCCCGAAGGTCGTCGGGTGCCCGGCTGGTTCTTGAACAAAGCGCTCCGATAAATTCAGGCGAAGGTATCAAAGGCGCATATACAGATTCGCTTGTATTAGTAAAAAAGGGTTTTAAATAAAATAATTCTTGCGGCGTCCAGGACGGAGAAGCAAAAAGTGGAGCATATCTATCTAGATTGGGCATCAATTCTCCTGTCTTTGTTGTATATTTTTGCTGAGATTATGTTATCAACGTGCGGTTTAATTGACGCAAAAACCTCTTCAGGACTCTTCGCGCCATCAATTATTACTGTTTTAACATTACCAAACATTATTGCAAGCGAAAGATAATTTTGCCTAACTCTTTCCAAAATAGCGTTTTCCTCAAAAACATCTGCCTTGTTATTTAAACGTCTTACTGCTTCTTGTGCGGATATATCTATAATTAAAGTGATATCCGGAAAAATAAAATTATAAATAGCTTCGTGCGTTTTCAATAATTTTTCTATTCCTTCGCTTCCGGTTGCCGGCCCATACGCCAAAGTGGACATAAAATATCTTTCGCATATAACAAAATTATCAGAGCCATTATTAAGACAAGGCATTATCTCATGCTCAAGATGTCTTGCCCGATTATCTATAAAAAGACTCTGTATTTCATCAGGCTGAGCTGATTCCTGGCGCCCAATGATCCTCTTTAAACGCTGATCGTTTGCGGTCATTTCACCCCACCAAGGTTCTTGTGTAAAATTTGCCTTAAACCCCAGTCCGTTAATATAAGACTGTAAAAGTTCTCCTTGTGTATGTTTTCCCGAGCGGTCTATTCCTTCAAAAGCTATAAAAATTCCCGGATAAGAATTATTCATACATAACATCATATATCAAAACAGCCCCGACGTAATGTCGGGGCTGTTAGTATATAAATCTTATTCAACGGTAATGCCCATACTTCTTGCGGTGCCTTCAATTATTTTTGAAGCGGCATCTATATCGTTAGTGTTGAGATCGATCATCTTATCTTCGGCTATTTTTCTTATCTGAGCTTTGCTAACCTTACCAACCTTAGTTTTATTAGGTACGCCGGAACCCTTTTCAATACCGGCTGCTTTACGCAGAAGATCTGATGCCGGAGGGGTTTTTAATTTCATTTCAAACGTTCTATCCTCAAAAACAGTTACTTCAACCGGTATTATTGAACCGATTTTATCTTTGGTACCTTCATTGAATTTAGATACAAAATCCTGAATGTTCAAACCATGAGGACCCAAAGCCGTACCAACAGGGGGCGCTGGCGTAGCTTGTCCTGCGGGTATCTGTAATTTCAAAATTGTTTTAATTGGTTTAGCCATATTAACTCAATTACTATAAATTATATACGTTTGATTTGCAAATAATCTAACTCAACCGGAGTTTCTCTGCCGAACATTAAAACTAACACCTTTACTTTGCCTCGGGCTTCATCTACCTCATCAACCTTTCCATCAAAATCTTTAAATGGGCCGTCATTTATACGAACAGCGTCACCGACATTAACATCAACTTTATATTTCGGTTCTTCAACGCCCATTCTTTTCATAAGCGCGTCCACCTCTTCCTGAGACAATGGGGTTGGAGTAGTGCCTGAGCCGACAAAACCGGTAACTCGTGGTGTATTGCGCGCCACGTACCAGGAGTCATCCGTTACGATCATTTCAACAAGCACATATCCGGGATATATTCTTTCTTCAACCATTTTCCGTTTACTATTTTTTATTTGAATTCTTTTTTCTTTTGGAACTATAACCTGAAAGATCTTGTCTTCCATACCCAGAGATTCAATACGCTGTTTCAAATTACGCGCGACAGCATCCTCATATCCGGAATAAGTATGAAGCGCATACCAGTGTTTTTCTTGAGTTATTGTTTGTTTGGGCACAATTTAATGCTTGTCGCGTGGTGTATATCACACAAATAATTTGCGATATAGGATTCGCGAGTTGCCAAATACTATCTGTTACTCCAATTAATAATTAAGGTTATTCCCTGTTGAAAAATAAAATCTAAACCGCCCAAAAGTAAGCCCACAAATACAGAGCCTGCAATTACGACAAAAGTATAGGCAAATAACTGTCTGCGATTAAGCCATGTTACCTTACGAAGCTCTTGAATAACTTCTCTAAAGTAGTTTGCTATTGGGGAAATAAATGGCATATTTAAAAATTATGCGGTTTAAAAAAACGCCCACGCGGGGCCTTCCTGTTTAATATATATTCCCCAAAGACTAAAGTCAACCCCTTACACCTAAACCAAAGACATTATATAATCTTTTATTTTTTGAGCCACAGCAGGTTCGCTTAATTCGCGTCTATACTCTTCAAAGGCACAAATCCGCATAACAATATAAGAACGCCCCTCTTCTTCTAAAGCCTTAAAGTGTTCTTTAAAGTAGTAGCTTAATGTATTAATCTTCCCTCCGGAAGTATAGATATTAATATCTTTGGGTACAAAGCGCTCAACCGAACTAGGCGGAACAATAATAACAGAATGCGACGGTAACGCGGCAATTTTTTCGATTTCAGCCTCTAAAGCTTCTAATTTACTCGGAGAAGAAAATTTTCCGGAAGAAACAAGTTGGTGCATTATTTCCTCCGAAACCCCGAAAACATTTTGCGCTTTATGCGTAACCTCTTCAAAGCTTGCAAATTTCTCTGAACGAATGGCGATAGCATTTTTGGGAAGATCTCTTTTTATAAACCTGCGGTAATATTCACTAACTAACTTATTCTTTGAAGTTTCAAATAAACCCAGTAAACCAAAGTCAGTTAAATCCCAAAAATCATTTTCTTCCATTTTGAGCTCCTTTAAAAGCTCGTGCATCATTTTTTGCACCAGGCGCTGGGCAATTGTAGAATTCTTACGCAGATAAACATTCTTGTACATTTTTACATAGAATTCCTGTATGGCTTTGGCTTGATCTATCGCCTTTTCATCTATGACAACTTTGTTATCTATAAAATAAGTATGGTTTGCCAGATATTCTACTCCCGGGATCTCACCCAAAGTATAATAAGCATCGCGCGATAGATAATCTAATTTTTCTGTACCTAAATTTTTATCGTGAACTGCTAAATATAAAGGGTTTTCATGTGTAAATAATTTCTTGAGCTTATCAAAATCAAGATTCACAGCTTCAACCGCATATTTAAGCTTATCTATTATACGGGCTCCGTGTTCATCGTGATCCGTACCATAAAGCTCTTTGGTAACTTCTTCCGATACATGAGAAAAGGGACCGTGACCGATATCGTGCCACAAAGCAAAAGCGGCCAACAAACGACCCTCCTCCTCATTAATAAAGCCCCGATGTGTCCACCTATCCACAAGCTGTTGAGTTCTGCGAAAGGCCCCAAAACAATGCTGTTTTCGAGTATGTGTAGCCGCGGGGAAAAGCATGCTGGTAACACCCAGTTGGTACTTAAAACCTAAAGCCTGAAACTGCGGAACATCTATCATCGGCAGATAGTCAGTAATATCTATAAGTCCCCATAAAGGGTCATTTATAAGTTTAACGTTTTTAAAAGCTTTCATAAACAAAAATTAAACCAGAAAATAAAACCTTGGTTTAAATATCCAGATTTTGTACTGTTTTGGCGTGCGTTTGGATAAATTTTTTGCGTGGAGCAACTTCAGAACCCATCAAAACATCGAACATTTTATCGGCTCCTTTTACGTCATCAATAGTAACCTGCTTCAATACGCGCGACGTGGGATCCATAGTTGTTTCCCACAATTGGCCCGGGTTCATCTCACCAAGACCTTTATAGCGTTGAATCAGTATTCCTCCCGGAGAAGCCACTTGGGCGGCGGCGCTATCCAAAACTTCTTCATCTGTTGTTTCATCAGGCTCCTTTTTGGCGGCGATTTTCTTATTTTTCTTTTCTTTTGCGGCTAATTTAAGATTTTCAAATTCTTTTACGGTTTTGGCCTTTTCGTCGTCAGAATATGCGTAACGAAATTCCTTTCCTTTTTGAACACGATAAAGTGGAGGCTGAGCTATATATAAGTATCCGCTTTCTATTATTTTAGGCAAATATCTGAAAAATAAAGTAAGTAAAAGCGTTCTAATATGCGCGCCGTCAACGTCAGCATCGGTCATTATAATAATTCTTTTATAACGTATTTTCTCTAAATTAAAATCTGCCGCAATAGCGGTTCCCAAAGCAATAATTAAAGCTTTGATTTCTTTTGACTCCAGAGCATGATCCAAACGACTTTTTTCTACGTTCAATATTTTTCCGCGCAAAGGCAGAATCGCCTGAAATCTGCGGTCTCTTCCCTGCTTAGCCGAGCCGCCTGCGGAGTCACCCTCAACAATGAACAATTCCGACTCTTCCGGATCCCGCGAAGAACAATCGGCTAATTTGCCGGGTAAAGTTAAACCATCCAGAACACCCTTACGTAAAACCGTGTCACGTGCAGCTTTTGCGGCAAGACGGGCTTTTGCTGCAAGAACGGACTTACCCATTATTGCCCTCGCGTCTTGTGGATTCTTGTCTAGGTATGTTTGTATCCCTTCGCCCATAACCGCTTCTACTGCTGTTCTTGCTTCAGGACTACCAAGACGCGCTTTTGTCTGTCCTTCAAATTGAGGTTCTCTTAATTTTACCGAAACAACAGCAACCAAACCTTCGCGAACATCTTCCCCGCTTAAATTCTCATCAGACTCTTTAAGAAAACTGTTCTTGCGGGCATAGTCGTTCAAGGCGCGGGTTAAAGCCACACGAAAACCGGTTATGTGCGCTCCGCCATCGCTTGTGTAAATATTATTAGCAAAGCCCATTTCTATACCGGCAATATCATCCACATATTCAAAAGCTACCTCAACTGAAACATTTTCTTTTTCTCCTGCTACGTAACAAACTTCCTGCTGAAGTTTATTTTTATCTCCGGAAATATATTTAATGAATGCGCTAATTCCTCCTTCAAAATAAAAATTGTAGTCAAAATCAGACCGTTCATCAATAACTCTAATTCGTACCTTACGTGTCAAATATGCTTGCTGTCTTAAATGTTCAAGAACTCGATTCAAATCAAATTTAATGTCTTTAAATATTTCTGGATCGGGTTCAAAAGTAATTGAAGTTCCGGTTCCTTTACAGGTATCTATTTTTTTAACTGCTGCCTTGGGCTTGCCGCGCACATATTCCTGCATCCATATTTTTTCGTCGCGACAAACCTCAGCGCGTAAACTCACTGAAAGCGCGTTTACCACCGAAACACCCACACCATGTAAACCCCCAGCCACTTTGTAAGATTGTCCGCCAAACTTTCCGCCCGCATGCAACGTAGTTAATACTGTCTCAAGCGCTGATTTTTTTGTTTGTGCGTGAATCTCAACAGGAATACCGCGCCCATTATCAATTACGCGTATTTTTTTACCGTCAGCAAAAATGCGCATTTCTATATCTGTAGCGTAACCTGCCATTGCTTCATCAATCGAATTATCAACCACTTCCCATATGAGATGGTGCAAACCATCTACGCCGGTTGAGCCGATATACATGCCCGGACGTTTGCGCACAGGCTCAAGACCCTCCAATACATAAATATCTTTGGCTGTATAACTGCTTTCGGGCTTATTTGCTTCTTTTGGAGCTGTTTTTTGCGCTTTTGCTTTAGCCATACTTAATTATTTGTACCATTTTTAAAGTGTTTTTCATATAACGAATCTGAGAGTTTCCTGTTTTCCTCCCTAGCAGAAACCACCAAATCACGTGAAGCTTCAGAATCGATTCCAGATACCACCTCATCCTTAAGGGGTGTTAAACCAGTATCGTTAATATCTGCTTGAGCGGCTATAACATAAGCTCTCCTATGCATACGCAAATGAAACCCAAGTCCGCTGTCGTCATTATCCCGTCCTATATATAATTTAGTGTCGGCAGGAAATAAACTTTCATAATCAGTTACTGGACGATTATCTTCAGGAAACTGACGACTCAATGCCATAACGTCAAACGCAATACCGGCCTCTTGAAATTTTTTTGCCAACCGAGCAAGAGTAACACCGCTTTCAATATGATCAGTAACCACAAGTGCTCTTCCATCGCCAATATATTCCTTCAATTCTTGAATTCTTGTTTTTAAATTTTTTTCAAATTCTGCACCCTCTCTAGTTCTTCCTGCAGCAATAAAATACCCTGGAACTGCCGGACGGGATTCTTGTTGCGCTGTCCTTGAGAGTATATCTTGCATAACTAAAGCCGGAAAGCGCGCGCTTCTATCGTCTCCAATCACGGCAGTCCAACGACCCCGCTTAATATCTTCACGCGCGCTGTCAACAAGTCCGTCCATAATAGGAGCCAAAATCCCCTCAAATGTTCTATGTTGAGTTAATTTATCAAATGATTCCCGCTCAAAATCCGGTACATTCTCTCGTCTAAAATTGGATTCTTCTCTCATATTGTTTATCTTACTTCCCAGCCCCGGACACTTAGAGCTGTAATTATATTTTTATGCATATCGTCTATTTCTTTACCGCTCAAAGTACGAGTTTGAGATTGATATATAACACGAAACGCTAAACTTTTTTTACCTTCCGGCAGATTTTCACCCTCATAGTAATCAAACAGCTCTATATCACGTATCAAACTTTTGCCTACTCTAGCTATTTCACTGCCCACCTCATCTACCAAAGTATTGTTATCAACTAAAACAGCTATATCGCGTACAGCTTCAGGATATTTTGAAGGCAGGCGATATTCATGTTCTTCACTGCTTTCCTGAACTAATTGCGAAAAGTTTATCTCAACAGCAACTATATTATGAGGCCAAGAAAATCCCGCAGAAATATCCTGCCGTAAAATTCCCACAACGCCTATATTCCTCCCGTCAACTTCAAGTATAGCCGAAGAAGAAACAGACCAAAACATATAATTATCTCTATTCTTAAAAACAGTATCGGCCGGACGCCATATTACTTCAGACAAACCCAATGCCGCCAACATATCGTTTACTGTACCCTTAACTATTCTGAAATTGCTCAAAATGTCGTCGCTATTTTTTATTGCGCGTACAATAGCTAAATGCTCTTGCTCATTTAACTTATTACTTGAGCGTTCAAAAATATTACTTATTTCAAAAATATTAAGTTCGTCGGTATATTTAAAATTATCAGCTGAAGCACTAACCAAACGCGGAATTATCATTGGTTGCATAAATTTTTTATCTTCTGCGATTGGATTGCTCAACTCAACAAGCTTTTCGCTTTCCAAACCGAAAGCCGCGGCTAATGCATCTCCGACAAAAGAATAAGTTCTCAATTCGATAAAACCGGCTTTGACTAAAAAATCCTTAACTTTATTTCTGTTTAAACGCGCAATATTTATTTCAGGCGCATGAGCTAAAATTTTTGGTGCCTCTGCTTTTATTTTTTCATACCCATGAAGCCTTCCGATCTCTTCGATCAGATCCTGATCATTTACCAGATCTAGACGTTGTGCGGGCGGAATTACTCGAAATGATTCTTTAGAAATTAATTTAATATTACAACCAATAGCCGCCAGAATAGAACGTATTTGCTGTACCGATAATTTAGTTCCCAATAGAGAATTTGTCCTGCTTAATGAAAGGGGTATTGCTACATTACTTTGCTTACCGCCTGCGGTATCAATAACCCCACCAACAACCGTACCGCCAGCTATCTGGCTCATTAAATAAATAGCTCTATCCAAAGCCAAAGGAATTTGCGCCTTGGGTAAACCAGCAGCAAAACGCCTGGCGGCATCGGTTTCAATATTCAATTGCTTAGAAGTTTTATAAACAATTATCGGATCAAAATTAGCGGCCTCAATAACTATATTTTTTGTCTCTGAAGAAATTCCCCCTCTGACACCCCCCTTAATACCGGCTATTGCTAAGGGTCCGGTTTTATCGGCAATAACCAAATTAGATGAAGACAATATCCTATTTTGGCCATCTAAAGTAGTTATTTTTTCTTTATCTGATGCTTTTCTAACTAAAATTTCTGCCTTTCCTTTCAGATTTTTTGCTAACTTATCATAATCAAAAGCATGCAAGGGTTGGCCGGTCTCAAGTAAAACATAATTTGTGACGTCAACAATATTATTTATAGGCGCCACACCCAAACTAATAAGCCTATCTGAAAGCCATTTTGGCGAAGGAGCAACCTTTATGTTAAAAATTGCGCGGGCCATATATCGCGGGCACGACTTCCCGTCTAAGACTTTTATTGAAAGATGTTTATTTAATTGTTTTGATCTATTCTCTTTAAACTCTGTCTTGGAAAGAACAAATTTATTTTTTACTCCTTGAATCGTTAAAATAGAATTTATTTCTCTTGCTACCCCCAAATGTCCTGACGCGTCGCCCATTCTATTGGGCAAAATTGAAATATCTAAAACCCAATCGTCGCCGGATTTTTTAAGATCCTCTATCTCCCATGAGTGCATTGTTAAAATATCCACAAGCTTTTTGGGCTGAGGGATATAAGGCAAAAAATCTTTTAACCAAAGATAAGAATATTTCATAGTTTAAAATTGCTGCGACAAGCGTATATCCCCGGAATTAAACAATCGTATATCCGGAATCTTATATTTCATCATGGCAAAACGCTCTAAACCAAAACCAAAAGCAAATCCTTGAACTTGCTTGGGATTGTACTTAACGGCGTTGAAAACCTGGGGATGAACCATTCCTGCCCCACCCATTTCAAGCCAACCTGAATGCCCGCAAGTAGAACAACCTTTACCGGAACAAAAAAGACAATTAATATCCACTTCAAAACTTGGTTCTGTAAATGGAAAATATGAAGGACGCAAACGAATATTAATTTTAGTTCCGAAGAAACGATCAAAAAACACATTAATTATATATTTCAAATTAGCTACGCTGATATCTTCACCCACCATTAGACCCTCTACCTGATTAAACTGCAATTCATGCGAAGCATCTGTGGCTTCAAAACGATATGCTTTTCCTGGAACTATAATGCGAAAAGGCGGCTCATGGGTTTCCATATATCTTATTTGGACAGGGCTAGTGTGTGTTCGGAGCAATAATTTTTCGCTTTTAGCTTTTAGCTTTACATTTTCTTTAATCCAAAACGTGTCCCACATATCTCTAGCCGGATGGTTCTTGGGAACATTTAACGCATCAAAATTATGCCACTCATCTTCCATCTCGGGACCTTCGACCACCTCAAAACCTAAACCGGAAAAAATATGCTCTATTCTTCTTTCAATCAAAGTAAGCGGATGTAAGTGTCCGCTCTTTATTTTTGTTCCGGGCATAGTTACATCTAAGCCCTTAGCTGAAACTTGATTGTCAGCAGATAGAAGAGCGCCCCTCTTATCTCTTAAACTATTTTCTATTGCGGCAATAGCGCTATGAATTTCTTTAGCGTGTTGAGGCCGTCTTTCAGCCGGAATATCTCCTATTGAACGCAAAAGGTTTCTTAATGAGCCGTTCTTCCCCAAATATGTGCTATAAATTTGGTTCAATTCCGAAGCGCTAACAGCGCTATGAATCCGCAACAAAACATCTTTCTTAATGTCAGAAATATTCAAATTTTTGGTATTATTTTCATTCATTCTTTTAGCATTTTAGCAAAAAAAACCTGTATTTACAAGGGAAAAAGACGAAACGGCCTATACTTTTCGGCCGTTTTATATGCATATAAATCTTTAGTTTTTTTCTTTATATAACGGTAAAAATATAACGCTACTCTATCGTAAGCACCCCCGTTTGCTGATTAATAACAAAACGAAAGTTCTTCAGATCATCGGGAATTTTACTGATTAATTTTTTAGCTATTAGATCATCTATTGTTTGCGGATAAACTCCATATAATCGCTTATACCCAAAAATCAGACTTTGAATTAGCTCTATATGGTCAACTTGCTGTATCCAAGCTTTAGCGGATTGTTTTATAAATTCATTGCCGGTTGTTTTGTATATTGCATCAAATAATTCTCTAGCGCTGGTTTGATCTCCTGATTTTAAGGTATAAGAAGCAATCAAACCGTCTACATAATCGGGTTTTCCGGGTATTGAAGCGGCAATCTTCATATATTTCAATGCCTGTTCGTAATCTTTTGAAAAAACTCTATACTGAACCCCTAAATAAAAAGGTATTTGCCAGCTTGAGGGTATAGCGGCAATCCCCTTGTCTGTAAGCAAACGAGCATTTTCCATAGAACCATAACGAGGAAGAATCAAATTTGCAAAAAGATACGGATATTCAAACCGCGGGTCAAGAGTTGTCACAATATCCAAATATTGAAACATAAAACTGTTCTTCCGCGTACCCTCTATGATTAAATACTGAACGGATTGAATCCAAAAAATATCTGCCAAAAAATTACGCAAACCCAAAGAAGCAGTCTCAATAAGGGCTGCCGGTGGCAAAAAAACCTGAGCCGGATAACGCAAACGCCTAGCTTTAGATAATTGGTTATAATTCATTTGCGACCAGACTATCAAAAACACCAGGAATACTAAAATAATTACAGGATAAATGCCGCTTAATTTAAAATTTCTTGGCATGATCAATAATATTTAACCTAGTATTCCCTACGCTCAAAAATAAAACGGGCGATAATAAACAAAGCCAGACCGTAAGCAAACGCATAAATTAACGCAAAACCTAAAACAGAAAAAGAAGGAGATAGATTATATAAAACATCGTTACGTATATTAAATTTTTCGAGGTTAGGAAACAAATAGTATAAAACAGAAAACGCATATTTTATTACGTTGTTCTCCTGTTTATTTATTATTCCCAGAACAACAGAGGATGAATGGCCTATAAGAAAAATTGATGCTGTATAAACCGAAGAAAGTATAGGCGAAGTAAAGCCTGAAAAAAGTATACTCACCATAATTATAAGCATCGCTTCAACAAAACCCAATGAAATAGCCAGAGCGAGATAAGGAATTTCAGTTAATGTTCCCGTTTTTAAAAACAGAACACCGAAAAAAAGCAGTGAGGTAAGAATGGTCATCAAAAGCGTGGTCAACGACAAACCCAACCACTTACCCAGAATTACTTCGTGTTTCTTAATGGGTTTTGAGAGTATAAGAAAAAAAGTTTTTCGCTCTACTTCTTTATAAATAAGGTTCGCTCCGACAAATATTATAATAAAAACCTGTAGTAAAAATATTGCGGTCAGACCAAAATCTTTGATTATTTTGCTGTCCTGATCAAGCGATATTGAACCTAAAAACAACGAAGAGCTTATAATAAATAAAGCAAAAATAACAACAACGAATAATATACGATCACGTATTGATTCGCGAAGCGTATTAAAAGCTATAGCCAAAATCCGATTGAACATATCAATTATCTTTAGTTCTTACTTTTTTAATAATATTTACAAAGGCTTCCTCCAGCGTTGAAAACTCTCTTTTAACTTCTTCTACCGAGCCGGACACAATCAGGTGTCCCCTATCTAATATTCCAACCCGATCGCATATATCTTCGACGTCTGAAAGTATATGAGAATTAAAAAAGATTGTTTTACCTGCTTTTTTTAAATTAATAAGTAAATCCTTGGCTTCGACGCGGCCCAAAGGATCTAATCCATCCAAGGGCTCGTCAAGAAATAATACTTCCGGATCATTTATCAATGCTTGAGCCAGGCCCAAACGCTGACCCATTCCCTTAGAATATTTCCTTATC
>ORJL010278626.1_pt1 | contig 12797 bp, 6 predicted proteins | sample 1779941 | NCBI WGS metagenome assembly ORJL01 (sample SAMEA104232317, study PRJEB22302) | groundwater metagenome | biome: forest; feature: aquifer; material: groundwater | place: USA | collected 2011-08-07 | depth 5.8 m
CTCGCCTGTGCGGCTCCAATCGCTCCGACCCCTTCGAAGAACGTCCAACCGCCGGGGCAGAGTCCCTTGACCAGGTCGATTTTTGAACGACTCTTGACAAGGGCCAGGTTTACGGCGGCGCTGGCTGTCGCAACCATTCTGGCCGCTAGTGGCGGCGGCCTGGGGCGCGCCGCTCAACCGCTGGAGCACAGCGGACCCGCCAAAGCTGAAATTCGAAAGTCGGAGGACCGTTACCAGCTCTATGTGAACGGAAAGCCCTTCTATATCAAGGGCGCTGGATTGGAGTATGGCAACCAGGAAAAGCTCGCGGCTCATGGGGGCAACTCCTTCCGCACTTGGAGGGCGGAAAACGGACAGGAGACCGGTCAGCAGGTGCTGGATCGCGCGCGCAAGAATGGGCTCTACGTGACGATGGGTTTGGACGTCGCGCGGGAGCGCCACGGCTTCGACTACAACGACGCGGCGGCCGTGGCCCGGCAGTTGGCCTCCATCAAGGCCGACGTGATGAAATACAAAGATCATCCGGCCCTCATCATCTGGGGAATCGGCAATGAACTCAACCTGAACGCCAAGAACCCGAAGGTCTGGGACGCGGTGAACGAAATCTCGAAGATGATCCACCAGATAGATCCCAACCATCTGACGACCACCATGCTCGCCGGGATCGGCAAGGATCTCGTGAGTGAGATCAAAGCCAGGGCTACTGACATGGATCTCCTTGGCATTCAGATGTACGCGGACATCGTGAACCTACCCCGCTACCTCCAGGAGACGGGCTGGACCGGCCCTTACGTGGTCACCGAGTGGGGCGCAACGGGTCATTGGGAAGTCGGCAAGACCGACTGGGGCGCCCCGCTCGAGAATGACAGCACGACAAAGGCGGGCTTTTATCTTAAGCGATTCGAGACCGCCATCCGCCCCGATCAGAAGCGGTGCGTCGGGTCCTATGTCTTTCTCTGGGGTCAGAAGCAGGAGCGAACCCCGACGTGGTACGGGGTGTTCCTCGAATCGGGCGAGGAGACCGCGGTGGTCGATGTCATGCATTACATCTGGAACGGCACCTGGCCCGCCAACCGCAGCCCCCGGCTGGAGGGCGTGTCGCTCGACGGGAAGACCTCCCAGCAGAACGTCCATTTGAGGCCAAGCCAGGCTTGCAGCGCCATCGTGCGGGTTCGTGATGTGGACAACGACCCGCTCGCTTGTTCCTGGGAGATTATGGAGGAAGCCACCGACCTGAAGACGGGCGGCGACTTCGAATCCAAGCCAAAGACGCTCCCGGGCCTCATTGAGAACCCGAAAAAGAGTGAGATCACTCTGAAAGCGCCCACTCGCCCTGGCGCCTATCGCCTATTTGTCTATGCATTCGATGGCAAAGGCCATGCCGCCCACGCGAATATTCCCTTCTTCGTGGACAAGCAGGACTAGTGGACGGACGTCTTGCGCTGACACATGAAAAGCACGCTTTGCATCGGAAGGAACCCATTTCGTTCGCTCGCCGAGCCGATCCGCGGCAAGCAGGTCAACATCGAGGGCGAGGATTTCTATCAGATTGAGAATTACGACCGTTTGCGGCCGTTTTTCATGAGCATCGTCAGCAGTGCCGATCACTGGATGTTCATCTCGAGCACCGGGGCGTTGACCGCCGGGCGAGGCAACCCGGACAACGCGCTTTTTCCCTACTACACGGATGACAAGATCCACGACGCGGCGGAAAGCACTGGGAGCAAGACGCTGTTGATCGCGCAGGCCCAGGGCCGCAACAGCCTTTGGGAACCGTTCTCAGCGCGTTACCGCGGGACCTACCGGATCCGGCGAAATCTCTTGAAGAACTTCTCCGGTGACAAATTGATCTTCGAAGAGGTCAACGAGGACTTGGCGTTGACGTTTCGCTACGGCTGGGGCACCAGCGACCGTTTTGGTTTCGTCCGAAAGGCCTGGTTGACGAACTCCGGCCAGGCGGCTGTCAACGTCAGACTCCTTGATGGGATTCAGAACCTGATGCCCTGCGGCGCGGGGAGCCAGTTTCAGCTCGACAAGAGCACCTTGCTGGATGCCTACAAGCGAAACGAACTCCTCCCGGAAACCGGCCTCGCGCTGTTCCGGCTCAGCTCCATCCCGATTGATCGCCCGGAACCGTCCGAGGCGTTACGGACCACGACCGCCTGGTCCATCGGCTTTGATCGCAGTCTCAAGCTGCTTTCTTCCCTCCAGGTGGATCGCTTCCGCGAAGGGATGATGGTTCAGCAGGAGACAGACGTGCGCGCTGAAAGAGGCGCCTATTTCATTCACACCGAGCTGACACTTCGACCTGGCAAGAGCGCGGATTGGTTTATTGTTGCTGACGTCAGTCGCGGACCCTCGGAGGTTGCGGAACTGGATCGGCTTTTACGCCGGACGGAACGGCTGCGATCGTTGGTACAGGCGGACATCGACCGTGGGACCCTCGGACTGCGGCAAATCGTGGCCAGCGCGGATGGAATTCAGAAAACCGCTCGTCCTCTGTGCGATGCGAGGCACTGGAACAACGTTCTGTTCAACGTCATGCGCGGGGGTGTTTTCAGCGAAGGCTACCACATCGATCCCGCGGACTTGATGGCGTTTGTCCGCAACGCGAATAAGGAGGTGGCGACTCGAAACGCGTCGTTCTTCCGGCAGCTCAAGAAGGGGACGCACTATTCGCGCATGGTGGCGTTGGCGGTTGTGACCGATGATCCGCAGTTGGAGCGGCTTTGCCGGGAGTACTTGCCGCTGACGTTCAGCCGGCGCCATGGCGACCCCAGCCGTCCGTGGAACCGTTTTTCGATCGCGACACGAAATGCCGATGGGACTCGCATCCTGAACTACGAAGGGAACTGGCGTGACATTTTCCAGAACTGGGAGGCGCTGGCGATCTCGTTCCCGGGCTACGTTTCGGGCATGATCTGCCGATTCGTCAGCGCCTCCACGGCGGACGGCTACAACCCCTATCGCGTCACCCGCAACGGGATCGATTGGGAGGTCATCGAGCCCTCGGATCCATGGGCGCACATCGGCTATTGGGGAGACCACCAGATTATTTACCTGCTGAAGTTGCTCGAGATTCTCCAGCGTCATGAGCCTGCCACGCTGCGGGAGTTCCTCACGCGGGAGATTTTCGCCTTCGCGAATGTCCCCTATCGCATCAAGCCTTACGAAGACCTGCTGGCAGATCCCAAGGAGACTGTCCTTTTTGACGCCCCGCTGGAGGAACTGGTGCGCGGTCGCGTCCGAGCCGCCGGGTCTGATGGCAAGCTCATGTGGGATGCCACGGATCAGGTTCTGCTGGTGAACCTGACCGAAAAACTGCTCGTCTCGATTCTCGCCAAACTATCCAACTTCATCCCCGAGGCGGGCATCTGGATGAATACCCAGCGGCCTGAATGGAACGACGCCAACAATGCCCTGGTGGGCAGCGGAGTTTCCATGGTTACTCTCTCCTACCTGCGGCGCTACCTGGCCTTTTGCCTGGAGATCGTTCGCCCGATGGAACACGGAGAAGTGACCCTGTCCGAAGAGGTGAGACGGTTCCTTGGGAGCGTGGATCGAATTCTCAACCAACATCGTTCCCTCTTGGGGGGCCGAATGAACGACCGCGATCGCAAGAACGTTCTCGACGATCTGGGGGGTGCCGGGAGCCAGTACCGCAAGCGCATCTACGAACACGGCTTTTCAGGCCGGCGAGTGCCGCTCAAGGGAACGCGGCTGGTTGAATTTCTGGCGACCGCCCTGGATTGGGTCGATCATTCCATCCGGTCCAACCGCAGGCCGGACAACCTCTACCACGCCTACAATCTCATCAGCCTTGACCGGTCCGTGGAGATTCCCATCCGGCGCCTCTACGAGATGCTGGAGGGACAGGTCGCCGTCCTCAGTTCTGGACGCCTCTCTGCCGAGGAATCCCTGGACCTCCTGGGGTCGCTCAAGCGGAGCGCGATGTACCGCGCGGACCAAAACAGCTATCTGCTCTACCCAAACCGAGAACTGCCCCGATTCGTCGAGAGGAACAACATCCCGCCCAAGGACATTGCTCGATCCAGACTGTTGGGGAAGTTGATCTCGGATGGCAATCGGTTGCTGGTGGAACGGGATGTGCGCGGACGTTTCCATTTCAACGGCGCGCTCAAGAACGCGCACGACGTGAGGCAGGCGCTCGAAGAGTTGGGGCCGGCTGGCTTTGCGAGCCTCGTCAAACGAGATTCCGCCTTGGTCCTGGAGCTGTTCGAACGCCTCTTTGATCACCAATCCTTCACAGGCCGCTCGGGCACGTTCTTTGGGTACGAGGGACTCGGCTCCATCTACTGGCACATGGTTTCCAAGCTGCTGCTGGCAGTGCAGGAGACTTTCTTCCGTGCCGCCGACGCCGGGGCGCCCGAGCGGATGCTACAGCGACTGGCGGATTGCTATTACGACATCCGTGCTGGCATCGGCGACCACAAGACGCCGGAGGCTTACGGCGCGTTCCCCATGGACCCCTACTCCCACACGCCCGCCCAGGGCGGCGCCCGCCAGCCGGGCCTGACCGGGCAGGTGAAGGAAGACATTCTCTGTCGGATGGGCGAACTGGGGGTGTTTGTGCGCGAGGGCGAGATTTCATTCCGTCCGCAACTTCTGCGCGAGGAAGAATTCATGGCGGAAGCCTCTGACCTTCACTACTTCGACATCGCAGGGGTGAGGCGCCGGATCCGGCTGGAACCTGACTCGCTGGCGTTCACCTATTGCCAGGTTCCGATCGTTTATCGCATGGCCCCGGAGAATTCGATGGTCGTGTTCATGGCGGACGGCTCCGAACATCGCGCCTCGGCGCTCCGGGGGGACGCCGAGACCAGCCGCTCGATCTTCCAGCGGGCAGGCAAGGTGAGACGGATCGCAGTTGGCTGCGGCTGTTCGAAAGGGAGTCAGTCGAAGCACTGCAGGCTAGGACCAAGCGCTGGCGATGGACCCTGTTAGACCACCTTCCAGGAGGTCAAGACGTCTTCTCGGCCGTGGTCGCGTCCAGAAAGTGCCGCAAATCAGGCGATGTAATGGCCAACCGGTGTGCCCGGCGCAATGCCCCCTCGTCAGGCAACGTCCGCGCCAAGGCTATAGCCCCCACGGCCTCCGCTCCAAACCGGGCCTCCAGAGCGTCGCCGAGCGCCGCCCGAAGCGCCTCGACTTGTCCCTCCTGACGGCCTTCCTGGCGGGATTCCTCGATCAACATCACATCGAGCGGTGACAGTAGCGTGTCAATTGTCATAGTTTCTTTAGACCCCTCAAAACTAGCCCATTTCTCTCGGAACCGCAATCGATCAACTGGTGGACACCCGGGAAGCAGAAGGCCATGAACGGCTCCAGAAAGGACTCCAAGGCAATCTCCCAGGGGGCGTCGAATTGGCTCGCAATGGGCTCGTCGTCGGACATCGACAACAAGCATGACAACGCCCTGCCTCTTCCCCAAGCCATTTCGGCGCGACATAACAGAAGCGGCGCTTGGGTCGGGTGACGCGTCGCGTGGGATGTCTTTAAGTGTGTCCGATATTCCCTCTTCCATCCGGCGGACGGACCTGTATAACCGACTCCCGGTATGTGGATTGTCCGCCTCGCCCTCCGCCGTCCCTACACCTTCGTGGTGGGGGCGCTGGTGCTTATTTTGCTCACACCTTTCGTGCTGCTCCGCACGCCTACTGACATCTTTCCTGCGATCAACATCCCCGTCATCAGCGTCATCTGGCAGTACGCCGGGCTGAACGCTCAAGAGATTGAGCAGCGCATCATTTACAACCACGAGCGCGCCCTCAGCGCGACGGTGAACGATATCGAGCACATCGAGTCCAACGCCTACAACGGTGTCGGCGTGATCAAGGTGTTCCTTCAGCCGGGTGCGTCGGTGGATGCCGGTGTGGCACAGGTCACGGCCGTTGCGCAAACGATCCTTCGCCAGCTTCCGCCCGGTCAGACGCCTCCGCTCGTGATCCGCTACAACGCGTCCACAGTGCCCATTCTCCAATACGCGGTCACCAGCAAGAAGCTGTCCGAGCAGGAGCTCTACGACTTCAGCCAGAACCAGGTGCGGGTAGGGCTCGCCACCGTCCAGGGCGCGGCCGTCCCGTGGCCCTATGGTGGCAAGACGCGCATCGTCTCGGTGGACCTCGATCTGCCGGCGCTCAGGGCGAAGAATCTTGCCGCGCAGGACGTCGTCAACGCGATCAACGCCCAAAACTTCATTTTCCCCAGCGGCACCGCCAAGATCGGCGCGACGGAGTTTGACGTGGAGCTGAACACGAGTCCGCGTGTGCTTGACGAACTGAACGACCTCCCCATCAAGAGCACTAAGGGCGCCATGATCTACATCCGGGACGTGGCTCAGGTTCGGGACGGCTACGCGCCGCAACAGAACATCGTTCGCCAGGACGGGGTGCGTGGAGCGCTCCTGACGATCCTCAAGAGCGGCTCGGCGTCCACGTTGGATGTGGTGAACCGGGTCAAAGCCGCCATGCCGCAGATCTTGAAGGGCCTGCCCTCCGGGATGGATATCAACGAGTTCGCCGATCAATCGTTATTCGTCCGGGCGGCCATCAGCGATGTGGTCAAGGAAGGGATGATCGCCGCGGCTCTGACCGCGTTGATGATTCTCCTCTTCCTCGGATCATGGCGCAGCACCGTGATTATCGCCCTTTCGATCCCGCTTTCGGTCTTGAGCTCGATTGCCGTCTTGAGCGCGCTGGGCGAGACGATCAACCTGATGACGCTCGGTGGACTGGCGCTGGCCGTCGGCATTCTGGTGGACGACGCCACCGTGGCCATCGAGAACATCCACCGCCACATGGCCTCGGGCAAACCGCTCGAACCGGCGATCCTGGATGGGGCCCAGGAAATCGCGCTGCCGGCGTTTGTCTCCACGCTCTGCATTTGCATCGTCTTCGTCCCGATGTTCTTCCTGACCGGTGTGGGGCGCTACCTCTTCGTGCCGCTGGCCGAGGCGGTCGTGTTCGCGATGCTCGCCAGTTATGTTCTCTCGCGCACGCTGGTGCCGACGTTGGTCATGTGGTTCTATCGGCACGCGAATCATTACGGCGACCGTGACGCCACAGCGCCTGGGCCGCTATGGCTTCGTCCGTTTTCGGCGACCCACCGTGGTTTCGAGCGGGGCTTTGCCCGGTTCCGGGAGGGTTATAGCAACCTCCTGGCCGCGCTTCTTGATCGGCGGGGCGTTTTTGCCGTGATATTCATGGCGTTCTGCGCCGGTTCTCTCTGCCTCATCCCGCAACTGGGTCAGGACTTTTTTCCCTCCGTCGATGCCGGGCAGCTTCGCGTGCATCTGCGTGCCCGCAGCGGCACTCGCATCGAGGAGACCGCCAAGCTGGTGGATGAGGTGGAAGCCGCCATCCGCGCGGAAGTTCCGACCGCCGAGCTTGCTGGCATTCTGGATAACATCGGCGTGCCCAGCTCCGGGATCGCGCTGAGCTACAGCAACAGCGGGCTGATCGGGACCGGCGACGCGGATATCCTCGTCTCGTTGCGCCCCGAGCACGCTTCCACACCCGACTACGTCCGCCGGCTCCGCTTGCGGCTGAACCGCCAGTTTCCCGGCACCACGTTTTACTTCCTTCCGGCGGACATTGTCAGCCAGACGCTCAACTTCGGCTTGCCCGCTCCTTTCAATATCCAGATCGCCGGGCGCGACCAGGCGAAGAACCGGGAAATCGCCGCGCGCCTTGCCGAGAAAGTCCGTCAAATCCCGGGCGCGGTGGACGTGCGCGTGCAGCAACCCGCCGACCAGCCCAAGTATCGCTTCACCATCGATCGCTCAAAGGCCACCGAAATCGGCCTTTCCGAACGTGACATAGCCAACTCGGTGTTGCTGACTCTCAGCGGCAGTGGCCAGGTGCAACCCGCCTATTGGTTGAATCCTCGGTATGGCATCCAGTATCTCGTGAACGTCCGCGTCCCAGAGCGTACGATGGACTCACTGGCGGCGCTCAACGGCATCCCTGTAAGCGCTGGCGACCCTGGAGAGGGCAACGGACAGATTCTTGCCGGCGTTGCCACGTTTACTCGCACCAACGGCGCGCCCGTTATCTCGCACTACAACGTCATGCCCGTCATCGACGTGTTCGGCGGCGTCAGCGGGCGGGATCTTGGCGGCGTGCTCCACGATTTGAAGCCGCTCGTCGCCCAAGCCGAGAAGGAGCTTCCGCGCGGGAGCTTCATCATGCTCCGCGGCCAAGTGGAGACGATGCAGTCGAGTTTCACCGGCCTGAGCGTCGGTCTGGTCATGGCGATGGTGCTGATCTACTTCCTGCTTGTGGTCAACTTTCAAAGCTGGCTCGATCCGTTCATCATCATCACCGCACTGCCTGGCGCGCTTGCGGGCGTCGTTTGGGCGCTTCATCTGATGGTCACCACGACGAGTGTTCCGGCTCTGATGGGCGCAATCATGTGCCTGGGCGTGGCAACGTCCAACTCGGTGCTGGTCGTGAGCTTCGCCCGCGATTACCTTCGGCAGGGCATCGACCCGCTCCACGCGGCCTTGGATGCTGGCGCCAGCCGCCTGCGCCCGGTGCTGATGACCGCGCTGGCCATGGTGATCGGCATGTTGCCGATGTCGCTCGGCTTCGGCGAGGGCGGCGAGCAAAACGCGCCGTTGGGCCGCGCCGTGATTGGGGGACTGATCGTCGCCACCATCGCTACCTTGTTCTTTGTGCCAGTCGTGTTCAGCCTGCTGCACCGCCGCACCCCTCTTGCCCACGGGTTCAAACCCGCCGAAGACGCCCCCGGCGGCGCCCCTGCTTCGGCCATTCCCTAACTTCTTCGCCATGAACTCACCTGAACAAAACGCAAAGGATTTCGCCCAGGCGCCGCCCCGCGCTCCAAGCTCCGAGCAACGGCCTCCGAGGTTGGGCCTCTGGGCCCTCGCGGCGTTGGTGGTGATCGTGATCGCGACGGTGGCCGGCCTGCTTCCGCGCCTGCGCCAGCGGGAGGCATTAAAGGTCGAAACGCGAGAACTGGCTGTGCCTACGGTCCTTGTTGTCTCGGCGGTGCCGGGCAAGGCCGCCGCGGGCCTGTCCTTGCCAGCCGAGGTGAAGGCGCTCGTTGAGGCTCCGATCTACGCCCGTGCCAACGGTTATTTGAGCCGGTGGTTGGTCGATATCGGCGCCAAAGTCGAAACGGGCCAATTGCTTGCTGAAATCGACACGCCGGAAGTGAGGCAGGAACTGGCCCGCTCCCGCGCGGAACTGAGCCAGGCGGAGGCCGCTCTCGGGCTCTCACAGATCAGCGCCACGCGCTGGGCGGGCTTGCTGAAGACCGCCAGCGTGAGCGAGCAGGAAGTCGCCGAGAAGCAGGCGGACCTTGCCCTCAAGACCGCCACCGTCGAGGCGGCTCGCGCCAACGTCCGACGCCTGGAGGAACTCCTCTCCTTCGCGCGCGTCACCGCGCCGTTCGCGGGGACCATCACGGCCCGCAAGACCGACGTGGGCGAACTCATTGCGGCCCTCAACGGCAAGGAACTGTTCCGGCTGGCGCAAACTGGAACGCTCCGTGTTTACACACGGGTGCCGCAAACCGCCGCCCGGGGTGTGGCACCCGGCCAGATGGCCGAAATGACCATTCCTGAGATTCCAGGCCGGGTCTTTCCCGCGAAGGTCGTCCGCACCGCCGGTGTGATGGACGCGCAATCGCGCACGCTGCTGGTTGAGTTGGAGGTGGACAATTCGCACGGCGAAATCCTCGCCGGCAGCTACGCGCAGGTGCGATTCCCCGAACTCAAAGTGGACGCGAAACTTACGGTGCCGTCGAACACGCTGCTGTTCCGTTCGGAAGGACCGCAGGTGGGTGTGGTGCTCGGGGAGGGGAAGGTCGAGTTGCGCACCGTCAAACTTGGCCGTGACTTCGGCGCGACGCTGGAAGTCCTCGACGGTCTCAGCCCGACGGATCGGATCATCGTGAACCCTTCCGACTCGCTGGTGAGTGGCGCAACGGTCCGTATCAGCGAACCCGCGAAGCCGGCGGCTCCCCAATGAAGCCGTTGCCCTCAGGCCCCGCGCTCGGCCCGCTGAGGACAGCGAGCCCTACCCGTTCCCCCGAGGCGGGAGCAACTCTTGCAGCCCACCTCACCGCCCTGACGTTGGCCCTGGCATTGCTGGCGTTCTCACTACTCTGTGGGTGCAGTGTCGGCCCGGAGTACCACCGTCCCGCCGCGGTGGGGACGAATTTAATGCCTGCCGCGTTCCTGGGCCACGCCAGCGGGACGAACGCCGCACTGTGGAAGCCCGCCGAGCCGTCGGCCCATTTGTCTCGCGGGACCTGGTGGGAGGTCTTTAACGATCCGGAACTCAACCGGCTTGAGACGCTGGCCACCACAGAAAACCAGGAACTGGCTATCGCCGCCGCGCGCTTCGAGCAAGCCCGCGCCCTGGTCAACGTCGCCCGGTCCGATTTTCTCCCGCACGTCGGCGCCGACCCTTCCTACACACGACAGCGGTCAAGCTTGAATCAGCCTCAGAACGGCCATCCGGCGGGGACCAGCCCGACCTTCAACAACTTCACAGTTGCCCTTCAGGCGGGCTGGGAGGTTGACCTGTGGGGCCGCGTCCGCCGCGAGGTCGAGGCCTCTCTCGCCCGCCTCGCCGCGAGCGCCGACGATGTGGAAGCCGCCCGACTCGGCGTGCAGGCCGAACTGGCGACAGACTATTTTGCCCTGCGGTTTACCGACGCCGAATACGAGCTGATCGAGCGCACCGTCCAGACCTACGCCAGCTCGCTCGACCTCACACGCAACCGCCGCGCCGGCGGCATCGCCAGCGATCTCGACGTGGCGCAGGCCGAAGCCCAGCTCCGGGTGGCCGAGGCGCAACTTCCCGCCGTGGACCTGCGGCGCGCAAAGCTCCGCCACGCGCTTGCCGCGTTCTGTGGTCAGCCGGCGACCGGATTTGAATGGACGCCGGTTGGAGCCGTTTCGTCGGAAATCCCGGCCGTGCCGTTGTTCGTGCCCAGCGAACTCCTCGAACGCCGTCCGGACATTGCGGCCGCCGAGCGCCGGATGGCCGCCGCGAACGCCGAGGTCGGCGTGGCGCACGCCGCGTTCTACCCGCGCATCCGGCTCAACGGGTTGGCGGGATTCCAGTCCGTGGACGTGAACACGCTGTTCGATTGGCCGAGCCGAATGTGGGCGGTGGGGCCTTCGCTCGACCTGCCTCTCTTTACTGGCGGACGCAACCGCGCCCAGTTGGCAGGGACGCGTGCCGCCTACGACGAAACCGTGGCGCGCTACCGCCAGAGCGTCCTGGTTGCGTTTCGCGAGGTTGAAGACCAACTGGCCGCCCAGAACTTGCTCGCCGCGCAGCTTGGCGCGGAGACGTCCGCCCTGGCGGCGGCGCGTCGCACTCTCGAGATCGCGAACAACCGCTACAAAGCAGGCCTTGTGACCTATCTGGAAGTCGCCCTCGCGCAGAGCGCCGCCCTCGTCCGCGAAAGAACCGTGGTGCAATTGCGAACCGAACAGTTAGCCGCCAGCGTCGCGCTCGTGAAGGCCCTGGGTGGCGGCTGGAGCCAGTCAGCGGAGCGGTGATTGTTGAGATGAGCGGGGCAGTAACCAGCACCAGTCATCAGTCATCAGTCATCAGTTATCAGTCATCAGTCATCAGTTATCAGTGGCGCAAGCCAGAGCGGCGGCGGATCAGCTCGAAACACCATCCGGCCATGGTCGGACTCGGCTGCCTTGCGGAACGGTTTGGATAGGTCGTCGTTATCGAAAACCAGTACGTGCGGCAGGTCGCGAATGGCGGCGCGCAGATTCGTCAGGGTCCGGGGAAAGCCCTGCTGGAGTTTCTCTGTCGGCACATCGTGTCCCCCTTGGGTCACGCGCATGGCGACGCGCTGCTCCGACACCTCCGGACCGGAAATACCGATGAAGCAGACTACTACGTTGTAGCCCTCCTGCCCGGCGTCTCGCAGAAACTCCATCTTGTCGCCCGCTGGATCGGAGAAGACCGTTTCAAAGACAAAACTCTCTCGCTGCCGCACCAACGCCCGCCGCAACGCATCAGCAACTCCGGCGGCAGTGTAAGGGGGGAGATCCAACTCGCGCGCGAGAACATCGGCGTTGACGAAGCGTAGCGCCGCGGACTTGAGGTGGGCATGGAAGAACGTCGTCTTGCCGGCGCCGTTCGGACCCGCGAGGGCGACCAGGATGGGCCGTTGGTCCAACGGCAGACTCATCGCTTGGCTGGTTTGACCGCCTGGAACTTGCGGTTAACGAATCGTCCCACGGTCCGCTTGCCGTCGGCCTCGATGCGGACCAGCAGCCCGGGCGCGCCGGGGGCCGGTTCGTAATGCGGGTAGGGCTGCATCCGGAGGTATTCGGCAACGCGGTGGCGTCCTTGGGGGGAATCTACTGAATCGAGACACGCCGACAGCGGTTGGACTGCGGCATCCCGACACAGGGCCATGACTTGCTCGCCCTGCAGGAGGGGTTCAACCGCTCGGCCGAGTCTGGCCCAGAATTCGATTTGCCCGGCGATGGATCGCTCGACGACCTGGGAGGCCACGCGGGCGTCGAGCACCAAGGAGTCGGAGAGCTTGACAGGTTGACTCATGCGCAAAAGGTAGCAAAAAGCTACCCGCGAGTCAAACGCTGGTTGACTCGGGATGACCGATGACCGATGACCGATGACCGATGACTGATGACCGATGACTGATGACTGATGACTGATGACTGATGACTGATGACCGATGACTGATGACCGATGACCGATGACTGATGACCGATGACCGATGACCGATGACCGATGACCGATGACTGA
>ORJL010398668.1_pt1 | contig 12797 bp, 12 predicted proteins | sample 1779941 | NCBI WGS metagenome assembly ORJL01 (sample SAMEA104232317, study PRJEB22302) | groundwater metagenome | biome: forest; feature: aquifer; material: groundwater | place: USA | collected 2011-08-07 | depth 5.8 m
CCTCACGCACGTTTCTCCCATTCCTGCCAGCAATCCTGGCAGAAACCTTTATTTTTTCCTTATTATACGCAAGTGCTACTATTATAGTTCCTTCTTCATATAATGGCGACCTGGAAATAATAGAAGCAGTAGTTCCTATTATAGTATCCTTTATCCTGTCCTTAGCATTTATTATAGTATACTTCTGCCCGCTTATTTTCTCTGCTTCCTGAACATATTTCAAAGCAGCTATTATATGCTGCTTGTATTCAATATAAATTTTTTCTGCTTCTGCTTTCAATTTTTTATTTCCCAAGCAAAATCCTAAAGAAACGTCAGGCCTGTCCATCCTTCCGCAAGAATTTATCAAAGCAGAAAGCTCGCGCGCATCTTCCTGCTTATTATGAAATTTTATTAAATACAAATTGCCTATTAAAACAGCAGGATCTATTTTTCCCATTCCTCTTAATATGATGGCTGTAGTAAGGCTAGACATTTCTTCATCAGTTAATTCATAAATTGATTTATATATTCCATTATTATTCATTATATTCGCTTCCCTAAGCAATTCAATAACACCTTTATAAGAGCCGCTAACATTTGGAATAAAAGGATTTGAAGAGTATTCCAAAACCCTATTCAATGGCCTTGTAGCAGGATAAATTAAAAGCCCTTTCTTAACTACTGTTCCAGAATCTTTTATTATTTCATCATATGTTTTTCCTATACTTTGATCTAAAACGTCCCCAACCATGCCAACTACTGCAAGATTAGCTAAATCTCTATTTTCAGAAGAAAGCTCCTTTGCAAACAAATAGCATATTCCTGCGCTTGAAATAATATCTCCTCCATCAAGATGAGGATTTATCATAAAAACATTGCTAGGTATTTCACTAACTATCTCGTGATGGTCAAAAATAAAAATATCTGATTTCTTTTCTCCCAGCTTATTAAGAGTTCCAGAGCCTAAATCAAGAAATATCAAGACCCCATCGTCATTCAAATTAGAAATAAACTCTTCATCAACGCCCTTGACTATTTGCAAAGAAAAATTTTTTCTCTCTCTTTGCAAAGCTTTAGCGAAAATAGCAGCAGAACTAATGCCATCAGTGTCAAAATGGCTAATTACCCTTATTTCTTTGCTTAATGGAATAGCTCTGATTTTCTCTATGGCTGTTTTTATCTTATTTAGCATTCTTTTCTAAATCTCTTTTTTATTTTTAAAAATTAATTTTGCTTCTCAATTCTTTGCAAAAACCAAATTTTTTTTGCTAAAGAACGCAGCGCATTCTTATCATGCTTATTCTTGCCTATGTGCATTTTTAATTTATCTACTTTTTCACTTACAATTTCTTTTTCAGAGTTATAATTAACTTTAAGTTCTTTAAGAATCTTTGTAATTCTTTTTCCCAATAATCTAGCTTTAGGCACTCCGTACTTATCTCTTAAAATAATACCTATCATGGCAGGGCTATTCCCTTTCTGGGCCAATTCTTTAACTATATTCTCAAGTTCAGAAGCTTTCATTTTTATCCAACTAGCTTTTTCAGCCTTCTCGTTTTCTTCTTTGCCTTCAACCATCTCTTTCCCTAGAAATAAAGGGTTTTAAAGATTTCGTTTTGTAAAAAAGCAGGAAAATCACGAGAAAGCTAAAGTTTAAAAACTGCCTTAATTGCATATATAAAATGAAACTCCCGAAAGAAACACGCAGATATTGTCCTTATTGCAAGGAACATACAGTGCATAATATAGATATTGCAAAGCAAAAAGCAAGATCTTCAGCGCATCCTCTATCAAGATGGAGCACAAAAAGGTCAAAGCAGCGAGGAGTGCGTGCAGGAATGGGCAACCTTGGCAGATTCTCAAAGCCAGCTGTAAAGTCCTGGAAAAGAAAAACAAAAGTAACAAGAAGAATAACTATAAACTATAAATGTAAAAAGTGCGGCAAAATACATAATATTAAAAAAGCAATTCGTTCTGCTAGAATAGAAATAGGAGATAAAATAGGCAAATGAAACAAAAATTAAAAGTAAAAGCGGGCGTAAAAAAAGCATTTTTCGATGTAGATGTTCCTCTAACAGCTCTAAAAGTATCCTTATATGGCTCTTCTTTGGATGAGTTTGACGGAAAAGCAATAAAGCTTGATTTGTCAAAAAGCTTGCGTGGCAAGAATCTAGAGCTAAAAATGAAAGTTAAAAAAGAAGATAACAAGCTAAAAGCAGAGCCTGTTAGTATGGCTCTTATAGGCTCTTTCATAAGAAAAACAATGAGGCGAGGAACAGATTATGTAGAAGATTCTTTTGATGCTGAATGCAGGGATTACATTGTAAAAATCAAGCCATTTATGATTACAAGAATGCGTGTCTCAAGAGCAATAAGAAAAGCAATAAGAGATAATGCTAGAAAATACCTTCTTTCTTATCTAAAATTACGCACTTCAAAAGAGATATTTTCAGAAATAATAACAAATAAAATACAAAAAGGAATGGCTATTAAGCTTAAAAAAATTTACCCTCTAGCTCTCTGTGAAATTCGTGTTTTTGAGCTAAAAAAAGAAAAAAGCCCTGAAGAAAAAACAAAGCAAGAAACTGAAAAGCAGGACGAAGCAGAAGAAAGAGCTTGAGTTCTAAATCTTTTTTAGCATTCTAACTGATATTTAAATGTTGCCTGAGATTCTTGAATTAATCACAATGTTTAATAGTAAGATTTATAAATACCAATATATTGGTTAATATAAACCAAATAAATGGTATATGAGAACCAGAAAATAGGTAAAAACAAAATGCTGACAAATAGCCAACTCAAAATATTTGAACCTTTAACTAGGAATATGCTTAAAGAGTATTCTATTAAAGAAATAAAGGAAGGCTGTAGTGAAAAGTCAAATAATGCTTTATCGCTTGCTTTGAAGAAGTTTAAAGAGGAAAATCTTGTAAAAGAAAGAAGAGTTGGGAGGTCTTTGCTTTATACTCTTAATATAGAGAATGAATTAGTCTTTAATTATATTCAATTAATAAATATAAAAAAACTCCCAAAACTTGCTTTAAGGGCTATAGAAAGGATTAAAGAAGATATTGAAAAACATACCTCATTTTTTTCAATAGTTGTTTTTGGCTCTTATTCAATAGGAAAACAAACGAAAGATTCCGATTTGGATGTTGCTATATTTATTGAAGAAGAAAGCAAAAGAAAAATAATAGAAACATCATTAAAATCATCAGAACTTAAAACTCCTTTAAAGATTCATGGGCATGTTATATCAAAAGAAGAGTTTTTAGAAATGCTAAAAGTCGATGAAGAAAATCTAGGCAAGCAAATAGCAAGAAAACATTTATCAATTTACAATTCACATATATTTTATTCATTATTAAAAAAAGGAATAAAAAATGGATTTAGATACTAAACTTTATTTGCAGAGGGCACAAAACGAATTAAAGCTTGCAGAGATAATAATGCAAATGAGCATCAATAAAGACCTTCAAACTAAAATACCTGCAATCGATAAACCAGATACTTATTTTAGCTCGGTTATTTCACATGCTTATTATTCTATTTTCTACACGGCAAAGGCATATTTGATTATGAAAGGAATAATAACAAAAGTTCCAGAAGAACATAAAAAGACTTATGATGAATTCAGAAGATTAGTTTCACAAGGAATTGTTGATAAAGAATTGCTCAAATTATATGAAGAGGTTCTTGTAAAAGCGGAAGAGCTTCTTGGAATATTTAAAATTGAGAAGAAGAAAAGAGGAGAATTTACTTATCAAAGGATTGCACAAGCAAATCTTGAACCAGCAAGAGAAAGTTTAGAAAATGCTAAGACATTCATGAAGCATATTTATGATTTGTGTGTTTAGTTCTCTCTAAATTTATAATTTTACTCCTTGAGGGATTGGTTTATTATCAAAATATAATCTCCCTTCACTATCTTGGGAATATCTCCCATCGGCAATATACTCTAATGTCCTAGGAAATACAACCCAATCACCTTTCTCCTTTAATCTATTTTGATGCTCATCTGATACTGCTTTAACTTGGTCTTTATTATTTGGATCAAATCCTTGAGGAAGATTTACTGGCAATAATGCAGAAATCATCAAAATTCTCCCATAATCAACTTTTGGCTCAATTATATGTGTAGATGCTCTTAATTGTCTTTCTCCTGCAACAATAGCATCTCTTACAGCATGATCTCCAGTATACTTTCTTTTGCTTCCATTCATAATAGATAAATCAGCAGGATGAACATTTACGCCAAGAAAAGCATTAATTAATGGATCTGTAGCAATACTCATATAACCTGCATAAGCAGTTACATCAACACTAAATGGCTTTAGTGCTTTAACAGTTCCTTCATCAAACTCTGCTCTAACTGATAAATCTCTTCGTGGCTTTCCTCTTTCTTCGCAAAAAGGTTCTAAATCTCTTAAAACAACAGGAATGCCATAATCATTTCCAATTTTTTTTGCATTACTTTTAGGATTCTCTGAGAAAATAACTACTACTTGACAAGGTGTTCTCCCTTCTTCTGCTTCTCTTTTTCTTCCATGCTCAATAATTTTTCTTAAATTTGAACCACTACCTGACATGAAACCTGCAACCCTCATTATTCCACTTTCAGGATTATACAATTCCTTTAATGCCATCTTACTCAAAATATTTCACTCCATTTTTAAATATTATTATACCAGAAGCTTCATTAGGTATTTCTTGTTTAGTTCTTTTATACTTCTCTCTTAAAAAAGTCCAATTAGGCAATTGTGTAAAAGATATTGCCCTCTCTGGATGAGGCATTAACCCAAAAATCTTTCCAGATTCATCTGTTATTCCTGCAATATTCTCCAAAGAGCCATTAGGATTTGCAGGAAGACTCTGATATTCACATATTTGTCCTTTAACATATCTTGCTGCAATAAGATCTTTTGATCTAATTTGATCCAAAATCTCTGGGCTTGCATAAAAATTCCCCTCTCCATGTGCTATTGGCAAAGAAATCCTTCCTATACCTTTTGTCCAAGGGCTTTTTCCATTAAAATCTAAATCTATCCATCGATCTGAATATCTTGCAGAATCATTATGGTTTAAAGCAACTTGCCTTTGCCCGTATTGTCCTCCAAGTGCAGGTAATAAGCCAAGATTTACTAAAACCTGAAATCCATTACAGATTCCAATTATTAACCTATTATCTCCAATAAATCTTTCTATTCCCAAGTTATTTCTTATTTTCCAAGCTAAAGCGTTTCCAGAGCCAGTATCGTCCCCGTATGAAAATCCCCCTGGAAAAGCAACAATTTGATAATCATCTAATTTTTTTGGGGCTTCAATTAAATCATTGATATGAACTAAATCTGCTCTTGCTCCTGCTTTTTCAAATGCAAACTTAGTTTCCTCATCACAATTAATTCCATATCCTGTTAAAACTAAAACTTTTGGATTTGCCATTTTAGTAGTCCTTAAATGTCAATTTATATGAATTTGTTAATTCAGATATTGTTGTCTCTATCACACTTTTCCCCTCTTTCCTTATTGTAAATTTATCATCACCTCGGACTTTTCCGACCATTGCAAACCTATTTCCTCCCATCACTTCTTCAAACCGTCCTTTATATTCGGGATTAATAGTAACTACTAATCTTCCTTGACTCTCTGAATAAAGCAAATTATCATCTCTTGTGCAAGATCCTGGAATTTTTTCCATTTCCGCTTCTATTCCTAACTGCCCTGCAATTGCACTTTTTGCTAATGCGACACCCACACCTCCACGATGAACACTTATTGCAGAAGCGACTAATTCTTCTTCAACAGCCTTAGAGAATGCTTTATACATCCCAAGATTCAATCCTGCATCAACTTCTGGAACACTATTTCCAATATATTTTCTTCCCCTATCCTGTTCTCCCTTCATTGCAAAATATTCACTTCCGCCTAATTCATTGTGAGTGAATCCAAGAATATATACTAAATCTCCTTCAAATTTTGGATCAATAGAAACAGCTTTTAGTGCATCCTTCATTACCCCAATTGTTGAAACTAGTAAGGTTGGAAGAACAGAAATTTTTATAGGATTTCCAGATTCATCAAATCCTCTGAAATCATTGAACATACTATCTTTTCCTGAAATAAAAGGAGTTCCAAACTCTGTTGAATAATCATAACATGCCTGGCATGCTCTTTTTAATTGCCCTAATCTTTCTGGCTCAGTTGAACTGCACCAACAGAAATTATCCAACAATGCAAGATGTTCTAAATCTGCTCCTGTTGCAACAGCATTTCGAATTGCAGTATCAATTGCACACGCAGCCATATTATAAGTATCAATTTCGCTATAAGATGGATTAAGTCCTTGGGATATAACAACTGCTTTATTTGAATCAAGCCTGGGTTTTATAACTGTTGCATCTCCATTAACTCTTCCTCTTCCCTGCAAAGGCTTAATAACACTGCCGCCCTGAACTTCATGATCGTACTGTTGAGAAATAAATTCAAAACTTGCAATATTTTGTCTTCTCAACATTCCATGCAAGGAATCTGTTAAGTCTTCTAAACAATCAAAAGTTGGCTCTTCGTAAGTTCTTTTTGTGAAAGTAGTTTTAATAGGTCTGCGAGGCAATCCGTTATGTAAAAATTCCATATCAACATCCATAACATTCTTTCCATTATAATCAACAACACATTTTCCAGAATTTGTGAATTCTCCAATAACGGTTGCTTCAACTCCTCTTCTTTCCATGAGATCGCTAAACGCCCCCCATTTTTCTTTTGGTATAGCCAAAGTCATCCTTTCTTGAGATTCAGAAATCCACGTTTCCGAAAGAGCAAGCCCAGAATATTTTAAAGGAACTTTATCTAAATGAACATAACATCCTCCTGATTCTTTTGCCATTTCTGCAACAGAGCAGGATAATCCCCCAGCACCATTATCCGTTATACTTCGATACAATCCTCTGTCTCTGGCTTCCTTGACAATAGCATCACTTAACTTCTTTTGCGTAATTGGATCCCCAATCTGAACAGCAGTTGCAGGGCTTCCAGAATCAATTGCCTCTGAAGAAAAAGTTGCTCCATGAATCCCATCCTTGCCAACTCTTCCTCCAACCATAACAATATAATCGCCAGGCATTGCTTGCTTTTCATGCATCTGTCCGCCATTTCTTTCTCGTGGGATTAAGCCAACAGTTCCTACAAAAACTAAAGGTTTTCCTCTGTAACTTTCATCAAAATATACAAATCCTTGAGGCGTTGGAATACCAGAACAATTTCCTCCTACATTCACTCCTTCTACTACTCCATCTATTATTCTTCTTGAAGAAAGCATTTTCTGGGTTTTATTTTTTCCTTTGTATAAATCTCTTGAATCTGTAGGATCAGCAAAACAAAATCCATATCTGTTTATAATTGGTTTTGCGCCCATTCCAAAGCCCATCGGGTCTCTATTAACTCCAACAATCCCCGTTATTGCACCGCCAAAAGGATCAAGTGCACTTGGAGAATTGTGTGTTTCAACTTTATCACAAATTAAATATTCATCATCAAATACTATTCCGCCGGCATTATCTGTAAATACAGAAACACAGAAATCTTTATTTCTTTTTTTACTTCTTATTTCATTTGTTGCTCTTTTAATAAAAGTTTTAAACAATCCATCTTCAAATTCATCAATAGAATCTGCAAAAATTGTATGCTTGCAATGTTCACTCCATGTTTGTGCAATTGATTCTAATTCAACATCAGTTGGATTTCTTCCTAGTTTGCTAAAGTAGACTTGAACAGATTTCATATACTGCAAGTCCATTGAAAGTGGGCCTCTTCTAACTTTCATATAAAATTTCCCATCTTTTGCAAAAGTTTCACCAGATTTTATTAAGTCAGGGCTTGCGAGAATTCTGTATCTTTCTTCGTTCAACTCTTCAAGATGATCAAATATCCCAGATTTTCCAATAATTTGCAATTCGCTTTCTCCAGCATTAATAATGTCTACCAATCCTAAAACAGGTTCTTCATGGAGCCTGACTCTTGGAACTATCGCATCCATTCCATTATCTCTTCTAAACTCATCATAGCTTTTAACAGAAGCTCTTTGGATGACTGGATTTGAAAAAGAATCCCCAATCTTAACAACATCATCTAATGTTAAATTTCCAGAAAGAAACATTACTTGAGAACTATAAATTGTTTGACCTTCAAAGGTTTTTTTAAAACGATCTTCTACAATATCTTTTGCAGTAGTTCCAACATTATCAGTTATTCCAGGTAAAAAACCAATCTCAACTGCATAATCAAACTTTTCTGGCGCCTTTTGCTGATTTATCCTAGCTTCCTGCGTTATAGGGTTAGAAAGCATAGCAGCAACATTGCTTAGTTCAGAATTTTCAACAGCATCATCAAAAGTATAAATATCAACAAGATTTACTTTATCAACATGAAAACCCATTGACTCTATTTTTCTTTTCCTAATTTCCGCTCTTGTATCTCCTGTTTTTGTAATAACCTCTATTCTACTTGCCATTAAAATAACAATAAAAGAGAACTTTAAAAAGCTCTCTAAAATAAAGTTATCTAACGAAAGTAATAACTTATAAGCATATACTTTTTACAATTACCCTAACAAAATAGCCCTGTCAGCATTCTAACTTATATTTAAACGTGGGCTGAATTGTTAGAAAACCAATTCTTTTGGACCTTTTTTATAAAGAGATTCATCAGTCAGTTCTATATTTTTCTCTGGATTTAAAGCACCTTTATTTTTAATTCTTATTCCTTGTTCTTTAACAACTCTTCCAATATACTGCGAAATAATTCCATAATTTCTCGCGATACTTATTACTTCTTCTGGCTTTGGACTAACTATAATCATGCCTTGTCCCATATTCCACGTTTTATATGCTTCAATATCAGACACATTCCCCAATGCTTGAGTATATTTCATAAATTCAGAAGGTTCAAATGGTTCATCAATTACAGCTCCAAGTCCTGATGGCTTTAACAATCTTCCAACTTTTCCAGGAATCCCTCCTCCAGTAATATGTGCTACTCCATGAACTTCTGTTTTAGGTTCCCCACAATACCCGCCAAACATATCAACTACAGCAGCAGTATAAATTTTTGATGGAGTTAATGCTAAATCAGCTAAACTTGCATTGCCCACTTTCCAAGGAACTTGATGCCAGTTTTCTCCATGATTATTCTTCATTATCTTTCTAACCAAAGATAATCCATTTGACCTAAAACCTTCTTCTTTTAATCCTACTAAATAATCTCCTTCTTTAATCTCTCTTCCAGTAAACATTCTATCTTTTTTAGCAAACCATACAACACCAGCTCCCCAATTATAATTAAATGGTCCAAACCCTCTAACTCTATTTCCTAATTCAGCAACCTCTCCATTAACAATTGCTACATTAGCTACTTTAGCAGCATTAATATAGCCTTCTGCTAACTGTCTTACTTCCTCAATAAATGGTTTATCAGATGTACCAAGAGAATTAACATCAAGTATTGAACCAATTAAAACAGGTTCTGCTCCTCTTACTATAGCATCATCACAAACCATGGCAAATAAATCATGAGCTATTGTTCTATGATTTCTAACTCTTTCTGCTAATTCCATTTTTGTTCCAATACCGTCAAATCCAATATTCATTAAAGTCCCAGCAGGTAAATTAGAAACATCAATCGCCCTAACTCCAGTAAAATCATCAAAAGGAACAATCACTTCTCCTAATTTTCCTTTTCTATTATCCCATGTTTGCTTTGCAGCATTATAAAGAATTTTAGAAACATCATCTCCTAAATCAATATTCACTCCAGAATCTGCGTAAGTTATTTGTTTTGCCATATTTAAATTTCTAACTTTAATCTGTTTTTAAATATTATTGCAATATGAATCCTTAATTGAGCATCTCTTGACCAATTTTCTTATTCATTCAAAGAATCCAAATAAAATAGCCCCACCAGGATTCGAACCTGGGTCTAAGGCGCCAAAGGCCTCAATGCTTGACCACTACACCATGGGGCTATAAAACTATTGAATAAAAATACTTTATAAGACTTTAGTTTTCTTCTATAGTATAATTTTATATATTAATTATCAATTAAATTAATATGAAAAAAAGTGCCTTGTTTATCTTTTTCACTTTCCTCACTATATTGGCAATATTTTCTCGCTTTGCCTTTTTAGAAGCAAGAGTCTTGCATCATGATGAAAGTGTCAATTACTATTTTGCAGATAAAATACTGGAAGAAAAAACTTTTAATTATGATTATACAAACTACCACGGCCCATTATATTTTTTTGCAATAGCCTTGTCCTTTATAATATTCAATATATCAGAATTCTCTTTAAGACTGCCTGCTGTGCTATTCAGCCTTTTAACCATAGCTCTCTCAATTTTTATAGCTTCCAAAAACAAGAAATTCCTTCTTGCACCCTTATTTATTATTATTTCGCCAAGTATTCTCTATTACTCAAGATACTCTATCCACGAATCAGCATTCATATTTTTCACTTTACTAGCACTCTATTCGTTGTCTTTGATAATAGAAAAGAAAAGTCTAAAATATTTGCCTTTATTTGCTTCATCACTAGCCTTGCTATTTGTAACAAAAGAAACAGCAATTATTGTATTATTTATTTCTTTAGCAATTATTCTATTTAATTTTAAAACAATTAAGGAAATTAAAATAAAAAATAACTATAAAATAATTCTCTTTTCAATATCCCTTTTTATTATAATCTATATAATATTCTTTACAAGCTTCTTCACAAATTCAAGCGGTGTAAATGATTCATTTAAAGCCTTTTCTCCCTGGGTTGATCGTGGCTTAAATGAGCAAGGGCATGATAAGCCATTCATTTATTATGCAACTCTTCTCTTAAAATACGAATTTCCCCTATTAATTCTAGCCCTATTATCTTTATATTTAGCTTTCAAAGGCAAAAATACTTTTTTAAGGTCTTTCGCTATCTGGTTCATCTTGATTTTTATAATATATAGCTTAATACCCTACAAAACACCCTGGCTCATAATTAACTTTACCTTGCCTCTTGCATTCCTAGCTTCAAATACAATTCATGCCTTATATTCAAAAAATAAAGCATTGTCTTTTATAATTTTATTAGCTGCTGTAATTTATCTTTCTTATATTTCAATACAAACAAGTTTCATAAATATATCATCACCAACTAATGATTTTGCTTATGTGCACACAAATCCAGAAATTATGCGTATTGTAGAAATTATCAATCAAAATTATAAAGAAACAGATAAAATACTAGTTGTATCGCAAAAATACTGGCCTCTACCTTTCTATTTTCATGGAAAAGATATTTATTATTTAGACAATGAAGAAATCAAAGGCTATCCTAGCTCTTCAGATTACAAGTTTTTAATTCTAAGAGAAAGAGTCTTTAATTCCATTCCTCAATCAGATTTATACACTTATAATAAATATAATCTTCTAGATGGAGAGAATCTTGTGCTTGCAATAAAAAAATAGCTCAATAACTTGCCTTATATCTGCCTCTCTTTTCAACCTTCTCCAATCTTTTAAAAACAAATTCAGCGTTTTTAGATATTTTATATCCTTCTAAAATCTCGTTAAAGCATTCTTTGTAAAAGTTAAAATGCTTGGCTTCTAAAGCTTCTTTTATCAAATGCAAATCAACTGCCTTGTCTTCTATCCTATTAGAATTAAAGCCTAGCCCAAAATCAATAAAATAAATCTCTTTGTCTTTATCAGCGAGAATTATATTTGATGTTGTTAAATCTCCATGAATAATGCCTGCATCATGAAGCTTGGCTATAAACTCGCCTATTCTTCTGCATATTTTTTCCCTGTCAGGCATAGAATCAAGATGCTCTGAAAGCTTTTTTCCTTTAATATATTCCATCTCTATTTCTTTATTTTTCTCATCAGCCTTAAGTAGCTTAGGGACAAAAATAATTTTAGACGCCTTCTCCAATAGCTTTGCTTCTCTTCTTGTCCTGTTTTTCCTTAATCCTTCATCAATTATATTAAGCCTGTAAGATTTTTTTATTCTTCTCTTTAGAATAAGCTCTCCTTTTCTTAAAATAACTGCTTCAGCTCCTCTAGCTATTATTTCTTCCATGTTAATATAATTAGCAACAAAGCCAATAAAAGAGAGATATCAGCAACAAGGCAATATTTGCAATAATATTTAATTACGAATGCCTGCAAATAAATAAAATAAATAGCAACGCTAGCTCCCACAACAACTGCGCAATCAATAAAAAGCCTTTTTTTTATTCCAGGTTTATAACTCTCTATAATGCTTAATAAAAATAAAAAACTAAAAATAACAACCCCATATACGCTATTTTTTATGCCTAAAAAAGAAGCATAAGAGCTATTTTGCACAACATTGCATCCGCTATCTATTCCGCATAAACTGCTAGTGTCCCCAGAACTTAAGATAAGAGATGCTATAAAGCTAATTGCGAATAAAACAAGCAATATATTATATTTATGTTTTATTAATTTTCTTCTCATTTTATAATTTATATAATAACCTTTATAAATTATATATTCTATTTGTTTATATGGAATCAAGGGCAGGCTCAATATTAACTTTAATAGGGGGCATTTTAACATTAATAGGTGCAGCTATAATTCTAATAATCAAAAAGTCCTTGCTTTTTGTTTAGGACTCATCAAAGTCCCAAGGACTTTGGAGCACAAAGAACCGAAGGTTGCTTTGTGTTTGGATGCATGAGAAATCTTCTATGGATTCTTCAAGGATAATCTATCCTTGATAGCCCTCAAGAACTAGAAGTTCTTGAGGTCTCTGCACAGAG
>ORJL011110492.1_pt1 | contig 12792 bp, 9 predicted proteins | sample 1779941 | NCBI WGS metagenome assembly ORJL01 (sample SAMEA104232317, study PRJEB22302) | groundwater metagenome | biome: forest; feature: aquifer; material: groundwater | place: USA | collected 2011-08-07 | depth 5.8 m
GAGCCTCCAGCTCGCGCCGCCCCGACGGATCGGGTGTGAATAAGTCCGCAGCGGACTTATTCAAGCGCCCCCAAACTTGCCCGCGCCTGTCCAATTCCACCAAACACTCATAATTCACCCACAAATTCTGCTACAGACCCGCAAGTTCTCCAGGCTGCGGAACAGGTGATCGCCTATTGAAATGCGACGCGTGCTCACGGCGTTGGGTGGCTAGGCAATAATTCCGGCAGCACTTGAGATAGGTCTGGGAAGCTGTTCCGCAACTTTCGCCTGATGATCGGCAGGGCAAAGAAATACCGGTCGTGCTCGAAACTCAGCAGCCCGGTGTAACATAGATTCCGCAATGCACTATTCACTTCGTTCAGACTGGCGTTACTACCAACACCACGGCACGCAGCGACGAAGTCGCCCACCGCCCAGCAGGGTGTGACATCGTGGTGCGCAAAAAGGAATGCGCAGAGCCGCTCCGTGGGTACCGGTTGGCCGTGTTCGAGTGTGTTTTCTAGAAAGTGGGTCATCAGGAAATCGCCTAATTCGAACCCGCCCTCCAGCTCCTCTAGGTCGGTAAAGTGCACCTCCTGAGGCACCCTTTCCGATGCGCTACGGAAAAGCTGTTCCCCGTAGAACTGAATCAGCCAAGGGTTGCCACGTGTCCCTTCCCAGATGCGACGAAGCAGAGCGTCTTCGTCCCGCAGAGGGATGCCAACGCGCTCGAATGGCTCCCGGACCAGAGACCCGGTGTCGCTTTGCGAAAGGGGCCGCAACATCAAGGGCTCCAAGGCCCTGTCGAACGGAGTTCGCACCTTGGCGTCTGGGACCGAGTTTGGGTGAACATTTTCTTGGAACAGAAGCTGATACATCGAGCGATAGCCCGCAAAAACTACCCGTATCCAGCGCCGGTGGGCAGCCTCCGCCAACAATCTTAAGAACGGCCAGCCCGCGTGGGAATCTGTATTGATCACAACGTCCATCTCATCAAAAAAGAGCAGCAAGGGGCGTTGGCCGCCATGGCTCTTACGTTCCAGCAAGTAGGAAATGTTCCGAGGGCCCTTCTCGATCCGCAATTCCAATCGCGGATCGATGGAATGGGCCATCCGGTAGCAGCAGTCCCAATAGTCTCGCCACGTAAGACAGTCGAAGTAGAATACCCGCTCGTCCTTCGCGCCCAAGCGCCGGTAAGGGCCGCGAACGTGGAGCTCATGGCAGGCCCGTTTGAGCAAGGAGGTCTTGCCGATCCGCCGCGCGCCGCTAATCAGGAATCCTGAATCGAGATCCAGAGTCAACCTCTCCAACTCTCTTTTTCGGCCGCGGAAGGTATCGCCACGCGCGGCGTGCGTGGTGTTGAATGGGCACAAGAGAGCCAACCGGACCTGGCAGCGTACGGCTTCGAACAGGACTGAGGAAGGAAGAGGCGAATCTAGCATCCGCCTCAGATCAGCGCTCTTCAACAGAACGGACTCCAACCATTCTGGAACGGAACGGTCGACTGTATCCGCCTCCGTGCCTAGATAGATGACGAAGCAGAAGCCGAAGGATTCCACAGCGTGCTTGTACTGCGCCAGCAACCCCGCCTGGGTCTGCGCGGTCGCGTCATCCTCGGGCGGATGCGCGACCATGACTACGTTGAGATCCATTCCCTTGAATCCCAACTTGCTCAGGTCCAGGAGGAAAAACGCCGAAGGAGGAAGGTCGGCGTATCCGACTTGGTCCACATCCAACTTGTTCGCGATCGCGGCCAGCAGTTCTCCTGCTGCGCCCTGTGTAGAAGGGGGCCTCTCTGCAGTGGCATCACGCCAGATGTTGTCAAACAGCCTCATGCGCTACCATTTCGTGGTTCAGTTGTCGATCTTATGTTGGTCCCTTGCCGAAGGCAAGGATTATATCTGACGGGATTGAGCTGGCGAATGAGGGAGAGGTTGTGGAGGCGGTTTACATCTGCCGCCACCTCTCCATCAGGGCCATGAATGCCCACACCAACACCTCGGCGGAAAGCGCCTGTTTCACGAGGAACATCGCCTTGCCGCCCAGTCACACGAACAAGAAGGGGAGGTGGTCCAAATTCAGCTTGCCGCCTTGCGATCGCCGCCTCACTCGAAATCAAGTGCTCAAAACTCGGTTCTTCTACAAGTGTGATGCCCTCGATGTGGGCCTGGTGCGGCGCGGCGGGGGAGCTTTGCGCTCAAGGGCCAGCCTACCCTCCGAAAGGCCGCACCTGGAGGAGATGATGCACCTCCTGGCGCCCGCTGCAGACCCGCGCCGATATCCTACTCCGCTACGCTGCATGCCCTGATGCGAAGGGTGGGGTAGGTGCGATGACGCTAGCATGAACGGCGTCCGCGCCCTGGCGCGGTCCTCTCCCTGCCAAGGCCAAGGCCAGCCCCGTTTAGGGGCGGCATGATGATAGAACGAAGCATGCCCTCTTGACTCCGGCCCCGCAGCAGGGGCGACACGGTTACTGGTTCTGGCCGCACAGAGATCGGCAGGCATGCCGTCCTTATTGGGCTGCATGTTCCCGGAGAACTTGGTTCTCCAATCTTGCCAGCCCCTGACTGGGCTGACCTCCGGCGACCGTTCACAACCTCATCCCGGTCATCGCAGGCACATTATGGATCGGAGGTGAGAACCGCCCTGGGGCCAGGGAAAGAGTGCGGGAAAAATCTTTTCAAAAAAAGTTGACGTGACTGAGAAAGTGTCATAGTGTCCTATGACAGTAGAATAACTCGCGGCCATGTTTCTTCAACTGAACTTCAAGTCCGGCAAGCCGGTTTACCTCCAGGTGGTGGACCAGGTCAAAGCCGCCGCTGCTTCCGGCGCTCTGCAACCCGGCGAATCCCTCCCCTCCATCCGGCCCCTGGCCGAGCAGCTTCGGGTCAACCGCAACACCGTTGCCAAGGCCTACGCGGAACTGGAGGCGCAGGGGGTGATCGAGACGGCAGCCGGCAAGGGTTGCTTCGTGAAACCGAACAACTCTCCCTTTCGCCGCTCGGTCCGCCAGCAGTTGCTGACGGAGGAGATTGATGCCGCCATCGTGCAGGCGCATCACCTGCAAGTGCCCCGGCCCGAGTTCCTGGAGTTGGTCCATGAGCGGCTGGACGTTTTTGAGAAGAAGCGGGCCGAGGCGGTCCCGCTGGGCGGCTGATGCCTTGTTGCCAATGACCCTTCACCCTCACCTCGTATCATGAGTTCACCTATACCGGTTATCGACATCCATCACCTTGTGCGGCGTTACGGTCATACCGACGCCGTCAACGGGCTCAGTCTGAAGGTGCAGCCTGGACGCTGCTACGGCTTCTTTGGTCGCAACGGCGCCGGGAAGACCACCACCATCAAGTGCCTGCTGGGCCTCCTCAAGCCGACCGCGGGCTCGGTCGAAGTCTTCGGCCTGCACCCCCTGGCCGCAGAGGTGGAGGTCAAGAGGAGGCTGGCCTATGTGCCTGATTACGTCGCTTTTTACCCCTGGATGACGGTGCGTGAGACGCTCGACTACTTGGCTTCCTTCCGCCGTCGTTGGAACCAGGAGACGGAGAAGACGCTCCTGACGCGGTTCCACCTGGACCCGTGCCAGAAGGCGGGCAACCTCTCGAAGGGACAAAAGACCCAACTGGCGCTGGTGGCGGCGGTTTGTCCCGAGCCGGAGCTGTTGGTGCTCGACGAGCCCACGTCCGGCTTGGACCCGATCGTGCGGCGAGAGTTCATTGAGACGGTGATCGGGGCGTATCAGGAAACCGGCCCGGGCGATCGCACGATCTTCATTTCCACCCATCTGATCAGCGAATTCGAAGGGTTGATCGACGAGTTTACGATCATTGAGCATGGACGCGAGGTGCTGACGCTGGGCGCCGACTCGGCGCGCGAGCGGTTTCAACGCATCCGCGCGCGGTTCCCACACGCCGTGCCGGCCATGGACTTGGCGGACGCTCACGTGGTGCGGAGGGACGGTCGGGAGGTAGAGGTGGTGGTGAACGGGAACTCGGTCAGGGTGATGGACCGGTTGAGGGCGCTGTCGCCGGAGACGTTGACGATCGAGGCGCTGACCCTGGAGGAGATCTTCGTGGCGGCCGTGAAGTCGGAAGGGAGCCCGGCATGAGCACCGCATCTTTCAGAGAAGTACGCATCCGAATCCCAGTCTGGCCGTGGGGGGGATGGTGGTCGGCAGAGACGGTGAAAGAGCTTCGTGCCCTCGGGCCGGCATGGCTTTTCACCCTGTTGGTTCCCGGTTTGATTGCGTGTGTCGAGGACCGTGCGTCGGCGTTTGAGAGCTTCTCGATGGCGGCATTCGTGCTTGGATGCGCGATGATGGGCGCGCTTTCGTTTGGACATGAGTTCAATTATCGAACCCTTAGCCTGCATCTTTCGCTGCCGGTCTCGCGGCGGCACTTATGGTGGAGGAAGATGGGGGTTCTGGGATGGGCGTTGGCGAGCGTGAGCGTCGCGTGGGTTATCTCCCAAGTGGTTCTTTCCGGGGTGTCAGGTCGGGAATGGACATCCATCCGGCATGAGCCCTTTCCGGTGATCGTGTTTGTCCTTACGGTGGCGACACTCTGCGTCGGCAGTCGGGCGCGGTGGTGGCCCGGGCGGGTCTGCATCTGGGGAGGGGCGGCCATGGTGGTGGGCATGGGGGCGATCCAGTTGATCACGGATTCCGATATCCTGGCCCATTCAGACCTCGACCAGATCGTGGCGATGGGTGGAGCGGCGATCGGAGTAGCGTTGTTCTTCTTTTGCGCGGCCCCCTTGTACACGTTGCTGACCCGCAGCACCCTGGCGGGGGCAGTATTCGCGCTGGTCATCACGATGGCCATTCTGGTGCTCGCATCGGCAGGTACCACGGTATGGGTGAGGTTGCATCCGTATTTTATCGCCGAAGGGTGGGGCAGGATGACCGCCTCGGAGACGACCGAGATGTTTGTAATGACCTGCTGGTCGGTCGGGATGGGTCTCTTCTGCATCTTTGCTCTGGTGGTTGGGCGCCGCAAGTTCATTCGGATGGAGGCTATCGAGTCGCGAGGTGGGGAGTTGGCGTTGCCGCAGTGGCTGACGGCGCCGCTGAGTGGCCTGGCTCACCGCTTGCCGGGAGCGCCCTCGGGTAACATGGTCCGGCTCATCAGGAAAGAATTGGGGCTGCACCATGTGAGCCTGCTTCTGGCGGGGCTGTTGGTGGTGTTCTGGGGCGTGGGTGTGGTGGCACGAGTGGCTGGGCTGGAGCTGTCCAAAGAAGCGCCTATCTGGTGGGTGCCGTTTCTTATTTATGCGGTCTTGGTGCCTGTATTGTGCGGGGCTATGGCGTGCGCTGAGGAACGGACTATGGGGATACTGGAATGGCATCTGACGCTGCCCGCCTCGTGCCGCCGGCAATGGTTGATCAAGTGCCTGGTGGCGTTGGGACTGTCGTTTGTCCTGGTTGGGATATTGCCGTTGGTGCTTATCCTGCTGCTCTGGAGCGTATGGGCGGACTTCACTGGTTTGCGCGAGCTCTCGCTCCCGGGGATCGCCATGTCCTGGGGGCTGCTTCTGATGCTGACGTCGTTGGTGTTGTATGCGTCCTCCTTCGCGCGAAACACAATGAAAGCCGCCCTGTGGGGAGTGGCGTTTTGGTGGCCTTTCGGCATTATGGCAGGCTGGAGCCTGAAGGCGACCAGGGCCCTCGCTCCTGCCGCATTCCCTGAGGATGGAGGGTATCTGCGTTCCTTGGAGGAGGCGGGGACTGGCGCGCTGAGCGCGCAGTGGCTTCCGTGGATCTTGGGTGGCGTCTGTGTCTGTGGGGTGTTTGGCTTCGTGGCTCTCCTCTTGCGCCTTGGATTCGAGAATTACCGGAGGGCGGACGTCTCACGTGCGCGGCTTGCCGGCCATCTCGCGATCACGCTCGGAGCCTTTGGCGTCGTAGTCATTCTGGTGGTGGCGTGCCTGAACACTGTGACCGCCCGGTTCTTCTAGGGCGGCGGTGGCGCCTTATCATTACGCCTCGCGCCTCACGTTTCACGTTTCACGCCGTTTAGTATTCCCAACCGGTCCGGTTTCGCCTAAGAGAGGCGGGTGAAGAAAACGCCTGCCGTCAACCAACCCGGCCCTCTCCGGCCTGGGTTGCGCCGCTATCTCTATCTCACCGCCTCGGTTACCGGAGCGGCCGTCATGGTTGTGGAGATTCTCGGAGCCAAGATGCTGTCACCCTACGTCGGCACCTCTCATTTTGTGTGGACGGCCCAGATCGCGGTCACTCTGGTGGCCCTGTCCGTGGGCTATGGAGTGGGGGGATGGCTGGTGGACCGTTCGCCGCGCCTTTCGTGGATCTACGGGGCGATCCTTGCCGCTGCGGTCTATCTCTGCGGCACCGTGCTTGGTTGCGAGCCGATCGCCTTTTTCTGCCTGCGCTTTAATCTTGCCGCCGGATCGTTGCTCGCTTCCGCCCTGCTGTTCTTTGTCCCGCTGGCGCTGCTGGCGATGGTAGGCCCTTTCTTCGTCCGCATGTTGACGATGTCTGTCGAGAGCGTGGGCGCGAACATGGGTCGGCTCACGGCCATCAGCACACTCGGCAGCGTGGCGGGCACGATCCTGATCGGTTACGTCCTCATCCCGCACTGTTCTAATTCGCTGACCATGTACCTGACGGCCGGCGCTTTGATGCTCGTGGCCGTGGGGTACTTTCTCGGCTGGGCAAGGAGACTGTGCCCGCCAGCGATCGCTGGCGCCGTGCTGGGCGCTTTTGTCGGCTTTGTGGGTATCGCCAGGCAGACGCTCACTGAGCCCGACCAGGCGATCGAGCTGGCGCGACGCAACTCGAACTTCGGCCTGATGCAGGTAATCGAGCCCAAAGGGGGTGGTCGCCGGTATTATCTGAATGACTTGCTTACGCAAAACACCTATGACCCTGCCGCGCGAGCAAGCGGTTCGCTCTTTACGTATATGCTCTACGGGCTGGCCCACGCCTATAGAGCGGAGGTCAAGGACGTGCTCTGCATCGGGCTGGGGGTGGGGATCGTTCCCATGCAGTTCGCCCGCGAAGGCGTCCGGGTGGACGCAGTGGAGATCAACCCGGCGGTGGTCCCGATCGCGACACAGTATTTCGATTTCGAACCACGCCTCCTCAACCTGGTGATCGGAGACGGGCGCTACTACCTTAACGCCTGTTCGAAGCAATACGACGTCATTGTGCTGGACGCCTTTCTGGGGGAATCGCCCCCTTCCCACCTGATGACCCGCGAGGCGCTCGGTGCCCTGCAACGCCGCCTTAAACCGGGCGGTACGGTGGTGATGAACACATTTGGCGAGTTCGAAGCCGGGCGGGACTTCTTCTGCGCGTCGCTCGATCGCACCCTGCGCACCGTCTTCCGCAGTGTGAAAATCCACGCGGCGGGCAACGGCAACGTCTTCTTCGTTGCCTCAGACCAGCCGGAACTCAGCGTGCTGCATGCGATGAACTTCGAGACTATCCCGTTCAGCGTGCGCGGCTTGGCAGAGGCGGCCTTTACGTCCAAAGTGGCCACAGAACCGGAGCATGGACGTGTCCTGACGGACGATTTCAACCCTGTGGACTATTACGACGCCGCGAACCGCGAGAGCCTGCGCCAACGCCTGGCCGCGAGCTATCGGCCGTGAGACCGGGGCGCTTCCTCACGTTCCGCGCTTTCCTGTTGGCATCGTTCCGGTTCCTCGCAGGGCGTTCACGGACAAGAGTCCAGTACAGCCTCCTCCTGGCTGGGCCGGAGCGGGCCGGAGTCGGGACCCCTCTCGGGAAGAGGAAGACCTAAGGTAGCCTGCCTGAGTCGTTATACGAGTATGGGGCAGGTCCGGATACAAGTTGACAAACGGAATGGAATGAGGTTAACTACACGCCGTATTGGAAAATGAAAACCGCATTGTCAGTTAAATTGACCCTGGGCGTGACGCGCGCCGCCTGCTTTATGTCCATCTGGCATAAGGCAGAAAGGGCTTCTGGCAACGTGGAGAAAAGCGACTGAGAAACGGCCCGACAAGATTTTTAGGAAAAACCCACGATTGCCAGGCAATCGTGGGTTTTTCCTTTTCAACATGACCGCCATCTCTTGGAACGGTGGCTGCAAAAGACGAAAGACGACAATGAATGCAAACTACCCTCGCCGGGTGCCTACGCGGTTCGCGCCCGAGACCCGGTTCGATCTGGCGCCGCATGCGGCGATCCCAAACCGGGCGGCCCTTGACGCCGAACTGGATCACTTGAAGAGTCGCTTGATCAAGGAGCACCTGATCGAGAAGGGGAACGCGGCGCTGGCGCCCGCGTTTCGGCGGGCGGCCAACGAAGCCGCCGCGCTAGCCTGGCTGACCCCTTACCCCCTCCTGCTCCTGCCTATGCTCCTCGCCGAGAAGGTGGAGGCGGTCGAGCGCTACGGCGCGCGGCAGGCGGAAATCCGGCGGCGCAGCTTGGAACTCACGGAGGCGGCATGAAGGAGTGCCTGCAGCCGGGCGGGAGCCGCTTTCGCGCGCGCCACGGAAATGACGCTCGCGACAGCGGCTCCTGTTGTCTTTTCGGGACTGGTGCGCTATACAGAGGGGCAACAACGTCCTTTCAAGACATATGATCAAACGAATGACCGCAGTGTGGTTCGCGCTAGCCCTGGCATGGAGTGGCACCGCGCGCGCGAAGGATTGGGTGGTTTATGAAGGCAAAAACGGCCCTGGCAAAGGGCGCCATATCGTCTTCCTGAGCGGGGACGAGGAGTACCGCTCCGAGGAGTGCCTCCCCATGCTGGCGAAGATCCTGGCGGTGCGGCACGGTTTCAAGTGCACCGTCCTCTTCACTGTGAACCCGGTGGATCGGATGATCGACCCCAACAACCCGGGCAACCTCCCGGGCATCGAAGCCCTCGCTGACGCGGACATGCTCGTGATGCTCTTGCGGTTCCGTGAGCTGCCGGACGAGAAAATGAAGTTCTTCGTGGACTACCTGAACTCGGGAAAGCCGATTCTGGCGATGCGCACTTCCACGCACGCTTTCAGTTACCAACGAAATACGAATAGCGTTTACGCGAAGTTCGATTGGCGCAACAAGGAGTGGCCGGGCGGCTTTGGCCAGCAAGTTCTAGGTGACACCTGGATCGACCACCACGGCATTCATGGCAGCCAAAGCACGCGTGGAATTGTCAACGAGGCGAAGAAGGACCATCCGATCCTTCGTGGCGTGGCGGACATCTGGGGCCCCACCGACGTGTACGCCATCGCTCACTTGCCTGCGCACGCGGAGGTCCTCGTCTATGGCCAGGTCCTCGAGGGCATGAGTCCCACGTCCAAGCCGCTGGCGGGCAAGAAGAACGACCCAATGATGCCGGTGGTGTGGCTGCGGGACTACACTGGCGAACGCGGCAAGACCTCGCGGATCATCGCCACAACGATGGGAGCCGCGCCTGATTTCCAGTGTGAAGATCTTCGCCGGTTGGTCGTGAACGCCTGTTACTGGGCGACGGGCCTATCCGACAAGATTCCATCGAAGAACAACGCGGATATCGTGGGCGATTACAAACCGAGCGGGTTCGGCTTCAACAAGTACCTGCACGGTGTGAAGCCCGCGGATCACGAGTTGAAATAGAAATCCGCGGCGCTATAGGCCGGGTGCCTCACCGCGGCGAAGCCCTCTTGTGGCGCGCGAAACTACCCGTCGATCAAAGCTCGCCAGCTATCGACGCGATCCATCAGGCCCGCGCTCGTGAGATGAACGCTGTCCAGGCGCGCCAGGAACGACTTGGAGCCCGGCAGCAAATGCTCATGCGCGAGGACATTGGCGACATGGACGGCAGTGAGCGGGCAGAAACTGGTCGCGCCGGAGGCGCTCGGAGTATGATGCAGGAGCACGGCTTCGACCAGCGGGGTGGGCAATCCCCAGAGACCCAGCAGATAGCCCCCGACCTCGGCATGGGTGCTCTTGAATGCCTTTTGTTCCAACTGGAACACCCCCCATCCATTGTCGCGGGCTTCGATCAAGACCTCCCGGTATTTATCCGGATAACCGGTTGCCAGGATCAGTTTTCCGACGTCATGCAGCAAGCCTGCGGTGAACGATTGGTCAAGCACATGACCGTCAGCGTGTTCTGCTTCGGCGATCTTTCTGGCCAGCGCGCCCGTGCGCAGGGAGTGGTGCCAGACTTGGTCCACAGAGAGCTCCGTGAAGCTGGATCCCTCAAACTGCGCGAACACCTTCACGGTGAGGGCCAGGGACCGGACGATCCCCACGCCGAGGATCTGGACGGCCTCGTCCACGCTGGCCACGTTGCGCGCAAAGCCGAAAAAGGCGGAATTGACCAACTGGAGCACCTTGGACGTGAGGGCCACGTCCCGGGCAATCATCTCAGCGATGGACTGGATGGGACAATCGGGCTGCTGCAAGGCCTCGATGATCTGGACATAGACTTCCGGGACGCTGGGGAGGCACCGGATGGACCCGACGAGCTTGCGCAGACTCTCATTGTTCAGCCGGTCATTGAGGGTGTTGATCCGTTTGAGAGTCGCTTTCAACAGAGCCAGGTCGAAGGGTTTGACCAGGTAATGGTGCGTGGAGCCGATGCACCTCATGACCAGGTCCTCGTCCGCGTAGCCGGAGAGGATGATGCGCGCCGTGCGTGGATGGCGTTTCATCACTTCGTTGAGCAACTCGGCGCCGTTCATCCCCGGCATGCGCATGTCGGACACGATGATGTCGAAGGACCGGGCCTCCATTCTGGAAAGAGCGTCCGCGCCATCGCCAGCGAACTCCAGATCCCATTCCCCGCTCATTGATTTGAGCATGAGCTGGAGCATTTTGAGCACCTGCGGTTCGTCGTCCACAAAGAGGAGCCGTGGTCTCACCTTTTCATTCATACGATGGCTTGTTTTGGTTTGATGGCCTGCTCTCGGGCGTACGATATTAATCCGATTGGCTTACTTTTCATCTTTCATCGGAGAAGGCAATGTCATTCTTCACGCAGGTCCTTTCCAGGTGCCGGGGCGGGTAGTGGCCCCCTAGGCCCACTGGTAGTCCGCATCGAAGGGCGTCTTACCCGCGATCTTCTTCACGCCGCGCCCCGGATTAGCGGAGAGGTGCTCGCAGATCTTGAACACCGTCTCGGTTTCGTGCGGCAACCCAAGGTCCGCGGCGATCCGTGCCGCCGTAAAGGGGCCCGCGCGGTTGGCCGCCGTGCATTCGGACAGGTAGTCGAGAATCCTCTCTTGGAGATCCATCACGACCCCGGCCGCCTTCTTGCCCGCTTCGACGCCGGGCTGATGGTAGGCGTTGATATTGACCAGACTGGCGTAGAGGCCGACAGCGCGTTCGAACAGGGCGATGAGCACGCCCACGGTGAATGGGGAGACATCACCCAACGTAAGCGTAATGGATTGGCGCCCGTTCTCGAAGAGCGCCGAGCGGGTGCCGAGGAGGAAACCGGCGAGGAAATCGCCGGAGGTCACACCCGGCTCCACGAAGATCGAGGGTCCCTGCCGTTGCTTGAGGACTTCGATGAAGAGGACAAAGAAGTTGGGCACACCTTCCCGCAACTGTTGAACGTAAGCGTGCTGGTCGGTCGAGCCTTTGTTGCCATACACCGTCAGACCCTGATTGACCTTCCTGCCTTCCCGGTCTTTCTCCTTGCCAAGCGATTCCATGATCAGTTGCTGGAGGTACCTGGAGAAGAGTTCGAGGCGGTCTTTGTAAGGGAGCACCACCATGTCTTTCTGGCCGCGACCGCCCGAAAGGTGGTACCACATCAAGGCGAGTTGCGCGGCTGGGTTGCGGGCGGTGTCCGGCACGCGGGTGGCGGCGTCGCACGCCTTGGCCCCGGCTAGCAGGGCGTCGATGTCGATCCCTTGGAGGGCGGCCGGCAGCAGGCCCACCGCCGAGGTCTGGCTGGTTCGTCCTCCCACCCAGTCCCACATCGGAAAGCGGCGCAGCCAGCCGTTGGTCCTGGCATGTCTGTCCAGGTTGCTTCCTTCCATCGTGATGGCCACGGCGTGAGGGCCGAAGGCGAGGCCGTCAGCGGCATAGGCGGCCTCCAATTCGAGCATGCCGTTGCGCGTCTCTTTGGTGCCACCCGATTTCGAGATGACAATCGCCAGGGTTCGGCCCAGTTCGGCGCGGATCCCCGCCAGCACCGTATCCATCCCATCCGGATCAGTATTGTCGAAAAAGTGAAGCTTCAGCTTGTCCGTGAGGGGATGGCCCAAGGCGTGGCCGACGAACTGGGGGCCGAGGGCGGAACCGCCGATGCCCACGATGATAACGTGCGTGAACGGTCCTCGCTGGCCTTTTACTTTGCCGTCATGGACGGCGCTTGCGAACGCCTTAATATCATCGCACGTCGCGCTGATCTCGCGTTGGATGGAGAGGCTGGGAGCCAAACTGGGGGCGCGCAGCCAATAATGCCCCACCATGCGGTCCTCGTCCGGGTTGGCCGTGGCGCCCTTCTCCAACTCAGCCATTTCGAGGAATGCCTTGGCCATAGGGGCCGCCATAGTGGCGAAGAAGTCCTCGGCGAAACTCACCCGGCTCAGATCGACCGCCATTCCGAGCTGGGGAAATTCCGTGTAATAAGATTGGAACCTCCGCCAGAGTTCTTGCTTGCTCAAATTCATATTCAGGTTGGGCAGTATCCAGAGCAATGAAGCAGAGAGACAAGTACTTTTTAGGATGGAGAGTGTGGTTTCCCACCTCAGCCGCCTCCGCGGAAGGACCACAGAGGCACGGCGCGGCGAAGCCGCAACCAAAGGGGCCAGGGCAGGCTCACAAGTTACTTGCTGCATCGGTTCCATTTCACCGCTGACACTCCGCAAACGCGCGGCCGGCGCCTCGCCCTC
>ORJL011161915.1_pt1 | contig 12791 bp, 13 predicted proteins | sample 1779941 | NCBI WGS metagenome assembly ORJL01 (sample SAMEA104232317, study PRJEB22302) | groundwater metagenome | biome: forest; feature: aquifer; material: groundwater | place: USA | collected 2011-08-07 | depth 5.8 m
CGTCAAGCCGGCGCGCCGGGGCTCGTCGGTCGGGATCTCGAAGGCGCGGACGCCGGAGGAGCTGGAAACGGCGGTCGCCCTCGCCCGCCGTCACGACGACAAGGTGCTGATCGAGGAGTTCGTCGCCGGAGTCGAGGTCGAGTGCGGCGTGCTCGGCAACCTGCGCCCGCTGCCGGTCGCCTCGCTTCCCGGTGAGATCGTGCTGCCCGAAGCCGACTGGTACGACTACTCGGCGAAGTACGACGCGGGCGGGATGGATCTGATCGTTCCCGCGCGGCTCCCCGACGAGACGAACCGCCGCGTGCAGGAGCTTGCGGTCGAGTCGTTCGTCGCGACCGAGTGCGAGGGCATGGCCCGCGTGGACTTCTTCGTGCGCGAGAACGGCGAGGTGGTGGTGAACGAGCTCAACACGATCCCCGGCTTCACCGCGACGTCGGTCTACGCGAAGCTCTTCGAGGCGTCGGGAGTCCCGTACGCGGAGCTGCTCGACCGCCTGATCGAGCTCGCTCTGGAGCGCCACGAGCGACGCTCCGGGCTCGAGTACTGAGCTCGCGGCCGGGCGCTAGTCGAGCACGGCGGCCAGGGACTCCTCCCAGACCGCGAGCGCCTCGTCCAGCTCGGAATCGGTGATCACGAGCGGGCAGAGGACGCGGATGCAGTTCGAGTAGAAGCCGGCCTTCAGCAGCAACAGGCCACGCTGCGCCGCCTCCTCGATCACCGCGCTCGCGATGTCGCCGGCCGGCGCCTTCGTCGCCCGGTCGCTCACGAACTCGAGCGCCAGCATCGCGCCGAGGCCTCGGACGTCGCCGATCGCGGGGAACCGCTCCTGCCAGCCGAGCATGCGCGCACGCATCGCCTCGCCGATGGCCGCGGAGCGCCCGATCAGCCCCTCCTCCTCGATCACGTCGAGCACGGCGAGCGCAGCGGCGATCGCCACGGGGTTGCCGACGTAGGTACCGCCGACGGCGCCCTCGTGCCCGGCGTCCATGATGTGCGCCCGGCCGATGACGCCGGAGAGCGGCAGCCCTGCCGCGATCGACTTGGCGACGCACATCAGGTCCGGCTCGATGCCGTAGTGCTCGGTCGCGAAGAGCTTCCCGGTGCGCGCAAAGCCCGTCTGCACCTCGTCCACGACGAGAACGATCGCGTGCTCGTCGCAGATCTCCCGCAGCCCGCGCAGGAACGCAGGCGGCGCCGGGAGGAACCCGGCTTCCCCCTGCACCGGCTCGACGACGATGGCGGCGACCTGCTCGGCCGCGACCTGCGTCGCGAACAGCTGCCGCAGAGCGGAAAGCGCCGATTCGGCGTCCGGCCCCCGGTAGTCCTGAGCGAAGGGCGCGCGGTAGACCTCGGGCGCATACGGCCCCATGCCGGTCTTGTACGGATGCGGCTTGGAGGTCAGCGTCATCGAGAGGAGCGTGCGGCCGTGGAAGCCACCCTCGAAGGCGATCACGGCAGGGCGGCGCGTGTAGAGGCGTGCCAGCTTGACCGCGTTCTCGACGGCCTCGGTGCCGGCGTTGAAGAACACCGCCTTGGTCGGGCCGTGGAAGGGCGCGAGCGCCGTCAGCCGCTCGGCGAGGGCGACGTACGACTCGTACGGGATGACCGCGAAGTCGGTGTGCGCGAAGCGGGAGAGCTGCTCCTGGGCAGCCTCGACGACCCGGGTGTGGGAGTGGCCGACGTTGAGGCAGCCGACGCCACCGATGAAGTCGATGAAGGTGTTGCCGTCCACGTCGGTGAGGGCGGCGCCCCGGCCCTCCCACGCGACCACCGGCAGGTAGATGGCGAGCGGGTCGGCGACGACGTTCGCCTTGCGGGCGAGGATCTCCTTCGAGCGCGGCCCCGGGATCTCGGTGCGCAGGCTGATTGTGCGCGTCGTTGCCATCGTTCGCAGCCTACCCAAGCGGGCGGCGGCCCCGGGTGGCCACCCTTGCATAGGTGAGGCCACGTCCAGGGGTCTGACCCTTCGACGGCGCCGTGGCGCCGCGAGCGCCCGAGCCGTGCGGGCGTCGTTCCAGCGCCTCGCTCGCCACGACACGTCCAGGGGTCTGTCCCTCGGACGTGTCCTGAGGTGACAGTGGCGGACCTCCGTAAGCTACGCGCGATGCTCGACGAGCACACCGTCGATCCCGATCCGCTCCGCCAGTTCGTGGCCTGGTTCGACGAGGCCCGGGCAGCCGGCGTCGTCTACCCCGAAACGATGACCCTGGCGACGGCGGGCGCAGACGGATCACCCTCCGCGCGGATGGTGCTGCTGAAGGGCACCGACGACCGGGGGTTCGTCTTCTTCACGAATACCGGCAGCCGCAAGGGCGCGGAGCTCGCCGAGAACCCGCGGGCGGCGCTCGTGCTCTACTGGCGCGAGCTCGGCCGCCAGGTTCGCGTCGAGGGACGGGTCGAGGCGGTCGAGCCACACGAGTCGGCGGCGTACTTCGGCACCCGCCCACGCGCAAGCCGGCTCTCGGCCTGGGCCTCACCCCAGAGCGAGCCCGTCGAAGGCAGGGCCGACCTCGACCGCCGCTTCGCGCAGGCTGCGGCGCGGTTCCCCGGCGACGACGTACCGCTGCCGCCGCACTGGGGCGGCTACCGCGTCGTGCCCGAGACGATCGAGCTGTGGGAGCATCGCGACAGCCGTCTCCACGACCGAGTCCTCTACAGGCGTGTGAGCACCGGCTGGCGGCGCGAGCGGCTTGCGCCCTAGCAGCTAGCCGGGCGGTGCCAGAGCACCCGGCGTGTAGACGCCGAGCGGGTTCCAGAGCAGGTAGCCCTTGACATCGTGCAGGCGCGCCGACTCGATCTGGGCCTTCACTTCGCCGAGCGTGTAGGGGCGGCCGAGCGAGAAGTCCTGGAGCCACGGGATGATCTTCGCGTTCCGGCCACGCAGCTCCCTGCGGAAGTGCGCAAGCGACATGAAGACCGTCTCGCCCGGAGCGGCGTTCGGGTTGTCGATCCCGTACTCGCCCGAGCCGTAGTGCGACGGATAGGTCATCGGATAGATCGCGTCCACGTAGCGCGCGAGGCGGCGCGGCACCTGCCCGATGCCGAGGTCGCGTGTGGCCGAGAGGCCGAAGACGTCGACCGAGACCCGGACGCCGAGCGGCTTGAGGCGCTTCGACGCGTACTGGACGAACTGCGCGATCACCCAGCCCGGAGCCGTGGCCGTCTTGCCCGGGTACACCGCGTCGCCGATCGACCCGTCACTCGGGAAGCGGACATAGTCGAACTGGATCTCGTCGAAGCCCATCCGCGCCGCCACCTCGGCGATCGAGACGTTGTACTCCCAGACCCGCTTGTCGTACGGGTTCGACCAGCCCAGACCCCCGCTGGTCGCCCAGACCGAGCCGTCGGAGCGTTGAATCGCGAGGTCGGGCCGCGCGCGCGTGAGCTTCGGATCCTCGAAGACGACCACCCGGCCGATCAGGTACGCGCCGGCCGCGTGAACGGACGCCACGGCCTCGCGCGGCTTGTAGTAGGGCCTCGCGGCGCCGATCTTGATCGCGAGCGGAACGGCGGAGGGGATGAAGCCGATCTCGCCGTTCTCGTCCTTGACGTCGAGCTGGATGGTGTTCAGGCCCTCCGAGGTGAGCGTGAGGTAGTCGTCGAGCTTGCCACGGATGGAGGCGAGCGCCATCGTCACGTGGACGCCGCGCACCTCCGCCGGTAGCGCCCGGGGCTTCGGAACCGCCCATTTCTGCGTCTGCGCCGCGGGGCGCTGCTTCCCCGCGGGCGCGGTCAGGCCGCCGCTCTGGAAGCGCTGTGCACCGAGGGCGAGCGCGGCGACCGCACCGAGGGCAAGCAGCGCGAGCGCGGCCTTGCGCCGCCGCCGCCGCCGCCTGGCGGCCTCCCTGCGCTCCCTGAACCGCTCGGTAGGATCCGGCTGCTCGAAGAGCATGGACATGGGCGGCACACGGTATGTGGAAAAGGCCCGTTTCGCAAGCGTTTGCGACTACTCGCCGAAGCCGCCAGGCACGTTTTCGAGCACCGTCACCTGCTCGTAGTCGGCGGGCATGCCGGGCAGGAGCGTGCCGAGCGGCACGTAGTGGTTGAGGCCGCTGTTGGCAATCGAGAGCTGCCGGGCGACGATCGGCCCCCAGACGGTGGCGTTGTTCGACTCGGAGAAGTCGTTGACCACGTACGCGGCGCCCTGCAGCTTCGCGTTGTTCGACATCACAAACCCTGCCGCGTTCGGCGACCCGGCGACGAGCGCGAGCAGGTTCGAGCTCGCATCCCAGGTCGCGTCGCACGCCGCAACGCCGCACAGGCGCGCGTTGTTCGACATGGTGACAGCGCCCGACGCGTAGATCGTCGCCCGGCCCTGGTAGACGGCGTAGTCGTTGTTCGACATGTCGAGCGTGCCGTCGAAGAAGAGCGTGCCCGCGACGAGCAGCGTCCCGGGGCTCACTCCGAGGCCCGGCGTCCAGGTGATGCGGCCGATGAGCGCCCCGCTGACGGGGTCGGTGACGCGGCAGTCGTAGGGCGAAGCTGGCAGGAGGTCGATCGTTCCCCTGCTGCGGTTGAGCACACCGTCGTTGTCGAAGCCGCCGGGGAAGCTGCCGCTCGTGCATGCGTGACTCGGGCCGGGCGCGGCGTTCGCATACCAGCCGGCGAGATCCACGGTGGGCTTGACGAGGGTGCCCGGCGAGTTTCCGATGGTCGTTGCGTACACGCGTTGGGCGGCCGAGCACGGGCTCTGGAGGGAGCCGCCGCTGAGCCGGCAGCCGCCGGCGATCTCCGCCTCGGCGATCGGCGTGCCCGCGCTGCCGACCGACGCCGAGTTGCTGAGGGTCACCGTGCCCCCGACCTTGACGTACTGCCCGGTGATGCGCGCGCTGTTGGACAGGCACAGGTCGCCGCGGACGTAGAGCGGGATGTCGATGACGACGCTGTTCGAGAGCTGCATGCAGCCGCCGCCCGGGGCCGCGTCGGAGTAGAGGTAGTTCCAGACGGCGTTGTTCGGGCTCGACTGCTGCCCGCTCGAAACCGCGACTTGGCTCGATGCGGTGCGCGTGACGGGCGCCCCGCCGGTCGGATTGCGGACGCTCCCGATGCCCCGCAGCGTCCACGTCGAGCCTGCGAGCGTGCCGGAGTGCGTGGCCGTGCCGGTCTGGTAGGTCACCGTTTGCTGGGGCACAGCCGACGGGCTGAGCGGGTTCGGCGAGGCGAAGAGGACGGAACGGGCGTTGTTCACTCCCGCCTCGGCGAGCGCAAGGGCCTGCTGGTCGGCGAGCGACCGCGACGCCGTGCGCGAGTTCTGCGCCGTGTACAGGGCCACGCTCGTGGCCGACACGCTCAGGGCGAGCAGCACGCCGAGCGCCAGCACCAGCGCGAAGCCGCCCTCGTCCCGCCGGAGCCGTGCAAGCAGCCGCATGTAGTGCTCCTATCGGCGACCCGGGGCTGCGCATGGATTCCCCGACCGAGCGTCACTCGGTCGGCGTCCCTCGTTCGGGCCCGGGGGCGTACGATCCGTCTGTGGTCCTCTCCGATCGCACGATCCGCCGCCTCCTCGCCGAGGGCCGTATCGGCATCGACCCCTACGATGAGTCGCTGATGCAACCGGCGAGCGTCGACGTGCGCGCCGACCGCCTCTTCCGCGTCTTCCGCAACTCGCGCTACCCGTACATCGACGTCAAGGCCGAACAGGAGGGCCTCACAGAGCTCGTCGAGGTGACGGGCGACGAGCCGTTCATCCTCCACCCGGGCGAGTTCGTGCTCGGCTCGACGCTCGAGCGCGTGACGCTGCCGGACGACCTCGTCGCACGACTCGAGGGGAAGAGCTCGCTCGGACGGCTCGGGCTGCTGATCCACTCGACCGCCGGCTTCATCGACCCCGGCTGGGACGGCCACGTCACGCTCGAGCTGTCGAACGTCGCGAACCTGCCGATCACGATCTACCCCGGCATGAAGATCGGCCAGCTCTCGTTCGTGCAGCTGACCGAGCCCGCCGAGCGCCCGTACGGCTCAGGTGGGCTGGGGTCGAAGTACCAGGGCCAGCGGGGCCCGCCCCCCAGCCGCTACTGGCAGAACTTCTCGTGAAGATTCTCGTCACCGGCGGCACGGGCTTCATCGGCCCGAAGATCGTCCGAGCGCTGGGCGAGGCGGGCCACGACGTCCGCGCGCTCGTCCGCGACCCGCGGCGCGGCGCGGCGCTCGGCTGCGAGTTGGCCGAGGGCGACATCACCGACCCGGAGAGCCTCCGCCGAGCGGTGGACGGCTGCGATGCGGTCGTCCACCTGGTCGCGATCATCACCGGGCGGCCCGGCGACTTCGAGCGCGTGATGACCGAGGGAACGACGGAGCTCGCCGAAGCGGCGGCCGCCGCCGGTGTGCGCCGCTTCGTGCTGATGAGCGCCCTCGGGACGAGCGAGGAGACGAAGGACCTCGTCCCGTACTACCGCGCCAAGTGGGAGATGGAGCAGACGGTCAAGGGCTCGGGGATCCCGTACACGATCTTTCGCCCGAGCTTCGTCTTCGGAGCCGACGGCGGCGCGCTGCAGCAGTTCCTGCGCATCGCCCGGCTCGCGCCGGTGACGCCGATCGTCGGGCCGGGCACGCAACGGCTGCAACCGATCTGGGCGGACGACGTCGCGGCCCACTTCGCCGCCTCGGTCGATCGCGACGCCGCGGCCGGGCGCACGTTCGAGCTCGGCGGCCCCGACGTCGTCGACTGGAACGAGTTCTGGGCGCGCGCGAAGCGGGCACTCGGCACGCGGCGCCCGTCCGTCCACGTGCCGTTCTGGCTGCTGCGGCAGCAGGCGCGCGTGCTCGAGCTGCTCCCGCGGCCGCCCGTGACGCGCGACCAGCTGAAGATGCTCGCCGCCGGCGACAATGTCGTCACCGACCCGAGCGCGCGCGAGGGCTTCGGCCTGCCGCTCGTGCCGCTCGACGAGCAGCTCCGCCGCGCGACGGCCGGCTAGGTCTCGCAGGGGCCGGGGTCGCTGCCGGCCCCGGGCAGGCGGCCCAGCAGCTCCCCGAGCGTCTCGATCTCCTCCGGACGGAAGCTGGCGGCGAAGAGCGTGCGGATCGCGTCGCGATGCGTCGTGCGCGACTCCTCGAAGCGGCCAAGGCCTTCGTCGGTCAGCTCCGCGTAGACGACCCGGCGATCGGCCGCGCACTCGGCGCGGGCCACGAGCCCGGCCCGCTCGAGCCCGTCCAGCAGGCGCGTGATCCCGGACGGCGTCAGCACGACGCGGGCGGCGAGGTCCACGCGGCGCAGCCGCCGGTCCGCGGCGTGCGCGAGGTGGAGCAGGACCTCGAAGTCGTTCAGCGTTAGCCCGTGGCGCTCGAGCAGGAGCCCGCTCAGGCGCCGCGTCAGTGCGGCATGCGCACGGACGAACCGCCCGAAGGTCGTGGTCGCGGAATCTTGCTCGCTCAATACTTGACTAGGCAATCTCTCTCCTGTACGATCCTTGCACGCTCAATAGTACCTCACGCAAAGGAGTGGTGCGAATGTCAGTTACCGAGAAGGCCGAGCCTATCGTTCCGACCGGCGAGTGGAAGATCGACCCGGCGCACACGTCCGTCGAGTTCGCCGTCAAGCACATGGGCCTGGCGACCGTGAAGGGCTACGGGCGCACGCTCGAGGGCCTCGTCGTCGGCGGATCCGCGCCGCGGCTCGAGGGAACGCTCGACGTCGCGAGCATCACGACCTTCGACGAGCAGCGCGACGGGCACCTGCAGACGCCGGACTTCTTCGACGCCGAGCGGCACCCGCAGCTGCGCCTCGTCTCGACGCAGGTGGAGGCCGACGGCGAGCAGCTCGCCGTCCAGGCGGAGATCACGATCAAGGGCGTGACGCGGCCGGTCGAGCTGCGCGGGCGCCTCACCGGCACGGGCACCGACCCGTGGGGCGGCGAGCGGCTCGGCCTCGACCTCGCAGGGGCGCTCGACCGCACCGAGTTCGGCCTGAACTGGAACGCACCCCTGCCCGGCGGCGGCTTCCTGCTCGCCGACGAGGTCCGGATCGCGCTCAGCATCTCCGCCGTCAAGGCCGCGTAGCGATGCGCGTGCTCGCTCTCTCCGGCAGCCTCCGCCGGGACTCGTACAACACCGCTCTCCTGCGCGCGGCCCGCGAGGTCGCGCCGCAGGGGATGGCGGTGGAGCTCTACGAGGGGCTTGCCTCGCTGCCTCCGTACGACGCGGACTCCGACGTGGGCGCGGGGCCTGCGGCCGTGCAGGACCTGCGGGAGCGGATCGCGGCCGCCGACGCGCTGCTCGTCGCGACGCCCGAGTACAACGGCTCGATCCCCGGGCTGCTCAAGAACGCGGTGGACTGGGCCTCGCGCCCGTTCCCCGGCGGCGCTCTCGGCGGCAAGACGGTGGCCGTGATCGGGGCGAGCACGGGCCAGTACGGTGGCATGTGGGCCCAGGCGGAGCTGCGCAAGTCGCTCGGCGTCGCCGGTGCCCGCGCCCTCGCGGACAGCGTCGCGGTACCGAAGGCTCAGGAGCGGTTCGACGCCGGCGGCCGGCTCGCCGACGAGACACTTCGCACCCGTCTCGCTGAGCTGCTCGTCCGGCTCAGCGCCGAGGCACGCCCCGTCAGCGCCGCCGCTTAGAATGACCGAGGGTCGCGTACGCGACCCTCGGTCATTCTCGGTAACCAGCGTGGATTGGTAGAGGCGCTTCCTGCCTGCCGAGGTGGCCGGCGGCGCGAAACGCGAGTCCCCTACGCGTGGCTATGGCGATTCCCCGTAGGTCCCGGGGACACGCCTCTACCCGCTGGTACCTCCACTGCCCGTACACGAGGATTCCATCAGCCGGACCACCTCCTTTCCGCGGTGACCCAACTATAGAGCGTCGCTCAGGACGGCACTCAGCTCGAGACCGCGGTCGAGGGGAACCGTGACGCTGACGAGCGTGGGGTCGGCCTGCCGAGCGGCCGAGTACGCGCCCAGGGTCTCGGCGTGCGAGAGGACGTTGTCGGCGATCACGACCGCGCCGGGCTCGAGCAGGCCCCGGACGAGCCCGAAGTACGTCTCGTAGTCGTCCTTCTCCGCGTCGATGAAGACGACGTCGAACGGCTCGTCGAGCCGTGCCAGCGTGTCGTGCGCGTCGCCCTCGATCAGCTCCGCCCACTCCTCGAGGCCCGCCTCGGTGACGTTCCGCCGCCACGCTTCGCACTTGGCGGGGTCGAGCTCCAGCGAGACGACGCGGCCACCGAGGATGCGCGCGCCTGCTGCGAGCCAGATCGTCGAGCCGCCGCGCGAGCCGCCGACCTCGAGCACCTCGCAGCCGGCGTTGCCCGCGACGAGGGCGAACAGGAACCGCCCCGTCGTCCGCGCGACCTGACGGGCGCGCCGCTCGGGTGGGACGCCCTGGGCGCGCTCGGCCGCGTCCTCGGCGTAGAGGCGGTCGAGCACGGCGCGGACGCGATCGTCGAGCATCAGACGGTCAGCTTGACGACCCCGTCCTCGACCCGGACGGAATACGTCTCCACCGGCTCGAAGGCGGGCAGCGTCAGCGGCCGGCCGCTCGTGACGTCGAACCGCGCCCCGTGGCGGGGGCAGGTGACGACGCACTCGTCCGGCTCCCAGTCGCCCTCGCAGAGCGGCCCGTCGTCGTGCGAGCAGCGGTCCTCGAGCGCGTACAGAGTGCCGCCGCAGTTGTAGACGCCGACCTGGAGCAGGCCGGCCGGGACGAGCCGCATCGAGCCCGGAGGCAGCTCCTCGAGGCGGCAAACCTCGATCTCCGTCACGAGATCGTCAGATCGTCGCCGCCGGTCCACTCCTCCGGCAGCGGCGTCCCCTTCGCCTTGTGCAGGGCCACCTTGAGCACGCCGAGGCCGAGGATCGCGCACTTCAGCCGCACCGGCGTCAGCGGGATGCCGATCTCCTCGAGCAGCTCCTCCTTCGGCATCGCGGCGAGCTCGTGGACCGAGCGGCCGCGGATCATCTCCGTGAGCATCGATGTCGCGGCCTGGCTGATCGCGCAGCCGCGGCCCTCGAAGCCGACGTCGGCGACCGTGTCGCCGTCGAGCGTCAGCGACATTGCGATCTCGTCGCCGCAGAGCGGGTTCTGGCCCTCGGCGAAGGCGTCGCGCGGCTCCAGCAGCCCGTGCGAGCGCGGGCTCTTGTAGTGGTCGAGGATGACCTCGCGATAGAGCGACTCGAACTCGCCGCTCACGAGAAGCTCTTGCGCACCTTGTGCAGCCCGTCCACGAGCCGGTCGACGTCATCGAGGATCGTGTAGAGGTAGAAGCTCGCGCGCGTCGTCGCGGAAACGCCGAGGCGGGCCATCAGCGGCTGGGTGCAGTGGTGCCCGGCGCGGACGGCCACGCCCTCCCAGTCCAGCACCTGGGCGACGTCGTGCGGGTGGATGCCCTCGACGTTGAAGGAGACGATGCCGGCGCGGCGCTCGGCCGGCGGCCCGTACGTCTGCACCCACGGCAGCTCCGCCAGGCGGCCGAGCGCATACACGGTCAGCTCGCGCTCGTGCGCCTCGATCGCCTCGAGCCCGACGGCGCTGACGTAGTCGAGCGCGATGCCGAAGCCGTACGCCTCGGCAATCGCGGGCGTGCCGGCCTCGAACTTGTACGGCAGCTCGTTCCAGCTCGTCCGGTCGAGCGCGACCGAGCGGATCATCTCGCCGCCGAGGTTGAACGGGGACATCTGCTCGAGCAGCTCGCGGCGCCCCCAGAGCGCGCCGGACCCGGTCGGGCCGCAGAGCTTGTGTGAGGAGAAGGCGAGGAAGTCGCAGCCGAGCGCCTGCACGTCGATCGGCCGGTGCGGCGCCGCCTGGGCGGCGTCGACGACCATGATCGCGCCCTGCTCGTGGGCCCACGCGGCCAGCTGCTCGACCGGGTTGATCGTGCCGAGCGAGTTGGAGACGAGGTTGTTGGCGACGACCTTGACCCGGCCCTCGCCGGCGATCCGCTCGAGCGCATCGAGCCGGAGCTCGCCGTTGTCGTCGATCGGGATGTGCCGGAAGCTCGCCCCCTGCCGCTGCGCGATGTACTGCCAGGGGACGAAGTTCGAGTGGTGCTCGAGCTCGGTGACGACGACGAGATCGCCCGGGCCGAGGTTGTCGAGACCCCAGCCGTAGGCGACGAGGTTCAGCGCCTCGGTCGCACCGCGCGTGAAGACGATCTCCCGGGTCGAGGACGCGTTGACGAACGCGCGCACCTTCTCGCGGGCGCCCTCGTAGCCCTCCGTCGCGCGCTCGGCGAGGCGGTAGACGCCGCGGTGGACGTTCGCGTAGGAGTGCTCGTAGAACTCGCGCATCGCATCGAGCACCTGGCGCGGCTTCTGCGTCGAGGCGGCCGAGTCGAGGTACGCGAGCGGCTTGCCCTTCAGGAGCTCCTCGAAGACGGCGAAGTCGGCCCGCAGGGCGGGCGCGTCGAGCTTCTGCCCGGCGGTGACGGCCACATGCTCATCGTAGCCGCCGAGAAGTGTGCGGCGGCCTGTCGTCTAGCCCCGCGCCGCGCGGCCCGGCACGAAGCGCTCGTCGGTCAGCCAGAGGAAGCCGACGGCCAGCCCCACCCCGAACAGCGCCATCGCGACGGCGCCCGGCCCGGGGACGGCGAGCTCGAAGAAGTCGCGAAGCCCCGGGAGCGCGAGCACGACGCCGTAGACCGCGAGCAGCGCGCCGCAGAGGATCCCCACGCCGGCGCTGCGCCTTCCGCCGGTCGCCTCGAGCGCGAGGATCAGCCAGAGCCCGACGACGATCAGCACCGTCGTCGCCACCGTGCGCGCCTCGACGAGGCCGAGATCGAAGACGTTGAGCGCGAGCAGGTACGAGGCGAGCACGCCGAGCCCGGCCGCGACCCCGGCGGGGACGGCGAACCGCGCCACCTCGCGCAAGAAGCGCTCCGTCTTCCACGGCCCCTCGCTCGGCGCGAGCGCGAGGAAGAACGCCGGGATCCCGATCGCGAGCGAGGCCGCGAGGGTCAGGTGGCGCGGCAGCAGCGGGTACTCCTGCGGCGTCACGCCGATCGAGAGGATGAGGAAGACGGCGAAGACCGACTTCGTCACGAAGAGCTTCGCCACGCGCTGGATGTTGCGCAGGATCTTGCGGCCCTCGGCGACCATCTTCGGCACCGAGCCGAACTCGCCGTTGACGAGCACGACGTCCGCGACCGACTTCGCCATCTGCGCGCCCGTGCCCTGGGCGATCGCGAGCCGCGCCGCCTTGAGCGCCGGCACGTCGTTGACACCGTCGCCGACCATCGCGACGTAGCGGCCGGCGTCGCGGAGCGACTCGACGCCCCGCCGCTTGTCCTCGGGCGCGATCCGGCCGATCACGCTCGCCCCGAGCACGAGGCGGCGCAGCTCGTGCGGGTCCTCCGGCAGCTCACGGCCGTCGAGCACGGGCCCGGCGAGCGGGATCCCGGCATCCGCCGCGATCGAGGCGACCGTCTCCGGCGAGTCGCCGGACAGGACCTTCAGCTCGACGCCTTCCGCGAGGAAGAACGCGACCGTCTCGCGCGCCTCGGGCCGCAGCTCCTCGGCGAGGACGGCGAGCCCGAGCGGAACGGTGGGCGGCGGCCTCCCGTCCGTCCCGCGATCGAAGGCCTGCGTCGTCGTCCCGAGCGCGAGCACACGCCGGCCGGCCCGCTGCTCGGCACGGGCCTCCTCGGCGAGCGGCCCGAGCGGGAAGAGCTCCGGCGCGCCGAGCACGTAGCCCGCATCAGCGAGCTGGAGCGCGCTCCAGCGCGTGCGCGAGGAGAAGGGAACGACCTCGAGCGGCTCCTCCGCCGGCGCCGGATAGGCCCCCGCGAGCGCCTCGAGCGTGAGGTTGCGGCTCGGCGCGCTCGCGGCGAAGCGGCCGAGGGCGGCTGCGAGCTCGTCCGGCGAGGC
>ORJL011377228.1_pt1 | contig 12790 bp, 13 predicted proteins | sample 1779941 | NCBI WGS metagenome assembly ORJL01 (sample SAMEA104232317, study PRJEB22302) | groundwater metagenome | biome: forest; feature: aquifer; material: groundwater | place: USA | collected 2011-08-07 | depth 5.8 m
ATCCAAGGGAAGAAAACGTTCTTCAGACTTTAACTGTTCAGCCAAAAGATCATCCTTCATAGCGGCGATATTCTTTTCATCATGCCCCTCTTCCTGACGATCCACAACCTGTATATCCTCATTACCCAACAATTCGAATAATCGGTCGATATCCGCGGCCGAAGAAATATCCTCGGGCAAAAGCTCATTAACTTCGTCATAGGTAAGGAAACCCTTTTGTCTCCCTAAAGCAACAATCTTTTCTAGATCTTTAGAACTCTGTAATTTCTTCTTCATCCTGTTTCAAGCCTCCATATTTTAATTCACTTTTTTTTAATTAAAGTGTGGAATTCCTCAATAAGCTTATTAAGCTTTTCCTCTTCGCCAGAATGCTGGGCAACTTTTATCTCTTGATGAAGCCTCTCTCTTCTAACCTTTGCCTTATCATCCTTAAGCCTTTTTAAACAATCATCAACTAACTTCTCTTTATGCTCCAAAGACATGCCTTCAGGCAAGAAATCAGATTCAGAGATTAATTGTGATATATCATCCTCGAGATGATTGATTAAACTCTGGGGCCTAACTTCTTTTCCTTGCTCAATAAGACTAAACATAACTGAAACAATACGGGAGATACGTTCGTCCTTAAAATCTTGTGGATCAAAATTCGCCCTAATCCGATTAATAAGGCTATTTTCTTCAAGCATAAGCGACATTAATAGTTTCTCCGTAGGGCTTATATTCAACCCCCTCTTCTTGGTATCTGTTTGTAAAGCTGTAGCGAGCTTTGTTTTATCCCCTTTCTTTGCCTCTTCTAATAGCGCTTCTTCTTTAACTCCAAGCTCAAAGCTAAGTTTTTTTAAATATTCTGCCTTTAAAATAGCATTCTTAAATTTGTTTATAGTCTCAAACATCAAACTAGAAACCTTGGCCTTATTCGCTATATCCTTGATATCGTAACGCGACTTTAAAACTTTAAGCTTATAATCAAAAAGGTTCCAAGCGCCCTTGATCTCCTTACAAAAGCCCTCTATCCCATTTTTGCGCACAAATGAATCGGGATCAAAACCTTTTGGTAAAGAGGCTACCTTTACATTCACCTCTTCCTCTACAAATATATCCAGGCTCCTCAAAGTAGCCAGCTCTCCGGCGCTATCCGCGTCGTAAATCATAACTACATTATTGGTATATCGCTTTAAGAGCCTTACCTGCTCAACAGTAAGAGCCGTGCCTTGGGAAGCAACAATATTCTTTACTCCTCCTTGATAAGGAAGAATAAAATCCATATAGCCTTCAACGACTCCAACAAAATCATTCTCTTTGATACTATCTTTAGCTAGATTAAGCCCGTAAAGGTTTTTTCCTTTAGTATAAACTAGGGTTTCCGGTGAATTAATATATTTAGGCAGGCTATTGTCGAGGACACGAGCGCCAAAGCCTAAAACCCGATTTTTGATATCAAAAATCGGAAATATAATTCTGTTTCTAAATCGATCATAATACCCTCCGCCATCCCGACTCACAACAAGGCCGGCCCTTTCCAAAATATCTAGGCTAAAACCTTTACCTCTTAAATGATTAATAAGAGAATCCCATCTATCTAAAGCAAAGCCTATTTTCAAAGCCGTAATCGTCTCAGGTAAGATACCGCGCTTCAATAAATAATCTTTAGATGCAGACCCTTGTGGAGAGTTAAGATTACTAGAGTAAAATTGAGCGGCTAGTTCGTTAATCTTAAAAAGCTCCGTAACAAGGCTTTGGCCCTTACTATCAGCAGGTAAATTCTGAGGTAAATTTACACCTGCTTTGTGGGCTAAAGTTTCAACTGCCTCTGGAAAATCCATGCGTTCATAACGCATAAGAAATTTAAAAGCATTCCCTGATTCTCCGCAACCAAAACAATTATAAATTTGCCGCTCGGGGGAAACCACAAAAGAAGCAGTCTTTTCATGATGAAAAGGACAACAAGCCTTAAAATTACGCCCAGCGCGCTTTAAAGGTATATAGCCCGAAATAACTTCAACAATATTAACTCGGGCTAAAATATCATCCAATATGTTTTCCGGAATAAGTCCTGCCATTATATTCTTTTAATCCTTTTGAACCCGGAACAACCAATAATTTCGAGTCTTTCTTTCTCTTCAATCCTGTCCAAAAGAAGATTTAACCCCAGGGCATCACTAGAAATATGCCCAGCGATGACAACATTCAAATTTGCTTCTCTTACCTTTTTTAAGTGCTCCTCGCTTAAATGCATTGAAACTAGCGTCCTTACACCTGCCTTATAAAGTTTTTCAAATATATCTTTTGAGCCCTCAGTCCCTCCAGTCATCTCAAAAAGAATCTTACCTACCCTTCTCTTTGGAGAACCTAGAAGTATGCGTGGTCCACCAGTCATATTCTTCTCAGCTTCTTTATATTCTGGTATCTGATATAAAATATCGATTATGTCGCCAACTTCTTTTGGTTTCTTAACCTGCATTAGTTTCTTCAGAAATGCAAAAACATGATTATCAGCTGGAGTATGCATACACATAAAAGGCATCTTAATAATACGAGCGGCATCAACTGCGCGCGTATGATTTTGAGGCAAAATTCTCCTCTCCACTTCTCTTATCCGCTCCTCCAGAAGTTTATATGCAACTACTTTAGATACACCTGCCTGTTTTAAAAGATCCAACTGCAGCCACATTACATCATGTAGCAAGGCATATGCCTTTCCTTCAGGATGATGCGAAATCGCTAAATCCAATCCCTCTTCGACACGTAACTTATCCGCGAGTAATATTTCTCCAACTTCCATATCTATCCCAACCAAGATCTTTTTTACTTCGGTATCTAGGTCACCATAAAGTATCGCGCTATCAGGATAAGATTTTATCAACTTTTTAACTTTACGCGGGTCGCGCTCTGTACCAAATTTAACTACCAAATTATAAAAGTTACCTAGCTTCATCTTTAACTAGCTCCTTATTAATATTTACAACTATATTCCCCTCTTTTTCCGAAGGAATAAACTTAGAGAATACGCTCGTCCAAAGCCAAATATAAGTATTCGGCGCAACAAAGATTAACCGCTGCCCCAGATATGAGTGCTTAACGCTGCTCTTAAAATAAGGAATACCTGAGACAACTAAAGTAAAAGATATGAGACTTGCCAGTAATACTGACCTGAACCCGCCTAATATTAAACCTCCCCATTTATTTAAAGCAGATACTGTCTCTATTTTAACAAAATTATTGAATGCGTTGTGCAACAACACAAATAGAAAATATCCTAATAGTGCCAAAGATACAAAAACTATGGAATCTATAAACTTTAAAGAAACCTTACTATCAATTGGAAGCCATCCCATTAGAAGGTTTACAATTAAAACACAATAATGCATGGATAGATAAATCGCAGTTATAGTCCCAAGAAATTTAAAAAACTCCGTAGTGAACCCGCCTTTTATGGCAATATAACAAATTCTGAAAATAACGATCAGGATAAAAATATCCAACCAGTTAAATTGCTTTAAAGTATTTAATAACATAGGGTTAGCCTTTCTTTATAAGATGGGATTAATTATGTAAGAGTATAACATAATTCTAAGGCTATTGTCAAGGAAAGGGCTTTCTTATTTGACCTCACTTAAGTTCGGTCAAGTTCCTTGTTGCCTTCTTCGGTAACAATGATTTCACTAAATTAAAGCTTAAGGAGCTCAAATTTCGCACAGCAGTGCGCACCTTGCCAATCCGATTTGGCAAGGTGCGCTAGAGACAAAGACTTATGGTGTTCAATATTTTAAGACAGCTCATTAACGAGATTCGCGAATTCTGCCAATGAAAGTTCCTCAGGACGGATATTTAAATCAAGTTTATTTTTAAGAAGAAACCCTTCTAGTTCTTTAAGTTGTACTTTACCTTTTAAGCTATTTCTCAAAGTCTTCCTTCTCTGATTAAAAGCAGCACGAATAATCTTGAACAACAGTTCTTCGTTCTTTACATAAACCGCTGGTTCATCTCGGAATTTTAAATGTAAAAAGCAAGAATCTACTTTAGGGATGGGATAAAAACACCCTTTGCTTATCTGGAAGACTATCTTAGGAATAGAATAATACTGAAGGAAGCAACTAAACGACCCATAATCTTTTGAGCCCGGAACTGCTACTACCCTCCTAGCAAACTCCTTTTGCACAGTAAGAAATACTTCTTTTATAATTGCCCTATGATTAATAAGATGCTCAATAATCGGGCTAGATATGTAATAAGGGATATTGCCGAATACCTTAATTTTACCTTTTATCTTATGCTCATCAAGAAAGTTGACCAGGTTGCATTTTAAGATATCCTGATTAACTATATTAGTACCACTATTAATCTTAAAACGTTCTATTAATAAAGGATATAACCGCCGATCTATTTCAAAAGCATAAAGCTTATTAACTTTAGGGGCGATTAAACCAGTTAATTCTCCCTGGCCAGCTCCTATCTCAAGAACTATGTCGGAAGGCCTCAGCCCTAAAGCCTCTACTATCTTTCTGGTAATATTTTTATCAATTAAGAAATTCTGGCCTAAACTTTTTATTGGTTTGTGGCTTTGGCCAAAGGAGGCCAAACCATGGTTATCTAACCTAATGTGCATTTTATGGCCAGTTTTATTGCGGAAGCTAAAGAATCTGGATTAGCAAGCTTATCTTTATCAGCTATATCAAAAGCAGTACCGTGCAGTGGCGAGGTCCTAACAAAAGGAAGCCCCAGGCTAATATTCACACCACTATCCATTCCGGTAATTTTAAGAGGAATAAGCGCCTGGTCATGATACATCGCAATAACAGCATCATAATCTCCTTTAAGCGCTTTATAAATAGCCAGATCAGAAGGAAAAGGCCCATCAATCCCCTTAAAAATTTTATTTAATCTCTTAACTGCCGGCTTAATAACCTTCTCTTCTTCATTCCCGATTAAACCATTATCCGAAGCATGAGGATTTAATCCACATATAGCTATACGCGGAAGAGAAACTTTAAAAATACTCTTTAACGATTGATAAGTAATGCGTGTAACATCTAATATCCTGCTAACGCTTAATTCCCCTGAAACATCCCTAATTGGCAAATGTCTAGTAATGAGACTAAACTTTAGTTTCCTATTAAGGAGCATCATCACTACATCTTTTGTTTTTGTCTTATTGATAAAATATTCTGTATGGCCGCTATATTTAAAACCGGCCTTATTAATTGCCTCTTTGGATATAGGACAGGTAACCAGACAGTCTATTTTGTTTTCTTTTAATAGCCGAAGCGCATAATCAAGATACTCAATGGAAGCCCTCCCATAGTTTCCATTGATTTTGCCAAATTTAAAACTCCCCTGTTCAACGTTCTTGAGATCAATTATTTTAACGCCCTTCCTCAATATACGCGAAAAATTATTTATTTTATTTAATACGAAACGGTCTCCAATGATTATAAAATCAGCGATACCCCCTAATTTACTTACTGCTTTAACAGTTATGGCTGGGCCTATACCTGAAGGATCACCGATTGTAAGACCAACTCTAATCCTGGATGATTTTAATATATGATTTTTTTCTAAGTTCATCCAACCACCTTGCAAGACCTTCCTGCATTTTCTTTTCGAATAATATGCTCCGTATTCTATCCTGAACTTGCGTGAGAGTTAATTCTTTCGACGCAGTAATATTAATCAACCTGAATATATAATATTTATCATCAATTTTTACAGGTTCGGAGACCTCGCCAATTCCCAATTTTGTTACTACATTTTCTATTTCCTTCTTTAGTTCATCACCTTGATTTACATTCAATTGGTTTATAGTCAGAGGATACCTAGCGGCTAAATCTACAAGCTTGTTCCCGGATTTTAAGCTATACGCGACAGTACGGGCTAAATCATCGCTCTCTAGAGAGATTGCTTCCAATTCACGACCTTCTCCAGAATTAAATCTTTTTTTATTCTTTTCATAGAACTCTGTTACTTCTTCGGGCTTAATAATTATCTTACTGCGTACCTCTTTATCCACAATGCCAAACATTAATAACTGTTCCCTGATTTTCTTCTCGATATCAGCCTGGGTCAAACCCTGCTTCATGAGCTCCGCCTGAAATTGGGCATCCGTAGGGTAACTTTTTTTGGCCTCGTTAACGCGCGACTTAATCCTCGCTTCATCTATTGAGATATTATTCTTTTTAGCCTCCTGTAAAATGAGCCGGTCTTCAATAAGCCGATTCAAAAGGTCTACCTTTACGCTATTTAGCTTCTCTTCTAATTCTTTACCCTTATACTGCTCTGAAAACTGTAAGCGCATAAAAGTTAAAAAATCGGTAAAATCCTTCTTTGTAATCACATCTTGGTTTACAATAGCAGCAATCTTATCCTGGGCTTCAACTCTGGTTATAAAAAAAGGAAGGAAGAAAATAATAAATAATAGATTAATTACTCGTTTCATTAAACACCTCTGCTTTCTCAGAAAAAATCGCCTTTTCTCTAGCGCCTGGGAGCTTTTCGGCTTAACGCGAGGACCAAAGGCGAGGCAATATATACAGTAGAATATACGCCAGAGATAAAACCTACCAATAATGTAAAAGCTAAATTATTTAATACATCTCCGCCGTAAATTAGAAGTGCAATTACTACTAAAAGAGTAACACCAGATGTAAGCAAAGTTCTACCAAGAGTTTGATTCACACTTAAGTTAATGGCTTCGTAGAGGCTAAGTTTTCTATTTAAAACGAGATTTTCTCTCACGCGGTCATAAATCACAATCGTATCATTGATTGAATATCCAGCAATAGTTAAAAAAGCAGTGATACTTAAAAGGTCTATGGGACGAGAAGTAAAAACCAGAAAACCTAAAGCTATTAATACATCATGCATAAGAGCAATCACTCCGGCAATAGCAAAATTAAAGTGCTTAAACCTAAAAGCGACATAAATCAATATCCCTACGATCGACCAGATTAAAGCAAGTATCGCCTTTTCCTTTAAATGCTTTCCAGCTATAGGACCAACTCGCTCTATCCTTAATATCTGTATATCGCTCTCAGGAAATGTTTTTCTTAATTTATCTGTAATAGCACTATTCTTATCCACATTTGTCCTAATAAGAATAGCTCTTGGATTATCCTTAAATTGCTGTATGGATGTATCCGCCAAACCAATATCTTGTAAAGCAAGGCGCACTTTATTTATCTCCACAGGGTTCTTAAAACTATATTCCTGTAATTGGCCACCCACAAAATCAATACCATAAGCTGTCGGGCCTTTCTTAAAATAGACTACTAAACCGGCAATTATCAATATTAGTGAAATAGCATAAAAAATCTTACGCTTTCCGATAAAATCAAACTTAGTCTCTTTAATTAATCTTAGCATCGGTAGGGAATTCTTAATTACACCGATATTTAGAAGGAATTCAAACATAACGCGAGTAACAAAGACTGCCGTAAACATACTTGAGATAAGGCCAATAGTCAATGTTACAGCAAATCCTCTTATCGGCCCGGTTCCAAACTGGAATAAAAGAAAGGCGGCAATAAGAGTAGTAAGATTTGAATCAAATATAGCACTAAAAGCGCGCGCATACCCATTAGATATGGCATTACGCATATTCCTACCCAAGGCCAGTTCTTCCCTAATCCGCTCATTAATCAAAACATTTGCATCTATCGCCATACCTAAAGATAAAGCGATACCGGCAATACCAGGAAGGGTCAGAGTAGCAGATACTCCAGGAAACAATAATGGTAAAATACCTAATCCCCCCAATACCATTAGTAAGTTCATAATTAAAGCTATATCACTGACTACGCCTGCAAGAAGATAATAAATAACCATAAAAATAATAACAAGCGAAGCGCCAATAATTGCAGCCTTCACACCTTTTTGTATAGAATCCTGCCCTAATAATGGGCCAACTGTCCTCTCCTCTTCAACGTACATAGGAGCTGGTAAGGCACCCACTCTTAAGATAAGAGCTAAATCCTGGGCTTGTTCGGTAGTAAATCTTCCAGTAATAACAGCCTCGCCCGACGGTATTGCTTCCCGTATATTTGGGGCAGACTGGACTTTTCCGTCTAAGACAATAGCCAACCTTCTTCCAACGTTAGCCGCAGTGATTTCAGCAAACTTTTTTGCGCCCGCAGGATTGAACTTTAAAGAAACTGCCGGCTCATTAAAATCGCTCGAACTAAAATGCATCTCGGCATTAGTTAAAGCATCGCCAGTCAAAACAGCTTTTTCTTCAAGTAGTATCGGTTCATTATCTTCCTGCGTATATTTTAATTCAAAACCTTTTGGGGCGGATCCGGATAATGCTTCTTTCATTTTATCCGGATTAGAAGAGACAAGCTTAAACTCAAGCATAGCAGTCTTACCAATTATATCCAAAGCCCTCTCCCGATCGGTGACTCCGGGAAGTTGTACAACTATCTCATCTTCACCTTGCTTTTGAATGGATGTTTCCCTGACGCCAAATTGATCGATCCTATTCCTTATAACCTCAACTGCGCGATCACCTGCATCTTCTTTTGCTTTGCCACTCAAATGAGAAGTGTCTACTTTAAGTAAAAGATGCATGCCTCCCTGTAAATCTAATCCCAGGTTAATACGCTTGTCTAATGGAAAAGTAAAATAGGCGGATATACCCACTACCAAAAGAATAAATATTGCCTTATAAACAAGCTTCTTATGCATCTATCTAAACTCCTTATGTTTTTTGTCTAGCGCAATCCTTACTCTATTTCTAGACTTTCTTAATATACGCTACACAATTCTTTTCAATCTCTATTTTTACGTTCTCGTCTATCCTTAAAATAACTGACTTTTCTTTAACGTTGATAATTGTTCCGTGGATTCCGCTTGAGGTAACTACCTCATCATTTTTAGCCAGATTACCCAACATCTTCTGATGCTCTTGTTCCTTTTTCTTCTGCGGCCTAATAAGCATAAAATAAAAAATCACAAATATTAGGACTAATGGCACAAAACTCATTATTGAATTAGCTGCTTGTGGTTGCATTTTTATTCTCCCTTTTTAATAGCTTTTTTTAATAAATTTTTTACAGTCAAAGATGGTTGGGCGCCGTTTTTAATCCATGCCTCTATCTTTGCTCTTTTAATTCTGGATTCACCGCTTAAAGGGCTATAAAAACCTAACTCCTCTAAAATCCTCCCATCGCGTCCTTTGCGCTCGTCAAAAACCGAGACTCTGAAATGCGGCTTGCCCTTAGGATTTTTGCCAATTCTTCTTAAACGTATGTGTACTGCCATCTTGTATCCTCCCTTTATTGTTTTATCGCCTCAATTAAAGCCATCGCTTTATTTACCGTCTCATAATACTCTTTTTCCGGAAGAGAATCCGCTACGATTCCTGCCCCAGCTTGTACATAAGCTGTATTACCCTTAATAAATATAGTTCTTATTGTAATACAAGTATCCATATTATGCGAAAAACTAAAATACCCCACGCAACCCGCGTAAGGTCCTCGTCGGGTATTCTCCAATTCGTCGATTATTTCCATGGCGCGAATTTTGGGACTTCCTGTTACAGTCCCTGCGGGGAATGCTGCTTTTAATACATCATAAATATCATAACGATTATTGTCAAGTCTTCCTTTTACCTCACTCACCAGATGCATAACATGAGAATATTTCTCAATACCCATAAACTCGCTCACTTTGACTGTTCCAATCTTACTGATCCGACCAAGATCATTCCTACCCAAATCCACAAGCATAAGATGCTCAGCTCTTTCTTTCTTATCTTTAATAAGCTGTGCAGCTAAACGAGCATCCTCTACTCCATCTTTTCCCCTTGGCCTTGTGCCGGCAATTGGACGAGTTTGCACTATTCCATCTTCGCAACGCACTAGCATTTCAGGAGAGGCCCCAACAAGTGTGAACTCTTTAAATTTTAATAAATACATGTAAGGCGATGGATTAATACTACGCAATGTGCGATAAATCATAAAAGCGTCTTTATTAGTCTTCAACTTAAACCGTTGAGATAAGACTACCTGGATAACATCCCCTTTTTTAATATACTCTTTAGCGGCTTCTACAATCTTCTTAAACTTAGGCATGGTGAAGTTCGAATGGGGTTTAAGGTCAAGCCCCTTAATCAAACCTTTGCTTTCAAGAATTGGTTTATTAAGGCCAAGATATAACTTATCTATTTTTAGCAGGGCCTTTTTGTAGGTTTCTGACTTTTCTCGGATTGAAAGATTAGCCTTATCAGGCAAGATAACATTACTGACGATTTTAATCGTATGTTTAACATGATCAAAAACTAATAAGGTATCCATAAGCATAAGGATAGAATCTGGGGCTTTTAATTCATCCTGATTATTATCCGGTATGCATTCAAAAAATCTGACCATATCATAACCAATGTAACCAACTAATCCTCCATAGAAACGCGGAAGGCCAGAAACATGAACACTCTTAAACTTAAGCATTATCTTCTTTATCTCATCTAAAGGCGAATTATCGGTTAAAAATCTCTTATTCGTATTCTTATGAGGATGTGCAATCTCGATACTACGACCCCTAGACTTAAATATAAGGCTTGGATTAACACCTAGAAAAGAATACCTAGCGAGCTTCTCTTGCCCTTCTACTGATTCTAGCAAAAAAGCATAATCATTAGTTTTTTCTATCTTCAAAAAGGCAGAAACCGGAGTATCTAAATCAGCATTCATCTCCTTATAAACAGGGATGACATTACCTTTTTTAGATAACTTTAAAAATTCTTTTAACGAAGGATAATACATAATCTCTTATATTTTCCTAAAGAAACAACTTCTATTTCCGGTATGACAAGCAACTCCCAACTGCCGTACCTTAATCAACAAGGCATCCATATCGCAATCATAGGCTAGAGATTTAACAAACTGAAAATGGCCCGATGTCATTCCCTTAACCCAATATTCTTTGCGCGAACGCGACCAAAAACAAGTTTTGCCAAGTTTTATTGTCCGACGGATAGACTCCTTATTCATATAGGCCAACATAAGCACATCTTTTGTTTTATAGTCCTGTATTATTGCAGGAATCAAACCGTTATTATCAAACTTGAGATCCTTAACGTTGAATTTTATATTTTTTTTCATGGCCTTACTAAAACTCCCTTTGTTTTTAAGTATTCTTTAACCTGCGAAACGGTATACTCTCCATAATGAAAGAGTGAAGCGGCTAGGGCTGCATCTGCTCCGGTTTGAGTAAAACAATTATAGAAGTCTTCTAGTTTACCAGCGCCTCCAGAAGCAATAACCGGGATATTTGTTCCACTAGAGACAGCCTTAGTCAATTCTAAATCATAACCATCTTTAGTACCATCATAATCCATACTAGTTAAGAGTATCTCGCCAGCTCCTAAAGCAGCACCTTTTTTTGCCCAATCAAGAGCATCTAAGCCTGTAGGAGTCCTACCGCCATTTATATAGACCTCCCAACTCTTATCTGTTTTCTTTGCATCAATGGCCAAAACTATGCACTGACTTCCGAATCTCTTTGAGGCATCAGAGATAAGTTCCGGAAACTTAACCGCCTGTGTATTTATAGAAACTTTCTCCGCACCGGCATTTAAGATATTACGAATATCTTCCGTGCCTCCGATTCCTCCACCAACAGTAAAAGGCATAAAAATGTTCTTAGCTATTTTTTCGACTAACTCAACCAAAGTTTTACGATTCTCAAAGCTAGCTGTAATATCAAGAAATACCAGCTCATCGGCCTGCTGTTTATCGTAAACTTGCGCCACTTCAACAGGGTCACCGGCATCTTTTAAGCCAAGAAACTTTACACCTTTTACTACCCTGCCATCTTTAATATCTAAACAGGGTATAATACGTTTTGTAAGCATTTATTTTACTTTATTGACCAAAGACCCTCTTAAAGCTTCCCAAGTCTGCTTACCTACCTTACCATCCGCAGGAATACTATTGGCTCTCTGAAAAGCCTTAATTGCCTCGCGAGTCTGCTTGCCTATACGGCCATCAATCTTACCCGGGTTATAACCGGCATTTCTCAAAGCTAACTGAATTTGTTTATTACTAGGGCGAGATTTAGCTTCTAGAATTCCTTTATTCTCTGAAAAACTATTCTTCTCCTGGGCTGCCCTATCCAATTCTTCCCTTAAACCACTAATCTCCTGATCTTTATTCTGTAACTGCGATTCTAAAGCCGTAACCTGGTTCTTTAAACCCTGGATCTCTAAATCTTTCTTCTTTCCAAAAGTAGCACATCCGCTAAAAGAAATTGCCATTGCCACAACAAAACAAAACACTATCACCCTTTTAAACATTTTCCCCTCCTTTTAATGCTTGCGACAGAGTAAACCTGCCTTCATATAAAGCCTTGCCAATTATTACGCCGCTTAGACCTTCTTTCTCCAGGCTTTTTAATTTATCCAAATCACTTAGCTTAGATACGCCGCCAGAAGCGATTATTTTGAGCCCTGTAAACTTTAATAATTTCTTTAACTCTTTTATATTCGGGCCGGAAAGGGTCCCGTCTTTTAAAGTATCAGTATAAATTAATTCTTTAAAGCCTATCTTTTTTAAATAAAGACTGAAATCAAGGGCATCAGTATTCTTGTAGCCTGACTTCCAACCTTTAACCATTATCTTGCCTTTTCTGGCATCAACCCCAATGATAATTTTATCTCCAAATTTGGCGAAAGCATCTTTTAAAAATTCTTTATCTTCTATTGCTTTAGTTCCCAGAACAATACGCGTTACTCCCAGCTTAAGAATGCTCCGTATCGCATTGATACTTCTTACCCCACCACCAAACTCTACCGGGA
>ORJL011209602.1_pt1 | contig 12787 bp, 8 predicted proteins | sample 1779941 | NCBI WGS metagenome assembly ORJL01 (sample SAMEA104232317, study PRJEB22302) | groundwater metagenome | biome: forest; feature: aquifer; material: groundwater | place: USA | collected 2011-08-07 | depth 5.8 m
CATTGGATATGAGAGATTATACGACTTCGCTTGCGCTAAGCACTACGACACTGACTGTCAATAGTGGTGGAACGGTAACGCATGGAGATAATACAACTGCACAAAGTCATATAGTTAATATAAGTGCGACAACAATAACGATAAACAGCGGTGGATCTGTGAATTTGGATGGAAAAGGATTTGCAGGAGGTGATGCTAATACGAATGGGAGCGGGACCGGTCCCGGATTGGGTAGTGCTTCTACCGATGGATCCGGTGGGGCGCATGGAGGAGACGGAGGAACGAATGGTGCTGCAACACCGTTAGCCGGGGGGGCAGCATATTGTGATGTTACAAGTCCTGCGACAATGGGTTCCGGAGGAGGCGGTGGCGCACAGTATACCGGCTCTACTGTTGGAGGAGATGGAGGAGGATTGGCAGTATTAACCGCAACCGGAACAATAACGATAAGTGGAACAATAACAGCGGATGGAGCAGCTGGTACGACCCAGTATACTAATGATGCAGGAGGAGGAGCCGGAGGTGGAGTGAAAATTACAGCTGGTATAATAGCCGGAACTCCAACCAGTTTTACAGTTACCGGTGGAAATGCAGGAGGAACAGGAGGAGGTCCCGGAGGAGGAGGATGTGCGTATTTGGGATATACAACTTCGAACAGTGTAGCAGCGACTTCGATAACGATGGGTGGGGGAACAACAGGATCTCAAAAAGGAGGAGCTGGAATAGTGTATATGAAACAAGATGGTACATCCGGTGATTTGTATTTGACGAATGGAGGAACAGCCGGAGCGGCATCCACTCAATCTTTGGCTTCGTTAACAGTAGCAACACTCACATTGAAGAGTGAGGCGGAGTATAAAGTTGTAAGCGGGAAAACGTTGGTGTTGAATGGCACAGGAAATGATCCATTGAGTGGAGGAGATGGGACAGGAGTATTGCGAATAGATGATAGTGCCACATTCACACCGAATGCCACATTCAGCGTGACCGGAGCAACGCTTGAAAAGCATCAATCTGCGACGATGAATAATGCGACCACGTTGACGATAGGGAGCAATGGAACATTGGATATGAGAGATTATACGACTTCGCTTGCGCTAAGCACTACGACACTGACTGTCAATAGTGGTGGAACGGTAACGCATGGAGATAATACAACTGCACAAAGTCATATAGTTAATATAAGTGCGACAACGATAACGATCAATACTGGAGGTAGTGTAAATGTGGATGCGAAAGGGAATACTGGAGGAACTTTTAGGCAGCCTGGTAATGGAACAGGTCCCGGTATTTATGGAACTACAAATGATGGATCAGGTGGAGCTCATGGTGGGAATGGAGGGGCTGATTCTCAAAGTGATGCAGGTGGTACGGCATATTGTACTGGTAGTAATCCGGCGACTATTGGATCCGGTGGTGCTGGAGGTTATAGTGGGAGTGGTGGAGATGGAGCAGGGTTAATAAAATTTAATGCCACTGGGGTTTTGACTATAGCAGGAACTATTAGCGCAAATGGGGCCAGTAGTGCAGTTGTCGATGGTTCTTGGGGAGGAGGTGGTGCCGGTGGTGGGGTAAATTTAACGTGTGGTTCGGCTGTATTTAGCGGGATAATAAATACAATTGGCGGAAATTCGAGCAGTGGAGCAGGAGTTGGTGGCGGTGGCGGAGGTGGGTGTATTTATATCGCTTATCAATCTTCATATAATAGTACAGGTTCGACAACCAGTGTTGCGGGTGGGACAGGAACAAATGCCGGTGCCAGCGGTACTTTTACTACTCTCCAGACAAATCAGGCTCCAACTTTAACAATCAATAGCGCTGCCCAAAAGACAGCAGGGACCGGTACTGTTGATTTGTCTGTTACAGCGGATGATGCTGATGATAACAATACTTTGAAGGCGAAGGTTGAATATAAGGCCGGAGCTGATTGTTCGTCGGGAACTTCCGATCCGACTTTGGATGAAACTGATGCAAATACGACATCAACGTATGGTGATCCAAAAGTTGAGAATGATGATGAGTACCATGTTGGTAATGCCAGCGGATGGATTACTACGTCATCAGGGGCGAATACTGTGCTTTTCGATTGGCTTGCGGAGACCGATTTGCCAACTGCTAACGGTACTTATTGCGTAAAAATTACTCCACATGATGGAACGACTGCCGGGACGGCTCAAACAACTACATTAACTTTGGATAATGTTAATCCTACTTCGGCCGGAAATTTAGCTTTGAATGCTATCGCTGCCGATTCGTTGACTTTTATTTTGGGAGCTGCAGGTTCTGATACAAATATTAATCAATATAAAGTTTATTATAAAGCTGGGGCTTCGGGTGTTTCGGAGAGCGATACGTTGAATACAACTGTTGCGACCGGATCTTATGTTGTCGGTAATACGGCACAGGTCAGTACTTTATCTGTAAATACGCAATATGTTGCCAATATTTGGACATATGACAGTTATGGAAATAAATCCAATGCCACTGAAATTGTAAAATATACAGCTGCGAATGTGCCGGCTGCGCCGACAGTGACAGTGGCATCTACGACGAGTTTGACAGTTGTGATCAATCAGAATTCAAATCCTTCGACTACGACATATGCGATTAAGACAGGGAGTCAGTATGTGCAGGCTGATGGAACGTTGAGTGCGAGTGCTGTATGGCAGACATATACGACATGGGGAGGTGCGAGCGGGCAAAGCGTGACTGGGCTTAGTGTAAATACGCAGTATGCGGTTTCAGTGAAAGCTAAAAATGGTGATGGTACAGAGACGAGTTTGTCGAGCGAAGCTTCTAAATATACTTTATCAAATCCTATAACCGGATTGGCTGCAAGCTTGAATACGACGAGTGGAGTTACAGTTTCATGGAGTGCCAATGGGAATCCCGCAGCAACTGTTTATAATGTAACAGGAACTTCTGGAGGCAGCGCTGTTTCAGGCAATATAACTGATGTTTCTTGGATCGATGGTTCCGCAATGTCTACGAATGTTTACTATTGTTACAGCGTTGTTTCCGTAAACGGGGACTCTGTTTCCAGTGCGGCCAGTACATTGGATGGTACAAATTGCCCTTATCGAAGCGGCGGAGGCGGTTTCGTATACACCAGTAGCAGTAGTGGCGGGAGTAATAAGGTAGTTGTTACAAACAATACCCCTTCTACTATAATGACCCCTACTATTGATGCTACAACAAATGAACGAATAGAAGAATCTATTCCTCCCGTGATTACAGACGTTACAGGAGCTGAATCTGTCTCTGAATCTGCACAAAGAGAGAAATTATTGGAGGCGGCTAATTCAACTACTAATTTAGTTACAAGGCAGGCAACAAGAGAAGTTCCCCGAATTAATCCGTCTATACGGTCATCGGTTGTTGAAGTAGTTGAAGTAAGAGAATCTATCGTGGCTAAAAAAAATGAAGAAAAAATTATTCAGGCTAGAGAGGTTTATTTAACAAAGGTTGCAAGTTCATCAACAAATTTATTGAATGAAGTGACAGTTGGGGTTTTGAGACAAAGTGATAAAGGTCTGAGTCGTGAAGAATTGGTTAAGGCAATCCGTTTACGAATAGTTAATCCAAAATTGCGGCCTATGGAGCGTAGAAAAAGTAACAATAATTTGGCTGTCTTAGATACTAAAAAATTACCACGGCTTAAAAAGAAAGAGATTGAAGTTGTCAAAAATATTTTGGGAAGTGAAAAGGTTGTAGATTTGAATTCTCCCCAAGTTAAGGAAGCTGAAGAAAGTATATCCAAAGTTGTAGATGATTCCTTTAAAAAAGTTTTTGAGACAGTTATAGGGAGTGTTGAGTTGCCTGTGCATGTAGTAGGTGGTGTAGGAAGTGTAGGTGGTGATGTTGGTGTAGGAAGTGTAGGTGGTGATGTTGGTGCAGGAAGTGTAGGTGGTGGCGGATTTGTGGTTTCGGTTAATAAAAAGACTAAAATCAAATTTTCCTTTTCAATGGATGATGCGAAAATATTAAGGAAGCAGGCGAATGAAAAAAAAGAAAATTTACTTGTTGTAGATACGAGTTCTGATTTAGATAATAATGGAGTAGCTGATTTGTTACAGATTATGAATGGTCAGCCTTTATTTGTCAGTGATCCGGATGATGATGGTTTTGAGGCTATTGATGAAATATTTTTTGGCGGCAATCCGCTTAAAGCTGATAATTTTGAGGATTTGATTCCTTCGAAGCCTAGAATTACTAATTTGCCGGAAATTGAAGGATTAGAAATGGAAAGTATAGAGACCGGTTCAAGTCCAATTTTTTGGATATCCGGACTGATAGGCGAAAAAGTTATTTTAAGTCTTGTATCTTTAGATAATGAAGATATTATTTTCCGTTCAGAGCCTGAAATTATAAATTTGGATTTTAAAGCTGTTATAGAGATGGAAGGATTACCGGAAGGTGAATATTATTTGGTATTAACAAACGAGGAAGGAGTTGTTTCAATTAGTAAAATTAAGATTAATCCGGATTTGGATGATCAGTCTGAATTAGATTTAAGTGAAGATTATTTGATAAGCGGGAAGATGAAGCCCGGATCGATTGTTTATATAACCTGGAAGAGCCTTGTGCTTAATTCAGTTGTAATTGCTGATGCTTCACAAGGTAAATTTGAGATTAATACTCCTAATAATTTAGAAGCAGGAGAACATAGTGCGTTGGTATATTATGTATCTTCAAAGAAGAAGTTTTTCAGTAGCGTCAAAAAGAAAAAGTTTTCAGTAAAATAGTTTTTGGGAAGTCTATCTTTTTTTTGTTTTTCTATTTCTGATTATATCTATAACTGAACAGACGATTATTGCGTTGGCGGTCAGGATTGTTATATAAAGACCCGGGCCGACTGTTCCGCCCATTTGACTTGTTGCAATAGCCATTTGCTGATAGTCATAAAATCCTGTTAAAAGTGTTCCTATGCCAAGGATTAGAGCTATAATTGTAGGGATTTTGTGAACCGATAAAACAATCAGGGCGATTAAGCCTATGGCAATTGTAATTTTCGAGTCGTTTCCTTCTATTCCTAAAAGCGTGATATCGTTTGTTATGCCCCAAGGGATAAAGGCAGCTATTACTAAAAGTGTAGCACTGATAATGCCAACGATTTGTTCTATTTCTAATAATTTTTTTTTCTCCGCTTGATCCATTTTGTGCGATTATATATGTGGAATTTTAAAAAGTCACTATATTCCGTGACTAAAATCCTTCCAAGTTTTTGGATATGTAGCTTAATCCGGCAAAATATAAAATTATGCTGATAATTAAAGTTATAAGCATGCTCCAGGCGATGACGCGTATGCGTGTGCTCGGCAATGTGTAGTAGAACGCGCAGAATATTATTGCGATGCAGATAATCAGGCCTATCCATATGCCGATTTCCTGAAAGGTTTTTATTGTCATTGCAAAAATTACGCTGGAAATGAACACGCCGAAAAGAATAAGAGTTATGCGCGTCATGAGGTTGATTTTTCGGATTTCGTGAGTGGTGAGGATTGGGTCCATGGTTACGATTAATCTGAGTTTAAATTTTCTAATAAATTGATGATTTTGATTTTTAATGGTTTTAAATCTTTTTTTATAATTTCCCAAATAACAGGGAAATCTACCCCAAAATATTCGTGGCTTATTATATCTCTGGTTCCTGTCATTTTTTTCCAGGAAATGTCAGAATATTTTTCTCTAAAATTTAGCGGCAGGTTTTTCGTTGCTTCTCCAATGATTTCTAATCTTCTTATAACTGCGTCTTGCAGTTGGATATTTTTGAGAAATTTTTCATATGAAAAAGCTTTCGTGTATTTTTCGATTGCTAAAATGCTTTCATAAATATGTACTATAAAAAATTTAGGATCTTTTTTCATAAATTATTTTTTGATCTTTTAATATTTGCTCTTTGAGCATAGGGTGTATTCCGTCATAGGTTATGATATCAACTTTTTTCCCTAATTTTTCTTCTAAATCTATTTTTAATCCACCGAGATCGAATAGACTCGTATGTTTTTTAGGTTTAATCAATATATCTATATCACTGTTCCTTTTATTATCTCCTCTGGCAAAAGATCCAAAGATGGCAGCTTTAAGCACCCCTTGGCTTTTTAGAATTGGTAAAGCTTTCTTTTTGATTGCTGCTATTGTCATGGCTGAAGTATAGCAAAGCTATGTCTTATTTGAAATAATTTATACCGTTTTTGAAGATTTTTAAGCCATCGCCTTCTTTTGGGAAGGGTTGATCCGCTCTGATGAATTTTTCTTTTTTGAGTTCCCAGCCGTCTTCGTTTGTCCATGAATTGAAGCGTTCGGGATGAGGCATGAGCGCAAAAATGCGGCCTGTTGGGTCGCATACTCCTGTGATGTCTTCCATGGCGCCGTTTGGATTGTATGGGAATTCGTTGTTCGCCGGAGTGCCGTCTTCTTTGCAGAATTTAAAAGCGATTTGGTCGTTTGATTTCATTTTTTCTAAAATTTTTGGTTCCACATAAAAGTTGCCTTCGCCGTGAGCGATTGGGAGGTGCATCATGTCTATGTCGCGAGTCCAGATACATTTTTTGGAAGTGTTTTTGATGTAGGCCCAGCGACATTCCAGCTTAACATGTAAGTTGCGCATAAGAGCTGCTTGTCGCTCGAAATATTTGTTGTCTACGGCAGGGATCAGCCCTAGATTTGCGAGAATTTGCATTCCATTACATATCCCGATTATCAGCTTGTCGGATTTTAAATATTTGAGAAGGTCGTCTTTAAGATTGTTGCGAATTTTGTTTGCCAGGGCGTTGCCTGCACCTGTGTCGTCGCCATATGCAAAACCGCCGGGGAAGGCGATAATCTGGTAGTCGTTAAGTTTTTTTGTGCCATCGATTATGTCGTTGACGTGTACAATTTCGGCATCGCCGCCTGCCCAATTGAAGCATTTGGCGGTTTCTTCTTCGGAATTTATTCCGTAGCCTGTGATGACGAGAACTTTAGGTTTCATTAAAAATTCTTAAATGTTTTTCTGTAATATTCATCCAATGTTGATAAATTGGTTTTGATCATTTGTTTATTGCCATCTTTAATTATAAAATTTTGATCATTTGTCATAATGCCAATTTTGGCAAATGGCAGGCCTGCGAAGTGTTTCTCAAATTCAGCTTGGCGTTTAGGATTGATGGTGACGATGAAGCGGGATTGTGATTCCGAAAAGAGCAAGTGATCTGCGCGGATGTCAGATTTCGGAACGCTTTGAAGATCGATTTCTATTCCTAATTGTCCTGCGATTGCTTTTTTTGCCAATGCAATTCCAAGGCCTCCCAATTGCGGACTTAGGGCTGAAGAAATTAGGCGTTTTTCTATGGCGGATCGGAATTTGCGGTAAAGATTTATTGCTGATTTAGCATCTACTTGAGGGACGTTACCCCAGTAAAAGTTTTTAGATTTGTTTTGGGGAATGGAAATTGCTTCGCAATTTCTGTATTCGCTGCCGCCAAGCTCATCTTTGGTTTCGCCTAAAATGTATACTAAATCGCCTGCAAATTTTGGATCTAGAGATACGGCAAGAGTCAGATCATTCAGCACTCCAAGAGAAGAAATCAACAATGTCGGAGGTACGGAAATTTTTATAGCTTTTCCATTTTTATCATAACCCTTGAAGTCATTAAACATTGAATCTTTCCCTGAAATAAAAGGCGTGCCGTATGCTGTTGCGTAATCATAGCAAGCTTCGCATGCAGCTTTTAATTGTCCCAGACGTTCTTTTTCATCTGAACTGCACCAACAGAAATTATCCATTAATGCCAAATGGTCGAGCGTGCCGCCAACTGCGATTATATTGCGAATGGCCGTATCTATGGCGCAAGCAGCCATGTGATAAGTGTCTATGAAAGAATATGTCGGATTTAAACCTTGCGAACAAATTATTCCGCGAGTGCTTTCCGGCAGAGGTTTTGTGATTGATGTTACGGAATTAACGCGACCTTTGCCTTGTAATGGTTTTAATATCGTGCCGCCTTGTACGTTGTGGTCGTATTGAGTTGAAATGAATTCGTAGCTGCAGATGTTTGGGCGGGAGAGAATGTCGAGTAGGGTTTGTGTGAGATTTGTCGGCTGATCAAAATCAGGTTTGTCAGTTTGTTTTTTTGTGTAACTTGTTTTTATTTCTTTTCTCGGTAGTCCGTTATGCAAAAATTCCATGTCCAAATCCATTATTATTTTTCCATTGTATTTGACTACACAACGATCGCTATTCGTGAATTCTCCGATAACCGTTGACTCTACGCCCCACTTGGACATTATGTTTTGGAATTGTTGCAGTTTTTTTTGAGGAACAGCCAATGTCATCCTTTCTTGAGATTCACTTATCCAGATTTGCCAAGGTGCCATATTTGGATATTTGAGAGGTACCTTTTCAAGTTCTACAATGCAGCCGCCACATTCCTTAGCCATTTCAGCCACTGAGCAAGATATTCCTCCGGCGCCATTGTCAGTGATTGAATTATAAAGTTCTTTGTCTCGCGCTTCTTTTACAATCGCATCCGAGAATTTTTTTTGGGTAATCGGATCGCCGATTTGCACTGCTGTAGCCGGACTTCCGGAAGTCAAAGCTTCAGAAGAAAAAGTCGCTCCATGAATTCCGTCTTGTCCCACGCGACCGCCTATCACTACGATTTTGTCTCCAGTCTTTGCCTTTTTCTCCCAGCTATTTTTTCCGTTAATTTTTTTTGGAATTAATCCGACAGTGCCCACAAAAATTAAAGGTTTGCCTTTGTAACCATCATTAAAATATACAAAACCTTGAGGAGTTGGAATGCCGCTGCAATTTCCACCGGCATTAACTCCGTCAACCACACCTTCTAAGATACGTTTTGGAGGAAGAGCGGGATTTTTTAGATTTTTGTCACGATAGATTAGTTCTTCATCAAACGGATTTCCAACGCAAAATCCGTATTTATTGATAATTGGTTTCGCGCCTTTGCCAAAGCCAAGACAATCGCGATTTACTCCCACAATTCCCGTGATGGCTCCGCCAAAAGGATCGAGAGCCGATGGACTGTTATGAGTTTCCGCTTTGTCTGTGATAATCCAATTTTCATCAAAAATTATTCCGCCGGCATTGTCAGAAAAGACTGAAACGCAAAAATCTTTAGGGCCTTTTTGTTTGCGAATTTCATTCGTTGCTCTTTTAATATAGCCCTTGTATAAGCCATCTTCGTTGTCGTCTATTTTGGCTGCGAAGATTGTGTGTTTGCAATGTTCAGACCAAGTTTGAGCGATTGATTCGAGTTCAATATCAGTGGGATCACGGTTTTCTTTTTTAAAATAATTTTTAATGGTTTCGAGATATGATTTTTCCAGAGCGAGAGGGCCGCGGCGCGTGTTGTCTTTGTTTTTTATTCCTTCTTTCCCTAATTTAATCAATTCTTCTTCAGGCAAGTTGAGATTTATATTATCAACTTGAGGATGCTCATTAAGGCTCACTTTTGGAACAACCGTATCCATTCCATTATCAGCTTCAAATTTTCCATGACTTTTTACGTGAATGCTCTGAATGAGATTGTTGGCAAGTTCGTTGCCGATTTTTTCAACAGCGAATTGATCTAATTTGCCTTTAAGAAAGATTAAAGTTGAACTGTGTACGCTCTCATTTGTTTTAAGGCCCCGCTGAGCGGGGCTGTTGAAAAATTCCTCAATCGTTTCTTTTGCTGTTGTTGCCACGTTGTCCGTAACTCCGGGCAAAAAGCCTATTTCCAAAGCAAAATCAAATTCTATTTCGTTTTGAGCCTTGTCTATCAAATAAGTCTGACTGACAGGATTTGAAAGAATTTCTGCTATTTGTTGTAACTGATGTTTTGTGAATTTTTTGTTGATGGTATAGACTTCCACAACTTTGGCCGCGGACACATTAAAACCGAGCGCAGATAATTTTTGCTGCATTAAGAGGGATTTCGTGTCGTTTACTTTTGTGAAAACTTCTATGCGATGTGCCATATTATTCAACAGGATAAAATTTTGTGTCGCTGCTTTTGACTATAGTTGAGACGTTTGTAGAAGTTTTACCGGTTGAAGTGGCAATTACATTGTAAGACATACTTTCTTCAAATACTAAGGGAAAGTCCGATTTTACGTTGATAAAGCCGTTTTGGGCTTTGACTGTTACGCTTTTGTCGTCTTCGTAAGTGGCAATAAATTCGTTTGTATTTTTAACTCGAGCAAAATGGTAATCAGTGCCGTCAAGACACGGATTGATGCCATCATTGTTGTACGGCTTACATAAGTTAACGCTGACATCGTACGTTTCCGCCCCAACATCTTTGAATTCCACATCGAATTTACTATTTTGCGCTGGGGTTTCAAGCGGGCCTATAATTTCCGGTTTTTCTAATGCCTTAGGATGGGGGACAGTGATAGTTTTTGCGACATAAGTGTCATCTTCAAAAGTTATTTTAATCAAATATTCGTGTTCGCTTTTGTTGAGTTCGTCTCCGGCTAGAGTCACACTGCAGCGATGAGGAAAACGCGGACGATCGCACATTGATCCGCTTTCCGGATTAATGTTATCAATTTCGCTTAAATACATTAATTTTGGCTGTAAACTTAAATTTAAATCAACTGTTAGTGGCATTGGGTCTTCATATGTAACATTTTGTTTTATTCCCAAATCAGGCCTTTCCAAATATATATCAAATTCAAATGTGTCGCCTGTTTCAGCATTATTACTTGAGGTGAGAAGTATTTTATCCAATTCAAAATTTACTTCAGCAGGCTTAAGAATAATTGCATATGGCTTATAGCCTTCATCGTAAGTGTCTATGCTGAGATCTTTGATAACTTTCATGCGGTAGAGCATTTCCGCGACTTCGGCCCTGGACATTTGATCTTCCGGAGAATAATTGTAAAGATTGGATTTTTCATTTGCCGGTTTTACATGTTTCATTCCCAAAGCATTGATTGTGTTGGCATAAGTTATGTAGTTGTAATACCACTTGTCATGCGAAACATCATTTAGTAGAAATTTCGGAATAGGGTATTTTTCGTCATCGCTTAGCTCTTCCGGAGGTTCTTTGCCGTTATTAAATTCCAGCAGAGTCATTTTGATCGCTTCCGCTCTGCTTACGCATCTTTCCGGATGGAATTTGCCGTCAGTATAGCCTTTGACTGTTTTGCGCTCTTTGGCTGTTCGTATGTATGGAGCATACCAGGCGCTACTTGGTGTGTCCGGGAATAATTCCATTTTTGATTTTTCGTAATCGACTTGCAGAATTTTGAAAAGCATTTTGAGCATTTCCGCGCGGTTGACGCATTTGTCCGGTTTGAAATTATTGTCGGAATAACCGTTGATAATGCCGTTTTTATACATCCAGTCGATGGATTTTTCATAATCAGTCTTGCTATTAACATCCAAGAAGGGCGCGTGCGGGCTAACTGGTTCCTTAGCAAAAGTCGGTTGTAATAATAGCCCTATGGCTACTGCCGATAGTAATAATGTGATTTTGAGAGATGAGGAGTTATTCATACTAAAAAAGTAAATTTTTTTATCATATCGAAGAATAATCTATAATTTCATTGCCCTTGAGTCTTTCACCGTTTAGCCATACTTGGATCTCATTGATGATTAAGAATTTGCGGACAAATTTAATTATAATTTCTCCTAAATCTTTGTCTTTAAATTTGTAACCTTCTTTGGCTTGTTGTTTTTCGTAATTTATTGTGCCCAGGATTCTTAATATTTTTTCATTATCAACCACTCTAACTGTTATTGGATTTTTTTCGTAACTTAGACCTTGCCAATCAAGTTGGACTTCATAATTTTTGATTTTAGTTTGGAATTTGAATACCGGCATTTTTTTTAGTGGTTAAGTTATACCATGGCACTTTTTATATTTTTTTCCGCTGCCGCATGGGCAGGGGTCGTTGCGGCCGACTTTTGGGAAAGATGTCTTTGTTTGGGAATTAGCCTGGGAATGACTTGGCGCTGCGTTTACTTTGATGATCACCGGATTATCAGCTCCATCGTTATGTCTTCCGCCCGAGAGTTGAGCCTCAACCTCATCTTCATTCGTCCTCATGTTGCGAATTATTTGATGAGCTACAATTTGAGCGGGAGCAATTTTTCCAAACTCAAGCTTGAAAAGCGTATTGACTGTGTTTGAGCGGACCATTGCCAACATTTCCATAAACATTTCATAAGCTTGTGATTTATATTCAGTTAAAGGATCTTTTTGCGCGTAGCCGCTGAACGCAACATTTTCTCTTAATTGAGTCATGGCGTCGATATGATCCATCCAGAGATTATCGTTGTTTCGGAGGAATACAGACCTCTCTATTTTGCGTAAAACTTGGGGTTCAGGAAGCTGTTTTTCTCTTTCTGCATATGCGTCGAGTAGGTGTTTTTTTGCGAATGCTATCAGTTCTTCCTGCGTGTAAAATTTTTCAATATCCGTTTGTTGTAGAGGATTTTTGGCGTCTTTATGGATGGCCGTGAGATTTTCATAAATTTCTTTTATATTCCATTCTTTGCGGTCGCGCGCTTCAGTGTGATTTCTGACAATATTTTCCGCGGCCTCTGTAATCATTTCCAAAATATCCTCTTTTACATCATCTTTTTTTAAGAATTTTTGGCGTTGTTTATAAATAATATTTCTGTGAATGTTCATCACGTCGTCATATTCAACAAGATGTTTTCTTATATCAAAATTGTGGCCTTCAACCTTCTTTTGAGCGCTTTCAATAGAGCCTGCAATCATTCTGTTTGTGATAGGCATGTCTTCAGGCACTTTCAAGAAATCCATCATTTTTTTGATTCTGTCAGCGC
>ORJL010585083.1_pt1 | contig 12786 bp, 7 predicted proteins | sample 1779941 | NCBI WGS metagenome assembly ORJL01 (sample SAMEA104232317, study PRJEB22302) | groundwater metagenome | biome: forest; feature: aquifer; material: groundwater | place: USA | collected 2011-08-07 | depth 5.8 m
CAATACCTGGCCCAACCCCAACGGGGTTGCGTCTGAACGGTTTCCCACTGCCGCAACCCCGTTGGGGTTGAGGGTTTCTTCATCCTTCCTACCCAGGGTAGCTCGTGCCTCGCAACCCTGGGCTTTGGGACGGAATCCCTTTGGGATTAGAAGGCGCAACCTCGATCGATCCGGTTTGCTCAAAAGCGTGATTCCTTCCGTCGTCGCTACTGCTGTTCGCGGAAGGTCGTCCGCTCGGACAACCAGATCATGTCCACGTTGCCGGGGCACTTCGTTGTCCAGGTTGTCCATCCATTATCGCTGTAGAGCGGAGGGGGTTTGGTTCGAGGGTCCAGCCACTTGTGGATCTCGGCGTGGCCATCGGCAAAGGAAAGTCCGCCCGCCCCGTTATGGCTGCTGGCGGGCATGTCAATAATCATGGCCTTCTGCAACTCAGAGGCGTCGCGGTACACAACGGCGAAGTCGCCATAGTTGATGCCATCCGGATGCTCATCGATGAGAACAAACGCCTTGGAATGCCCCATGGGCCCAATGTCTGAGAGCTTTCTGAAGATCCTGAACTTCGTGCCGGCGGGGTACAGCCCACTGCCGTGAGCGCCGTTAAGCCAATCGTCCGGCGAATTCATCGCCTGACTCATGGAGATGCTGCGCACACGCGGGTAAACCCTGCCCTTCACTTTGACGGTGCTCCTGTCAGCAGGGCATTTATAGATGCCCGCGGAGCGGGCGCTATAGATGGCAAGCTTCGCGTATTGGGGTTCGCTGAGGTAGAGCGTGTTCGTGTTATCGGGGTTCGAGCCATCGAAATTGAGCAGTCCCTTGACCCAGCCGGATGAACTGGGGTCCAGAGCGTTGAAAACGAGGTTGTCGTTATTGTCGTCCGCGTACATCAACCAGCCGAGCTGCAGTTGCTTTTGGTTACTCAGGCACTGGATGCCCTGCGCCTTGGTCTTGGCCTTGGCGAGCGCGGGCAACAGCATGCCGGCGAGAATGGCGATGATCGCGATAACCACCAGGAGTTCGATCAGGGTAAAACCCTTCTTGCCTGCCGAATAGCTGCTATCGGGACGCATATCTTTACTTGGGACTTGTGTTAATGTTACCACACCGTATCGGTTGATCAAAGTGTTAAATCCACCTTACTTTAGACCTGTTGTCCGCTCTTGGAGCCACAAGATGTCAGGGTTATTGGGGGAGGCGATGTTAAGAACGATATACTGCTTCGTGACCGGAAGCCGGGTGCGTGGGTCAAGCCATTTGTGGATTTCGGCGTGCCCGTCGGCGAAGGACAGACCTCCGGCGCCGTTGTGGTAACTGGCCGGAACATTGGCCATGACGGTGGCGCTGCCCCGGTCAGCCATGTCCACGGCAAACCAGGCGTCGTCGATGCTGTCTTCGTGCTCATCAATGAACACCCAGTTCTTCGCCGCCCCCGGATTGATGAAGTCCGCGGTCTTTTTGATCGAACGATACTGAGTCTGTCCCGCCCAAGCGCGTTCATCCACATCCCCCACCCAGCCGTTCATGGAGAGGCTCCGGACCCGCGGGAACGCACCGCTGGGCGTCACGACCGTGGACTTATCAGCCGGGCATTTGTAGATCCCCACGTTCTTGGTGTATGGGAACAAAGGCGATTGGCTCAGCAAAATGGTGTTCGTGTTGTCCCGGTTTCTGCCGTTAAAATCCAGAATCCCGCTCACCCACGTCTGCTTGTTGTTCCCAGCGACCCAGCGGTTGGCGATCAGGTTGTCGTTGTTGTCGTCGGCATACATGAGCCACCCGAGCTGCAACTGTTTTAGGTTGTTGATACAACTGATCCCCTGCGCCTTGGTCTTCGCCTTAGACAAGGCCGGGAGCAGCATCCCGGCGAGGATCGCGATGATGGCGATGACCACCAGAAGTTCGATGAGCGTGAAGCCAATCGAGGCATGACAGCCCCTTGGAGCCTGTTTGAACATGGTTTTCATAGCGCCTCAAAGAGTCATGGTTTCTTCGGCTTCAACGTCGCCCGATGCAAGTCCAGCACCGCCCGACCGGGTTTGGATTTGATCCGGAGGGCCAGCGTGTGCGGGCCCGTTCCCTTCAGTTCCATGGCGCCGACCTCGCGCGTCGCGCGCTGACACCACCCGCCGGTTTCCTGCGCTTTGACCGTCAGCCTCTGACGAAGGCTCCACCTCGGGCTTACCCTCGATTTCCAGCACAACGACGCTGTCCAAGGGGTCTGGCGCAGTGGCGGGAAGGTCAACCGTCACCACCCCTTGCGGCCGGGACACCCCCAGTGGCCCGCGCGATTCATCGCCGAGCAACCAAGCCTTCCCCAGAGCGTTCTTCAACCCCGGTAGCGCGAGTTTGCCACTACCAGGCCAGTCGAAGACGTGCAGATAGAGCCGGCCCGATCCGGTAGTGCAGCGACCCCATGCAAAGCGGCGCGGGAACGGACTGCCGGTTGTCCCGTAGATGCTCTCCCTGTTGACCTTCATCCAGCGGCCTATCGCCATGAGACGCTCGCGCTGTTCCTCGATGATCGAGCCGTCGGGGCGGGGGCCGATGTTGAGCAGGAAGTTGCCGCCTTTACTGGCAATGTCGGCAAGCATCCGGACCAGCTCACCCGCGGTCTTATGCGTGGTGTCATTCGTCCTAAAGCTCCAGGAGCCGTTAATGGTCATGCACGACTCCCAATCCGTGCCAGGCCAGCCTTTGCGCGGCACCTGCTGTTCGGGAGTGTCGAAATCCCCAGGGAAAAATCCTTGCTTAGTCTGGCCGAGGTTGTCCTGCCGGCCTTTGCCAATGCGGTTGTTGATGATGATGTTCGGCTGGAGCGAGCGCACGTAGCCGTAAAGCTCACGGCCTTGCTGGTCGGTCCACTCCTCCGCCCACTCGCCGTCGAACCAGAGCACCGCGATCGGGCCGTAGCGGGTAAGCAATTCGCGAAGCTGGCCTTTCATGTACTCCACGTATTTCGGCCAGTGCTGCCATCGCGCGTAAGGGTGATGCCAGTCCAGGATCGAATAATAGAGGCCGAACTTCATCCCTTGCCGCGCGCATTCATCAGCCAGCTCCTTGACGATGTCCCGCTTGAACGGCGTGGCCATGATGTTGTAGTCGCTGACCTGGCTGTCCCACATCGAGAATCCGTCGTGGTGCTTGGAGACGAAGATGATGTACTTCTGCCCGGCGGCCTTTGCGAGCGTGACAATATCATGGGCGCTGTAGTTCGTGGGGTTGTACTGGGGAACAAGCTTCTCATACTCGTCCACTGTAACGCGCGCCTCGTGCATGTACCAGCATTCGCGACCGGGAATGGACATGATGCCCCAGTGAATGAACATGCCGAAGCGTCCTTCGCGCCACCAAGCCATGCGGGCGTTCAACTGCTCCTTCGTCTCTCCTGACGCAGGCTGGGCGGCGAGAGGCGGCGTTGCATCAGATGGGGCCGCGGGTTCCGTACGAGCCAGTTGGCCAGACGCGGCAAGCCAGAGCAGAAGCAAACCCAGCCTGAGGACATTCATGATTCGCTGAGGTATCTATTGTGTGTTGAGTCAGCAACCGGCGGCGCCTGCGAAGGGACGCCACCGGTTGCGTCAAGGTGCCGGCCTGAACAGAACCGGCATTCCAACCCTACGGCTTCAAGAGCCGGTAGAACTTGTTGCCGGTCCCGGCCGCCACCGTGACCGGGCTCGTGCCCCCATTGGCCACATCCGTCCAACCGGACGGGCTGCCCAGATCGGCGCTTTGCTGCAGTTTGTATCCAGCCGCCGTCCACGACAGCGTCAGTTGATTGCCAGACCTGGAGAACCCGAGCGTCGCAGATCCGGCGGGAGGCAGAGCGGCTATGGCCGCCGCTGTCAGAGCCCCATCGTAAAACCGCACGTCGTCGAGGGAGCCGATGAGGCGTCGGGTAGCCCATCCAAACGACCCGAGGGTAGTGCCCCCTATGGCCAGATTTCCGGGGAGATTCGCCGTGCCTTGGGCTGCGACAACACCGTTCAGGTAGAGAACCGCATTGGTCACACCCGGACTCGAATCATGGGTAAACGCCAGGTGAAACCAACCTGTGGGCGTGGGCGCTTCAAAGACCCCGTCCCCGTACGTATTGACGGACAGGTGGCCATCGGCATAGGCACTGACCTGTAGCTTTCCGTTCGGCGGGGCATCTCCGTCATAGCTGAAAATTGAAGCCACGCCGGAGGGGTCGTCGAACCCATCCACCTTCACCCACGCCGCGAACGTGTAGGCTTGCAGGTTGTTGAGCGCCGCGTCGTCGAATAACTGAAGAAACGTGTTTCCATCCAACGCCATCGCTCCGTCCCCCACCTTTGCGTCGGCGGTCGAGAGTGTGGGAGCCGCCCGCCCGAAGCTAGGAGCCTGGAGGAACACGCCGTTTGCCCGCCCCGCCACCGCGTTGCGCAGTTCGGTCGTGTTTACCACCGTATCGGTATCGAAAGTAAGGTGGGAGATTAAACTGATTGGTTTGGCGCCTCCGCTCACGGTCACCACCGCGTTGGTGGTCATGACGGACCGAACCAAGTTACTCACCTGTAACGCGTAAGTTCCGCCATCGGTCGCTGTCACTGGATCAATCGTGTAGCTGTAACTGGTGGCGCCCGCGATCGCCACGGAGTCCTTGAACCATTGATAGCCGAGCGCCTGGCCTCTGGCCGCCGTCGTGAGCGTGATATGATCGCCGGGAAACACAGTGGCTCCCACCGGCTGAGATACGATTTCCGGCGGATCCAGGGCAAGCTTTGCCGCGTTGAAGTGGGCAGCAATTCGATCCTCGGCCAGCACGACAGGATAGATCGCGACCTCATCGATCAAAGCGTCGAGGTTTCGCGTGCTTCCCCAGGCACCAATCGTGCCGTCCAAAAACTCCGGTGCCGCCCCCTTCGTGCCTTCAGACACAAATCGTCCGTCCAGGTAAACCCTCACGGCCGAGGTGGTGCCGTCCCGGGTGACGACCAACTGGTGCCATTCGTTCGTAGGCCACATCGGAAAGAATTGGGGATGCGCTCCGCCTGCAGGGATGGCAAATTCGAGCTGAGGGCCGGCTGGGGTGGCGCTGGGCTCCTTGAGATTAAAGTGCAAGGTGTTTCCCGAAAACCCATCGCCAGCGTAGATGGCAAAGAACGCACCCGGAGCTGGATCACTCTGTCGGTTGATCCACAATTCGATGCTGAACTGGTCCAATGGACCCTGCCCCAAGTCAGGGACCCGGATGGATCCAAAATCCAGTCTTACTGCCTTGCCCAGCGCGGCGGAGGCGGAGTCTTTTCCCAAAAGCACATCGGTGGTGGTATCGGAATACGTCCCCTCCGCGGCGGCGCCCAGGGTCCCGAGGTTCAAAACGGCGGTACCCTGGCTCTCTTCCAGTCGATAATAAACCAACGGTGAATCCGCCAGCACCTCGGTTTCGTACGAGGCGGCACTGACCTGGACCGGGATGGTACCCATCAGCAAAGGGACCATGGTCGCGGCAAGACCGAGGAGGCTGGAACAAACCGTTGTTGCGGTTCGAATGGCGAACGCGCGCGGGTCGGCAAGGCGCGGCAAGCCGATGTGACATCCGGCTCGCGCCCCTGTTGCGTGAGGCGGACGGGCACGGGAGTGGTGGAGTGGTTTGTGCTTCCGTGGGGTAGCCACGTGCGAATGGACGCTGGTGTTCATGGGTTTTGGATTCTGGTTTGGGTGACCCTCTGTGCCCAGGAGTGGAAGGAGCCCGCCGCCTGGGACAACCAGGAGTGGAAGCCCTGTGGGATTAGCTTGTTGAAGTGCTTCACGGGGGAAGAATGACGGAGAGGCGAGCGACTGTCAACAATAAAATATTATCTTTTATACACAAAATAGTTTGCCTTCCCTTCGATCCCGCCATAATGCTTTCTGTCGTGAATGATGCCGCTACCCATACGCACCTGATCGAGGATCATCCTCCTGCCACGGTGACTTCTGCCGCCCTTTTCCTGCCCCTCCCCCAAAAGGCCCTGCGTCGCAACGCCGTGGCTTCGCTCCTGACCGCGATCTTCAAAGGCCAACTCAAGGCGGGCGATTGGCTCAACGCGCAAAAGTTGGCCGAACAGTTCGGTATCAGCGCCACCCCTGTGCGTGAAGCGCTGGTCGAACTCGCTGGCGTCGGCATCGTGGAAATGCAGCACAACCGAGGGACCACCGTCCGCCCCTTTGGCCCCGTTCAACTCCAAGACATCTACCGCCTGCGGCGCGTGCTGGAAACGGAGGCCGCCCGCTCCGCTTGCGGGCACATCCCCGTCGAAACGTTGACGACCTTACGGCAGGAAATGACCGAGTTGCTGGATAACCGAAAGGCGGCCCATTGGCCCGACCGCGCCATGAAGTCTGACCGCGATCTTCACGACCTGGTCGCAAAACACTGCGGCAGCCAGCGCCTGGCCGAGGAAATCAAGCGTTACAATACGCTCATCCAATGCATCCGCGACGTGGTAGGCAATCAGAGCTCAGCCCAGCAGCGCGCGCTGACGGAGCACTTGGAAATCATCGAACCGCTGGTGAAGGGAGATGCCCAAAGCGCTGCGGACGCCATGAGCAGGCACATCCGACACACAGCGAACAGGATCGAAGCGGCGCTGTTTCCCGACGCAAACCTCAAAGACCATAAATCAACCAAATAAGCCATGTCCATGCGCGCGAGACCCACGCCGACCCCATCGACGACAGCGCGCCCTGGCTCTCCGTCGGCAGGGCGCGGTGTCCCCACCGCGCCGCCTTGCGCGTTCGTCCGCGTGTGGGGCCCGCTGGGGACAGCCACCCCTACCATCTCAGCTTCCGAGGCAGGTCCGATCTGAACCACATGCCACTCCCCACACATTCCATGACCCAACTCTCTCCATCGGCTCGATTTGTCGTTCCTCTCCTGATGGCTACAGCCCTCTTGGTGGCTCGCTCTGCGGATGCCGCCGAGAACTCCCCGTTGAGGTCCGCCGCCAAACAGGTTGAATCGACGGGCAGCCAAGATTGCCCATCGATCCTGTCACTGGATGGCCAGTGGCTGCTCGCCACCGACCCGCGGAACATAGGGCAAACGGAGAAATGGTGGGAGAAGCCGGTCTCGGAGGCCCGATCCGCCCAGGTTCCCTGGATTATACAGGACACGTTCCCCGGCTATCACGGTGCAGCCTGGTATTGGCGGGATTTCGTTGCCCCGCTCCATCCACGCCCCGCGGGCCGGTTCCTCCTGCGCTTCTACGGAGTGGACTTCAGCGGGGAGGTCTGGCTTAACGGCAAGTCCATTGGCGGCCACGAGGGGGGCGAAACACCCTTTGTCATCGACGTCACAGATGTCATCAAGGCGGGGGCGACGAACTCTCTTTGTGTCCGCGTCCTGAACCCCACGCACCAACCGATCGATGGCCTCGTCCTGAGCCAGACGCCCCGCCAAGCCAGAGCCATTCCCTATACCGCTGGAGGGGCGCACAACTGTGGCGGCATCACGGACTCGGTTGAGTTGCTGCTGACGCCGTCCGTCCGCATCGAAGACCTGCACGCCGCGCCTGACCCAAAAACAGGGGTCATCCACATCGAGGCGAACGTTCGCAACGCCTCGTCGAAAACAACTCCCGGACGCCTGGAGTTCTCGGTCGGCCCCGCAGCCGGCGGAGAAACACTCCGCGCGCTTACGCTCGATCGCGAATTGGCTCCGGGCGATTCTCTGATCCAAACGGAGCTGAAGCTCGACAGTCCTCGCCTTTGGGACATCAACGATCCGAACCTGTATCGCGTTACGGCACGCCTGGATACAGGAGCGGTCGGGTCAACGGACGAGCGATCAATCCGCTGCGGCTTCCGTGACTTTCGGTTCGAAAAAGGTGGCTTCCGCCTCAACGGGCGCCGCATTTTCCTCCGCTCCTCCCACACCTGTAATCACTTCCCGATCGGCCAGAGGCTCCCCCATGATCCTGATCTGGCACGGCGGGACTTGCTCGATGTCAAGGTGATGGGCTTCAACACCATCCGCTTCATTTGGGGCGGCGCGGAACGCTACCAACTCGACCTGTGCGACGAGATTGGACTCATGGTTTACGAGGAGTCGTTTGCTTCGAGCCCGATGGATGACTCACCCAAAATGGCCGCCCTGTTCGATCGCTCGGTGGGCGAGCTGATCCGGCGCGCCCGGAACCATCCCAGCATCATCATCTGGGGACTCCTCAACGAAGCGGTCAACAACCCTGCGTTCCAACACGCCACCCAAATGCTGCCCTTGGTGCGCGCGCTTGATAGCTCGCGCATGGTCTTCCTCAACGCGGGCCGCTACGACGGCTTGAGCGTCACCGCCAAAACCCCATTCTCGCAGGTGAACCTGTGGCACAGCCCGATCGGACGAGAGCCATGGATCGTCCTGAATCCGGAACCAACGCCAGTTGAGACGCCTTTCGGCTTTGCGTGGCCGCCGCGTCAGATCTGTTTGCACCCGGGCGAGAAGGGCGAGTTCAGCACGGCCCGCTGGACCGCCCCCCAAGCGGGCCCCTGCACCGTAAACGCGACCTTCACGAGCCTGCCCAAGACTCCGGCCACCACCGACGTGCACATCCTCCACAACGGCAAACCCCTCTTCGACAGTCTGCTGAGCATCAACGGAAGCCCCAATTCGGCGGCCTTTTCCAGACGCGTCGTCCTGGCTCAAGGCGACACGATTGATTTTGTGGTCGGTTTTGGGAACGGGAACTACGGCAGCGATTCTACCGGCTTGGAGGCAACCCTCCACTTCGAATCCGGCGCCACCAGCGACGCCGCCAAGGACTTTTCCAAATCCAAGAATCCAAATGGACCCTGGAGCTACGGCCTCCTCACACCCAGCCCCGCCCCGGAAGCCGCCACGTTCGCGCTTTACACCGAGCACGGGGAGACCGAGTTGTTCGCGAGCGTGTCGAATCCCGGTTCCTCGGGTTGGGAGGATTTGCTCACCGACATGCACAATTCCCCTCGTGTGCCGCACACGGCCGCGATCATCCAGGGCCTCCGCACGATGAGCTCCACCACCCCGATTTTTCTTTCCGAATACGGCATCGGAAGCGCGGTGGATCTGTGGCGGGTGACACGCCAATTCGAGCGATTGGGCAGGCCCGACGCGGAAGACGCGCAGTTCTATCGTGAAAAACTGAATCGCTACCTCGCCGACTGGGAGCGTTGGAAGCTCAACGAACTTTACGCGCGTCCCGAGGATTTCTTCGCCGAGAGCCTCCGCAAAATGGCCGGGCAGCGCACGCTCGGCCTGAACGCCATCCGCTCCAACCCGCATGTCGTCGGCTACAGTCTCACGGGCATGAACGATCACGTCAGTTGCGGCGAAGGATTGACCACCACATTCCGCGAACTCAAGCCCGGCACTGTGGATGCCATCTTCGAGGGCTTTGCCCCACTGCGCTGGTGCTTGTTCGCCGAACCGGTAAACATCTATCGCGGGACGAAAGCGCGAGTTGAAGCGATCCTGGCCAATGAAGACGCCCTCCCGCCGGGAGACTACCCGGCACTCGTCCAGATCATCGGGCCCGAGAATCTCCGTGTCCTCGAACGGAAAGTCACTGTGCGAATCCCCACCCGGACGGACGGGGCCGCTCCCCCGCTGGCGTTGCCTGTCTTCAGCGAAGAATTCCAGGTCGATGGACCGGCGGGCACTTACCGGCTCCTCGCCACCCTCGAACGGGGCGGCGCGCCCACGGGCGGTGAAATCGTATTCTACGTCGATGACCCGGCCCGGATGCCACTCGTCGAGACCGAAGTCGTAAGGTGGGGCGAAGACCCGCGGGTGTCGCAATGGCTTGCCGGCCATCAGATCAAGACACGCCCGTTCAAGGCGGACGAATTCAGCCCGCGAGAAGTGATCCTGGTTGGCTCGCGGCCTCCGGAAGATGCCGCGCCCGCCTTCGTTTCACTCGCGCAACACGTCGCCCGGGGAGCAACGGCCATCTTCCTGGCGCCGGAAGTCTTCAAGAAGGGGACGAACAATGTTGGCTGGTTGCCGCTGGCGAACAAGGGCTCTCTGACTTCAATTTACGGCTGGCTCTACCTGAAGGATGAATGGGCGAAGCGGCACCCGCTCTTCGAGGGCCTTCCTTCGGGCGGTCTCATGGACTATACCTTCTACCGCGAGCTCATCCCGGACGCCGTTTGGATTAATCAGGACCCGCCTGCTGAAGCCGTGGCCGGAGCCATTAAGGCGTCGCAGGACTACTCCTCCGGGTTGATGCTGTCAGTCTATCGTTTGGGCGCGGGCCGATTCATCCTGAACACTCTGTTGATCCGTGAAAACCTGGGCACCCATCCGGCGGCCGAGCGCCTGCTGCGGAACCTGCTCCGATCCGCCCAACGCGATCCGCAGCAGGCGTTGGCGGACCTGCCCGCCGATTTTGAGGCGCAACTGCGGTCGATCGGTTACAAGTAAACAATTGACACCATGAAAAGTAACTCCTGGAGGCGCCCCCCCACCGAGCAAGGCGCGCGGCTCCTGACGTTCGCTCTATTGCTCGCTGCAACTTCCCTCGGCGCATTGGCGGCCGAGTCTCCTTCCTCCAGACCAACCGAGCGGCGCGGAGCGATTTTGTATGTTTCCAAACTCGGGGACAATTCCGACGGGAGCAGTTGGCAAAAGGCATTCCACACCCTCCAGGCGGCGTTGCAGGCGGTGCCGGACGACAAGGGCGGCCACCGCGTTGTGGTTCGACCGGACACTTACGCGGAAGCCAATCTCCATCCGGCGCAGAAAGGAGCGCTCAACGCGTACTGTACCCTGGAGGGGGACTGGGATGGCAGTCTCGGCTCCGGCGCCACCGGTTGGGTCGTCCTGGATTCAGGCGCCCCGCTCGCCGTCGTGCGCACGAATCCGAAGGCGCCCACGGGAAATCCGACCTACATGATCAGTGACACGGGCGATCCGCAACAGGAGACCGGGCTCAAAAGCGTGGATTGGTGGAGCGGATTCGCGGCCAGACCCGACTTCTCAAGCGTAGGCTGGGACCGATGGATTGTCCGCCGCGTCTATTCGACAGGCAGCGATGCTGGCCTGTTTTGGGATCTCCCACCGAAGATCGAGCCGTTCACCATCGTCGTCGAGGACAGCGTCGGCATCGGTCGGGCGTTTGGGGGTGGCGCCGCACACTTTTCGGCGCGCGCCGAAGAACCCATCATCTTCCGGCGCTGCACACTCTGGTGCCTGGACTGGTGGGGCGACGCCGCCGGCGCCTATGTACGCGCGGAAAACACCAGCCTCCCCAACTTCCCGGACGTGACCTTCGAGGACTGTACGCTGGCCGGCCCTGACAACGCCCTCCAGGCCGGCAATCCGGGTTTCAGCGGATTTACGCGGGTCAAACTCAAGGGCTGCCGGCTGATCTCGCTCAACTTCTCCCAACCCCAGGGCACCCCCTCCACCGGAATCATTTACAGCACGATTGACGGCAAGTTGCTCCAGGCGGACCTGGAGGACTGCACGCTCATGGGTTACAAGGTCTTCGGAGCGGGCAAAGGGGAAGTGGGTTTTTCCCTAAAAGGCAAGGTCCAGGCTTATGTGCAATATCGCCAACCCGTGCCGGCCGGCTTCGAGCGTTTGCGTTTCTGGCCTGTGGAAATGTTCAACGAATTGGTGCCCGCTCGCGGTCCTCTTTCGGGTTCGACGCCGTCGGGTTCGACGACTCCTCTCAGGCCCAAGCTGACCAAGATCCCCATGGCACTAGGCTCGGCCATGGAGAACACCCCTGTGATCTTCAACTCGCGGCCCCTGCTGGTTCTCAACTACCGCGACGACACCAAGAACAAGACCGATGCTTACAAGAAGAGCATGTATCTCTATATCAAGGACCTCGCAACAGGCAATGAGATCGCTCGCTTCGGCGAGGGCCATTCTTTCGCGAACGCCTACGTGCGGGATTCGGAACTGAACGTCTTTGCCAGCGAAGGCACCGACCGTGACTGGTTCCAGAGCCTCCACCGCTTCTGGTCCACGAACCTGACGAATTGGCAGCACGCGCTCGCCATCCCGCAGGAAGCCGGCGAACACCTGTTCAACGCCTCGGTCTGCCGCGATGACAAGGGCTACCTCATGGCCTACGAATCGGATAAACCGGTGGCGTTCTGCTTCAAGTTCGCCCGATCGGCCGACCTCTCCCGCTGGGAGAAATTCCCCGGCTTGGTCTTTACCGGCGTGAACAACGAATACAGCGCCTGTCCGGTAATTCGCTATTTCGCGCCGTATTACTACGTAATCTACCTGCACACCGCCATCCCGGGGCACAGCGGCTACGTCTCGTTCCTCGCTCGCTCCAAAGACCTCGTGACGTGGGAACTCAGCCCATTCAACCCGATTCTCGAAGCGAGCATCGGCGAGGGCATCAACAACTCGGACGTCGATCTCTTCGAATACGAAGGCAATACCTACCTCTTCTACGCGACGGGCGATCAACAAACCTGGGGCGCCGTGCGCACGGCTCAATACGCGGGCCCAATGAACGAGTTCTTCAGCCGCCATTTTCCAGAGGGTCTCCCCTCGATCAAGCTAACCACCAAACGATGATGCCAATATCCCCGGCAGAAAGCTTGTTTGAGAACGGAGCCAAGGCGCCGCGTGAGGGCACGCAGGTTTCCAAACCTGCACGGCGTGCGAAGGGGGTGAGCGGCTCGGAAATTCGAACGTCGTGGCGCGGTCGCACGGGCTGCCGACTTAGAAGTCGGCGACACAGCAGGTTTGGACGCTACGGGTGCGGACGCCAGCGGCGTCCCGTAGCGCAGACCTCCGAGTCTGCTGTGTCGCAGGTTTCCAAACCTGCG
>ORJL011077976.1_pt1 | contig 12786 bp, 12 predicted proteins | sample 1779941 | NCBI WGS metagenome assembly ORJL01 (sample SAMEA104232317, study PRJEB22302) | groundwater metagenome | biome: forest; feature: aquifer; material: groundwater | place: USA | collected 2011-08-07 | depth 5.8 m
CGCGGATCGCGCACCTCGGTCCCCACCCAAATGCGGTCGAACGAAGTCATCATGCGAGGCGGATCGTAGCCAAAGAGATGGAACCGATCATACCATTGAGGGAACTTCAGGATCAGTCGAACCGTTGGCCGCGCAGCGCGGGCCGGCCGCACGATGAGCGGGCCAACGGACGAGACGAGCAAATCGCGGCGGTAGGCCGCCCAGGACCGGCTGCCTCGGGCGCGGGCCGACTCGGGGGAGGTATCTGCCGTGCAGAAGAAGTCGTCCACGATCAGATCCTTGAAAAGAGGAGCGTTCTCGGTGAAGAACTCGGCAACGTCCCGACGGGTTTTCACGTCCTCCCAATTCAGCCAGCCGAGCGCCTCATTCTGGCGTGTCCCAAAACTCGCGCCGGGCACCGTGGCAATGCCACCGCAGGCCTCGATGCCTCTGGTCTCAAAAAAGTCACGCGCCTCAGTGAGGAGAGTGGGAGGCGCGTATTCGTCGCCGCGGCGGCCCTCGAGGAAGATCCGTGAGATGTGGAGGCTCTCGCACGCGCGCGCCACCGTCACCCGGTCCGGCAGCTTCGAGAGGTAGCGCAGCACGTCGCCGGCTGTGGCATAGACACTCACGCGCAACGCATCCTCCCCCCAGACCGGCAGGGGCGCGACCGCAAAAAGAGCGAGGCAGACCAGTGTGCGGGCGATGGCTGGCGGGTTGAGGATCATGGGCTTGCGTCAACAGCAGAATAACTACCCGCTTTCGTTAACGCAAGGGCCAGGAGCCCGTTTAGTTGTGGGAGTGTTGAATCGTCTGGCTTGTAAGGCGGTCTGATGTTATCGTGCTCAGGCGAGTCTGGGCCGGACGGCCAGTTGTTCGGCCTCCACGCTCGCGCGCATGCCTCGGATTGTCCGCTTGGTCAGCGGAATGATGGAAGAGGGCGCAGTTGTTTAGAGATCGCAACCGAGAATCATGGGATCGTGGGATATATGCCAAAGAGCGGCGTGCGTGGGTCTTGCCACAGCGCTTCTAGTTGGGGCCACCTGTGCGCAGGCTGGCCAGCCGATGGCTTTGGACCCCGCGTTTCATCCCCGGATTACGACGATGTCGAACACGATGCTCACCGCTGTGGCGCGGCAGCCAGAGGGCAGGCTACTGGTAGCGGGTTCATTCGAATTCTATCAGGGGTATGCGAGGCGGAGCCTCGTTCGGTTGGAGCCGGACGGGACGTTGGACGCCTCGTTTAACACAAGGCAGGGAATCCGGGGCAGGGTGTACACGGTGGAGACTCAGGCGGATCAAAAACTACTGGTAGCTGGGAGGGTGACAGCCATCGGTGGGGTGGAACGTAGGGGAATCGGCAGGCTCAATCCGGATGGCAGCTTGGACATCAGTTTTGCGCCGGTGTTAGGTGGCGCCCATTTCTCAACAGTTTATAGTGTTGCGCTCCAAGAGGATGGACGGATTCTGTTAGGGGGTGACTTTGCGTCGGTGGAGGGGGTGCCGCGCCGCGGGATCGCGCGGCTGCATGCCAACGGCATTCTGGATGAGAGTTTTGATCCTGGGAGCGGGATCGAGGACGCGTTCTCTTCTGTGTTTGACCTAGCCATCCAGGAGGACGGGCGAGTGGCGATCGGGGGCGATTTCACGGTTGTGGGGGGTGTCAAGCGGAACGGCCTTGCGCGCCTTCAGACGGATGGGGGACTGGACACGACCTTCGATCCGGGCGGTGGGTTGGGAGGGACCCTGCCGTACGTGGCGGAGATCAAGCTGCTGCCCGACGGCAGGTTCCTCGTCGCCGGCGGCTTCGAGAGCATCAACGGGACCGACCGGGCCGGCATCGCGCGGCTGATGCCGGGTGGGGGCTTGGATGGCTCGTTCGTTCCCGACGGCTGGGCTGGCGGAGCAAGTGCTGAGATCCTTGACATCGCACCAGCGCCGGGCGGCAAGGTCCTTCTGGTGGGGGACTTGGGCGTGCTGGGAGGGGACGGGCGGCGGGTTATCCTGAGACTCAACGAGGATGGGAGCGTGGATACGGAGTTCGCCGCAAGCCAGAGCGGTGTGGAGGGGGGACAGGGGTTTGGGGTGGGGGTCATCGTCGATCCGGAGGGTAAATCGGTGGTGGTCGGTGATTTCGAGCGTGTGAACGGGAGTGAGCATCATCATGTGGTGCGGTTGGAAGCCAGCGGGGCTGTGGACCCGTCGTTCACCAACTCGCTGCTGGAACTGGCGAGCTCGGTGAATGTCATCCAACTCCAGGAGGATGGCAGGCTGCTGATCGGAGGACCGTTCGAGCGGGTGGACGGCATCCTCCGGCGGGGCATCGCCCGTTTGACGCCGGATGGCGGTGTTGATCCGAGCTTCGATGCGAATGCCGGAACGGCGAGCGTCGTGAACGCGATTGTCTGCCAAAAGGACGGCTCGGTTGTCGTGGGGGGATCGTTCCACACCCTTGGGAATCAAACTCGGACGAATCTGGCCCGTCTGGGTCCGGATGGAGCTGTTGACCTCTCCTTTGACTCCTCGCAGGGGCCGGACGGACAGGTGTATTGCCTGGGCTTGCAGGAGGACAATCGAGTGATCATCGGGGGCGATTTCCAAACGGTGCAGGGGCTCCCTCAAAGCCAGATTGCTCGTCTGAATTTGGACGGTGGTCTTGACACCTCGTTTCGTCCCACGATGGGGGCTGGGCCGAACTCACCCGAGGTCTATGCCCTGAGTGTGGTGGCGGGAGGGGAGGTGCTGGTCGCCGGTTCTTTCGACATGGTGGGCGACCAGCCTCGTGCCCAACTCGCTCGGTTGCGCCCGGACGGCAGCTTGGACACGGACTTTGCCGACGGATTGGATGTTGGGGGCGATTGGCCTTACATCCTGACCCTCGCAGTGGATGCCGCTGGGAGAGTCGTGATTGGCGGGACTTTCAACGAAGTCAACGGTACGGTGCGGGGCGGCATCGCACGCCTGGACTCGAAGGGGAACCTCGATCCCGAGTTTGATCCTCGGGGCGGGATCGAGGGAGGGGCGATTCCCGCTGTGAATTGTGTGCGATCGCTGGGCGACGGAAGGGTGCTGATCGCCGGCCAGTTTGCCAGCGTCAGCAACGTCGCCCGGGGTGGCATCGCTTGGTTGAAGAAGGACGGCGGCTTGGAGACGGATTTTGACCCCGGGACCGGCGTGGATGGGTCGATCCGGACAGCGGTTGTTCAGGGGGATGGGGGGGTGATCGTGGGCGGGGATTTTGACTTTTTCAACGACCAACCGCGCTCGGCGCTGGCGCGCTATCTGCCCAGGCCCGTGGTGCTCGCTCCCGTTGGGGTGTGGGTCGAGACCAATAGCGTGTTCATCGCCTGGGAGGAGCCGGGTGCCCTTCAGGAAGCCCCGACTGTGGATGGCCCTTGGACACTTTTGGTCAATCCCTCCAAGCCGTACGTTGTGGCGCCGCAGGGACCGTCCCGGTTTTACCGTTTGATCAGGTGACGGTGGCGGAGACTCCTTCTATATTGGCAACCCTTCCGGCTTGTGATTCGATGGAGGGCGATGATCGCCATCGTTGAGACATGAAAGTCCTCTACCTCCACTCGCATTTCGACGACTACGAGTTTACCGCGGCAGGCGCCTTCGAGATGTGGCGGCGGAGACTGGGCGCCGATTTCAAGGCCAAGGTTGTGGTGTGTACGGACGGCAAGGCGGGCCACCACTTTCGCACGCGCGAAGAGACGGGGCGCATACGGCTCGAAGAGCAACTTGCCTCCACCCGGCTTGGAGGCTATGAGTTCGCTTTGCTGCGACTGCCGACCGGTGAAGTGCCGCGCGAAGCCTGCCTGCGCGTGAGCATTGGATTGCTGGCCGCCCTCTGGAAGACCATCCGGGAGTTCCAGCCCGACTATCTGTTCTGCCCCCCCTTGCCGGGCGACCCCCTGGCCGGTGTGCACGTGGACCACCTGGCGGTGGCCGAGGCGGTCCGACAGGTCGCCTACATGATCAATGTTCCGCATGCCTTCACCCCCGAGTACCCGGCGGACGAGACGGTCTCCAGTCCGTGCAAAGTACCGGTGATCGTCGCGGTTTACGACGGTTATATGTTCGGCGATAACTCCCACGACCTGGCTGTGGACGTGGAACCGGCATTCGACCTGGTGTGTGAGATGTCCTGGTGTCACCAATCCCAGATCCGCGAGTGGCTTCCTTGGGTGGGCCGCCACCAAATGGACCCCCCCGCTTCCCTGGAGGACTGGCGTCGGACTCTGCGCCGCCGCTTCGACCGCAAGAATCAGGAGCTGAGAATCTCCTCCCCTCGCGCGGCCGAGGTCTTCACTATCACGGCATGGGGCGAAATTCCTGAATTTGAGACGCTTGAGCGTGATTTCCCCGGCTTGCTGCTCGAGGGCTGCCACATCCCTCGCCTGAAGGAACGACTGCGTCGATGGAGGGGAGAGGCATAACGCCGCGTCCTGATCTGTCGCGCGTCCTCATTGCCCGACTATCAGGTCTGTGGCGCGCTCGGCGATCTCGGAACCTGAGATGGAATCGCCGAATGCGCCCCCCGCCGCTCTTACGGGGCTGCCTCCGCCCGATCGTTTGCTTGGCAGTGGCGCAATGGTTGGATTAGGCTGAGGCCATGCACATTTTCATCCGGTTTATCGGCGTGCTGAATGCCGCGGTATGGTTTGGCGCGGCGGTCTTCTTTACTGTGGCGGTCGGCCCCGCTTTCTTCTCCTCGGAGATCCTGGAGTTCCTACCCCGCCCGTACGCGGGGCGCGTGGCGGAGGTGATCCTCGAACGGTACTTTATTCTCCAGCAGTGGTGCGCCTGCATCGCCCTGCTTCACTTGCTGGTGGAGTATCTCTATTCAGGCCGGCCTGCGGACCGCTTCACGGTAGGGTTGCTGGCGGCGCTGCTGTGCGTCGGACTGGTGGGAGGCTACTGGTTGCAGCCAAAGATGCACGGGCTTCAGCGGGTACGCTACTCCAGCGGGACGACGCCGGCGCAGAAAGCCGATGCAGAGCGCACTTTCGGGCTCCTCCATGGGGCCTCTCAAGTGGTTAATCTGCTCTCGATGGCGGGCCTGCTGTACCATGTCTGGCGGATGACGCGGCCCTTGAATGAACCGAGATTTTCGTCGTTTGATAAATTCCGCGGTTGACAAAACGTCAGAATTACCGAGATACTGATGGTAATCATCGATTAAAGCGCGGGCAGGCGCTTTCGGGCTTTATGATACCAAACGACCGTCCTTCCTCCTCCGGGCAGCGGTTTCCCTCCCCGTCCGGCGCCAAGCCTCACGTGGAGGAGAAGACACTCAAGACCGACAAGGTGCAGATCGAGCGAAAAAGCTTCATTTTCACGCTCAAGGAAAACCCACGTGGCCGATTCCTGAGAATCACTGAAGATGTCAACGGACGCCGTGATACGATCATCGTGCCGGCAACCGGCTTGGGAGAGTCCGAGATGCTACTCGCCAATATGGCCAAGTGTTCAGCCGAGACGCCGCTGCCCGCTGTTTGATCTTGCGGTTTGACCGGGCGGACACCTCCCGACCGAACTCGACCAACTCCCGCCGGTCGCCCTCCGCCTGCGGAAGAAGGGGGCGAGGCGGGTCAAACGCCTCACCTTTCAGATTGGTGAGGTTCCCCGCCACATAACCGCGTCCAGCACCCTCTCCGCCCTCATCACACAGGGGAGGCGGACAAAGGGCGGACAAAGGGCACTTGCCCTGCTTCACTAGTCTCTGATAACCTTACGCCTGTCGATCCGCCATCAAGGTGGACGAGGTGATTCATCGGTCATGAGTGCATACGATCAACTGAAAGACCAACTGACGCAGGCTCCCCGGACGTGGTTAGTCACGGGTGTGGCCGGTTTCATCGGCTCGAGCCTCCTCGAGGTCCTCCTCAAGTTGGATCAGCGGGTTGTGGGCCTGGACAACTACTCCACCGGACACCGCGGCAACCTCGATGAGGTCAGGCGCCTGGTGGCGCCCGCCCAGTGGGCGCGGTTTACGCAGAACGATGCCGACATCCAGGATCCGGCCGCTTGCGAGCGCGCCTGCCAGGGGGTGGACTTTGTGCTTCACCAAGCGGCGCTTGGCTCTGTCCCCCGCTCGATTGCCAATCCTACTGAGTCAAACGCGAGCAACGTGACCGGGTTCCTAAACATGCTCGTCGCCGCCAAGGATGCCGGGGTGAAACGCTTTGTCTATGCCTCGAGCAGTGCGGTCTATGGAGATCAGCCGGACTTGCCCAAGGTCGAGGACAAAGTGGGCCGCTGCCTTTCGCCCTACGCGGTGACCAAGTGCGTGAACGAGCTTTACGCGGACGTCTTCGCACGCTGCTATGGCATCGAGTGCGTCGGCTTGCGATACTTCAATGTCTTTGGCCCCCGCCAGGACCCGGATGGCCCCTATGCGGCGGTCATCCCCAAGTGGGTTGCCGCCATGATCCGGAAGGAGCCCATCCTGATCTACGGCGATGGCGAGACGAGCCGCGATTTCTGCTACGTGGCGAATGTCGTGCAGGCGAACCTGCTGGCGGCCACGCGGCCCGATCCCAAGGCGATAAACCGGGTTTACAACGTGGCCTTGAGCGGGCGGACCACTCTGAATGAGCTTTTTGAACTGCTGCGGTCCCGTCTGGCGACACACCACGCTCACCTGCGCGACTCCCAGCCGGTATTCCATGATTTTCGGCCGGGAGATGTGCGCCATTCCGAGGCGGATATTGGCAAAGCGCAGCGACTTCTTGGCTACGAACCCTCCCACCGAATCGATCAGGGGTTGGACGAGGCGCTCGAGTGGTACGTCCGAAATCTAGTCTAGCCGCGTCCGGCAGAGCGGGTCGGGAACGAAGTGAATCAGCACATCATGAAAACAGCAATTGTCGGTCTCGGTTACGTCGGTCTGCCTTTGTCACTCCAATTCGCCCGATCGGGCGTCACCGTCCTGGGGTTGGACATTGATCCGGAGAAGGTTCGGTCCCTCAACGCGGGGAAGAGCTACATCAAACACGTCGAGGCATCGAGCATCGCCGAGTTGGTGAACTCGGGCATGTTCTCCGCTTCGGCGGATTTCGGCCGCATCCAGGAGGTGGACTCGGTGATCATCTGTGTGCCGACCCCTCTGAACAAGAATCGCGAGCCGGATATTTCGTTTATCACCAATACGGGCAGGGCCATCGCACCCTACCTGACCAAAGGAGTTCTGGTGGTTCTCGAATCGACCACCTACCCCGGCACTACCGATGAGGACCTCCTCGAGGTGCTCGAGGAGGGCTCCGGTCTCAAGGCTGGCGTTGATTTTCACCTCGCGTTCTCGCCCGAGCGCGAAGACCCTGGCAACCCGGATAGCAAAGTCGCCCTGATCCCGAAAGTGGTGGGCGGCTACACTCCCGCCTGTCTCGAGAGAGCCAAGGCCCTGTACGGGCGGGCTATCAAAACGATCGTCCCGGTCTCTTCCTGCCGTGTGGCGGAAGCGACCAAGATTCTGGAAAACACCTTCCGCGGCATCAACATCGCGCTGGTCAACGAACTGAAGATCGTTTACGCCGCCATGGGCATTGACGTGTGGGAGGTGATCAACGCGGCGAAGACCAAGCCCTTCGGTTTCATGCCCTTCTACCCGGGTCCGGGTTTGGGCGGCCACTGCATCCCTATCGACCCGTTCTACCTCACGTGGAAGGCGCGCGAGTATGGCCAGCACACCCGGTTCATCGAGTTGGCTGGCGAGGTGAACACCGCGATGCCTCAGTACGTCGTCGAGCGTGTGAGCGAAGCGCTGAACGCGAGTAAGAAGTCAGTCAACGGCAGCCGTGTCCTGGTGCTGGGATTGGCCTATAAACCGAACGTGGATGATGACCGCGAGTCGCCCAGTTATGTGTTGATGGAGCTGCTCAAGAAGCGCGGCGCGGAGGTGGCCTACTATGACCCGTTCGTTCCCGAGATCCGGCCCAATCGCGAGCACCCGTCCTGGGCGGGCACCCGCTCCGTGGCTTGGACCCGGGAAATCGTGGGGAGCTTCGACGCGGTTTTGATCGCCACCAACCATGCCTGCGTGGACTATGCGCAGTTGGGGCAGTGGGCCGCCTGCATCGTGGATACCCGCAACGCCATGGCCGGACGGCCTGTCGCGCAAGGCCGGGTCTGGAAAGCCTAGGCCAAGTACAGCTATGAATTCTACGCCAATCGTTGTCGCCCAGATCGGTTGCGGCTATTGGGGTCCGAACCTCCTCCGGAACTTCAATGCCAACAAACATTGCTTCGTCAAGTACGTTGTGGACCCGCGGCCTGAGCGCCGCAAGTTTGTGGAGGCCAACTACCCGCGCTGCACCGCGACGGAGGATGTCACCGGGGTCTTTACTGACTCCGCCGTCCAGGCCGTGATTGTCGCCACGCCTGCGGCCACTCATTTCGAGATGGCCATGCGGGCGGTCGAGCATGGCAAGCATGTCTTTGTAGAAAAACCCCTGGCCATGTCCGTCAGCGATGCTGACAAACTGATCGCGGCCGCCACCGCCCGCAAGCTCACCTTGATGGTGGGCCACACCTTCCTTTACAACAGCGCTGTCCGCCACGTGAGGAAGCTCTTGGACGAAGGCCAACTTGGAGAAACCTACTACCTTTACAGCCAGCGTCTCAACCTGGGGCAAATCCGCACCGACGTGAACGCCTGGTGGAACTTGGCGCCGCACGATGTCAGCATCCTCCTCTATCTCATGCAGGGGAGGATGCCCGCTACGATTGCCGCCCAAGGGGTGGACTACATCCAGCGCGGAATCGAGGATGTCGTCTTTGCTACTCTCACCTGGCCCGACAAGGTCGCTGCCAGCATTCAGGTGAGCTGGCTGGATCCTCACAAGATACGTAGAATGACCGTTGTGGGCAGCCGGAAGATGGTCGTTTATGATGACGTGAGCGACGACAAGATCACCATCTACGACAAAGGCATAGACCGCGTGCCCAGGGTCGGCGAAAAAATGGACTTCGACAACCCCAACGGGTTCCAGTTACTTCACCGTTCAGGGGATATCCTGCTGCCCAAGCTGACAATGACGGAGCCTCTCCAGGTGGAGGCGGGTCATTTCATCGAGTGCGTGCAGACGGGACAGGAACCGCTCACCGGCCCGCGCCACGCGCGGGACGTTGTGGCGATCCTTGAAGCGGGACAACAGGCATTGAAAAGCGGTGGCGCCGTCACCATCACCCCGTGAAGATTCTACTCACCGGCGCCGCCGGCTTTATTGGCTTTCATGTTGCGCAACGCCTCCTCGAGCGAGGGGATGAGGTCGTGGGCGTGGACAACCTCAATCCCTACTACAGTGTTGAACTCAAGGAGGCGCGGGTTGATTTGCTCAGAAAACATCGGAGATTCCATTTCGCGGCTTTGGGGGTCGAGGACGCTCCCGGCTTGATGGGGCTTTTCCTGAAGCACCGTCCTTGCCGGGTCGTCCACCTGGCGGCGCAGGCTGGAGTGCGTTACTCAGTGACCAACCCCAGCGCCTACGGCGAGAGCAACCTGATAGGGTTCCTCAATATGCTGGAGGCGTGCCGGCACCATGGGTGCGAGCATCTGGTGTATGCCTCCTCCAGTTCTGTGTATGGCCTCAATCGCACCCAGCCGTTTTCGGTGGCCCAAAATGTGGACCATCCCGCCAGCCTCTATGCCGCCACCAAAAAGGCGAACGAGTTGATGGCGCACGTATACAGCCACCTTTTCCGAATTCCCACCACGGGGTTGCGCTTCTTCACGGTGTACGGGCCCTGGGGCCGCCCCGACATGGCGCCGATCCTTTTCACCCAGGCCATCCTGGCCGGGCGTCCTATCGATGTGTTCAACCAGGGAAGGATGAAACGGGATTTTACTTACGTGGACGACATTGCCGAGGGAATGGCTCGCACTCTGGACCGCGCGCCACAGCCCAATCCGAACTGGTCCTCGGCGGAGAGCGACGCGTCGAGCAGCAGCGCGCCCTACCGCGTTTATAACATCGGCAACAGCGAGCCGGTCGAGTTGCTGCGGTTCATCGAGGTGCTCGAGGAGTGCCTGGGCAGGAAGGCAATCAAGAACTTCCTGCCTATGCAGCCGGGCGATATCGAGGAGACCTGCGCCGATGTGGCCGACCTGGCGCGGGACACCGGATTTCGCCCCGCTACGCCGTTGAGCACCGGACTTCGCCGGTTTGTGGATTGGTATAAGGCTTTTTACCGGGTGGTGGACTGACCCCATGAGGACCGTTGGCAAGCGACGGACGAGTGAAGACCTGACCCCGAGTTCGCCGGAAGAGGCCTTGGGCCGGGCGGCCGTTCTTCAGGCGCAAGCGGAACTATTGAATCCCTATCCGCGACCGCGCGGGTTTGTATTCAAGGCGAAGACGCGCGAGGATTACGAGCGCTGGCGCAAAGCGCAGAAGAACCCCCGGCTTTGGTGAGCCCAAGCCATGGATTCCTTGCCTCCATTGTTACGTGTCTGTGCGCTCCTCAACGAGGCGCGCGCAAAGTACCTTATTTGCGGCGCGCAGGCCTGCATCCTCCACGGTCTCGTCCGCACGACCGAGGACGTGGACATTCTCGTGGAGGCAACCGAGGAGAACTGTCAGCGCGTGATTGACGGCCTGGCGCGGATGCAGGACGGCGCAGCACGGGAACTCACCCCCAGAGACATCCTCGATCATGTGGTGGTCAAAGTGGCTGACGAAGTGGAAGTGGACATCAGTACCAAGGCGTGGAAGGTCAGCTACGGCGATGGCGCGCCCGGTGCGAAGCAGGTCGTGGTCAAGGGGGTGACCATTCCTTACCTGGGCATCGAGGCGCTGATCGCGAGCAAGGAGACGTATCGTGAGCAGGATGCCCTCGATCGCCTGCGGTTGCTGGCCTTGAAAAAGGGCCAGTAATTCACTCCTGGACTCTTTCACGTAGCAGCCGAGGTAAGGAGTCTTAAGGTTTTTCGGATAGCCGCCGGAATGGTTGGATTCTTGGGCCTCCCTACGTCGGCCGCCGCCAATTCTCGAACGTACACCCGCCGGGCGAGGCCGGATCGAAGAAAAACTGCGTTGGCGATAGGTTCTTGAAAGATTCCGCCGGCCGCCACGATGTACTGGCTGGATGCGCACAAACAGCAAACACGGTCAAACCAAGAAACCATGGATCCCATCGCCTGTATCACCATCACGAGCAGCCTGCGGCTCACCCTGACCCCGTCGCTGGCTTTGGCCAGTCTCCACGCCAAGAAGATTACCGTCCCGTCCGGCCCGATCCTCACCATTCAGCAGGGGTGGACTCAGACCCCGCCTGCAACACCTACTCGGTCAACCACGCCGCCACAGCGGTCCCTGCCTTGACGCTTTGGGACGTCAGGTAGGTCGCCTGCGAGCCTCAGTTTCTCAAGCGACTTTACGGAGCTTGGTCACGCGGCCCACCTCCACCCACTCAACCACAAAAATGTTGCCGGCGTGATCGAAGATGGCGCTGTGCGGGGCGACGAATTTGCCAGGGGTGAACTTATCACGCGGTTTGTCGCGCAAACCATTGTAGTGCACGCCGTCCCCCAAGTGCGTGACCAGCTTGTTGTCTTTGTCGAAAAGTGTGACACGCGCCTCGAGATCAGGGATTAGGAGCAATCCGTCGCGCTGGTGGAAGTGGCACGGAGCGCGCAATTCGTCCGTCACGAAGGATCGGTGTTGCCCGTCGAGCGCAAAGTACTGCAACCGCCGGTTGCCGCGGTCGGCCACGACCAGGAGCGGTTCCGCCCCGCGCGTATCGACCATGAGCCCGTGCGGACAGGAGGTGCGGCCGGGGCCTTTGCCCGTGCCGCCGAAAGAGCGGATGTACTCCGCCTTCGCGTTGTACTGGTGTATCCAGTCGCGTCCATAGCCATCAGCCACGTAAAAATCGCCATTCGGGGCTACCGCGATGTTGGTGGGGACAAACTCCCCGGGATTCTTGTAATGACCGGTCTCCGCCGGGCAGCCCATCGTCCAGACCACCTCTCCGTCGAGCGTGGTCTTTACGACCTCCTTGCGCCCGGTGTCGCAGAGGTAGAAGTACTCCTTGCCGCCTTCCGTGCTGAGGTGCAGGCCGTGCGCTCCGCCTTTGAATTCGGCGCCCCAGGATTTGATGAATTTGCCGTCGGCATCGAAGACGACGATCGCGTCGGCGGACTGGCTGCCTCCCCCGACGGTGTGCTTGACGTAGATATTCCCATGGGCGTCTTCGGCCACCCCGTGGGTGTTGCCGTACTGGATGCGGTCGGGCAGCGCGCCCCAATCGTGGATGCATTCATATTGGTGTTCGCCGGAACCGAGGATGGGGTTCCTGGATTCAGCCTTGTCGCTGGCGCGGAGAAAAGGCGCGGCGGCGAGGAATGTGGCGGACGCCGCCGCCGAACGGCGGAGGAACTGACGGCGCGAGAGGGCGGGACTTGAATCTTTATTCATGATAATCACAATGCGTTCTAATTGGAATATCTACCCCATGCCCGGCGGTTTGTCCAGCGCGGGTGTGTCGGCGGGGCGGCGGCCCGCGCGAACGATGGTGGAAGCCTCTGCGCCGCTCCGCTTACCCTCAAAAGGCGAGATCGACCCGTCACTGGCATCTCAACCGCTCCGTACCTAATTGTGTTCCATATGTAACAATCTTCTGTACTGGAGTTTGAACCTCCTGGCCGTGAGGATTTTGCGCGGAACGGGGGGGAGGGGCACTTGGGTCACGCTTTCCTTGGAAAGCGTTGATCACCCCACGGTTTCGATCGCTTTGCGCTGGGCCGACCTCGGGTCCGTGAGCGCTGCAATGCGGTCGTCCAGCGTGGCCAGCACGCCGCCG
>ORJL010585063.1_pt1 | contig 12785 bp, 4 predicted proteins | sample 1779941 | NCBI WGS metagenome assembly ORJL01 (sample SAMEA104232317, study PRJEB22302) | groundwater metagenome | biome: forest; feature: aquifer; material: groundwater | place: USA | collected 2011-08-07 | depth 5.8 m
AGTTGAATTCTCTAAACTAAGTCCACTTAGGTTCCCAAGGATTCGAAAGAACGAATCTTGAGTTTGAACATTGACAGCATAATTATTAAAATCCAGCAACTTTACTTTTAACACAAATTTGCCGTTTTTGCGGGGTTCAAAATCCCCGAAATATGGTTCAAACTCTTTAAGAGTATCAATCCCGGATATAGCTTTGGTGTTGCTATTCAAATTGTGTAGCTGCTTATCAATTAAGTCCAAGTCAGACACATTGTCTATTCGAACCAATAGTTCCTGATCTGGAGATACCCCAAATATTTTTTCAATTGACTTACCAACTAACGCTTGAGCTATATCACTCCTATGCGATTTAGCTAAAGCTTCGTCACTTATTTTCGCCTTTAGAACCGTTGGGACATTGTTATATTTTTTAAGTTTTGTTTCTAAGTTATTGCGAATTCCTGAGAACTCACTTTGCAAATGAGCAGCTTTAACCTCTAAATCTCTACCACTTAAAACCCATTTAGGTGGTATTCGATTGCCCCCGCCTTCAGTCTCTCTATCATCTACATCCACCCTTTTTTGAATTATTTTAATAGGTAAATTTTTATCAGCCATGTTCTTGCTCATCTCCATCCTCTTGAAGTAATTTTCTCACTTGGCGTATCGATAGGTCTAATATCTTATGAATATGATCTTGCGATACCCCGTTTTGATAAAGCGACTTAACAATTTCCACGGTACTATGGCTGGAATTGTTATTAAAAAGTTGAAATTCATAAAGAAAGGCTCCAAAAGTTACAAGGTCGTTATTATTTAATACTGCTGCTCTCTTAGCATTTAAGCAAATAGTCTTTATATCTGAGGGCGACAACCCCACGAGAAGGTCCACTATTTTTTCCATTCTCTTTGAATCTATGAAATCAAATTTCATCGGGGATATAAAACTTCGTACTAAATTATCAATTTCTCTTTTCGTAGGTTTTGGTACTTCAATCACGCTGTTAAATCTTCGCCACACTGCAGGATCAAGCAAATTTTCATGATTAGTTGCAGCAATTAGAATATTAGTTCCACTTGCTAAGAATTCGTCAATATTTTGCAACAAACTATTGACTACTCTTTTTAACTCCCCAACTTCATGTTGGTCACCACGTGCTTTAGCGATTGCATCAAATTCATCCAGAAACAATATACAAGGTCTCTCCTTAGCGTAATCAAATACCTTTCGTATATTTTTAGCTGTACTTCCTAATAAAGAGGATACTAAACCATCTAGTCTCGCGGTGACTAAAGGAAGTTGGAGTTCTCCTGAAACATGACGGGCAACTGATGTCTTTCCACAACCTGGCGGTCCGTACAAAAGTAACGAATCCAAGGCTTCGATGCCTGAAGCCAACAATTTATTTTTGTTTTTGGAAACATTAATAAACTGTTTAATCTTTCGTTCTGTAAAATCTGGTAGGATAATTGCCTGAGGAACTTCAGTATCCCGTGCAAAATATATATCCACCATGTCTAATCGCGAATCCTGATCAACCGGTTTAATGCTAAATTCATCCAAATAAACTGGATGAATGCTTCTTTTGTGAAGCAATTTCAATACTCGCTCGGCAAGCTGAATTTCACCATCATCTTTTAGCTTGTCTGCGAGTAAGGCAGAATACTTCTGCACCTTGTCCTTATTCTTATCTAATCCGCCTTCTATGATTTTAAAGACTTCAGTATATAACACTGTCACATCAGTCCATTCTCTTACGTTTTTTGCACTTATTATACCATATCATGATCTTTTTAACACGTTTTTTATCATTTTCATTTCATATTATTCCATTTCAATACACTTTATTCTAATTTGTTTTTGCCTATTTTATGCGTGAATAGTACCGCTTTCATTTGGATAACTTAAAAGTCTGGGTACCAAAAAGCCCCCACTTTTTTAGTGAGGGCAATTGTCGCTTTGCATGGTTCCGGGTACCTTCGTGGAATGACAAGTTTGGCCGAGTACTCCGCATTATGGTCTTTATCGTCAATGTTGTGACGCTATAGTTGATATTAAATGAATATAACCCTGTAATTTAGATATTTTCCAACGATGAATGTTTCAGATTACGAAAAACAATGTAAAGTTGACCGTGCATTTGACTCATTGGATCAAAATAAACTCCTGTCCTATGATTCCCTCTCAAACTCGGCCGTCTTGAACTGTAACACATTGCAATTTTCTTTCACCGCACGTTGCAGGCCATCATCAAAACCAACATCCGATTCAGCCTCTATATCTATGGCGATTTTAACAAATACGCCCGGCCTTGAAGAAAACTGCAGAATCACTTCATCTACAATATTATTGAACTGCGTCTTAGCAAGTACTGGATTTAGATCAATACTAGCATAAAAGCGTTTCTTACTTACTGTGGAAGCAGGGGCAGGGGTTGGGCTAGGTGAAGGTGTGGGAGTATCCAACCGATCATGTGGCCTCGTAATAGAGCCCTCATTAAATGCACCATCACTCGAAGGTCCTTTTGAAGGATATACAATTGCTTCCTCTGATTGTCGCTCTTTAGCAATATAGCGTGCAGCTTCGTCTGGTTCGATCAAAAGAAGAGAAGAATCTAATATCACCCCAGAGCGTTTTCCGTATGTAAAGCCCACATATTTATCACCATTCTTCCCCTGAGCCATCCCAAAAAAGTCTTGGCTCTCTGCTCCAGCTTCTATTGTAAGACTGAATGTCGTTTCATCGCAAAGCCGTGGCATGTATAAATAACAACATGACTTCTGCCATACATCTTGAGCCTTGACCTCTGGAACATCCTCTTTCCAGAACCAAGTCTTGAGCAGTTTTGCCAAGTGAATCGGTGCCCACTCGGTAATCAGGATTTCGTTTTCCTTTAATACCCGCAGGATCTCTTGAGTCAAATTAAGGGTGCTGGCGTTGATCGGAAAGTATTCCCATTTGATCTCTGACATCCCTTTTCCAGGGATTGCTTCCTGCATCGGAGTCAGTAACCATTTATATGTTTCGCGAATCATACGCCCGAGAGCTTCATTAGCATCGAGCAAACTCTTATCTGCCTGCCGCATCTGTAGTTGATCTAAGTTAAGTTTCAGTTCCTTACTGTCGTCGACGATCGACTTCCAAGCCAGTACTGATCGAACCTGATCCTTTAGTCTACTCACCGCATCATAGTCTGCTACAAGGAACACTAATCTGTTCTGTCTCTGCCGAGGTTGATCGCCACGGTTTTTCAAAATCTCTGCTGCTCGTTCGTTAGAAGTAGCTTGGTTAGTACGACTAAAGGCTGAATTGGGCGGAAGTACCACGAGACGAAGTTGCCAATCGTCTGGAACGTCATTGCTTGGGGTAAAGACATGAGTTCCTTTAAATATTCCCGGTGATAAATTACGTTGCATACGCTCGCGGATCAAAGGCAACACATCTTCAATATCATGGAAACGACGCTTGCGCTCTTCCATCTCCCTTCGTAAATTCGGACGCGTATCAAACCAAAACCGATTATTAGCAAAGTTCAGATAGTGAAGACGATCCACCAATCTATGTAAGGCATCCTTGTACAATACGATCTGCTGACCAGGCTGAGCCACACCCAAATGCACACGTTCTTGCTCTAAACCCCGTGCTACTTGGTTCGAGGTGGTTGGAGCGCTACCAAGAAAAATCGTCCGTGCACAACGCCGACAGGCTTGGACACTGCCTAGGCGAGGGTCCCTGTTTTCGATCTCGGTAGTTTCCGCCCTATCACCGTCAATATCACGTTCCAGCACAGGATCCCACCCAGGTGGGACATAATAGATTACCTCATTACGTACTTCTGAATCATACAGTGGCAAACTACCCGGCATAATCAACAAGTCGTTATTGCCATCTTTCCATAAACGATGAATCACCTTGGCCATCAGTTTGAGAACCCCACGGGTACGCTGAAAATTATCAAGTGATGACCAATCTTCATAGAGCCGATCGAATACTTCTGGATGAATGGGGTACGCATGGGTCAGACGCTCAAAATAACGGCTCTCTTGGGTTTCACGAGGAAAGTCTTGGCTGTGAGAGGTATAGTAGTCAGCAAAAGCCCGACAAACGGCGTCAGCCTCCGCACCAATCAGGACGTCAACAAAAAGGCGTCGCCTTACGATCTCAAAAGCTTCTTCCGCCGCAACTGGCTTCCAAAGTGCATGGACACGTCCAAAAACTTTCTCCAAGCTTTCCCTAGAAAGTACCCCCTCTACACGATCCATTGCTCTCTGACCACGAGCACTCCCCGCCTCTGATTGTTTGGACTCTGGCAGTGATACCAGCAACATGGCCTTGGGAACAGCCTTCAGAGCCTGTGTCAAATTCTGAACAAACGTTAGATTGGAATCAAACGTACCACCAGGATAGCTTCGTCCTTCCTCGAACTGACGAACATAGGCTACTAACTCATCGATTAAAATTACCACAGGTGCTCTCAAACTCAACAGTCGCTGCAGGATTTCCGAGTCAGGAGCAGTACCATTAAGATCACTCTCTGCTACCAGTTGATATCCTTCGTTCCCTCCAACTTGCCAAGCCAATTCACCCCATAAGGTACGCACTGTGACTCCATCGCGAAGTTTCGGTTGCCCGGGCGAAAAGCGTGTTCCATCCAACACAACCAGTTGCGCTTTGGGTATTTCCGTGATTCCAGCTGCATCTAATATCGGCGAGACACCAGGCAATTCGCTGGCAGACACCTCTCCTTTAGCAAGATGATACACGGCCAACATGGTGTGTGTCTTACCACCGCCAAAAGCTGTTTGTAATTGTATGACTGGATCTCCGCCTCGACCAGACAAACGCCGCACGACAGAATCCAGCAATAGACGCATCCCTTCTGTTATAAAGGTGCGTTGAAAAAACAGTGCTGGATTTTGGTATTCATCCGTCGCCATGCCTTCATGTACCAACGACAGATCCGCAGCAAACTCAGCCTGCTGAAATGTGCCCTTTAAAACATCCTGATGTGGAATAGCTATTTCACGCCACGGTTTCAAACTCATGGAGTCACCCTCCTTAACCTACATATCAAATTCTAATTGCGTTCCAACATGACCGATCTCAAACGACGCCGCCTCAACTCCTGACCAAGCGCCAATTAATTCATTGTAAGCTCGGGCTTCTTCCGCCCAACCCTTACGTTCACAAAGTGTGTACATACGATAGGCCAAAGCCCTGATCGGTTCGGCAAGACTCGGCATATTTGCTAGGAGACCACCCGTGGCTTCTTCGCCATCTTGGTTTAGCGCACGAATGAGCTGATGGAGAGCTTCCCATACTGGCGTGCGTGCATCCCTCCGTGGTGACCACTCCTTTGGTAATTCACCCCAGCGAATAAGCCGAAACTTCCCACCACCACTAGCAATGACTCCAGCATCCTGCAAACCATTTAGGCTTGTACCCTTCGACTTCGACAACACTTCAGCATTACCATATTGACCTTCTCCCCAACCGAAATTTTCAACCCACTCTAGACAGAATTGTGTATCTTGGTCGAAATCATCCTCCGCCAAGAATCGGTTAATAAGCTGAAGTGCAGTACGTACCGACATCGGGGTACCATCAGCTTCCAGTACTGATGAGTACATGCTAAATATCGCCATGCCAGGCCCGATAATTGCTTGTGATAGATCTACCGGTGCCACTGGCGAATTAATTCCTCCACGAGTCATTTCATCAAGTGCTACCGGCAGGACAGCGTTAAGTTCACGGATGAACTCACGACGAGAAACGGTTGATGCGTCTACAGCACGCTTGCGACAGACGAGGACGACACTGGATGCAAGTGCATTTGTCTTCTGCCCCGCAATGCGACTTGCGTTCTCAGTACGCAATGGCCATGTACCCGAAATCGAAAAACCAGCATGTAAGACAGCTTCTAGAAAAGTTTCCCAACCTGCACTTGATGTTCCTTCTTCGTTTTTTGTTTCCGACTGTTTGAATGCATAGTATATTGTTACAGGAAAGACCGAATGGGCGTTCTCTGCAAGATTATGAAGGGCTCGAGACATTCCGTGAAGAAAAAAAGATTCTGCTTGTTTTTTACCCCCATGACGATTCGGCTTAGCAACTAACTCCTCTGCTTTTGGCACGGCCATTATTGCATAATCACTTGAAAATACTTGCTTTAACGAACGCCGTAACCATATATAGAAAAAATCCGAAAGATCTGCATATCCAATATTATCATAGTATGGTGGGTCAGTTGAAACTACTTTATTATAAGAAATATTTTGATTCATCGCATCTGCTTGTAGCACGGTAGCACGTGGCCAATTAAGAGTTGTGGAGAAAAATTTTGATAGTGCTTTTACAATTCCATCTAAAAAAACCTTCCAAGATCCGGAACTAGTAGAGAAAAAATTTGCTTCTGCAAATCCCCAGATCATTGGAATTGATTGGCGTCCAAAAAGATGACGTGGGCATTGAGCTATCGGCTCCCAAAGTACCAAATTATTGCCTAGATCCGCCATTTTATCTAGAGCAAATGCCAAATATACCCCTACTGCCTCTGCATAAGCTTTTGAACCAGTGCCACCATCAGCAAGACCTAAATCATCATCGTTTCTTCCTGCTGTTAATGCATCTTTTTCACAGAGATTTATCGCTTCTTGAACTAGATCCGAAAACATCATCAGCGCAACCTGTTGACGTGAGGTAAAAAGATCAATAAATTGAGTCATGCCATATTCAACCACGTTTGTCCGACCCGGCCAATGGCATATTGAAATATTTGAAAACCGTTCAACATTTATGGTTTTAGCAACCTTTTCATGGCACGAATCAGGCGAAAGATAAATACGCCCCTTCGGTCCTTCTGCGACAATTGCCATAAGACGATCGCCAAAGTTCCCTTTTTTAGCTTCAGCCCGTAAGTATTTAAAATCTATAGCAGTCTTCGATAATAAACAGGTCGCACCCTTACGATTCACAGTGCCATCCGCTGCAGATTCTGGTGGTGCTCCTATACGAACCACAAATTGGCAACTGTCCCCATAAACTACTGGCTCGACATACGCCTGTTTTCCTTGCTTACTCGAAAGAACAAACGAGGCGACAAGAGGAACTTCCACATGAGAATAAGCCGGATTGGGACTTTTAACCGTTCGCGCCCAAATCCATGCAAGTACATTTAGTTTCTTACCCACGACAACCTTTAAGTCTGGCCTTTCATTTGCCATTCCGTCAGTAATTTCAATTTGCGGATAGAGATGACCGATACATTTTTCTGCCCTAGCTCTCATCCAAGCACCATAGCGTCGGACATCTTCTGCCATCCCTTTTACGCCTGACCAATCTGCCATTAATTGAGACTGGTATTCTTTCTCAGGTATTGGACCTACAGGAGGTTTTCCAGCAAACTTAGGGGGAATCTCAATCATAGCCTTATTAATAGTAATAGACACCGGATTTAGATCCGTGGCCCACGCCTCCAAGCCTAACCGCTGTGCTTCCAACGGTAACGTACCGCCGCCCGCAAAAGGATCGTGAAATGCAGGAAGTACATCCGGATTAAATAATTCAGCTGCTTGCGGATGATTTTTGTTCAATATGCAAGTCTCCCGCCAAGACTTTCTGATTTCCTCTCGCGCTTCCCGCAAAACTTCTTCATTGTTAGTATTCTCCCAGAGGACTAACCTTTCTATAATCCCAAACAGCCTCTCACGTTCTATCGCGGCTTTTTCTTTATTTACGCCACGCCCCAAGTGGCGCTCATAACCAGGGTCGTTTACCATCTGAGCAAAGATAACCGCTCGAGCAGCTGCAAGTGGTTTACGTGACCACCAATGATGCAATGAACTCGGGTGACCATTACGAATAGCTTTTTCCCCTGCCGCCGCCTTATTTATGGCATCAAGTGGCAATGCAACCTCAATCAGCTTCTTCGGAGTTTTGATTTCCATTTATGTATCCCCGTCCTTACTTGGGTTATTCTGCTCGCGCTAACAGTTGATCAAGATCCATATTAATACTGGTAACAGCCCAATCGGGCTCTTGCGTAAAAGGCTTCTTTATATAAAACGGACCTTCTACATTTTCTCCATCCACTAAAACGATGGTGAGAATGAATTTGTCTTCTTGATTTAACCCATACAGTATTTCATTCCGCGTAACGGTGATCGTGCTGCTCCCCTTGGCCCGACCTTTCACCTCAATATGTCGAGTCTCGGGCAGTTTGCCATCTACCGCCCTGGGAATGCTAGTCACATCCCATCCACACTTCTCTGCCGACACATCAATCACTTCATGACCCAAGGCACGTTCTACATCCATGACTGCTTTCATCGCAATCATTTCAACTCTTTTGCGCGCATCACTATCAGCCGTCCATCCCGGCTGGCCCTTGCGCATTGCAAGCAATCCTGCCGGAATCACCAGAGCGCCACCGACTATTACTGGGGTGGCTGAGGCCACATAACGCATACGCTCTAGTTCTGCCGTCCTTGTCTGGAGACGTGCCGACATTTCCTCCAAGACTCGCATAGCATTATCGTAATTGACCTTCGGTTGCTTTCCTGCAGCTACGTCTTCTTTGAGTTTTATAGTACGGTCTTGCCAGTAATTGATTTCTTTCACTAGCCGCTCATGAACGGCCCTGAGCGTCTTGTCCACCCGTTGTTCCCGCCGAGATTTCACTTCCTCAAAGTGTTCCGTCACTAGGTGAGTTGAAGCATGATTGAGCGCCAATTGTTCCAGATTTTGAGTAAGCCAAGCTTCCCCCAATATATCCTCTACCAAAGCTCTATCACCACTATCGAGCGGTTCTAAATCCAAGTGGGGTGCCCAACCCGCGTTAACCGCTTTTCCTTGTGGATCAATTTCCACAAACTGCATACGACGTGATACTATCTGAGTAGGGTCAGCACCTTCTTTCACCGAGTGATCGATGATAAACATTGCTTTAGGTAGTAGACCCATATCGCTTGGGTCGACCAACACTGCCCCTTGCTTTAACTTATTGCGGTGTTGCTCCAGAATAATATCAATTACTGCCTGCATGAGAGGATGGCCCGGATGGATGAGACTCGCCATAGGGGCACCCACCCGATCGAGCAGCCGAATTACTTGTTTTTCAAAACAGATACGCTCGTACCGCCGCAAAACCGGATCGGTGTTGCGACGATCCCTGCCTGATATCTGCCGATCACGCTCACGAATGATTGCTGGCACATGGGTTATTTCAAAGCGGTTGAATTCACGTGGTCTAAGCACACCACCAAGCTGCTCGAAAGATCGGTTAAAAAAAGAACGGATAAAATAAGGTTGAAGCTTTCGGGCCTCAGCCTTTTCCATTTCTTCCTTAACCGCAAAAAGGCGCTTCTCGTCCATGATTTCTTCACAGAGTGCATTTCGCTTAATGATATCTTCTAGATGTTCAGTATCAAGTGCCCCTTCTAACTTTTGCAAAAGCTGGGCACGGACTTGGGGATCATCTCCAAAACGAATGGCCTCAATTAGGAGATCTTTCAGACTTTTATCCTCAAAAATCTCCCCTAGAATGTCAAAGACACGTCCGCCAAGCGCTTCGCGCTCTACTTCTAGTTTTTTCAGGAGACGGAAAAACACGTCTCCTTCACGAGTTTCTGAGGCAACCAAATTCCAAAGATGGCAAACCTCAGTTTGACCAATACGATGAATACGACCAAATCGTTGCTCTAGCCGATTTGGATTCCAAGGGAGATCATAATTGACCATCAGGTTTGCATTCTGAAGGTTGACACCCTCACCCGCTGCGTCAGTGGCTAGAAGTACTCGAAGCGTGGGATCATTGCGAAACATCTCTTGTACCTTACGACGTTCCTCACGTTTTACACCGCCATGAATGACTCCCACTGCGTCTTCATTACCAATTAATCCGCTAATTTTCACTGCAAGATAGTTTAACGTATCCCGGTGCTCGGTAAAGATAATCAATTTACGTTGTCGACCATTTGCATCCTGCATCTCCGGCGTATTTTGCAGCAAGTTGGACAGTTCGTCCCACTTACGGTCTTGGTTAGAATGAACGACCTGACGCGCCTGTTCTTCTAGTCCCTTAAGTATGATAATTTCCGCCTCAAGTTCTTGAATAGTTTGCGCCGCGGTCGCCTGATCGACCACCGTTTCTTCGAATTCTTCATACGATTCAGAGGACATTGAGTCAGCAGAGTCCCAGATATCCTCTGACGCACCGCTAACATCAAAAATCTCCGTGATAGCCTGACCACGCTGGCGTAGTTTTTCTTCTTCGACCCGTCGCGACAGTTTTTGGTGGCGACGTTTAAGGGATTGGTAGATGGCTTCTGGACTTGATGCCAATCGACGTTGCAGTGAGGTCATTGCAAAGCCAACTGTCCCCTTCCTGCTTCCATCTTCCAAACGATCCGCTCTATTCATTTCCTCTCGGACGTATTCGGTTACGGATTTATATAACACATCTTCAATATCCGATAATTTGTAGTTGACAGTATACGCGAGACGCTTTGGGAATAGCGGCGTACCATCAAACTTTCGCAGATCTTCCTTGATCATGCGACGCATTAAGTCTGTAACGTCTACCTTATGTACGCCATCCCGAAACTTGCCATAGAAGCGGTCCGAGTCAAGCAATGACATGAAGAGTTGAAATTCTTCTTCCTTACCATTATGTGGGGTTGCCGTCATCAGTAGGAAATGGCGAGTGACTGAGCCGAGCAGTTCACCCAAAGAAAATCGTTTCGTCTTGCTGATTTTTTTGCCCGAATAACTGGCTGAAAGCTTATGTGCCTCATCCACAACAATCAAATCCCAATGAGATGAAGCTATTTTATCGCGTAGTTCTTCGCTGCGTGAAAGTTGGTCTATCCTAGCCACCATTAAATCTATATCGTCAAAAGGGTTTCCGCTCCTCGACTGAGCAATCTGATCGCGCGAAAACACCGTAAAGTTCAAACCAAACTTCTCATACATCTCATCCTGCCATTGTTCAACGAGGCTGCCGGGTGCTACGATTAAAATCCTTCTTGCATCTGCGCGCATCAAAAGTTCCCGAATGAGCAAGCCAGCCATAATCGTCTTTCCTGCACCGGGATCATCAGCTAAAACGAAACGCAGAGGTTGGCGGGGTAGCATAGCCTCGTAAACGGCTGTAATCTGATGTGGTAAGGGATCGACGTTCGACATATGTACCGCCATCATCGGATCAAATAAATAGGCTACGTTGATACGATAGGCCTCGATAGCAAGTTTAAAATCTGCACCAGGTGCATCGAATGCCCAAGGGCGACCAGCTTCTGCCAACGATAAGTTTATCTCATCAGTGCGAAACAACATCCGCTCCAGCAAACGCCCATCAGGTGTTTTGTAATAAACAGTAATCGCACTATCGCCGACAGTCTCGGTAGTAACAATACGTACTACTCGATGTGGTTCTATGCCAGCAATAGCTGCGTTTTTCTTGATATCTTCTAATTTCATGATGACTTCATCCAATCTATTTTTCTAGTGATCAATGAGTGGTTACCCTATCCACTCTCCGAGACTATTCTATAAATTTTAGTGGTTTCCTTTATTGCGACCTCTATATTTCCACAATTATTGGAATCATTTTTTTAAGTATAACCCATCAACTTCCTAAATTTCGAGTATAAAGTTTTGCGTTCGCAGCGAACCATCCCAACTGTATCCCAAACGAACTCTATTAGTAATAAATCCTCCTGTATTCTCATTCCTTGCTTATTGCCTCTAGGACCCTTCCAATCGCAGAAAATGCAAATGACCGTTTGCGTCACCAGCAACAAAATTAAGTCCTTCAAGACTTGTAATACAGATATATATGTCATATTCACTAGAAAATCCTGCAAGAACCTTGCCTGTCTTAATATCCCATACTTTGAGATTTCTATCTTCTGAAACTGAAATAAAATTGCCGTCAGATGTTACTGCTACAACAAATAATAATTCAGTGTGTCCTATAAGAGTTTGTATAACCTTGCCCGTCTCAATATCCCAAACCTTGAATGTCTTATCTTCGGATACAGTAACAACCTTACCTTTAGCTGTTACGGCCACGACATATACTAAATCCGTGTTTTCTTCAAGTGTATGCAGAAGCTCTCCAGTATTGATATCCCAAACCGTGAGTGTCTTATCGTTAGATTCAGAAACAACCTTACCGTCAGGTGTTACAGCCACCAAATCAATATGTTCTTCCAGTGTGCACAGAAGCATTCCAGTATTAATATCCCAAACTTTAAGCGTCTCATCTTCAGATGCAGAAACAATCATACCTCTAGTTGTCACTGCTACGCTTTTGATAAAATCCGCATGACCTTCAAGAGTGTGCAGAAGTCTACCAGTTTTTATATCCCAAACCCTAAGTGTCTTGTAAGATGCGGATACAATATTGCCGTCATCCGATACTGCTATGCAATTGACGGAATCACTGTGTCCCTCAAGAGTGTGCAGTAGTCGGCCAGTATCTACATCCCAAATCTTCAGTGTCTTGTAAGATGCTGAAACAACCTTACCGTCAGCAGTTTTGACTACTATACTATTAGTGGAATCGGGGTGTCCTTCAAGAGTATTAAGAAGCTCACCGGTAGTTATATCCCAAATCTTGAGCGTCCCATCATTTGATGCAGAAACAACCTTGCCGTCATTTGTCTCGACTATGCTATAAATTGAATCAGTGTGTCCTTCAAAAGTGTTAAAAAGCTTGCATGTATTTATATCCCAAACCTTAAGCGTCTTATCGTTAGATGCTGAAACAACCTTGCCTTCAGCAGTCACCGCTATGCAATTG